>Ga0114933_10004773_pt1 | contig 12528 bp, 13 predicted proteins | sample 4SBtaG_FD_89691 | JGI IMG/M metagenome (GOLD analysis project Ga0114933, IMG submission 89691) | Deep subsurface microbial communities from Kolumbo volcano to uncover new lineages of life (NeLLi) - 4SBTROV12_W25 metaG | ecosystem: Environmental > Aquatic > Marine > Volcanic | place: Kolumbo...
AGAGATCGTTCTTTGAGTATCACTGTTAATATTGGAGAAGATTTACCATTACAAATAGCAATTGATCGAATGAAGAAAAAGGTTATAAATCCTATTAGAAAAAAACTGCCTCTTGGATATTCTGTTAACGTTGCGGGTAGAGCAAAAGATTTAGAACGAACTTGGGATTCTCTTAAATGGTCATTTTTACTTGCTCTATTTATAACGTATCTTCTAATGGCGGCATTATTTGAAGCTTGGAGTTATCCATTCATTATTATGTTTAGCGTTCCATTTGCTACTACAGGAGGAATATTATTAGTCTCTTTCGTGAACTCTATTGAATCTTCAGTAAAAATGGATACCTTGACGATGCTTGGATTTATAATTCTGACTGGTATCGTGGTGAATAATGCAATTCTATTGGTTCATCAATCCTTAAATCATTTTCGTTCTGGTATACAAATGAAAGATGCTATTTTGGAAAGCTGTAAAGATAGAATGCGTCCGATTTTTATGACAACTGCGACTACTGTTTTTGGAATGCTACCCCTAGTAACTTCTACTGGTTCAGGAAGTGAACTATACAGAGGCTTAGGTTCTGCGGTTCTTGGAGGGTTGGCAACATCCGCTTTGTTTACGCTGATCTTGATTCCTGTTATTTTTTCTCTATGGGTTGATTTAGTTTCAAAAGTTACACGTAAAAAAATTTAATTTTCTTCCAGGAAAGAATCTACAGCATTATTCCACTCCACATGACTTCTTCTGTAACTATAATGTCCACCTTCATCTAGAATTACTAATCTGGAATCAGTAATTCTAGATTGTAAATCTTCAGCAAAATATGGAGGAGTAAGGGCGTCATCCTTTGCAGCAATTATTAATGAAGGTTTTTTGATAAGATGTAGTTCTGAAAGACGGTCATGGGATAATGTCATATCAAGTCTTGAAGAGATTACTTCTACAGAACCAATAGTTTTTTTTTGTTTTGCTTCTAATTCAAGTAAATTATCATACATATTCTTAAATTGTGTCCATCCAGCAGTCCAAAGAGAACTAAATTTAATATATTCTTCTCTTCCGTAGGATTGGGCAATATGTTTTCTGGATGTTTGAACCCGAGTCATGTATTCATCTGCTTTTGTCCAAGTGTTAGAGAAAATACATGCTTTAATTCTGTCTGGATAATCTAATGCTAGATTTTGTAAAACACATCCGCCAGTAGAAGTACCCGCAACGAAAGCTTTATCGATATCTAATGTGTCCATAAGTGCAATTGCATCTTTTGCAATTAAGTCTGTTGAGTAAGCATTTAGAGGTTTATCACTTTCCCCAGTACCTCTATGATCAAAAGAGATGCAACGATATTGTTTCGAAAAATGAGGGATTTGAAAATCCCATGCGTCTAAAATTCCAGTAAGTCCAGGAATAAATAAAAAAGCATCTCCTTTGCCTGAGTCAGAGTAATTTATAAAAATTTCTCCTGCTTTGATTCGTGTCATTTGATTTCCTTGTGTAATTTTTTAATTTTCTGCATCTAGTATTTCTTGAATTCTCACGGTTCTATTTTCTTTTGCTGACATAACACCTGCCATTATTACCGCAAGAGATTCTACAACTCTAAATCCATCGACTTCAGGTTTAGAGTTTTCTCTCACACAATTTGCAAACTCTTCGAGTTCTTCGACAATTGTATCATTTTTTTTATAACTCACACTGTTTGGTTTTTTTTCTCCTCTCAATAAAATACGTAAACCGTCAAAATGATTAAAATAAGCTGTAGCAGTTTTACCATAGATATTCATTAAGTAATATTCAGAAGCTGAAGCATAACTAGCAGTTAGATTTGAAAGAGCCCCATTTTGATGTTCTAGTATTAAGTTCGCGATATCAGGATTTTCCCCTGGTAAAACTAATTGTGCAGTTCTTGCAGAAACAGATTTCACAGGACCCATCAAGAATTCAAGAACATCTACGTAATGTATTCCGATTTGAAGCATTACACCCCCTGGCATACCTTCTGATTCATATCTCCAGTGCCCAAGTTCAAATTGACCTTCTCGATCTCTGCTAATATTACACTCTGCCTGAACCATCTTTCCAAAGTTTCCTTTTTCAATTTCTTTTTTTATCCATCTAAATTGGTTCTCTCTCCTTCTTTGATATCCAATTGATAAAATAACATCTTCTCTGGCGCAAATTTCAGCAATTTTTTTCCCATCCTTTATATTGTGCGCTATAGGTTTATCAAGAAAAACGTGTTTTTTAGATATCGCCGCACTTTCGGTCGTATTTAGGTGAACATGATTTGGAGTTGTATTTATGATTGCTTCTATCGAGTTATCTTCAAGAATTTCTTCATAACTAGAGGCTGAATTGCAATTGTATTTTTTAGCAAAATTGTTCCGCTTTTCTTCTGAACGACTGAAACAACTTACTATCTCTAATTTATTTGTTTTTTGAATCGCATCGGCTAAAACATCTGACCACCAACCCATTCCTAAACTTGCAACACGCACTGGTTCGAAATTCATAAATAATACTCCTAAAGTGAAAGTTTTTTTCTTCTTCGAAAAAATATAGGCCATGATATAGAAATTGTGGATAAACACAAAAAGAAAATACTGATGGGAGAAGTAAAAAAAATTGAAATGTCTCCTTGTGATGAAGTCAGCGCAATTCGCATATGTTCTTCAAGTTGTCTCCCTAATACTAAGGCTAACAAAAGAGGAACTACTGGCATATCCAACCATTTCATAAAAAGACCCAATAAGCCGAAGGCGAACATAATATATACATCAAAAAAAGAATTACGGAGGGCAAAACTTCCAACAACACAAAGAACCGCGATAATAGGAAGTAGTAAAGATTTAGGTGTTTTTAATAATTTAATTAACAGCGGTAAAGTTGACATAGCTATTAGAAGATTGAAAAGATTGGCCCAAAAGAAAGAAAAGATTACAGAATATGCAAAAGGGGCTTGTTCCATAAATAGAAGTGGTCCTGGTGCCAAACCATGGACTAGGAGCGCACCTATTAAAATTGCTGTTACTGGATCCCCAGGTATTCCTAAAGTCATCATTGGAATTAATGCACCTCCGCAGACAGCGTTATTTGCAGACTCAGGTGCCGCAACCCCCTCAATGCAACCTTTTCCAAACTTTTTAGGATTTTTGTTTATTTTTTTTGTATAGTCATAACTTATGAATGCTGCAATAGGACCTCCTGCACCAGGAAGTATCCCAATAAAAGTTCCTAAAAAGGATCCTATCAAAATAGGTAATCTCATGATTTTAAGATTTTTTAAAGAGGGAAGTAGACCTTTAATCTCAGAATTTTTCTTATTGTGATTAAAGTTTTTAGTTGACTCGCGTAAATTATCTGCTAGTTGGGGTATTGCAAAAAGACCGATTAATGCAGTTAAAAAATGGATTCCTGACAGTAAATCCGGATTCCCAAACGTAAATCTTTCTGTTCCCATGACCGGATCTTGTCCTATTGAAACAAATAATAAACCGATGATTCCAGATAGTAACCCTTTTATAATAGATTTCGTCGCAAAACTACAAATAACGGATAAGCCAAAAAAAACTAAACTAAACAAATCGGGTGCCCTAAATGAAAGTGCAACCTCTGCAAGTTCTGGAGCAATAAAATAAAGACATATAAAACTAAAAAGACCTCCTAGAAAACTTGAAATAATTGCTGTACTAAGAGCAATATGGGCTTTTCCACTGCTCGCTAAAGGATATCCATCCAGAGCAGTGGCAGAAGCTGAAGGTGTACCAGGAATCTTTAGGAGTATTGCGGAAAAACTGCCTCCCATCATTCCTCCTGCATAAAGGCCAAGTAATAGAGATATAGAAATAGAAGGGGGTAAAACAAAAGTCAAAGGTAGAACAATAATGATACCTGCGCTAATAGTCATTCCTGGAATCATTCCAACTATTAAGCCTATGAATGAGCCTGCACAGGTAGCTAAAAGACTTAGCAATTGAGCAGATTTTACAAAACCTTCATAAATATCCGGATTCATTTAGCGCCTTTTAGAAAAATTAATTTGGAAGATAAATTGAAAAGACATTTTTAAATAAATAATAAATAAAAAGAGTTATTGATAGTGAAAAAATTGAAATATAGAAAAATCTTTTTTCTGATGCGAGAAACATAAAACCTGCGAAGAAAAAAGGAGTGATAAAGAGAAAACCAGTTAAAGGGAGTAGTAAAATATAAATAAATATTAACAAAATAAGTACAAAAACTTTTTTCTCAAAAATTTCTTTTTTCTCTTCTTTTTCGTCTTTTTTAGTAATTAGGTTCTTAATTAAAAGTAAAAATGAAAGAATAAAAAAACAGATAGCTATGACCCAAGGAAAAAAAGATGGCCCAGGTGTATTTGGAAGCGTTCTGATTGGAATCCAGAAAGTGAGGTACGAGTAGCAAATGCCAATGATAAGAAATGCAATAGATGAAATTAAATTTTTTTTACGCATTTTCAAAAGATAACCGTCCTCTTTTTTTCTCAAGAGGACGGTTATTTTCTTTTTATAGGATTATTTCTTTCTTTTTGATTGATAAATTCCAGCTTGTTTCATTACTCTAGTAACAATTGTATTTTGAGATTTTAGATAAACTTCAAATGCAGAAGAATCCATTGGTGCAATAGTAAAACCCTTCTTTTTACTAAGGGCAGTAAATGCTTTTGATCTCGCGGAACGCATCATAGCATTAGCAATTTTTGCTTTTACCATAGCAGAGGTTCCTTTTGGAACCGTTAGACCTCTAAAAAATTCCATTTCTGCATCATATCCAAGCTCTTTTGCAGTTGGGACCTTAGGGATTACGTTATTTCTTTTAGCGCCAGGAATCACTAAAATACGAATTTTCCCAGCTTTTGCTAATCTCACTGCACCTGTTAAAGGTGCTACCATGGCATGTGCTTCACCACTTAATACTGAAGCATTTCTTCTCTTAATACCAACAGGCAGATGTATTACTTTACAATTTGTTGCAGTAGTAAGAACTACAGCTCCTAAATGAGTACTACTTCCAGTTCCTGCATTTGCAATTTTAATTTTACGAGGATTTTTTTGACAATCTTCTACAAATTCTTTGAATGAATTCCATTTAGCATCTGCTCTAACAGCCAAAGGAAGTGGCTGCATTTCAACACGACCTACATGGTCCATAGTGTTATATTTAAATGGAACATTACCAATATTAGTGGTTGTTAAAACAGAAGTTGAATTCCATGCAATCGTATATCCATCTGGTTTTGCATTTTTAACAAAGGTATAGGTAACTGCACCGCCTGCACCAGGTTTATTTATAGGAACAACTGGAACTCCTAAAATCTTAGACATGCCTTTTGCAAGAAGTCTTCCTTCTATATCAGCACCACCACCGGCTCCGAATGGTATAATGAATTTAATTGGTTTATTTGGATATTCTGCATAGGAACTTTGTGTAAATGTAAGCAGGGTCAATACAAAAAGTAAAATTGGCAAAATTGAAAGATATCTTTTCATTTTCTCCTCCGTTTCATTATGGAATGTAAAAAGGTTTCATTCTCACTTTACTAAGTTTTAGAAATTAGTCAATTTTTTCTTTTGCTCCAATTGCATCTAAAGCGGCTTTTGCAATAACTTCATCTTGTTCCCAATCTCCACCACTAACCCCTATTCCTCCAGAGCACTCTCCTTCAAAAATGATCGGAAAACCACCTTCCATGGCAGTCCATCGTTCTGGTCCTGCGGCAAGAGCAAGTCCGATTGCATGTAATGTGTCCATGTGTTGTCCTTGTGCCCCTTGCGTTGTAGTTGGTCTTTTATTAGATGCTGCGCAAACAGCTTTTGTTGTAGATGAATGTTGTGTATGGAAACGACCACCGTCCATACGTTCATATAAAATCAAATGTCCACCTTCATCCACAATCGCAACTGCTGCAGGGATTCCGAATTCTTCTGCTTTTTCTATTGCAGCAGTCATCATCTTTTTTGCTCCTTGGTTAGTAAGACGATTTATTTTTTTGAAAGACATCATAAAACTCCCTTTTATTTTTTTTTGTGTATAGATTAAATTTTATTTATAGAAGTATCCTAAAGTTAAATGTTTTTGTTAAGAATTTAGAAGAGATCATAACAATTTTTATAGGGTAAATAAAATTGAGTGAAAAAGAATCAGACATACAAATCTTTATAGAAGATATAACAAAACGAGCCGGATCTTTGGCTTTAGAATTTTATGGGAAAGTGTCTAAGGAAAGGAAACAGGACAGTATTGTATCTGAAGCAGATAGAACTGTTGAAAAATTTTTAGTTTCAAAGATTCTTGAAAGATTTCCAGAAGACTATATTCTAATGGAAGAGTATGGGACACATGGGAATTTTAAGAGTAATAAATCGCAGAGGTGGTGGGCCATTGATCCAATTGATGGAACCGGTCCATTTTTGGCAAACCTCCCTTTTTGGTCAGTTTCGGTTGCAATGTTACAAGGTTCAGAAGTTGTCTGTTCCTCATTGAATATGCCACTTTTAGGTATGTTTTTTTCTTCAAGAAAAGCAGGGAGAACGACTTTAAATGGAGATAGCCTTTCCAATTTAGGTAGCAATCTTAGGGATGAATTTGATTTTTCATTTGTGCCTTGTAGTCCAGTGAATGGATTGTCAATTAAATATCCCGGCAAGAGGCTCGCTCTGGCGGCATCTTCGGTACATATTGCATTTGTGGCATGTGGTTCTGCTAAGGGTGCTATCATTGAACCTAATAGAGCATACGATATTGCAGCGGCTTCACTTATTTTGCAACAAGTGGGTGGCTGTATTAAATATCTTGATGGCACGGATATAGATTTTGCTGAGCTTCATGATGGCCAAACAATGAAAGTTCCTGTTATTGCTTCTCATCCTGAAGAATTTTCTTTTTTTCAAAAAGAAGTTTTTTGGAAATGATATATTAAATCCACATTCCAGCACTTTGTAAAAGTTCATCTAAAATAAAAGATACTGAATCTGGAGATTCAATTGGTGTCATATGTCCAATCTCTGTTAAAAGATGAAATGTAGAAGATTTAAGGTGTTGATTTAATTTGTAAAAATCTTCTTTTGGAATTAAACGATCCTCTATTCCTCCTATTACCGCACATGGAATATTTATTTCATGAAGTCTTCCAGTATAATCTTGACGAATTCTAATCGCGTTCAGAAGTTTTGCTATATTTATTGAATTTTGCGATGAAATAATATTTTCTATTTTCTTTAAATCTTCTGGATTTTTTTTTCTAAAGGAATTGCCAAAAAGTTCAGGAGAAAAATTTTTTGCAAATTTTTTGCTTCCTTCATTTATGATAGCTATCATTTGCTCTTCTCTTTTTTGCTTGTTCTCGATTGAATCTGCAGCAGATCTTGTGCTTATAAAAGCAGCAGAACATATAGGAAGAGGATTCCGAAGAAGCATTTCTAATAGAATGTAACCACCCATTGAAAATCCCGCAATGGCAATAGATGTTATGTTCAATGCATCGATAAAAGCACTCATATCGTCCGCCATCATTGGTAGAGTAACTTCTTCAGAGGAGTTTCCTGTCAATCCTGAACCTCTCAGATCAGGTACGATAATTCTGTATTTTTTTTCTAAGTCGTTGATTTGATTTTTCCACATGGTATGGTCTAGGGAGAATCCGTGAAGAAGAAGCAGTGTAGGCCCGCTTCCCACATCTAGATATGAGATTTGGAGATTGTTAGCTATTATTGACTTCATATTTTTCATTTTAAAGTCTTTTTAATTTAAGTTTTTCCTATTCCTAAAATTACTTTATTTGATTTTGCAATTTCACCAAGAGCTAATTCTATTTCTTCTTTTACCCATTCGTCTTTTTCAACTAATAATCTTTCTTCTAAAGAGAATCTAATATAATTCTGATTTGTTTTTTTTACAATTTCGGCTATGGCCCAAGCAGAATGACCTCTAACTAAAGGCAAGCGGTGTCTCAAAGTTTGCCTCAGTAAATTTAAGTATTCTTTTTTGTGAGAGTTTCCAATAGCAATAAGAACATTTCTCAAAAAACCATCATATTTTGCACGCAGAATAGCAGTTCCTTGAAATTTTTCTCTAAAACTCTTTTCATCTAATTGTAAGAGTTCTTCTAAATTCGTATTATCTGTTTTGGGTCTTGGTAAAAATCGGTTTTGTTGTGTTTCTGGAGCTTTTTCGTTCCAAGGACATACAATTTGACAAATATCACAACCAAAAATATGATTTCCCATCATTGCTCGTAAATCTCTTGGAATTGGACCTCGTAACTCAATTGTTAGATATGAGATACATCTTCTGGCGTCAACAATTTCGGGGGCAATAATAGCATCTGTCGGGCATTTCTCTATACATTCATTACAGGAGCCACAATGATTTTCTTGAAATGAATTTGAATTAGTAATTTCTTTATTTAGGAGAAGAACTCCAATAAAAAAATAACTTCCAAGAGTTCTGTTTAAAAGTAAAGAATTTTTCGCTTTCCATCCTAATCCAGCTTTAACTGCAAGATCCCTTTCAAGAATAGGTGCAGTATCAACAAAACTTCTTCCCTCTATTGTGATGTCTGTCTCTTTTAGTTCTTTAAGTATTCTTAATAGCCTTTTTTTTATAAATTTATGGTAGTCACCACCATGAGCATATTCTGCAATTTCCCCATAGAAATCAGTAGGAAAATGTTTTTTATTTTTTTTCTTAGATTTATATTGCATTCCAACTACAAGAGCAGATTTTGTGTTGGGCCAAAGTTTTTCTAAATTAGAGCGTAACTCTGAATTTTTTTTCAAATATTCCATTTCTCCGGCATATCCTTTATCTATCCAATTTAAATAGCGCAAATATTCTTTTTCTAAAGAAACAGAAGCTATTCCAGATACTTCAAATCCATGCTTTCTGGAAAGTAGCTGACATTTTTTCTGTAATAATTCTGCAGTAAGTTTAGTCATTTTTGTCTATTCGTCACAAAGTTTCGTTAATTTATAATTATAAAAAAGTAAAGAATATAAAAAGTTATTTCAAAGATATTGAATAGCGATGTATATTCTGTCAATAAGAACTATATGTGATTAAAATATTTTCTCTATTGAGTTTTTCATTTGAGTCCATTAAAGAACAAATATACTCTTTCTCTAATACTAATTTTGATGTTAGGAATTCTTCTTTTTTTTAGACGAGAGATCTATTCGATCTTCGATTTTTTAATTGAGTTACAAGAGCATAAAGAAGTTCTTCGCGCATGGATTACCTCGTACGGGTTCTGGGGCCCGTTTATTTTTATTGGAATTCAAATATCCCAAGTTGTACTATCCCCAGTACCTGGTGAATTGACTGGTTTATTAGGAGGATATCTTTATGGAGCATGGCTATCTTCTATATATAGTACAATAGGATTGACTATAGGTAGTTGGATAGCATTTATGTTAGGCCGAATCCTTGGTCGTTCCTATATACAAAAATTAATTTCAAAAAAACTTTTGCAAAAATTTGATTTTTTAACCACGAATAGGGGTTCCACAGTAGTATTAATTCTTTTCTTAATTCCTGGTTTCCCAAAAGATATAATGTGTTTTTTGCTTGGAATCAGTCCAATGAATACAGTTATTTTTACTCTTTTGGCATTTATAGGTAGAATCCCCGGAACCATAATGTTGAGTTTTCAAGGTGCAAGTTTCTATAATGAAGAATATACAGTTTTTGTATCTCTATTAATTATATCTTTAATTATTATTTTGGTAGTCTATTTTTTTTCTGACACTATTAGAAATTTCCTTAAAACAAAGATCAAGTAAGACTCAGGTATAAAATTAGCAAAGGTGTAGTAATTAAGCTAAAAACTGTTCCAATAAAGACTATCGATGCTGCAATTCTTCCTTCTTCAGTGTACCGTTCTGCAAAAACGTAGTTTAGAACAGCAGGTGGGCTGCATGAAACTAAAAAAATACATGCTCTTAATATCTTATTCATGGAAAAGAATTCTGTTAGGAAGTATGCTGTAGCAAATCCTATCGCAAATCGAAGAAACGAAACAAACAAACTAATTTTAAAGTCTGAAATTCTTATATCACGGAGTCTGTATCCTAAAGCAAAAAGCTCCAAAGGAAACATGCCACGTCCTGTCATTTGTGCAAATTTTTCAATAAATACGGGTACTGGAAATTTGAAAATTGCAATCAAGATTCCAATTATTGATGCGTATAAAACAGGCATTCTTAATGGTTCTTTGAGATTTGATCTTCCTCCATAGATAATAATACCAATAGTAAAAGTTATAAAAATTTGTGGAATTGATAAGAGCACTACCTGGGAAAGTCCTTCTTCTCCAAAAGCTAAAAAGGCTAGAGGAAATGGAAGCGAGACTGAATTCATGATCATTATTGTTGGAACAAAAACTGTAGTTTTTATTTTCAAAATCTTTTTTATTAATGTGGCGATCAATCCAGGTATTAAAAGTATGGAAAGCGAAAAAAAACATATTTCAAAAATATTTTGAATATTAAGGTTTCGAGTAGAAAGAGTATGGAAAATCAAAGCTGGTGCCAGAAGAAATAAAACTATGTCGGTCAGTATTTTAGGATTAATCTTTTTTTTAGATCCGTATAAAAACCCAATCGCTAGAAGAAGGATGACTGGCAAGGTAATATTTAAAATGTACAGGAAATTTTTCACACTAAGCCACTTTTCTTAAAATCAAAATTATTTTCTAATTATCAATTATATATAGAGTGAATATTTTCATAATTAAGCCCAGAATCAAATTTGCATTTCATTTTTTTTTATTGGGAGATACTTATGCTTGACATAGATCATATTGGATATGCTGTAAAAGATACAGATGGAAAAAAAATGTTGATGAATGATTTGCTAGGTTTTAATTTCATTGAAAGAATTGTTTATGAAAGAGAAGAAGCTACCTCTAAACTAGATTTTTATGAGACCAAAAATGGGGTCATTGAGCTTGTAGAAGTTGATAATCCAGATGCATCTATTAATGAATTTATTAGGAGCCATGGAGAAGGATTTCATCATATTTGTTTTGAAGTTGAAGATCTTGAGTCTACGATGGAAGAATGGAAGTCTAAGGGAGTTACATTTTCAGTTGAACCTCCAAGATATGGTTCTCGAGGTGGTTATATAACCTTTACTGACAGAGAAACAACTGGCGGATTAGCTATTGAATTAATTGAATATAAAAAGAACGATTAAAGTTCGAAAATTTTTAACTTTCAAAAAAATCTTTAATTTTTTTAAGAGATGATGGAATATCTGTATCCCAATGTTTGTTCGATCCTGCGCCAGTGTGAGGGAGTAATACTACGTTATCTAATTTTATTAGTGGACTTGAACTGGGCAGAGGTTCTATCTCATAAACATCTAAACCAGCCATTTTAATTTCCTTAGTTTGAAGTGCTTCAATAAGTTCCATTTCTTTTATTAATCCACCCCTGCCAACATTAATTAAGGTAGCACTTTTTTTCATCATTTTGAGTTCTCTTTTCCCAATTAGTCCTTCCGATTCATCTGTATGAGGAATTACTAGAACAATATAATCAACTTTCTGTATTAGGTTATTGAATGAAGAAAAAGTTGCAGAATAAAGTGTTTCTATATCACGATTGTGTCTTGTTCTTTGATAGTAAAAAATATTCATACCGAAAGCGTGACATCTTTTTGCTATTTCCATTCCAATATCTCCAAGGCCAATAATTCCAACACTTGAGCCATAGACTTCTGAAATTCCTGATAATTCTGGCCAATTTGGTTGAATATTCCATTGACTCGTTTTAATTGGCTGAATGTTTTTATCCAAATAAACAGCATCTTTCACGCTTGTATGCCCAGGAATTATTTTTCTTGCACAAGCTATTATTAGAGCGAGTGCTTGTTCTGCCACAGTAACGTTTCTAAGAAGTGTTTGAGTTGAGATTGTTATATTTCTCTTTTGAGCGGAATCTATATCAATATTTTTACAGTTTAGACCATGTTTCTGTATAAACTTTAAGGATTTAGAATTTGATATTATTTGATGCGAAATATTTGCTTGATAACATAATACAGCGTCTACATTTTTGACTAGTTTAATTAAAGAATCTTCATTCTCAGTTTCTGGATAAGAAATTTCAAAAGAATTATCATCAATTCTCTCTAATACTCTTGGTAAAAATTTTCCTGATGCACTGTCAGCAATTAATAATTTGGGTTTAGAATGCATCTTTTCTCCTGTAAACGTGATTCTAAAATATTTTTTAAATTAGGAATGATAATGAACTCTATCTTTTTGATATTTAAGAATCAATTTATAAAGTTCATTTATCTTTTTTTTATCCTTTTTTTATTTTCTTGTGCACATTCTGACTCAATAAGTTTCAGTTCTCCAAGCATTAATGGGTTAAGCAAGAGCTTGAAGATTTATCAAAAAATGATCTATGCAGAAGAATATGTTTTTTTGCTCGAGACTTTTTATCTGAAAGAACATCAAGAACAAATTAATAATAGATATGAAAATAACTTACTCAAATGGCT
>Ga0114933_10004774_pt1 | contig 12528 bp, 4 predicted proteins | sample 4SBtaG_FD_89691 | JGI IMG/M metagenome (GOLD analysis project Ga0114933, IMG submission 89691) | Deep subsurface microbial communities from Kolumbo volcano to uncover new lineages of life (NeLLi) - 4SBTROV12_W25 metaG | ecosystem: Environmental > Aquatic > Marine > Volcanic | place: Kolumbo...
GCGACCGCTGGCCTTCCAGGTCTTCATGACCTCAATCGCTTCTTCGACCGTTTTCGTCATCGGCTTTTCACAGTAGACATGGAGCCCTGCTTGCAGCGCATCCTTGGTTTGTTTCGCATGCCAATGATCAGGCGTACCGACGCAAACCGCATCAAGATTCGCTTGGGCATACATCTCTGCATAGTCTTCGTACTTTTGTACGTCCCGACCTGTTTGCTTTTTGATATGCGCTGCAGCTCGGTCGCGATGTTCACTGTACACATCACACACCGCCACCAGTTCGATCGGTTGCCCGGCAACTTGGTGTTTCGTCAGACGTTTGACGTGTGCTCCAAATCCACGACTCCCCACACCGACAAAACCAATCCGCAGTTTGGCATTGGGCGCGGCTCCCCCGGAGGCGGACTCCTGAGTGAGTTGCGAGGCCACACCGATGGCCCCGGCAGCACAAGCGGACGACTTCAAAAATTCTCGGCGTGAGGAATCATCGTGAGACATAACAGAACCTGCGAACGGGTTGACGAGCAATCGGGAACGGTAATGAAACGTTGGAGTTCCATGATAACTCGAATTCACCTTCGTCAGAAGTCAGCCTCCCCACGAGCGAGTTTCTTGGCCCAGGGGTTGGCGCGTGACAGGTGCCGCTGCTGACTATCTTTTCGCTAGCTCACGCGATGATCTCTTTGACAACGCGACCGTGAACGTCGGTTAAACGGAAGTCGCGCCCGCTATAACGGTAGGTCAGCTTTTCATGGTCGAGTCCCAGCAGGTGAAGGATCGTGGCATGCAAATCGTGCACGTGCACTTTATTTTCGGCCGCCGCAAAGCCGAATTCATCGGTCGCACCGTAGGTCATGCCGCCCTTCACACCGCCACCGGCCAGCCACATGGTAAAGCCATGGTGATTGTGGTCGCGCCCATTGCCGTTTTCCGCAACCGGGGTGCGTCCAAATTCTCCACCCCACACAATCAAAGTGTCTTTGAGCAAGTCGCGTTGTTTGAGATCTCGAATGAGCGCCGCAATCGGCTGGTCCACATTGCGTGCCTTGTCGGCGTGCGCCTTAATGTTGCCATGGTCATCCCAGGGCTGACCATTTCCGTAATACACCTGAACCATGCGAACCCCGCTCTCGACCAAGCGCCTTGCTACCAGGCAACCATTGGCAAACTGTCCTGAGCCATATGCTTCGCGGGTGGCCTTCGTTTCACGATTCAGGTCAAAGACCTCTTGCGCCTCGGTCTGCATGCGAAATGCCATCTCCAGAGACTCAATCCTCGCCTCCAATCGTTGATCCACCCCTCCACGGCGTGCCAGATGCAGTTCGTTCATCTTTTTCAGCAAATCCAACTGCTGACGCTGGGACGCTTTGGTCAGGTAAGGATTGTTGATATGCCGAATGACATTCTTTGGATCCACGCTCTTCGCGTGATTGATGTGTGTCCCTTGGAAAATTCCTGGCAGAAAACTGTTACTCCACAACTGGGGCCCCACCACCGGCTTTCCCGGACAGAGCACAACGAATCCGGGCAGGTTCTGATTTTCGGTTCCCAATCCGTACAGCAACCAAGATCCCATCGCGGGGCGTGTCGGCTGTGTTTCCCCGCTGTTCATCATCAACAACGACGGTTCGTGATTCGGAATGTTGGTATGCATTGAACGAATCACGCAAATGTCATCAATGCACTCACCGACGTGGGAAAACAATTCACTAACTTCGATCCCCGACTCACCGTATTTCTTGAATTGAAACGGTGACTTGAGCAGACCTCCAGTCTTTCGCTCTGTCTTCAGTTCTGCCCCGGGTGGTCGTTGACCGTTATATTTTTCCAGAGCAGGTTTGGGATCAAAAGTATCGACCTGCGATGGTCCACCATTCATAAACAAATGAATGACGTGCTTTGCGCGAGGAGCAAAATGCGGAGCTCGCGGCGTCAGCGGGCTGTCACCTGTCTGCTGAGGTGCGGCTGCATTCGCCGAGGCTCCATCCTGAGCCAGAAGACCAGCCAGCCCCAGTGCCCCCATACCTGTGCCCATGCGGTGCAACGCTTCGCGGCGGGACAGTCCAAACGGTTGTAAATCAATATTCATAAAGATCTTGCTGCGCATCCAAGTGAAGCTCACTGTCGCGACAGCATCCAAGGTGAAGATTTAATCCAAATACATAAACTCGTTACTACCGAGCAAGACTTGCGAATAGCTTTCCCAGAGACTCAATTTATTCTGCGGGTCAGCAGCGTTCGACACATATGCTTTCCCCAAGTCAATTTCAACATCTTCCGGTGACCGCCCGTACGTCAACTGAAACGCGAGGCGAATTCGGGCTTCATCATCCGTCGGAGCTTCTCGAAATAGTCGCGCTGCAAACGCTTTCGCTTGAGTCGCCATAAATGGGCTGTTAAGTACGAACAGTTGCTGCTGAGGCACGGTTGTTTCCGTGCGTTTCTCGCTGGTGATATTCGCGTCTGGAAAATCAAACAAGCGGAGCAGGCTATCAAGCTCGTGACGACTGATCTTGGCGTAAACGGTGCGCCGCACATTATTCGCATCAGCCAGGTTGGTTGACGGACCTCCAATTGAACGGTCAAGTCGACCGGCAACGTCAAGCAACGCATCCCGCCACGCTTCGACATCCAGCCGCCGGCGGTTCATGCGCCATAGATATCGATTATCCGCATCAATCTGGAAATTGCCGGCGTTCTCCTCGGTACTCAGTTGATAGGTCGAGGACAGCATGATTTCGCGGTGAATCGCCTTAATCGACCAGCCACTCGCGATGAATTTCGCAGCCAGGTGATCAAGCAACTGAGGATGCGTCGGAGGCTCTCCAAGTTTGCCAAAGTTACTCGGCGTGCCGACGATGCCGCGGCCGAAGTGATGCTGCCAGATACGATTCACCATGACACGAGCTGTGAGCGGATTCTCGCGACTGGCGATTGCCTCGGCCAACTGGCGGCGCCCACTACCATCCTGGTAAGAGCTTCGATCTTCACCCGCCAGAATTCGCAGGAAGCGTCGTGGAGCAACTTCGCGTTGTCGCGCTGGGTTGCCTCGCACAAAGACTTTCATATCGGCCACGTTACCCTCGGCATACGAATGCGCAACCCCGTACATAGCCGGAGCCGTCTGCTTCGCCTTTTCTGCAGCAGAACGCAGTTGCTCAAACTCGCTGCGCTGCTCTGAAGGCAAGAAGTTTTGGATATCTTCATCCCTGACAGTAAAGGGCCCGTCTTTGCCAAGCACTTTCGTCAAGAGATCATTTTCGGGAACAATCGGACCTGCCGTGGGTGTTTCGGTGTAAACACTGAACTGCACACTGGCCTGATCGCCACAACCACCTTGATCTGACCCGCTGTTATCCAGCCCACCAATCGCCTGAAATCGCTCGTAGCCTTCCGGGATATCGTAGGTGATGGTCGATGTCGCATGGACACCAATGCCTTCCGCATACTGCTTGCCACCCACGCGTATTGGATTCCCTTGATAGTTGGCGTTCACACGTGTGCCCAGATCACCAACATTTTTCTTCCACTTCAACTCGGTGAGTTTCAACTTACCCTGCTTGCCAACTAACGTGGGTGCAATCCAGTCGGCGTGGTCACAACTGCGTCCGTTCCCACCATCCGTTACCACGAGGATCAATTGTTTTGCGCCGCGGATATCGACGTCGATCCCAGCGGTTGGGCGCGCCTTGGTTACCAGCGGTGTCACAAACCGAGGGCTACCGGGTGAAAACGGTTCTTTCGAGTTCACGAGATTCTGTGTTACCACCCCATCACGAATCTGTATCCCCCGTTGAACGCGATCCTGAAATCGTTGCGCCACCTCAGCCACTTGGGCAGGAACATCGCTGTCGTCACCTGCCACCACGTTCGGATCGAGGCCAAACCATGCTTCCAGTTCAGCCACCTTGCCTTTCTGTCGAGGATCCAGAAACGCCAGCCAACGTTTGAGCAAGAACTCGTTGACCTCCTGAGCTTTTGCAAACTCTTTTGTTTTTGGCGTTTCTCCATTTGCCTTCGCTACACGAAACTTCCATACAGCCTTCATGTAGCTGGCGATCTCGTCGACCCTGGACTCCGCAGCGGACTCTTTCGCAGTAGCCAAAAACTTTTTCAAAGACTCATTCGCGAGTTTGATCTCTTTTTGCCCTTCGTTGTACGCCTTGATTACTTCGGGGGAACAGAGCGGTGCGTTATGAAGCTTGGAGCTCCGAAAAATTCCCGCCAGCGAATAATAGTCCTGCGTTGGAATCGGATCGAATTTATGGTCGTGACAACGAGCACAGGAGACCGTCAGCCCCAGGAATCCTCGCGACAGGGTATCCACACGATCATCCAATTCGTCCGCTGCCGCCTTCGCGGCGTCACTGTTCTTGTAATACTGTGCGCCCAGCCCAAAAAATCCAAGTGCAATCAGGTGGTCGTAATTATCTGCAGTCTCCGAGCCAATTAAATCACCGGCTATCTGCCAACGCACGAATTGGTCGTACGGCATGTCCTGATTGAATGCCCGGACCACCCAATCGCGATAGCGATAGCCATTGGTATTGGGTCGGACAGAGAACGTATGTGCCTGATCTTCCGAGTAACGAGCGACATCAAGCCAATATCGTCCCCAACGTTCTCCGTAGTGCTCCGAGTCCAACAATCGATCGACGACTTTGCGAAAGGCATCGGGTGCTGGATCGTTGATGAAGGCATTCACTTCTGCAGGCGTCGGCGGCAAGCCGATCAGATCGAACGTTGCGCGGCGAATCAGCTGCCGCCGCTCGGCAGCGGAAACCGGCTGCAAGTCATTTTCTTCCAGCTTGGCTAACACAAAATGATCGATCTCAGCCGTAGGCCACGCCGCGTTTTTGACCACTGGCAGTTGCGGCGGGCGAATGGGTTGGAACGACCAGAACTTTCGGGCTTGTTCAAAGTCGATTTCTGTCGCGGTGATGGTGGGACTTCCGTCCCGTGGATCCGGTGCGCCCATTTCCACCCATTTCTCGAAATCGGCAATGACAGCGTCCGGCAACTTGCCCTTCGGCGGCATCTCGAAGCTCTCGTGCTGCATCGCACTGATCAGCAGGCTCGACTTGACTTTACCCGGCACAACAGCGGCACCCGAGTCACCTCCTTTTCTAATGGCCTCGCGCGTATCAACGAGCAGTCCACCCTTCACATGCTTGGCGTCCGCAGAATGACACTCATAACAGTGCTTCAAAAGCACCGGGCGAATTTTGGCCTCGAAGAACTCCATCGATTTCGCACCAACTGCACCGTCGGCGGGTTTCCCTTCCTCAGCAGTCGCGTTGCTTATCGCCAATGCGACGAAGGTCCATACGATGAGCAACGCAGTACAGATAACTCGATAATGGTTCATAGAACAGATCAGGAATCTAACCAGTTTTCTCGGTGGGACATCAGTACCGTTGGCAAGGCACAAGGGCAGGGGGGGGAGTGGCGACACCCCTCAGAAGGCCTTAACTCAACTGCACACAGAGGACACCTTCTAGTGTAATGGGAAATCAGGAAAGAGGAAAAGCGAGTTCCGCAAATATCCTGTTTCTCTACTGAAATTGACTCCGCTTGTTCACCCATCGGCGTAGGCTCATGAAACCGCCGTTCTCTTGCGATTCGCCCTTTCACCTGTCACAATCATGTCACAAGGCCTCTCACCTGGCGTTGGAATGGCTGAGCGGTTTCACGCATTGCTGAGTGCGACGTGCATGTTCCCTCAAACGGCACACCACAACTAACAGTTCCAGGCTTCCTACCCCGACGGTCGCTCTCTTATTCCTTGACAATTGTTTTCGTGATCGTTCGATGGCAGAAGAACTCATTGGCCAGTATCGACTGGAATCACAAATCGGTGCCGGTGGTATGGGGCATGTCTACAGAGCCGTAGACATTAATCTCGACCGACGTGTCGCTCTGAAGATTCTGGCTGACGCCCAGAGCGAAGACGCCAATCTGCGAGCGCGTTTTCTGCAGGAGGCCCGAACTGCCTCAGCACTGACGCACCCGCACGTATGTGTAATTTATGAAGTCGGTGAATCTGCTGATTCACGTCCGTTCATTGCCATGGAGTTAATCAACGGCAAGAGCCTGTCTGAACTGATTGGTACGGAGCCACTCGCTGTCCCGCAAATACTCACCATTGCAGTGCAAGTAGCCGATGCGCTCGAAGCCGCTCACGCGCTGCAGATCATCCACCGTGATATCAAGTCCGCAAACATCATGGTGGACCAGCGCGGCCAAGCCAAAGTACTCGACTTCGGTCTGGCAAAACGAGCCGAAAGTGATTTTGGCCTTGGTGAAACACAACAATTAAATCTGACCCAGGAAGGACAGTTGCTTGGCACGCCCAACTACATGAGCCCCGAACAAGCGCTGGGGCAGCCAGCGGACCATCGCAGCGACTTGTTTAGCCTGGGAGTCGTACTCTTTGAGATGGCCACCGCTCAGTTGCCCTTTCAAGCAGAAACTCTGGGAAAAACGCTCAACGCCATCGTGCACTCCGCACCCCGTTCTCTCACGAGACTCAACTACGACCTTCCCGAAGAGTTGGAACGGATCATTCTGAAATGCCTGGAGAAAGACAGCAGCACACGTTTCCAAACTGCGAAGGAATTGCGCATCGATCTCGAGGCACTCCAACGCAAAATCCTGTTGGCGGACTCGGGGCGCAGTCATTCGGTCGACTTGGCAAGTGACAGCGCGCACGGGAACCAATTGGCTTCCACCACCGAGTCCGAAGATGTGCCAGCTGACCAGATCCGCGAAAGTGATATTCTGATCAGCTGCGCTGCCATCGATGACCAGCCGCTCGTGCCGCAGACAGAAGGCTGGGTCGAGAAGCTCAAAAGAAACCTCAAGGTCAAGGTCGAACAACTGACTGGCGAGCCTGTGCGGGTGGAAAGCGCACCGATGCCGCCAGGAGATGCCTCACTAGACGAGACGCTGTTGAGTAGTATCGCCACGGCGAAAACGCTGATCTCAGTCGTGTCTCCTGCGCTGGCGAAAGCCAAGTCATGCCATGAAGGTGTCAGCCATTATTGCCAAAGGATTGCTGAATCTCCGATTGGCGAGGCGGGTATTCCCTCGAAGTTGTTTCGAGTGGTCAAAGCACCTGTCGCGGACGATGAGTTGCCAGAATCCATCACTCAGGCGTTCCGACAACTACTCGGCATCGACTTCTTCGAAGTGGACCATGCCACTGGCCGCATCCGTGAATTTGATGACTTCTATGGTGAAGATGCCGCTCAACGCTTCTACGAACGCGTCTACGACTTGGCTTATGAAATCTGCCGGGGATTAAATCAACAGCAGCAACTGGAAGAGTCTGCTGTCACGGGACAGCTAACAGAACAAAGTCACAAGACCGTATACCTGGCAGAAACAACAACAGATCTTCGCGAATCGCGAGATCGACTGCGACGGGAACTACAAGAACAAGGGCACCGAGTGCTGCCCGAGCAGACACTGCCGCTTGTGGGCAGTGAACTCGAATCTGCGGTGCAAGGCTATCTCGCGCAATGTGATTGCGCTGTTCACTTTGTCGGCGAACGCTACGGCATGGTTCCAGAGGATTCCGTTGACAGCATCGTCGCTATCCAAAATCGCGTCGCTGCGGAATTTTGCAGCCAACATGAACTCAACCGTATCATCTGGATGCCTCGACATTTGACTCCGCACGACGAGCGTCAAGCAACGTATGTGAACGCGCTCCTTGCTGATGCCGAAATGCAACGCGGTGCGGACGTGATCTGCGACTCACTCGAAAACCTCAAGCAATTGCTATTTGAACGTTGGCAGCGCGAGGAACAGCAAAAAGCCTCCCAGCCGGACAAGCCGCAGTCCCTCGATACCGATGAAATTGCCCGTTTGTATCTCGTACATGAACAGAGCGATGAAGAGGCTGTCGAGGCCATCGAAGATCTGCTGTACGAATCTGGTATCGAGGTCATCTTGCCGGAATGGGAGGGTAACGAATCCGATATCAGTCGCATCCATATCCAGAACCTCACCGACTGCGACGCGGTGCTGGTGTATTACGGCACCACAGCAAAAAGCTGGGTCGACATCAAGTTGCGAGAATTGACCAAGGCCATTGGATATCGAGATGGTCGTCAGATTGCATCTCGCAGTGTCTACATCGCCCCGCCGATGGACCGGCGCAAAGAGCGGTTTCGCACACTGTCTGCCGAAATCATTCGACAAGAGGGCGACACGATCGCCGTAGACGCCTTGCGGGCCCTGGCCCAACAGATCAAAGACGAGAAACGCACATCCAGCGGATAGACGCAACGCTTATGAACCCTTCAAGCTCCAATCCGTTTCCTGGCCTGCGTCCATTCACATCCGAAGAAGACTATCTTTTCTTCGGTCGTGAGGATCAAACCAATGAACTTCTCCAACTTTTACGAGAACATCGGTTCATTGCCGTGGTGGGCACCTCGGGCAGTGGTAAATCTTCGTTGGTGCGTGCAGGCCTCATTCCCTCGCTGTTTGGTGGCACGATGGTCACCGTTGGGTCCCGTTGGGAAGTGGGGGTGTTCCGCCCGGGCGGTGATCCCGTCAAAAATCTGGCCCAAGCATTAATCGACTGTGATCTATACGACGCAGAGGATACCGAATCCCTTCCCCGAGTGCTGGCCACACTGCGTCGCAGCCGCCAGGGACTGTCAGAAGCCGTCCGCCAATCCGACCTGGAACCCGGACACAACTTACTGATCGTCGTCGATCAATTCGAAGAACTCTTTCGTTTTCAACATGAGAGCGATGCGCAAAAGGAAGAGGCGGCAGCATTTGTCCAGTTGTTGCTGCATGCGGCCAGCGAAGCCAAAGTCCCGGTTTATATCACCATCACCATGCGATCCGACTACCTCGGAGAATGCGCCCAAATCCCTGGCTTGGCAGAAGCGGTCAATCACGGCGAGTATCTCATCCCGCGACTGACTCGCGACCAACGACGCACCGCGATCGAGCGTCCTGTCGCAGTCGGAGGTGGACAGATCAGCCAGTTGCTCATCAACCAACTGCTCAACGAAGTGGGTGATGAAGTTGACCAGCTTCCAGTCTTGCAGCATGCGTTAATGCGGGTCTGGGATTGCTGGTCGGAAGACCACCAAGACGAAGAACCGCTCGACCTGCGTCATTACAAGCAAGTTGGCGGCCTCACGCACGCCTTGAGTCAACACGCAGACGAAGTCTACGCAGAACTCCCCAACGATCGCTCACGACTACTTTGCGAACGCATTTTTAAAGCACTCACCGAACGAGGTGAGGATGAACGCGGAATCCGTCGCCCCACGCAAATGCAGTCACTCTGCGAAATTGTTGGTGGCACGACCGCAGAAGTCATGCAAGTGCTTGACGCTTACCGTGAAGTCGGACGCACCTTCATCATGCCACTCGCTGGAACACCCATCGATGCTGAAACAGTGATCGACATTTCCCACGAGAGTCTAATGCGGGTCTGGCGGCGTTTAAACGAGTGGGTGGATGAAGAATCACAATCCGCACGCATTTATCGCCGACTCGCGGATACCGCCGTGCTCTTTCATGACAACCGGGCGGGACACTACCGTGACCCCGATCTCCAGATTGCTCTGGCCTGGCGCGAATCCGACCAACCCACCGATGCCTGGGGCAGTCGCTATCACCCGGAATTCGAAGCCGCCATCAAGTTCCTTGAGGAAAGCTAAGCCGTTGCGCACGCGGAAGAAATTGCGCGGGAGAAACAACGCCAAAAAGAGCTGGAACAGGCGCGTCAATTAGCGATTGCACAAGTCAAGGCGAAACGCAGAAGTCAACTTATCACCATCGTGGCGTTGGTCGCTGCAGCCGTTGTCAGCTGGCTATGGAATGACGCAAATCGATCTCGACGCGTGGCAGAACATGCTCGGGACGAAGCAGAAATCTCACGGCAAAATGCGGAAGCAGCGCGTTCAAAAGCTGAAGCCGCAGCGAAGAGCGAAGAACAAGCGAAGCTTGCCGAAACTCGCCAACGGAACATTGCTGAAAAAGCATCACGCAAGGCAACGCTCGGGTTATATGCCGCGACGATTCGCGAAGCGGACAAAGCGATTGTCGATCTGCACGATTACCCGTCGGCGCGCAGTTATCTGGATCGATGGTCCAATGCCACAACCGTAGATGGCTCGAAACAAGCTCCTTTGTTAAGAGACTGGGAATGGTATTACCTGCGCGGCGAAGCCGACCAATCCCACCCGCAAATCCCTTCGGAAACGTTGGATTTTGGTGCCTTGGTCAATTTCTGCGGCAACTGGTCACCCGATGGAAACTACCTGGCCCTTACTGGCATGCACGGCCAGATTGTGATTTGGGAAAAAGAGTCACGGCAAGTCGTTCAAATCTTGAAACGCGAACGTCAGTCCTTCGTACCACGGATCGAATGGAGCCCTGATTCTACTCGAGTCGCAGTCGATAACTGGGATCAAGAAGTCAACATCTACGACCTGCGTTCTGGCCTGTTGCAATTTACCATCCCACACAGCGGTGGCTTGACGAACACCGCCCTCAGCTGGAATCCCCAGCATGAACTCATTGCCTACTCGGTGGGCGGTGGTGAAGTCGGCATCTACGACACATCCGCGTGCCAACTCATCGACTTGATCCCCGCAAATTCCCCGATCTTGGCGATCGAGTGGAGCCCTGATGGAAAACGGCTCGGATTCACCACATCGAACGACGGAGTGACCTTACTTGATTACCCGGCAAGGACCGAGGTCGTCAAGGTGGAAGGGCAAACGTCTCAGCGTTTTCGTTGGACGCCGGACGGAAAAGAAATACTCGTGCAAACCGATGGCGGCTCGGCGCTGTATCTTGCCAACTCCACCACCGGAGAACTTGTCAAAAAGCTGGGAGATATTAACTGCGGCTTTATCTGGGGCATGTCGATGCACCCTCAAAATCGCTGGGTTGCGGTTGCAGGGCCCGCTGGCCTGATTGGGGTCTTCGATTATGAAAATGAAGACCTCGTTTACGATTTCCGCGATTACCCCACCTCGGCGGTCGGGGTGGACTGGCACCCCGAAGGTGAGCTGCTGTTCGGCGCCGGCTTCCTTACAGGAACTGCGCGTCTGTATGACTTCAGCCGCCGCAAAGACAATCTCTACACCGGCCCTAACGTGCAGGGGCGAGATGTTAGCCGAGCAAACGGCGCCTGGCTTGCGGACGGAAAACATCTGTCGCTCACCAACGGAAAACAGGGGGGACTTGACGTACTCGATGTCTCAACGAACCAAGTTGTTGAGACCATCACCGTGCCCCTCGCATCTCCCATCGTCGCTCACGCCTGGAGCCCAAACTACGAGTTCCTGGCGGTATCCGATAACTCCGGAGTCATCATCGTCTCAGCGACAGATCCGTCCACCATCCTAGCCCGTACGGAGTTGAAACTAGCCACCACTTTGCTCTGGTCTGCAGACAGCCAATACCTCGCCTTTGCAGGCGGCCGACGCGACTACACCGTGGAAGACGAACCAGACAACACCTGGGGAGTTTTTCGTGTCATGGACCAAGGGGAACTTGAATTCCTCGCTCTCCCGGGAGCGGACTCGCGAGTCACCTGTATCTCCTGGCATCCCGAACTGGCCATTCTCGCCTCAGGCAGTCGCCAAGACACGTCGCATGGGGGCTCGGTCGTCGTCTGGAATGTCGCTCAACAAGCTCCGATCAAAGTCATTCCCAATGAAAACACGCAGGTCCGTTCCCTGGCATTCGATCGATCAGGCGAACGCCTCGCTGTCGCCTTTCGGCAGATTCAAGACGCCCTAGGCTTGGAAGCCACCGGTGACGTCAAGGTATTTTCCTGGCGGGACGCAAGTGAAATCCTATCTCTGCGAGCACAATCCAGTGACATCAATTCCATGTGCTGGAGCCTGACCGATAAACGACTGATCACTGGCGGGCGTGATGGCGGAGTTCGCATTTGGCGCGACGACGGCACAGAACTGCTATCGTTCAAACCCTTTTCAACACCGGTCAGCGATGTTTTCTGGAATTCCAATGGATCGTCCCTGTTCGCGTTAGGCGTCAACCAAAAGCTGGCTCAATGGAGTCTGCAAACGCCCAAAACACCGTACAGTCTTGCCGGGTGCCCCGAATTACTGGAGTCGGTATTTCATCACCAAGGTTCCGATGACGATAGCAAACTCACCTATGCCAGGATGTTAACTGCATCAAGGCGTTACACAGATGCGGCAGATGCATTTGCCGAACTTCCAACCGCCAATACAGGCTTCACACCCTCTTATCCCACCCTGCTATGGGGCTTAACCGAGGAATCGGCTTGCCAAGTCGACGCATCGATGTTGGACAGCATGGGACAATTACAGGCGGACGCTTTGACGCGACGCGTCAAAGCACTCACGCTCCCTCACGAACTGAAATCGTCAGGCACCACGGAGGACCAGGAATCACCATGGGTTCGAATAGGTGCTCACGGTCAGCGACATCACCTTGCTACATTGATTGAGAACAAGCAGCGTTCATTACGTTTCGTTTACACGCGAA
>Ga0114933_10004775_pt1 | contig 12527 bp, 11 predicted proteins | sample 4SBtaG_FD_89691 | JGI IMG/M metagenome (GOLD analysis project Ga0114933, IMG submission 89691) | Deep subsurface microbial communities from Kolumbo volcano to uncover new lineages of life (NeLLi) - 4SBTROV12_W25 metaG | ecosystem: Environmental > Aquatic > Marine > Volcanic | place: Kolumbo...
ATGGGGACTGCTTTTAGTTCTTCATTATTTGGATTAGCCGGATCATTAGCGCTTGGTTTTTTGGATCTTCAACTAGGTCAGGCCCAAAATCGATTTTATAAAGATTTAGAAGAATGGCTTTCAGGCCTGACAAAATTAAGCTCTGGAGGAAGCGGTTTTACAGAAGGCGAAACTTCCGCCAGCGCATACCAAGCCGCATTATTTGAGCAAACGGCAGAAAGTTTAGATAGACTGCAGCGTGTTATCGTTCGCAACGAAGACCATAGGCAAGATAATAATAAGAATTTAATAAAAATGAATGAGCATATCGCATTGGTTCTTGAGGAGATTAAAGCGGGAAATGATCTTCTTAACCAATTACTGAAATCGCAATCTACGGTATTGGACTCAATATCAAGATCTGAACCCAGTTCACAAACTAAAGCGCTGGAAAGCACAAAATCCCATCTGAAAAAGATTGAAAATACAGCCGGCTTATTACTTGAAGAGATGCGCTTGGGACGTGATAAATCTGTAGATGAGATAAGACAGGAAATAAGATTACTAGCACGCACTATAGCGGCACTTGCAGAAGAACAAGAATGAGCTGAAGGTTAATAAATAGTGACAGGTTCTGTGCGCCAAAGTCGAATACGTGAGAGTACTACCTGGCCGGGCTTTGTAGATGCTCTCGCCGCACTGTTGATGGTGATAATATTCGTTTTAATGTTATTTGTAGTCGCTCAATTCTATTTGACCCAGGCACTTTCTGGCCGTGACAAGGACCTTATAAGACTCCAAGATCAAATCAATGAGATAGGCGAGCTGCTATCATTAGAAAAAATAGCTAATACCGAATTACAAACTAATATTGAACAACTAAAATTTAATTTAGAGTCTTCAAACGCTGAACGGGACAAACTTTCCAATCAAGTCGCTCAGCTTATCATCACTGGAGATCAGCTGCGCCAGGAATTAATAAGAGCTTCAGGTAAAGAAGCAGAACTAACTGGTCAATTACTCAGGTTACAATCCAAATCCGCTGATTTAGAGGATAACCTCAAGTCTGCAAACGAGATAGCCCGTTTGTCAAAGATTGAACTTGATAAATCCATATTACAACTAACTAATTTAAGAAAAGAGCTTGAGGCAAAAACCAAGGAAAATGAAAGTAGTCTAAAACAAATTGAAGATAGCGAATTTCAGCGAGAAAAACTCAACCGGGAAATCGCTGAGGCACGCAGCTTACTTGATAAAATTATCATAAAACTTTCGAAAGAAAAATTTAAACTGGTCTCAGCAAAACAGCTAAATGTTAGTTTAAAACAAGAAAAGAAGTTGTCTAATCAACGCCTTAATGCGCAGATTGAGGCATTGCGTAAAGAAATAGCGCTTCTAAATCAAACACTGGAAACCAAAGAACAAGAAGCTGAAGAAAAAGATGTACGAATAGTTGATCTTGGAAAAAAATTAAATAGGGCTCTAGCATCCAAAGTTCAGGAATTGGCACGTTTCAGATCAGAATTTTTTGGGAAACTTCAGGAAGTACTCAAAAATAGAAAAGATATAAGAATTGTTGGAGACCGCTTCGTTTTTCAGTCAGAAGTACTTTTTGCTTCCGGTATCGCTGAAATAGGAGGGGATGGAAAAAAAGAATTGATGAAACTGGCAAATACCTTGAACAAAATTACTCCAAAAATTCCAAGCAACATTGATTGGATACTGCAAGTAGAGGGACATACAGACCACATTCCAATTTACAATGCTAAATTTCAAAGCAACTGGGATTTATCTTCAGCAAGAGCTATTTCAGTAGTTCAATTCCTGATAAAGGAGGGCGTAAAACCAAGTCGACTGTCGGCTGCCGGGTTCGGAGAATTTCAGCCACTCGATAAACGTCGTGATGAGATAAGTAATCGTCGTAATAGACGAATAGAAATCAAGCTTACCCAAAGATAACCAAATGGCAAAATCCACTTTTTTCGTTTGCCTGCCAACGTAAACTTAATTGTTGAAAAATCATTAAAAAGCAGTTATACCGTGCTTCTTTAACAGTCTGCATTGCCTAAAGAGGGCTAACATGAAATCTGACATACACCCAGATTACCATATGATAAAAGTGGTTATGACTGACGGGACTGAATACGAGACACGGTCGACATGGGGATCGGAAGGGGACGTGATGCGTCTTGATATAGACCCCAAGACACATCCAGCCTGGACCGGTCAAAGGCGTATAATTGATAGTGGCGGTCGAGTTGCACAGTTCAACAAGCGCTTTGCGGGACTTAGCACGAAATCATAAAAAAACCAAGTTTTTCTCCTTTAAACATTGAAATTCTATTTTTGGACACAATATGTGGTTTGGTCGCTCAATCCGAGGACCAGTTTAACCAGAAAGTTCGGCCATAATGGCGAACTTACGATAAGTCCGCTTTGCTTTTAAAGGAGGAATTGGACATGCATAGAATTGATTTCACACCTGTATTTCGATCCACGATCGGTTTTGATAGAATGGCGCGCTTGGTTGACGCGGCTTTCCAGGCCTCAGAAGGGTCAAACTCCCAAAGTTATCCCCCCTATAATATAGAGAAACTTACTGAAGACTCGTATCAGATCACTATGGCAGTCGCCGGCTTTTCTGAAGATGACATAGATATTACCGTAAAAGAAAATAGCTTATTAATTTCTGGGCAAACCGGAAAAGAGACCGACGATACTGATAGAACCTACTTGCACCGTGGGATAGCCTCACGTTCATTTGAACGTCGTTTCGACTTAGCCGACCACATAATCGTAACTGGTGCTGACCTCGAGAATGGCCTCCTTAATATTTCTCTGGTACGCGAGATACCGGAGGAAAAGAAACAAAGAAAAATAAATATTGGTTCTAAAACGCCAAAACTTGCAAAAAGTGCGGCCTAACTATTAAGAAGTGCTTTGGGTTGGGAACTAGTTTCCCAGCCCCCACCTCACAAGGGGGTATAGTTTTCCCTCTTTGCTGGACCTTTTTCCTTAAACTTGGCTTTAACAAAAACTATTTAGTTACAGTGTTTTTGCCTGGCGATGAAATTCAAAGCAATTGCACTACACAAGTTAAAAAGTATTAATCTAACCATGTTGTTTGAAGAAATTTGACAGAACTTCGATTGTTTGATCCGGCTGCTCTATCATCATCATATGGCCCGCACCACGCAGAATCACAGTCTCAGAATTGGAAAGCTTTTCTGACAATTCCTTTGCTTCTTTTGCCGGTGTCATTCTGTCATCTTCACCAAGCAATAACAATGCGGGGCATTTAATTTTTGCGGCACTGTTTAGGCCATTCTCCCAACTGTTACACGCGTCAAGATCGTTACCCAAGACACCCGGCTTGCTTGTTTCCAGTAGTCTCATACTTGCACCGGTAATCCAGCTCCCGGGGGCCTTATGCCCACCAATTTGGGCTTTACGCCCAACTCCCCAGCCAACAATAGTCTCAAATGCTGCGTGCTTATTATTCATTGCAGCCTCAAGTAAATCCGGGTGCACTTGAATTTTTGGCAAAGTGCCTAGAAGTGCTATTTTTTTCAATTTTTTTTCTAATTTGGTTGCAGTGTAAAGAGCTATAAGTGAACCCATAGAGTGTCCCACTAGAGATACATTATTTAACTCTAGACAGCTAATTAGTTCACAGAGCCAGTCGGAATATTCTTCTATTGTTTTGCACGCAGGTCCCTCAGACTTTCCATGACCCGGTAAGTCTAGGTTGACAATAGAAAAACCGTGGTGAGCAAAAAATCGCGCTTGCATGGACCATACAGTCCGATCCATTCCAGCGCCATGTATAAATATTACTGATGGCTTAATATTGTCAAACTTAGTTCCACCCGTCGAAAAAAATACACTCTTGTCATTAACTTCTACTTCCATAATCAAACCGCCTTGCGAATTGTAGCGGCCCGAAGAGCTTGTTTGAGGTCAGTTGTCAGATCATCAATACTCTCTAATCCTACTGATAGGCGAACTAAGTCTTCCGAGAGCCCTGCCTTTTTCATTGTATCCCTATCCATTTGCTGATGAGTTGTGCTAGCAGGGTGTATAACCAAAGACTTTGCATCGCCGACATTGGCCAGGTGTGACCATACTTGGAGCCTCTCGATAAAGGTTTTCCCAGCGTCTCTCCCACCCTTTATTCCAAATGCAATCATGGAACCTGAACCTTTGGGCAGTAGCTCAGATGCGATAATTTTATCCGGATGCTGGTCTAACTCTGGATAAAGCACCCATTCCACGGCATCTGAGCCACATAAAAATTCTGCTATCTTTCTTGCATTGCTAACATGTTTGTCCATTCTAAGCGGCAATGTTTCAATTCCTTGCAGAATATGAAATGCTGTTGTTGGGGACATACAAGCTCCAAAATCTCGAAGTCCTTCCGCCCTAGCTCGCATTATAAATGCCTGCGGGCCAAACTCTTCGAAAAAATCCAGACCATGGTAGCCATCATAAGGCTCGGTGAGTGTGGGGAAGCGGCCTGAGCCTTCCCAATCAAATTTACCACCATCAACTAGGACACCGCCTATAGCGACCCCGTGACCCCCTAGCCACTTTGTCGCAGAATGCACTATTAGATCAGCGCCATGTTCAAAAGGTTTGCATAAATGCGGTGTAGCAAACGTAGAGTCCAACATCAGCGGTAAACCCGCTTGACGAGCAACCTTTGCTACAGCAGGTATATTCATTACCTCAAGACCAGGGTTGCCTATTGTTTCACCAAAGATCAATCTAGTTTCTGGTCTTATAGCTGACCTGAAACCATCTATGTCACGTGGGTTTACTTTCGTTGTTGTTATACCAAATCTTGGCAAAGTGTGACTAAAGAGATTGTGACTTCCACCATAAAGAGCACTTGAGGCAACAATGTGACCTCCCTGTCCCATAAGGGTCAGAATACCTAATACCAGTGCGGCATGACCACTAGCTGTCGCGACAGCACCAACACCCCCTTCAAGGGCAGCTATTCGTTCTTCTAATACCGCAGTAGTTGGATTGGAAATACGTGAATAAATATGCCCGGGTCGTTCTAAATTGAACATAGAAGCGGCATGGTCTACTCCTTTGAAAACATAAGAAGTTGTCTGATATATCGGGACCGCCCTAGAACCATTTTCAGAATCAGGCGTTTGTCCGGCATGCAGTGAGAGCGTATCAAAATCAAAAATATTACCAGTAGACCCCATGTTTACCTCCGGCGACGTTTTAGCTAAATAGAAAGCTTTTTGGTATCACAACATATAAACTATCTTTAATTGAAAATACAATTCATGTGTCGGCGTTTAGGAGTGGAAAAGTTACCAGGCAAGTTCACACGCAAACGTTATTTGCCCGAAAAGAAGAAATGTCAAAGTCCAATTTCAAACTCGAAAGATTATTAAGTTACGATTAAATTCGGATCAGTATTTCCCGCCACGCGTGTTCAAAGGAGCAAAAAGAGTTCCTGCATAAGACTAATCGTTTTGGCTGGAAATAGTTGTATTCTTGTATGCTAACGAATGCAGTCGGCAATCGCCTGTCCAAGTTCCTTTGTGCTGGCTTGTCCGCCAAGATCAGGCGTCTTTGGCCCCCCGTCGGAAATGACTTCTTCAATAGCCCGAACAATTTCGTGTGCTGCCTCTTGATAACCATGATGTTCGAGCATCATTGAACCTGACCATACTTGGCCAATTGGGTTCGCGATTCCCTTGCCTGCTATGTCAGGTGCTGAGCCATGCACAGGCTCAAACATCGATGGCAGGTCTCTGTCTGGGTTGATATTTGCTGACGGGGCAATAGCAATTGACCCCGCGACAGCTGGTCCAAGGTCAGATAAGATATCCCCAAATAGATTTGAACCGACAACTACGTCAAACCAGTCCGGATGCAATACAAAATTAGCTGTTAGTATATCGATATGATATTGGTCTGTAGACAGCGTCGGATACTCTTTCGCTATAGATGAGAAGCGTTCATCCCAATAGGGCATTGTGTGAATAATCCCATTAGATTTCGTGGCAGACGTGACCTTTTTTAGGCCCAATTGGCCACAAAGGTCAAAAGCGTATCTAAGTATCCTGTCGGTACCAAACTTGGTAAAGATTGACTCCTGTATAGCTACCTCGTGGTCAGTTCCACGGTGTAGTCTGCCGCCAATTTCAGAATATTCGCCCTCATTATTTTCGCGGACCACCCAAAAATTGATATCTTCAGGTCCTCTATTTGCCAGCGGACACGGCATACCTTTCAACATTCTGACTGGTCGAAGATTAACATATTGCTTCATTTCCCTGCGAATTGGTATTAATAGCCCCCAAAGCGAAATGTGATCCGGTACGCCCGGATAGCCGCAGGCTCCCAGAAAGATAGAATCAAAATTCTTTAAAGTTTCGATTCCATCGTCAGGCATTAATTTTCCCGTTTTATGGTACCTCTCGCATCCCCAATCGAACTCTGTAAAAGAATAATCGATGTTATATTTCCTGCCAACGGCTTCAAGAACTTTTAAACCCTCCGGGATGACTTCCCAACCAATCCCATCACCAGGAATAACTGCGATTTTAAGTTTCGACATAATTCGCTCCCATCCATGTCTCCGTCATTTATAAGACAGTTATTGGTGTCGAACAATCTCTCTTCTATTCTATCGCACTAACCTGCTTAAAAGACTTTTCTGCGCCAAGGTCAATCGATGATGAGATAAAGGTCGACCAAAATGACTTCCTTTGAAAACCAGTCTCGTGTTCTTTATGACAATATGTTAATGAAAGCTGATAACGAAAGATTTCCAGTGTCAATTGTGGCACTTAAGCCTGTATAAATTTTTGCTCCAAAAACCATCTGTCTGGAAATTGCAAAATGATAGACCTAAGAAGTGATACCGTAACCAAGCCATCACCTGAAATGTATGAAGCAATGGCAAATGCAGAAGTTGGGGATGATGTTTATGGGGATGATCCAACGATAAACGAGTTAGAGGAATTGGTTGCAGGGACACTAGGATTTGAAGCTGGACTATTTGTCACCTCTGGGACGCAATCAAATTTTACATCGGTTTTAACCCATTGCGGCCGCGGTGATGAGTATATAATCGGGGAAAGTTATCATATATACAAATCGGAAGCAGTAGGCACCGCCGCTTTAGGCGGAGTAATTCCACAAACAGTTCCAGTCCTAGAGGACGGTTCGATTGACATAGACGCAGCAATGGGAAAAGTAAAATCCGATGATATGCACTTTCCCCGAACAAAGCTCTTATGCCTTGAAAATACATATAATGGGAAACCATTGCCGCCGGACTATATGAAACGGGCGACTACCGCTGCAAAAAAATACAAGCTCTATTCACACTTGGATGGAGCTAGGCTGATGAATGCTGCCATAGCGAACAGATGCACTCCTAAGGAATTAGCAAGTAGTTTTGATACCGTGTCTCTGTGCTTATCAAAAGGCCTTGGCGCGCCAGTTGGATCTGTATTGGTGGGGAAGAAGGATTTTATAAATGAGGCAAGGAGAGTTAGAAAAATGCTTGGCGGAGGCATGCGACAGGCTGGCATTCTTGCAGCTTGCGGCGTTGTAGCTATTAAGAACCAGGTTGATCGGCTCATCCAAGATCATGCTTTAGCAGCCCGCCTGGCCTCTGAACTTGCCCAAATACCTGATGTTGAAACCGAGCCTCAAGGCGCAAACACTAACATGGTATTTATTAAGGTAAAACAGGAATACAGAGCCCCATTACAAAACTTTCTGAAGCAAGAGGGCGTTTTAATCGGCGGAAGGCCGCCAACATTCCGCCTCGTACTACACCGGGATATCCAAGAAGGGGATGTAAATAAAACAGTTGCGAGTATTGCGAAGTTTTTTCGCGAAAATGCATAGAAAAACTTTTGGCTAACATTTCCAGAAAAAGATTAGGCTTGGCCGAAATAAAACTGCCAGCAGAATACATCCAAAGAGAGCATAGGCTCCACAGACTAGAGAAATCTCCTCTATTCCTATTCCGACATCAATTAACAGACCAAAAACCGCGGGTCCGAGAGCGCTTGCAATAACTTGAATACCGGCTACCATTGCCTTTATTGAGCCTAAATGTAGCACCCCATATAATTCAGCCCACATAGTTGATATTATCGTTGCGGTAGCTCCACCGGTGACCCCTGCCAATGCCATAAACATCATGATTGTCCAAGAAGCATCCAGAAAAGCTATGACAAGTGTCGAACACACCATAGGGAGCATATAAAATGGCGTTAAACTAAGCGCGCCAAATCGATCTACCAACATCCCAGTTACGATAGACATGGCAACCTGGCAAACAGCATAAATAGAAAAACAGGACGCATAAAAACCGAGGTTCCAGCCCTTGACTTCGGTTAGGTGCACCTGATGAAAATTCAGGCCAGTTATAATGAACGCAGAAGACATTAGGGCCATCATAGACAAAAAAAACCTTATATCTTTCAACACCTGACTTCTCGTCCACTGTTTCCTACCGTAATTTCCACCATCTTGATTTTGCGTCGCACCACGTTCTATAAAGGTTAAGTGCCTTTTTTTGTGCCCTTTTAGCAACCAAAGTAATAATAGCGGGGCAATCACGACTAAAAAAACTGCGCTAATGACCCAAACCTCTCGCCAGGTTAATAAAGTTAATACCAACACCGAAGCAAACGGGAACACTGCCTGACCGCTTGGAAAGCCTAAAGACGCAAGACTTACCGCTTTTCCTCTACTAAAGTCGTCAAAATATCGGGCCATCGTAACCGTTGCCGTTTGGCTTAATAGTCCCTGACCCATTAATCGGAGAAAGAAAATAGCCAGCGCTAATGTAATTACCCCCTGCGCTGTAGACATTATTAAACACGCACCAGCCAGCCCTATGCAGAGGCACACGGCGTAAAACCTCAAATCTACCCGGTCTATCAGTTTACCTAGCCAGATTAGGATCAACCCACTTGAAAGCGTTCCAAAAGCATAAATGTTTGCAAATTCCCCGTGACTGAGATTAAACGTTGTTCTCAGTTCTCCACTGTACATTGCGATATAAAACGTTTGCCCAAACGTCGATACAAGTGCTGCTAAGTAACCAAAACCAATGAAACGCAGATTTTCTTTCAAGAAATATAGATAATACAATACGACTTCCTCAACTTCGCCAATTAAGGGTCGTTAGCTCTATCGGATTCACAAATGGTTTTTTATTTGCTATAGCTTCGCTATATGCTTTCTTTAATCTAAAATACCACTTGGCTTGAACGTCGGCATCATTGATTAACATCAAGCTCGGACCGTATTTTAAACCTCGCTGTTGTTTTTCTACAATATCTCTATCCTGTTGGAGAAATCTTTTCAAAAATGGGCTAAGAAAAGGTTTAAGCAGCGATAAGTAGGGCATTGACCAAAACACAAGATGGTTGATTTGAGTTGTTTTCCGATCTATTGGCGTGACCGTCGTCAGACCTACTACTAACCTACTCCCTACATGGATCGTCTCTATTCGTATTCCAGGGAGTCTAAAAATTATTTCTGTCTGAATATCTTTGCCAAGTATTTTATAGGCCAGCGAATTACTAGAGGGACTATGATTTAACATAGCAAAACCAAGATCGGTTGGGCCAAACTCTTTCGACTTTGTATAAATTGACTTTCTTGACCTCCACCACCATGACTGATGAACAAAAGGACCATGTGCCGGATCCATTAGACCGATAACTGCATGATCAATATGGCATGGGAACACTAATTTTTCACTCATTGCAGGTTTAGAAAACACGTCTGGCACAGTCGCGGGTATTGCTTTTACTTCCATAGTCCGAAAATCAGATGGCATAAAAATCCAGATGCAACCGGATATTTCGTGGGTGGGATAGTGCGGGACTTTTATTCGATTAAGTTCGAAGTTCTGATCCTCTGTGAGTGAGGGAATACAAGTACAAGTCCCTTCAGCATCAAACCGCCAACCATGATAGCAGCACTCTACCTCGTCATCTATTAAACGACCATCACTCAGAGGAATACCTCGATGCGGACAGATATCTCGAAGAGCAAAAGGCACACCATTGTTCAAGCGACCCAATAACACTGGTTCACCTAGCAATTTCACTGAGAGGAGCTGGCCAGACTTTAGCTCATCAGAACAGATTGCAAAGTACCAAATATCTCTTAAAAACGCTTCTTCTTGATTTGTGCTCATAGCAGCTGACAGTGACATCACATACACGAGCACGCAATAAGCTAAAATAAAAAAATTTGCACCAGAGTAATGCTAGTAAATTAATGGGAAGGTTAATCTTGAATCGTTGAATAGACGAAAGTCTCAAACCAATTATTTATGCGATTGAAAGTGGCAGACGCCTGATCCGCGTCGCCTTGGGCTATAGCCTTTGCCGCTTCTGAGTGAAGACGCGGAGCAAGTCCAATATCATTCGATAAGCCATGGTGTGCGAACCAGAAGCGCCGGGCTAGAGGCTGTATCAAACGGCACATTTTTCTTGCATGTTCATTACCCATGGCAAGCATACATAAGTTGTTAAATTCACTATCTAATCTTATTTGTGCAACACTATCGTTACTTGCACTTACGTTATCAAACTCTCCCGCCAGTCTAGAAAATTCATGTCTTTGGATGGATGTCGCTCTTATAGCAGCAGCCCGTGCTACTGCTATGTCTAAGCTACGACTTACTTCGATTAGACGCAAAACTGAGAGAGCATCTACCTCAGATACCTTTATTCCACGCCGAGGCAAAACGCTTAGAAGGCCAGCCGTAGCCAAGTGTTGAATTGCTTCTCTAACAGGAGTTCTGCCGATACCGATAGACTCGGCTAGTTCCTTTTCAGTAACAAATATGCCCGGTCTAAATTCTAACCTAACTATTTTGTCTTCCAACCTATGATAGGCTAGTTCCTTAAGGCTATCTGTTGCCTGTGGCCCTAATATTTCTAGGTCTAAAGCAATCGATTTATAAAAGTCCATAGGACGGGGTACTTCCTGATATTACATTTTCAAAAAACTGCCGAATTACTCTAACAACTTGCCTTCAATCATTTGAAGCGATTGTTTCCAGAGTTTTGTTTATAATACATCTCTAAAATTAATGGCTTATATGTGATGATTAACGGACAGTTAATTCACCTACGACAGTCGTTCGATGCATTACACGCCTCTGATTTCTATCCCAGGGTCGCCCTCTATGCAGAACAGTCCGGTTGTCCCAAATAACGAGATCATCCTTTTTCCATGGGTGCGAATACACAAATTCTGTTTCAACAATTTTCTGATTCAACTCTGCAATAAGTACCCTACCTTCTGCTAGTGCTAGCCCTTCAACATAGGATGCGTGTGCGCCCAGAAATAGATTTTTCTTCTTATTAACCGGGTTTTCTCTAACCATTACTTGCCGGACTGGAGGGACTTCCAGTTTGTTCTTAGTTGTCATTAAGTTTGGATCTATTAGAGCACGCGAATAAGCAAAATCATGTACGCAAACTAAATCATCTATTTCCTGTTTCTTCTTATCAGTCAAAGAGTCGTAAGCACCACGCATCGATGCAAATTGCGTCTCGCCGCCAGAAAAGGGAACTTCTCTGCCTGAAAGTAAAGACATTAACGCAGGAACTCGTTTGAAAGAACTGTCCGTATGCCACATCTGGTTACCAGTATTGAAGACCATTCTTTTATCCTCAGGAGGGATTACTTTATTATGCTGGTCAACATTAGATAAAACTGTCATCACTGTTCCACCGCCTGCAGGGTTCGAGTTAACCGTAGTTTCCAGCGAACCAAACCTCTTTGAAAAACTAATTTGTTCCTCGTCTGAAAGTGGCTGCCCTCTAAAAACAAGCACCGAATGTTCATCAAAGGCTTTTACAACATCCGCAAAATCGCTCTCCGAGAGCTGATCCAGCCGGCAATCACAGCCTATTTCTGCTCCTATATGTTCAGTTATTTTTTTAATAGAGATAGCCATAGAAAACTTCGCTAAATTGTTGCACCGCACGCTTGTACTAAGCACTTATTGATGGGCTAACGTAAATCGGGCAAAAAGAGAGGTCTAGCGGCTACAATATCTCCACGAAAAACATCAGTTGCTTGATCTCACTAGTAAGAGACTGCTAAACCCTATACCTATTTGGATAAAACATTGGCTTAAGAATGACAGAATTCGCTTTGGGAATTGATATTGGCGGGACATTTACCGATGTGGTCGCGTTAGATTTAAAAAGTGGTAGATACGAGACCGCTAAAGTTTTAACAACACCGGAAAATCCCCAAATTGGGGCGACTTACGGAGTTGACAAAATTTTAAAAAAGATTGGTGACCCAAAGCAAATCAAGAGACTTATTCATGCAACAACATTATTCAGCAATGCCCTAATAGAGAGAAAAGGGGCAAAGACCGGTCTGATAACTACGATGGGCTTCAAGGATACTCTCCAACTCGGCCGCGAGCGCAAGTATGATATTTATGATCTTTTTCTAACGTATCCATCACCACTTGTCCCAAAAGATCTAAGGTTTGAAGTCAAGGAACG
>Ga0114933_10004777_pt1 | contig 12525 bp, 9 predicted proteins | sample 4SBtaG_FD_89691 | JGI IMG/M metagenome (GOLD analysis project Ga0114933, IMG submission 89691) | Deep subsurface microbial communities from Kolumbo volcano to uncover new lineages of life (NeLLi) - 4SBTROV12_W25 metaG | ecosystem: Environmental > Aquatic > Marine > Volcanic | place: Kolumbo...
CTGCCTGATTCAATATCATTAAATATTTCTGTAGCACTCTTATATCCTGAGCTACGCATAGCTTGACCCATAGATTTAAAGAACTCAATAATCTTATTGTAGATACCTTCTACTTTAGGAGGAGTATTAACCAGTAAATCTTTTTGTCTAAATAGTTCTGCTATAGCTTCTTCTACAATATATTCTTCTTTAAACGCATCTGTTAAATTTCTATTTTCAAACTCACGCTTAGTTCTATTAATAGCTTCTTGATAAAAAGTTTGATTTTGTTTAGGAAATTTAGTTTGCTTAACCATTTTAGTTAAATAACTATATTCTGCTTTAGTAATTAAATCTTTTGCACGAAGAGCATGAATCATCTCATGGTCTAATACTTTGTTAAGTCTTTCTTGTATCTCTACATCGGTAGCACTACCATCAGGATTTACTGCATTAAGAGATAAGAAAATAGTATCTGTATTTCTATCATATTCTCCTTCTACAGCTCCTTGTGTTTCTGTTGCTCTAACTTGACTAGGGTCATACTTTATTTCACCTTCTATTTGTCTTAATGTGCTAGTAGAGATTATGTCATCACTTATAACAATGCCAGTCTCTTTAAGACCTCTAGCATCCATTGTTTTTCTTATTTCTTGTGCAAACTTATTAGTCTTACCTTGCTCTAAAGTCTCAGCATAATTAATAGTTTTAGGTATTACTTCTGCAGGTGGTAGTAATCTTTCTTGTTTTGTTGTTTCTTGTTGTACTAATTCTGCAATAGTTTCTGGAGGCAACTTACCTTCTGCAGTAAGTCTTGCACCAAACTCTTCTGGTGTTTCATTAAAACCTTCTGCTCTTCTAGCTATATCAAACTCAAAGTTATCTCTTATCTTATAGTTATTAATGCCATCTATTTTTTCTGCTCTATTGCTATAAATTAAATCATCAAGAAATTGTTCATTCCGACCCATTTGTTTTAAGGATGCTTTATTAAAAGTCATATTATTGCTTTTCATTTCAGCAACAAAATCTGCCATATCTTGTGCAGAATAATCTCTTGGTCTAAAGTCTGGGAAAGTTGTTCTTGAATTGAACTTAGGAAGTGAATGAAGTTTAGCTAAAAATAATTCTTTTTGACCTTGTTTCATTTTTTTAAACTCAGGCGTACCTGTGTATTTTTCTGCTGCATATTGAACAGCAGGTGATTGAAAAGATAAATCTATATTTTTAGATGCAGCTATTTCTAATATATACATAGCTGATGTATTTGGTTTATCTTTATCTGCAACAATAGAAGGCTCACCATTTTTTTCAGAAGCTTTAAATACTCCTTGTGCATATGCAGATGTAAATTCATTAAACTGTTTAGGTGTTAATAATTCTTTAGCTTGTTTCATAGATAATCTAGGATAGCTACGAGAAGTTTTGCCTGGATTTTGTGCAACAAAACTATTTACTAAACCTCTAAGAATTACCTCTTGTTTAGAATCTTTAGGCACACTATTTATTAATTGTTGAATAGTTACATCACTAGCTTTAGTATCTTCTAAACTTTGTCCTATTTCATAAGCAGTAGAACTATTAATTAGTCCTAAGTTATATGTATCGTTATCTAGTTTTGATTTTAATTTTTTATTATTAAAGTCTTTTGTTATCTTATCTCTTACTTTTATAGCTTCTATTTCTGTATCTTTTATATCAACCTGTGCAGGAGCTTCAGGATTAGTAATATCAACAACGGCAAATTGTTCTTGTGGAGTCATTACTACTTCTACTGAAGGCTCTGTTGTTAGTTCTTCAGGTGCTATAAGTTGTGGAACTATAGTAGGTGGTATATCTTGTATTTCTTCAAGAGTGCCTTGCTCCATTGCAAGTTCAGCTTTTTTTGCATTTATTAACTGAGCTTTATTTTCATCAGCTCTTAAATTATCTTCTTCTAGTTGTTTTCTTCTAGCAGAACTTTTACCTGCCATACTAGTAACAACTAAATCAGCAGCAGCACCAATAATACCGCCAATAGTAAACTCTTCAAACATACTATCTGCTATAGGTAAGTCCTCACTATAAAGACCTCTAGCTGTTAAATCTTGTAATATACTTGCAGCTACCTCTTGTCCACCCTCAGCAGCTCCTGATTGTAATGCAGATACTAATCTTTCTTTAGTATTTAAATCTGTTTTACTAGATACTTTACCTAAAATTCTAGCAACAGGTAATACTTCAGTTATACCTATAAGACCACCAAATAATTCAGCAGTAGTTTCAGTTAAACCACTTACATCTTCGCCCATTTCTCTAGCTATCTGTAGTCTATCGCCTTGTGCTGCTATACCTGTGGGTATTGCTAAAGCTGTTGGTGCTGTAAATGTTGGTGATAGTATGCCCTTAGCTGCTCCTGGTGCTTTAGCTAGTGCTCTACCTACTAGACCTGCACCTAAGAATGGTCCGAATGAACCTATGCCTTCTCCTAGTTTTGTAGAAAACTTATCAGCATATCGTGGGTCTCCTGCTAATATAGAATCTTCTCTTAATCTATCTTGTAATCCTTCAAGACCTTTATATAAGTTACTGTCGTTGCCAATATCAAATAAACCAACAATACCTGTAGGCACATCTAAAGCTAATCCAGCAGCACCTCTTGGTATTGCTTTTACAAACTCGCCTACTTGTCCTAATGCTGATGTTTGATTTATATCAATGCCGTATTTATCTTTAACAACTTCAGCTAATTGTAGTCTTGTTTCGGGGTCTAAATTATCAGGAATTTTTATTTTTTTTCCTTCGCCAATATCATATTCAGCCATAATTTATTATCCTACTTCTTGGACTAAACCTAATAATTCATCTCTTTTATCTTTTTCAGCAACTGTTATTCCTTGTAATTGTTGTATTCTTTTAAGTAATGCAGCTTCTCTTACTTTTGCTTCGTCTGGTGTTAAAACTCCAGAATCAACTAAATCATTTAAAGATTGATACTGTTTAATAGCAATATCTAATGGCATATTAGCTACATCTGCTTCATATTTAGCAGTTTGTGCTTCTAATAATCTACCTTGTAAGCCTTGTAATTCTAAAGCTTGTTCTGCTGATTTAATTCCAAAGTAAGCATCAGATATACCACTACTTAATTCTCCTAAATTTCTAGCAGAACCTATAGCACCACCAAGACCTATTAACATATCTGCTCCGCGAGAAGATTTTACAAAGTCTTTAAATCTTTGACCTAATCCCTTATCTTTATCTGCATTTGCATCACCAGTAATTACATCTTTAAATACTTGTTCTTGTGAGCCTTCAGTTTGTGTTTGTACTGTTGCTGGATTTATTTCTTCTTCATCTAATAATGCTTCAATACCTAATTTAGTTGAACCTACAATAGGTAATGCTGCTACACCAGTTCTTCCAAAACTAAATGCTCTTTCAGGTATATCTTTACCTGTAGCAGTATCAATTATTTTAGATGTTTTTGTTTTTGGGTTTATTACTTTTCTTTGCCCTACTTTTAAACCACCTTGTAAAGCTGGATTAGGAACTGTATAAGTTTTTTGCACACCACTTTTAATTGCAGGTGCAACTTTTTTAGCTGCTGCTACAACTTTAGGCAATAGTGCAATACCTCCTTTTACTGCAGAACCAAGAACAACACCTACACCTGGAATAAAAAATGTTGCATTAGCAGCTAATGATAAAGCATCTGTTGGATTTTCTTTTGCCCAATTTATTGCTTTACTTAAAAATCCTGATTCATTATTTACATCTTGATTTTGTATTGGATTAGTAAATGTTGCAGATAAACTATCTGTACCTGCTCCTATACTACCACCTGCTTGATAGCCTGTTAATCCACCATTAGCCATAGATTCATCAGATACAGATAATTTTTCTATATCTTCATTATCATCTTTTTTTCTTGAATCTAAATATGATTTAATTAAAGGTGCTATACCCATATTTTTATCAACCATATTTAAAATACCAGCAGAATTTCCTGAATATAAAGCATATGCTGGTGATAACATTTTTAATATATCGTCAGATGTACTACCACCTTCTTCATAACTTATTTTACCACCACTAGCAGCAGCCATTAAAGGAGAAGGCGGAGCCATGTTACCCATATCACCCGATTGGAAAGCATTTGGTGTATCAGATGATTGAGCCATAGCTCCTAAACCAGATGGACTTCCTGCAAATTCTGCTACTACCTCTTCAGAAACAGTTGTTTCTGGTTTAGGCTGTTGTGCAGCATACATTTTTTCCATTTGTGTTCTTCGTTGTATTTCAGATAATACTAAATAAGAGGGATAAGTAGAGTTAGGGTCTTGCGACATTTGTATTAACTGTTCTTTTGGAACAAACTCTAATTCATTTGATAATTCTACTAAATTTGCCATTAACTCATTCCTTTATATAAACCCAGTCCTTGTAATCCCATGCCTAAAGCTGATTGGAATAATCCTGGTTGTTGTTGATAAGTGCTTATTTGTTGTTGTGGTTGAACAGGCACACCTCTTAATAATCCACCTAAGAAACCTAGCTGTTGTTGACCAAAACCTTGTTGTCTTAAAAAGTCTTGATAACCCATATCCATAGATGCTTGTTGCATTGCTCTTTGTTGTGAACCTATACCTGTTAATGCAGCTATTCTTTGTCTTACATCATCTTGTATATCTCCACCAACATTTCTAAGAGCATCTACAGATGCCAAACCATATCGTTGAGACATATCATAAGCTGATTGACCAAGTTTTTCTTGTGCTTGTCTAGCAGCTTCTCTAGCTTGATAAGCAGCAATATCTTGTTTTCCTTGTTCTTGGAAAGATTTTTCTGTTTGAGCATATGCACTTTGCATATATTTTTCTTGTGCTTGTCGTGCTGCTTCATTTTGTTGTGCTGCTGTTAATCCTAACTTAGCTGCTGCTTGTCTTGCAGCTTCACCTGCTTGATATCTTTGTGTATCTAATTGTGTTTGTCTTTGGAAAGAACCTTCTTCTAATCCATATGCACTTTGTCCAAATCTTTCTTGTGCCTGTCTTGCTTGTTCTTCTGCAGTAAATTGTTGTAGACCAAATCTTGAAGCATCTAATTGTGCTGCTCTTTCTGCTGCAAGTTGTGCTTGTGCTGATTGAAAAGCACCTAAACTACCTTTTGCTTGAATATCATCAAGTTGTTGACCTAAATTACGCTCTCTTTCTGCTTGTAGAATAGCTTCACGATAACCACCAAGACCACCAGACATAGCTGCAGCATCAGCAGTCTTATCACCCATCATTTCAGAAGTTCTAATAGCTTCTCTTTTTTGTATATCAGTTACAGCTTGTTGATATGGATTCATAAATCTACCTATATTAGATTCATATCCTAAAACATTATAATCAGGTCCAGCACTTCTTGCTTGATATCTAGGTGAATAACCTTGTGCTTGATAACCTGGACCCATAGCTGCTGCCTGATAATCAGAACCTACTAAACCAGCTTGATAACCAGAACCATATCCTTGTGCATCATATGTATTGCCTAAGTAATCAGCTTGATAACCAGAACCATATGGTCCACCTAACATAGCAGCTCTTTGTGAAGCTAATTGATATTCTGGTGGAGTTCCTGCTTGTGCATAACCTCTAGTCATACCTTGACTAGCTAATTCATCAGGAGAAAAATACGCTATTCTTTCTCCACTATATGGAGTATATGGTTGATTAGATTCTGCTTCTCCTCTTTTTAGGAGTCGTTCAAAATATGGTTGTACATATTCTGGTAAATCTGTTTGAGTTACTCTTGTTTCAGTTGGTGCTGATGATGAACCACCGCTTCTTCCACCCATTATTCATTCTCCTTAAATTCATATTCAAAAAAAATTGCTGTTTTTTCCCATCCTTGTCTATCTTTAATCCAATTCCAAAAACCTGCTCTACCAATACCTTCTATGCCTACACATTCATTACTTTTAGCCCATTTGTTTATAACTTCAAGACCTCTATCAATCCATTCATCCATTTTTTTACCGCCAATATGGTCTATATTTAACATTCTTTTACCAGTTGGATATTCAACTATCTTTGTTATAGAACATCCAAATATATCTAATGTTTCTTTATCAAATATAATCCATAAAGAAGCTTGTTTATTTAAACAGTCATAAAATATATCTTTAGGTAAAGCTCTACCATTAGAACGATTACAAGATTTTTGTAAATGTTTTTCACATTGTTCCCAAACTAAAGTTAATCTATCATCTGGCACAAGTGATATTTCAAAATCATGTTCTGTTTCTAGTTCTATTTTTTCTGCTACTTGATTCATGCTGGTAATACCTTATTTGGATTTAGTGGTGGAGCCTGTGTTTTGCCACCAGTCTTAGCCATTCTAACTCTATCTAACATACCATCTAGTTGTTTAGAACCTGCATCAGAACTACCATCGCCTAACATAGATACAACATCTGCTGGAATAATATATTCATCTTGTGATACAGCAGCTATAGGTTTACTGCCTATATTCATAGGTAAATCATCTGCCATGCCACTATTACCAACACCTTCTATTAATCCTTCTGTTTGCACATCTGGATTACCTGCAGCTTGTTTTAATATCATATCTCTTAACATCATAAGTTGTTCTTGACCATACTTAATAATAAACTCATTTATAATTTCATTATTATCTGTTTCACCAAGAATAAACTGTATAACTTCTTGTGTTATTGGGTCTTGCATCATATCTGTTGGTCCACCTTCTTGATAACCCATTGCTTCTACAACTTTTTTACCTTTTTCTGTTTTAGCTAAAGCTTTTAATCCTTCATTAGGTAATTCTTTATCAGTATTTTTACCTTCTGCAAACATAGCTGTTGGTTTAACAAATCTAAACATATCATTTTTAGAACCACCTGGTCCACCAATAGACATAGGTTTTTGCATAGGTGTATTAGCTGGTGCTGCTGGAGTTGGAAGAGTTGGAGGAGGTGTTGTAATTGGTGCTGGGTTTGCTTGTAATGGTAGTCCAGGTAATCTAACCATATCATCTGTAGGTGCTACTCTATCTATAGACATTTCATCACTACCTTTAGGAATTTCTATTGGTCTCAACAGACGCTTATTTCTTTCCTCTATTGGTGTGCCTGTTAATCCTACACCTATCTGAGTAAACAGAGGATTTTCAAAACTTCCTAATGGTCGTTCTTGACGCATAGCATCTCTATCTTCTAAACCTTTAATCATTGGAGAAGTTATTGGAGTATTTATTTTACTAAAATCAGGTATTTTTACATCTGCTCCACCTTCAATAGGTATTGTTATTGTAGGAGGTGGTGTAGTTATAGGTACTGGATTTTCACGATTCATACCTCCTCTTACAGGTCCTTTAGTAACAAATTCATCTTGTGAACTTGTAGGTATTATATTTCTAGTTGTACCTTTACGACCTATATTATCATCAGGTGGTGGAATATCTGGTGGTGGTAAATCATCTTTAGGTGGTGGTGGAGGTGGTGGTGGTGTATAAATTGGAGGTGGTGCAAAGTATGGTTGTATAGGTTGTTGTGTAAATCTTGCATAAGGATTAATCATGCCACCCATTTGTGGATTACCATAAAAACTTCTATAACTTGGTGCTTGCATAAAAGGATTGCCATATCCACCAAATCTTGGAGGAGGCATATATCTACCTTCGTTAATAAATTGACGAGGAGATAATGGTTGTACTGGTGGTTGAAATCCATAAGTTTGTGGATTACTACTATCTTTTATATTTCCAGCATATCTTGTTAAATATCTTTTTGGGTCATCACCTCGAAAGTATCTGTATTCAGGAGAAAAACCTGCCATAAATCCAGGATTAATTTGTCTAGTTTGTCTAGTAGTAGTTGGATTTATATTTTGTACTGGATTAAAATTCATGTTCATCATTGGGTCAAAGGTTGGATAAAAAGACATACCACCTCTTTGATAACCTGTTTTACCACCACTAGCTACTGGTATTTGTTCAGGGTACATTTCATACATTCTTTTTTTACGCTCTTCTTCTTCTAATGCAAGTTCAGCCATTTGTCTTTCAAACTCTTCTTGTGATTGTATTACAGCTCCAGTACCTGCTGCAGTTCCTGCTAACATACCAGTAGGAGTCATTGCTGCACTTCCTAATGCTTTTACACCTTCATCTAATCCAGGACTAAATATTTTTTGTAAAGATGCTCCTGGTCCACCTACACTTTGTCTTACTGCTTGTTCTGCAGCTTGTTGACCAGCTAAAGTTGTAGGTGGTGTTTGTGCAAAACTTGTAGGTGGTATTACAGGTCCAACAAGACTTGGGTCAACAGGTGTACCTATACCTGCTGTAACTTGTGCATCAGCTATAGCTGTATCTAAACCTGGATTTGCTACACCCTCTAAAGCTTTTGTACCCATACCTGCTGTAAGACCTGATATTAATGCTTTACTGCCAGAACCACCTGTTTGTACATATGTAGCTAAACCTGCTCCTATACCTGCCATAGCTGCTGCTGATAATCCTGTTCCAGCTAAAATTGTTGGTGCTATTAAACTACCTAACATAGGTGCTAAGAAAGGTAGAAAAGCTTCTGGTTGTCCTGTATCTGGATTTATTGTTATAGGCATAGCAGATGCTAATCCTTTAACTTCTGCAGGATTTACATGAAGTAACATAGAATCGCCAAAACGACCTTGTGCTGCTACATTTTTGGTTTGTTGTTTTATATCCATATTTATCTATCTTCCTCTTTGGTTTCGCAACCAAACATATTGAAACTCATATCTACTGCACTTGTATAAACTTTTACGACATCTGTCTGATTTAATGTTATACCTAAAACTATTGATAATGAATCATTTGCTGCTACTGATTTATCATAATAAAGATATTGTTTATCATCTGCACCTGCACCAGCTACATGAACACTTAATCTAAATGTTATTGCAGACCCTGTTCTGTTTGCTGCAACTATAGAACTAACTGTTGTTTGTGTCATATTAGGCACAGTATAAAGTGTAGTTGTTGTTGTTGCTGCAGGGTCAACTTGACCTAATACTTTTAAATTATCAGCCATGCTTCATTCCCATTAATAAAAATTGATGTCTTTTTAAACCTTTACTAACTACAACACTTTGTAATCTTTGTAATTTATCTACTTCTATAGCTAAATCTTGTATTGCTTGTTCTAGTATTCTTCTTGTAACTGCCTCATCTGCGGAACTATATTCTTGTTGTGCTAAAGGTAATGCTATTGATTTAGGATTTGCCATTATCTTTTACCATCTGGTCTTATATCTAATCTTAAATCACCAAGTCTCCAACCATAATCATTTGATGAATTAGATACTCTAATAGCACATTGTCTGCTTCTAGCTCTTGTATTAGTAAATGTAGAAGCTGGTGTAACTGATACAGTAGATAAAGTAGATAAATCTTCTAATGGATAATTTCTACCTTTTATTGTTATAGTTACATCATCAGATGTAGATTGTTGGTCTCTAAATTGTATATCAGGTATTATTTTATTTACTGCTATAAACTTTTCGCCATCAGGGTCTAAGTCAAAATCACTTGATTCTATATATGCTGTAAAGTTACTACCATCATCTCCATGTCCTATTTCATGTGCATAAAGATAATTAGTATTTACTGTACTGCTATTTTTACTAGCAGCTATAGGATTATTTAGTATTAATGCTTCATCCCAAGCAGTTCTTACAAAATTATCTGATGTTGTACCAATAGACCATACTTGTTCTAAATAGTTATACATAACATATTTATCTATTTCTGTATTTGTACCTGAAGGATAAAACCACATAATTTCATTAGCACTATCATTGACTGCACCAAATACTTTATGTGCCTGTCCTTGATTTAAATCACTTAAAACATAATCTAATACAGTACAAGGTAGTCTTTGTGCAGAACCTGAATAAATATAAAATCCACCATTATCCATAAAATAAACACTATTATTAGCATTTACTGCTGCATTAGGTCCAATTAAAGATGGTCCATGAGCTACTTCATTAAATGAAAATACAAATGGTGCACCTACAAATCTCATAGAAATTATACCTGCGTCTGTCCAAATAAGTATTTCTTGTCTTGTTCTTAATGCACCTATAATGGTTGAACCCATAGATAGTTGAACTCCACCTGCTTGATTTATTGCAGTTGGTGTCCAATCTGTAATACTTTCTGTATCTGAAAATCTTACTAATAAAGGGTCAATAGCAGAAGAACCTATTGGATTACAACCAAAAGCTATTGCGTGTTTATCAACATCAGAAATCATTGTTTGTAATACTGCTGTTGGTACATCACTAGCACCAGCTAAAGTAGAAATATTAACTGCTCTTGTTGTTAAACCAGAAGATTCATCCCAATAAAAAATACTACCAGCTCTTGGATTTAATACTGTATCATCACCAAAATTATCTATTGACCATAATCTTAATTGATTAGTAAAAGATAAATCAGTAGCAGCACCCCAACTTCCAGCACCCCATGTACCTGAACCCCAGCCAGTAGATTTAACATAAACATCTAATCCAGAATTTAATTGATATGTACCAACTGTAGAACTACCACCATTACCACTTTCATCACTTGAATTAGCAGTTGCAGTAGCTGTAAAAGTAAATGTGTTAGCAGTTGGAACACTATCTATTTGATACTCTTGATTTAAAACTGCAGCAGTAATATTACCACCTAAACTAGCAGCATTACTAAATGTAACAAAATCTCCTTCTACTGCACCATGAGAAGTATCTGTAGCTGTAATAGTTGTACTTCCATCTGTTGCTGCAAATGTTACATCTCCTGCAGATGTTGTACTTCTAATAGGTGTTACATCGTAATAAACATTGCCTTGTAATACATAAAATTTTTGATGAGTGCCTAAAGTTATATAATCAGTACCATCAGATACTTTATATGGATAAATTTTTCTACAAGTACCTATAAAACTATCTGTGCTTTGTTTTTGCCAACCACCTATTCTTTCAGGTCTACCTTTACGAAATCTAACTTTATCTGCATCAAACCAGCCACCTTCATTACTATAATTAGTACCTTCTTTATTTATACCTGGTTTAAATACATACTTTGCTAATGGCATAGTTAAACCTCATGCCATTCTTTGCCTTCAAATAGTAAGGCTTCTGCTTCTCTTCTTCTTATTAGACCTTGTAAAACCTTTCCACCAGCTTTATTCCATCTTTTTATTTGTGCTGGTACATCATTCCAATCTGGATGTGAACTATTTAACACTTTTAACAAAGTTGAACTTTTTAAATTAGCTGGTCCAAGATTAAATACCCATGAAACCATAGCATCAAATTCGTTTTGTTTTAAATTAGTTTCAACCAAGTCATTTATATAACCTTCGTATTCTTCCATTTCGTGTAATAACAATTCATCAGCTTCTTCTTGGGTAATAGTATCACCCTCTTTAACACTTTTAGTTGAACCATAACCTATTGTCCAAACTTCTGCTGCACATTTGTAAGCTTCAAGTTCACAACCTTCAAATTTTTTAATTAATGATAAACCCTCTTGTGATATATTCATATTATTCTCCTTTGTCGCTGGTATGAGATGCTCCGAAATAAAACGAAATAATTGCACTTGCTAACCCTCCTAAATAACCTAACACTAAATTTATAAGTGCTTCAGAATTTTGTTCTGGTGGTTGTAAAGTAACTAAAAATATATAACCTAAAAAACCACCTATGGTAAATAAACCTATAATACGGGCAGTCCAGTCTTTGCTAAACATACCTCTAGCATTTTGTTTATCTGCTACTTCTAACTTAAATACATCTACATCAAGTTCTTTCATTTGTACTTCAAACTCTTGTTCAGCTTTTTTAAGTTCTAGCATTTGCTCTGGTGTAGCATTTTGTATAGCTTGTTGTATAGATTTTTGGTCATTAGATACGCCTAACACTTCAGCTATTTTACCCATAGCCATTCCACCTAAAGGTCCACTAATTGCTGTGCCTAATGTTGGTGCAACAGCACCTACTATATTTTTTAATATTGCTTTCATAAAATTCCTTTAATTAATCTATTGTATATATTTGTATTGGTTTTTCTTTACCTTTTACATATATACTTTTTAATTCTTTTAATATTATTTCAGAACTAAAATTTTCTACATGAATTGTATTATATCCAATAACAATATCTTCTCCAACTTCCTTTGTAGAGCTTTCAAGCCTAGCAGCAAGGTTTACTGCATCACCTATAGCGGTATAATCAAACCTAGTTTCGCTTCCCATATTGCCTATAACAGCATATCCAGTATTAACACCTATTCCTATTTCAACACCTAAATTAGCTTTTTTAATATTTTCTTGTATTTCTTTAGCACATAACACAGATAAAGTTTCATGGTCTGGAAGGTCAATCGGTGCGTTAAAAATAGCCATCATGGCATCACCAATATATTTATCTACCATACCGCCATACTTTTTAACTGCATCTGCTTGTATAGTAAGTGCTTTATTCATAATTTGTGTTACTTGTTCTGGTTCTAACTTTTCA
>Ga0114933_10004778_pt1 | contig 12521 bp, 10 predicted proteins | sample 4SBtaG_FD_89691 | JGI IMG/M metagenome (GOLD analysis project Ga0114933, IMG submission 89691) | Deep subsurface microbial communities from Kolumbo volcano to uncover new lineages of life (NeLLi) - 4SBTROV12_W25 metaG | ecosystem: Environmental > Aquatic > Marine > Volcanic | place: Kolumbo...
AATCAAAAAATCTGAAGAGTTCAAAGAATGGTTAGGAAAGCAGCCACCTAATATTTCAGATGGAATCGCTAAGAATAACACAGATGTATCATGGGCTGCTCGTGTCATAGATCTGTACAAGGCAGATTCTGGCCTAAACAAGAAGAGAGGCCGTCCTAAATCTCAGGCTTCGGCAGCAGAGGCAGTTACAAGAACAACAACAAGAACTATCTCTACCGACCCGAACTCTAACAAGAAGACATGGACAGCTTCTGAAATACGTGCGCTCAAACCAAGTGAATATGAAAAGTTTGAGGCAGACATAGATCTGGCTCGAATAGAAGGGCGCATCTCAAACGCTTAAAGACTAAGGAGGTCTTAAAATGGCTATTGCAACCGCAGCAGGTTATGCTAACCTACCAAGTGGCAATTTTCAAGCTGAGATCTATAGTCAAAAAGTTCTTAAATTTTTCCGAAGAGCATCGGTGGTTGAAGATATTACAAACACTGACTACGCAGGAGAAATTGAAAACTTCGGTGACACGGTTCGCATTATTAAAGAACCTGCTGTTACTGTGAGTTCGTATCAAAGAGGTTCTGTGGTAACTCCACAAGATCTCGCAGATGACGAAATTCAGTTGACTGTAGATAAGGCTAATGCCTTCGCTTTTAAAGTAGATGATATCGAAGAAAGACAATCTCATGTAAATTTTGAGTCTTTGTCTACCTCTTCGGGCGCATTTGCTCTGAAGCGAAATTTCGACAAAAACGTACTTCAGGAAATGATAGATTCTGCTGGTATCAAAGGTGCTTCTGGTTCTGTTGAAACAGATAGTAATCTTGGTACTGCAGGAACTCCTGTCACTGCAGATGGTTCAGACGCTGGTGATGAAATTGTAAACATGATGGCTCTTATTGCACGAAAGCTCGATGAGCAAGATGTGCCTGAAGAGGGTCGTTGGTTTGTAGCACCACCTCGTGTGTATCAGAATTTGTATACAGCAGGTTCTAAAATTATGGAAGTACAAGTAACTGGAGATGCTGTTTCTCCGTTACGTAACGGATTAGTCACTAACCAAAAGGTTATGGGCTTTTCCCTTTACAAGTCTAATGCTTTGAATCAATCGGCTGACATTACAGATGATGATTTAGTATCACTTTCAGGCGTAGCATCTGGTGAGAACGTAGTTCTTGCTGGTCATATGTCTGCAGTTGCTACTGCATCTTCGATTGCAAAGACTGAAGTAGTACGAGATCCTGACAGCTTTGCTGACATTATCCGTGGTCTTCATGTCTTTGGCCGAAAAGTCCTTCGTCCTGAAGGTCTGGTTTTAGGCATTATTGACTACTCATAGAGGAGGGCATAGTTCATGGCTACTTATAATAGAACAGCCACTGGTGGGGGAACCGTTGGACATCCGTCTAATGCTCCACAACCTTATGTGATTACTTCTCCTGTATGGGACACTGCTGATGGTGGTACAGGTGCAGACGTTATAGAATTAGTTGACGTTCCTGCAGATACCATGATTATTGCAGGTTGCTTGGAAGTCTTAGAGGCTAGAGGCAACGGTCAGATTACTATGGATATTGGTTTTACTGGCGGTGACGTAGACTGTTTTCTTGACGGTTCTGCTTGCGCTGCTGGTTTCAGCCCATTCCTAGAAGCTGCCGTAGGAGCCTCTGGTTCTAATGCTCGTATACTAACAAGTGCTGACACTATTGACGCTCTCATCCTTGATGGTGGCTCAACTGGTGAAAGTGCTCTACGATTTAGAATCCATGTTTGCATGGTGGACATTTCCAAAAACCCTGTAGAATCAGCTACAGTGTCTTCTGGTACGTAATCTTATCCAACAGTTTTGTGGGGTTCTGTAAAAATCCCACACCTTTCTTGCTTTGTTCACTTGTCCTGTTGAAAGGGGATCAATATGTTTATTAAGTTATTAAATGACGAAGACGTTCAATTTTGTTTAGATGGTATAAATAGAGATACTTTTAAAGACGGCAATAAATCACAGCCACTAGAAAAAGTAAAAAATAATAAAGAATCTTTAGGAGTACCAGAAGAGATACGTAAATTAATAATTAGCAAAATATACGATACTCATTACGTAGATAGTATCTACTGCCCTACAAGAGTTTCTGTTAATTATTACAATCAGTATAAAAAAGGACAATACTACAACCTTCATGTAGATAATTTTAAAGCTAGTCCTAAATCTAATAATGTGCATTTTGACTATGGCTTTTCAATAAATCTAAACGATCAGTATGAAGGGGGAGAGATATACTTCAATACTGAGATAGGAACTATAGGGCGAAAACTAGAAACTGGAGAAGCTGCTATATTTCCGATTATTTACACACATGGTGTAAAGGAAGTAACGGACGGTTTAAGAACAAATATACTTGGATGGTTTTCTTCAAATGTTTCTTACGAACAGTCTTTTATACTAAAGAATTTATACGAAATAAACCAGCATTTATCACAAGACATAAGTAATGGTGTATTCGTAAAGTCTGTACTGGTGCAAAATTATTTAAAGAAAGAATGGGGAAAGTAGATGAATTACGTAGAACTTATTAATGCCGTTCTTTACGATCTGAACGAAACTACTATTGCTGAAACGGCTGATGGTCTTGCAGCTACACGAGGTATACAGACTACTGTAAAAGAAGATATTAATAAGGCAATTCGTAATATAAATAATGAACACACTCAGTGGCCTTACAACTACGACAGAGTAAAGTACACGCTATTTGGTGGAAGAACAGAGTATAAGTTTCCAATAAAGGTAGCAGTTACTTCAGTATCAGGTGCTTTTGTAATCAACGAAAGAATAACAGGCGGTACTTCTTCTGCTATTGGAGTAATACGAAAAATAAAAGAAAGTTTTTTGACAATAGAAGTTGTTGATGGTACATTCCAATCTTCAGAGACTTTGACAGGTGCTACCTCTACAATTACAGCAACATCTGGAAGTATTCGAGAGACTACAGACGTAGACTTCGACAGTTTTTTTCTAGTTCCTCGTAACTTAATTACAAAAGGTGATTTTGATGAGTCTTTTACCCTTACTAATTTTTGGACAAGGCGTACATCTAATCCTGCAGGAACAGCTACTACTGGAACTCCTGCACTAAGCAATGCTTCCTCTGGAAACAATGCATATGCTGCTGGTGTTCTTAGACTTAACGATGGAACTTCCGATCAACTAATACCTACGGTTGAAGGTGAAAAATATAGACTTACAGTGCGGTTTGCTTCTGGAACTAATAGCGATTCTTCATCTACTCTACGTGTATTTGCAGGAACGTCTTCAGACAAGGACTCAGACCTATCAGAAGACTTTACAATAAGTGACGTAGGTAGAGGAGCTATCGAAACTACAACATTCACCGCTACTAGCCAACAAACTTATATTTCGCTGAGCAACGAAGCGTCTGCTAATCTAGATGTTGATTTTATACAGGTTTTTCAAGAAGACCTAACACCTAGAAAACTAGATTTTTTAACTTATGATGAGTACCACTCAGGAAAAATAACTTCAGCGTCTGAAAGAGAAAGATCACAACTAGCACTTGTAAATCCTGATTCTGGTTTTGGCACTCCAGAGAAAGTATTTAAGCCTAATCTTGCAGATGCTTTTGGTTTAAGTCCATCTCCTAGTAACGATGCTTTTGAGCTAGAGTTTGACTTTTGGACTACATCTGAAAATCTTACAGCGTTTGGAGACATACCTAATATACCTATCAGGTTCCATGACGTAATTGTTGCCAGAGTAAGATACTTTGTACATACACTACGAGGAAATATACAAGCTGCTCAGCTAGCACAAAGAGACTATGAAAATGGTGTTAGGCGTATGAGAATAGAGCTTATTAACCAGAAAAACTACATGAGAGCCGTTTAATGACTACACAAGCTTTTCCTGTAAACTGTGACGGTGGACTCGTTCTGGATAAGAGTGTGTTTGTTATGCAACCTGGAGAAGCCATAAGGCTTATAAATTTTGAGCCTGATATTGGTGGTGGATATGCTAAAATAAAAGGTTTTTCTAAGTTTTCAGATACGGAAGTAACTGGAACAGGAGGTATACTTGGTTTAGCTTTTTATGGAAATGAAAAAGTAATAGCCTGTCGTGGACCAAATGTTATGCATGGTACAGGAGGATCGTGGACTTCTTTAACTACAGGACGTACTTCTGCAGGACGGTACGATTTTACAAGCTATGATTGGGACGCTACAGAAAATCTTGCAATGGCAGATGGCGTAAACGATGCTGCTTTTTTTGATGGAAGTACTCTTACAGCTATTAACGCAGCAAACGGAGGCACTAAGCCAACTGCTCCAGATGTAGTACAAGAGTTTAAAGGCCATCTATTTTTTGGAGGTATGTCTAATTCTCCTCACACAGTTAAGTTTTCTGCTCCGTATGACGAAAATGATTTTTCTGCAGCTTCTGGTGCAGGAGAGATAGCTTTTGGTAGTGATGTAATTAGCTTAAAACCCTTTCGTGATAACCTGATTATATTCTGTAAAGAATCAATCTATAGACTTGCAGGTACAAGTGCAGCAGATTTTCAGATAGCACCAGTTACACGTAACATAGGCTGTTTGACTCACTACTCTGTACAGGAAATAGGCGGTGATCTTATATTTCTTGCTCCAGATGGTTTGCGTACTATTGCTGGTACTGAAAAAATTGGTGATACAGAACTTGGTACAATATCTAAGCAAATACAAACAAGATTAAATGGCTTGATACAAGATCAAATAACACAAGTATCTTCCCACGTAATTAGAGCAAAATCACAATATCGTATGTACTTTCCTAATACTGCTGAGAGTGAATCTGAAGCACAAGGAATAATAGCAGTCCTTAAAAGAAATCTTACCACTGGTCAAATCAATTGGGAATTTTCAGACGTAAAAGGCATTAAGCCTAAAATAGCCGAATCGGGTTATATATCAGATATAGAAAAAGTTATTCATGGAGACTACGATGGGGGTTACGTGTATGTACAAGAAAGCGGAAATGACTTTGATGGTACTACTATGAGTTGCCAGTATAGAACTGCAGATTTTAATATGGGAGATGTAGGTATACGTAAAAATATGCAAAGGGTTTTGCTTAACTATAATCCAAGCGGTACTGTTGCAGATGTAGATATGAATCTTGTATACGATTATGGAGATACAACAGTAAATAACCCTGCAGCATATGATTTTGTGGATAGTGAAGGCGCAGCTTTTTTTGGACAAGCCTCATCTAAATATGGAACAACAAGGTATTCTACAACAGACTATACCCCTCTATTTAGGCAATCTGTAGAGGGTTCAGGCTTTGCCGTAGCACTTAACTTTTTAGATACAAGTACAAATCCTACATACACACTTAAAGGATTTTCATTAGAATTTACACCAGGAGCTAGACAATAATGGGAACAGGATTCGCAAAAACAAGCCCTACCCCTTTTGCTACAGGTGAGGTAATAGAAGCAGCAGACTTTACTACTGAGTTTAATGCTATTGATGCTGCCTTTACTGCTAGCACAGGACATTCTCACGATGGCACTACAGGAGAGGGTGGTAACGTAACTAAGTTATTAGGTACAACACTTACAATAGGTGATGGAACGTCAGGTACAGATATTGCTGTTACCTTTGACGGTGAGTCAAACGATGGTCTTCTTACATGGATGGAAGATGAAGACATGTTTAAATTCAGCGATGAGGTAATGCTGATTGACGATGAAAAACTTATATTTGGTTCTGACTCCGATTGGACAATAGAGTACGATGAAAATGGTGATGATGATCTTGTACTAACAGGGTCTGATATGGCTATAGAAAGCTCAACATCTGCTAAGCCTGTACTAACAATAACCAATACCAATGCAGATTCAAGTGGTGCTAGTTTAATACTTAATAAAAATGGATCTAGCCCTGCTACAAGTGATGTTATAGGTAATATAGATTTCTTAAGTGAAGATGCAGGAAATGCAGCAACAACTTATGGACGAATACAGTCTACTATTGTTGATGTTACTGCTGGCGGTGAACAGGGAGGTATAGATTTTTATGTTGCAGAAAATGATGGAGCACTTACAAAAGGTATGGCTATCGCAGGGGCAGCGAGTGATGGTGACATTACTGTTGATATTAGCACTCACGATGGCAGTGCTGGTGGTCTTAAGTTAGGCGGTACGCTTGTAACAGCTTCAGCTTCAGAACTAAATGCCTTAGACGGTTTTACAGGAACAGTTAGTACTGTATCACTTAGCGGAAGTACAGACAACACAATAGCCACAGTTACAGGTGCAAATGCGTTAGCTGGCGAGGATCATCTAACCTTTGACGGTTCAGATTTAAAACTGCTAGAAGATGTAAATGATGGAAACCCATCCATATCTGTTGGTGGTGCAGACGCTGAAAAAGGAATGATACAGGCAGTTTTTGACTCCAGCGCACAAACCCTAAACTACTTAGAAATATCTACAGCTACAGCAGATAGTGGTGGAGATGCAGGTAAGATACGTTTTGATGTAGACGGTACAGATATCTTAGAGATAGACGATGGTGGAGTAACCTTTACAAATGCTAGTGCATGGGAAGTAGGTGTAGCTGCAACAACTAGTAGCACTGCAGGAAGAGGGTTGACAGTCGCTGCTGGTTCTTCTGCAACAGGATCAGCTAACATTAATGGTGGTGATCTTACACTGTCTTCAGGTGGTGGTGACGGAACAGGTACATCTAAGATAGACTTTAAGACAAAAGTTAGTGGTACAGATGGTGCTGCTTCTAAGATGCAACTGTCTGGTGCAGGTGTACTAACATTGAGTGCTGGTGGTATTGTTATACCTGACGATGGTAATATAGGTTCTGCAAGTGATGCAGATTCTTTAGCCATTGACTCTAGTGGTAATGTAACAGCGTCACAAAATCTTGTTGTGACAGGTAATCTTACAGTTAACGGCACAACAACAACAATAGACACTACCACTATGAACATTGTAGATCCTATAATACATTTACAAACTGCTTCAGATGGAGGTGCGTTAGGATCAGATACTAACAAAGACGTTGGTTTAGCAATGCAATATCATACAGGGTCTGCTGCAAAAACAGCGTTTCTTGGTATTGACGATGATGATTCCTATAAGTTAAAGTTTATTCCAGACGCAAGTTTATCCAGTGAAGTAGTTAGCGGTTCAGTAGGAACAATAAGTGCTAACTTTGAAGGCGGTACTGTAAGCGGTACTACTATAACTGCTTCAACCTCTCTACTTCCTGACGCTTCAGGCGGTGCTGATATTGGATCAGCTACAGCAGAGTGGGGTGATGTATATGTAGCAGATGATAAATACATACAGTTTGGTAACGATCAGAATGTTTTAATAGGCTATGATGAAACTACAACAGACACATTAAGAATTGCAGCTACTGAGGGTGCTGGTCTAGGCATTACCTTGATGGCTGACGAAGGTGATGATGCTGGAGATGAGTGGAAACTAAACATTGCTGATGGTGGCACTTTAACATTAGCTAACGATATTGCAAGTGGTGGAACACATGTAACTCATCTTACTATTACTCCTAACTCTACAGTTGCTAGCTCTACTATGGCGTTTGCTGGATCTATTACTGCTGCAGGAAACACATTAGCTGCTGTAGGTAAACAGACAATATGGGTTCCTGCTGCTGCTATGCGACCTACATCAAGTAATGGGTGTGCCACTATTACAGATGTAGAATCTACTTCTGGACGACCAGACATGCAAGTTTTAGACTTTGACGCTACTGCAGACGAACACGCACAATTTCAAGTTTCTTTCCCTAAATCATGGAATGAAGGGACTGTAACTTTTCAAGCCTACTGGACAACAACAGCTACGGATACAGACGGTGTTTCGTGGGGGTTACAAGGAGTAGCTGTAAGTGACAACGATACAATAGACGTAGCATATGGTACTGCAATAGTTGTAGATGACGATGCATTAGGTGCTGCAGAAGATTTGTGTGTTACTGCAGAAAGCGGTGCAGTTACAATAGCAGGAACTCCTGCTGTAGGTGACTTATGTTTTTTTAGAATATTTAGAGATGTAAGTGATGCAAATGATGATATGGCAGAAGATGCCAGACTCATAGGGGTTAAACTATTCTTTACAACAGATGGAATCAATGACGCTTAAACATAATAAAAACTCACTACTCGTCCCTCAAGAACAAAACAGACTGTGTGATTACTTCTACGGTAGTTACATAGGTTTTGGTGCAGGGGGTGGTGTAGTTCCTGATATTACAGTAGGAAATTCCGTTATCTTTAATGATGATGACTCAGCCACTTTATCTCGTACTCCAAGTAGTGCTGGAAATCGGAGGTCAATGACTTTTTCCTTTTGGTTAAAGAGAGGAAATATTACCGAACAGATGGTTATTAACAATGGTGGTGATGATTATTTTCAATTTAGGCCTGACGATGTTTTTAATTATCAAGGTGCATCTGGGGATTATAGAACAACCCGAAAATTTCGAGATACCAGTGCATGGTATCATTTTGTAATATCTTTCGACACAGCCAATGCTACTAGCACCGAAAGAATGAAGCTGTACGTGAATGGACGGCAGGAAACTGAATTTGGCACTTACACGGCAATTACTCAAGATGAAGATCTAGATTTCACTGACGGTGTTGCACAGCAATGGGGTAATTACCAAAGCTCGTCTGGTATTTATTGGGACGGGTATCTAGCTGAAGTCTGCTTGGCTGATGGCTCTGTTTTAGGCCCAGATTCATTTGGAAAATTTAATGCTAACGGTGTATGGGTTCCGAAGACACCTGCTGTAACGTATGGAACAACTGGTTACAAACTTGATTTTGCAGATTCATCCGCACTAGGAAATGATGTAAGTGGTAATAACAATGATTGGACTGCCAACAATTTAGCTTCTACAGACCAAACCACCGATACACCTACTCTTGCTTGGCCTGTTATAGCAGATAACATGGGGCGGTATTCAACCAACGCCACTGGCACGAGAGTTAATTCGCAGGGTAACTTAACGTCTGCACTGTCTGGCGGTGCGTTTAATTTTCACGACATCAGCGGTATACCTCTCACAAGCGGTAAATGGTATGCAATAATTCAGCCTAACGCAATTTATAACCAGAATGGTGAGTTAGGAATAATGCCTCGAAAAGCAAGAGAGAATACCGTTGATTATTACTATTCAGAAAATGATGGCATCACAATGGGGATGGAGCTAACGACCAAAATGAATTTGGTTGGTAGTGGGATTACAAATGTTTTCGTCAACTGGCCTGTAACTACTGCCACTGGTGACAGGTTAGCTATGGCTCTTGACTTTGATGCTAATAAACTTTGGGCTGGATATTATGATACGAGTGCAGACGACTTGTATTGGTACAATGCCTCTTCTACTTCTTGGGTAACGACTGATTTGCCAGCGACAGGATCAGGGGAGACTCTGGCCCTTCCCACTGGTACAGACATTGACGGCTGGATGTTCCATCTAAGATATTATGCTGGTAGAGGGTCGGACTTAGATTTCGGCTCACGAACTGGCGGTATACTTTCAACTATTACAGCCCCCTCTGGATTTAAACATATTAATTCCGACAACATAACAGCACCCACTATTCCAGATCCTACGAGTGCTTTTCAAGCAATTACCTACATTGGAACTGGAGCTAGTAACCAAATTATTCAAGGCGGTAACTCCTACGGCCATCGTCTAGGTTCGGGAGATAGAAGCAGATTAATTATTGCTACAGGCAATGGGGGTAGTTACAGCCCATCAGCAGGAAGCGTTTTAATTAATGGAAATTTCACTGATGGACCTGGAATTACAAGTTATGCCGATGATATGAACTTTAAGTTTCAATTTCCAGAGGCGGTCAATATTACGGAAGCTATGATCCATTTTCAGTCGGCTGGAGGAAATCTTGGTACTTGGAAATGGCAAGGAAGCAATAACGATTCGGATTGGACAGATGTGTCTTCCAATGAAGATTTAACTAGCTGTGCATTAGTTAATGTAATTACTTTAGACTCGATTGGTGCTTCAGCTACTTATACATATTATAGGTTCATTAAAGTTTCTGGTGGTGTTAATTCAAATCAATGGGAAGAGTTCAGTTTTAAAGTTAAACCCACCTCCAATGATAGAGCCGTTTCAACTTTTAAACCTGACCTTGTGCTTATAAAAAACAGGGATCAAGCCGATCATTGGAAAGCATTTGATACAGTGCAAACAGCAGAAAGTTTCTGGCTTCCCTCTGACGATGCAAATATTTCATCCGATGCAAACTCATTGACCTCATTCAACACAAATGGCTTTACTCTTGGTACTGGTGCAGGTGGCTTTAACGATGCAGGAGAACGCTTTGTAGCCCACTGTTGGTCTGCTGGTGGGGGTGCAAGTCAAGATAACGAGAACGGCTCTATAAACACGACCAATCAGATTGTCTCAACTACTAACGGCTTTTCAATCTCAAAATTCACGGGAACTGGGGCTAACGCTACGGTGGGACATGGGCTGTCAGGCGCAGATTTTCTTATTCTCAAGCATACAGATGCTTCATCAACTTCGACACCAGTTTGGCACACAGGTTTAAGTAACGCGACCACAGGCTACGTTTATTTAGACAAAAACAATGCAGAGGCTACAGCATCCACTGCTTGGAACTCCACTGCACCCACGTCAACGCTTATTAGTCTAGGTTCGTCTAGTACTTTTAATACCTCTAGCCAAGTTTATTATCTGTATTGCTGGAAATCTATTGAAGGGTTTAGCGACTTCGGGAAATACAAGGGAGGTGGGGCCGTTGGAACCGTAGTTTACACCTCGTTTACTCCGGCAGTTGTCTGGATAAAAAATATTGGCTCTACAGGTGATTGGATTATTTATGATCGAACACGAAGTCCTGCTAATGAGGTGGACGATCAATTACTCTTTACTAGCGCATCTGAGACTTCTGGATCTGAAGAAATTGATATACTTTCGGAGGGCTTCCGTGCCAGAACCTCAGATAGTGCAATTAGTTCTAGTGGAGGTACTTATATATATTGTGCTTGGGCAGAGCATCCGACTTGGGCTGGACTAGACGGTGCTCCAGCAACAGCAGTATGACCATGACCTGTATTCATTGTGAACATCCCTGCCACTGTGAAAAGAAGTGTGAAAACTGCGTTTGCGAAGACTGTAACTGCAGAGATGAAGAGGAATAAATGTGGTTATTGCAGAAACACTTTTTGGACTGCAGCTAGTTCAACAAAGTTGCAAGGCCATAAAAATGGCTCTCAAAACTACAGATGACGTATCGCAGATAGCAGGACTAATTGATAACGTCTTTAGAGGGCAAGAGCAGCTACAGAAAAAGTCTCATCCTATTACAAGTAAGTGGGGCGGTTTGATAAAGGGAGTAACGTCCGATAGATTTCTTGAAATGGCTATCACAGAAACAATTCAAGAAAAAGAAGCTCAGAAAGCAATAGATCGAATTTCATATATGTTAAATAGAAAGTTTGGTCAAGATACTTGGACTTACATACTGATAGCCAGAGATGAAAAAAAGAAACGGTACGAAGAAGCAATAGAAGCAAAGAAGATAGTATCAAAGAAACGATGGGCCAAAATATCAGAAATTATATGTAGTATCATTGCTGTAGTTGTTATTATTGGTGGTCTATGGATTTTTATAATGTATGCAAAGAGGTAAATAAAAATACTAAATGGCTAAATGTAATAATTGTGGGTACGACTCTCACTGTGGTAATAAGCTAAATAAAGACTTATCCGTAGCAAGATCTTTTAGAACTCATGCTGCTTCTACAGGTAATCAAAAAGTAGAGGTATGTAAAAACTGCCGTTGTACTGATTGTGAGGAATAATGGAGCTTGGGCCAAAAGAATTAGTAACATTTGGAATAGTGTTAACAGGTATAGCTACTACATGGGGAGTACTAAAGGCTACAATAAAATCTATCACTGCAACATTAGATGCAATTAGTGAAGATCTAGCCAGCCTCAATCAAAGGCTAGATAAAGTAGAAGCTAAACAAGCTGTAGCAATAGCAGCAATCGACACAATGAGTAAAGATATCTTATCTCCACAGATACTAAAGCAGCAATCAGAACGAGATGGCAAAGTAGCTCAGAGATTAGATTCAATAGAAAGGGAGCTAGACAACATACATAGGATGCACAATGGATCACACCCTCCTACACAGAATAAAACAAAGGTTTCTTAAGTTTACATGCATTTTTCTCTTGACTTTGGGATTAGTTTGCTGTACAGTATCCGATGCAGTAGTGTACGAAAAAGTAGACGGAGAGGTAGTAGCTCTTTTTGAAGTTTGCGATAAGCTGGATACACAGCTAGAACTATACAAATCATATATAAATAATAAGCAAGAAGGAACTGCAGAATACTATGCAAGACTATTTGAAGAAAAATGCATACTGTTTCCATTTCCTGTACTAGCCAAACTGGTCAAACTTGAATTTAAAGG
>Ga0114933_10004780_pt1 | contig 12519 bp, 10 predicted proteins | sample 4SBtaG_FD_89691 | JGI IMG/M metagenome (GOLD analysis project Ga0114933, IMG submission 89691) | Deep subsurface microbial communities from Kolumbo volcano to uncover new lineages of life (NeLLi) - 4SBTROV12_W25 metaG | ecosystem: Environmental > Aquatic > Marine > Volcanic | place: Kolumbo...
CAACGCGACGATCCTGACGATCAGCCTCGTCATGCTCGGGATCTGGATCTTCTTCCTCCGCGTTCGCCCGATCCCGTTGCTCACCCTCGCGCTCGCGCCGCCGGTGCTGCTGACCTTTGGTTTCGCGGAGCTGGCGGTCGACTACCTCAACGCTTCGACCGCCTTCTTGGCCGCGATCGTGGTTGGAAACGGCATCAACCCGAACGTGATCTGGCTGGCCCGCTACTTCGAGGCGAGGCGCGCCGGCGAGGACGTCGAGACGTCCCTGAGTCTCAGCCACAAGACCACCTGGAAGGGCACGCTCACGGCTTCCTTGGCGGCCGCGGTGGCCTACGGGTCCCTCATCACGACGGACTACCGGGGCTTCCGGGACTTCGGGATCATCGGGGGCATCGGCATGGTGCTTTGCTGGCTGGCGGCCTACACGTTGCTGCCCGCGCTCACCGTCGCGTTTGATCGCTGGCGCCCCCTGAAGTTCACGCGCGCCAAGGGCTACAAGGGCATTTACGGGGTCGTCTTCGCGAAGATCGCTTTGGGCTCGCCCAGGGCGGTGCTCGTCGCCTCCGGAGCGCTCTCCGTAGCGGCCGCCGGGCTGGTGGCCTACGCGGTCATCGAGGACCCCCTCGAGTACGACTACCGGCGCCTGCGCTCAGATCGCGATCCGGCATCCGACATGGAGTACGTGCTCCGCGCGTCGCGGGCGATCTTGGACGACACCACGAGCGGAAGCGGGCTCGCAGTGCTCGCGCCCAGCCGTGGCGAAGCGGTCAACTTCATCGGCTGGCTCGAGGCGCACCGCGACGATCACCCGAATGCGTACGGCGCGATCACGTCCATCGAGGACCTCCTCCCCGAGGACCAAGCGGCGAAGCTGCCGGTCGCGCGCGAGCTCCGGGAGCTGATGCTCGACATCCGGCCCCATGTGGACGCCGAGATGCAGGCCACGCTCGACGAGCGACTGCCTCCCGAAGACCTGCGCGAACTGATGCCAGACGACCTGCCGCAGAGCGTCGCCCGGCCCTTCACCGAGCGCGATGGAACGCGAGGGCGGCTGCTCGTCGTCGAACATCATCCCGAAGAGAGCGGCTGGGACGGTCAGTACACGGCGCGCTGGGGCGCGGCGGCCCGCGAATTGCGCGCGCAGGGCGCGGCCGAGCCCCCGCCAGTGGCGGGGACCGCCGTCGTGTTCTCGGACCTGATGCAGCAGATCTGGGACGACGGGCCACGCGCGGTCGGCGTGGCTTTTCTCGCGACCGCCTTCCTGCTCGCGGTCACCTTCCGGCGCCACCGGACGCGATGGTTGACGCTGGTCACCCTGCTCATCGGCATCCTCTGGATGGCCGGCACGATGGCGGCCTTCGGCATGCGGCTCAACTTCCTGAACTTCATCGCCTTCCCGATCACCTTTGGCAACGGAGCCGACTACGGCGTCAACGTCATGAGGCGTTTCGCGGAGGAGCGGAAGGTGCCAGGCGTCCGTCCAATGCAGGCCGTGAGAGCGGCCGTCGAGGGGACCGGCGGCGCCGTGGTGCTCTGCTCCCTGACCACCGTGATCGGCTACATCTCTGTCTACACGAGCAGCAACCAAGCCCTGAACTCTTTCGGCGCCGCGATGGCGATCAGCGAGGTCACGTGCCTCGCGGCCGCGGTCTTGGCGCTGCCGGCCGCCCTCTATCTCACTTCTCCTCGCGCCGAACGTGAGGGGCCGAACCCGGCAACGGAAGACGCCGCGCGCTCGAGCGTGTAGGATCCCTTCCCGGTTTGTCGAGCAAGGTCAGGGCCGCCCGAGTGGGAGCGCTGGTGTTGGCCGCTTTGGTCGGCGCCTTCGTCGTGTGGCGACTCGTTGACGAGCGCGCCTCGACAGGTGAGGGCTATCGCGTCTACGCGTACCTCGAGAACGCTCACGGCCTCATCACCAAGAGCCGCGTCACCGTCGCTGGCCTGCCCGTCGGCACGATCGACGCGATTCGACTCGAGACGGTGCGGGTCCGAGATCTCCCCTGCGAGCCGAACGAGGAGATCGACGAAGACGAATACGTGACGCTCGCCCGCGTCGACCTGAACATCCAGAGCGGCGTCAGTCTCTACCAAGACGCGACCGTCTCTCGACGGTCGGCCTCTTTGCTCGGCGAGTTCATCCTCGCGTTGCACCCCGGTACTCCGGGCGGGACGGCGCTCGGCGAAGGTGACCGCATTTGCCATGTCGTGGCGACGTCGGACACCTCTGATCTGATCGCAGATCTCGGCGCCGTGGCGGGATCCGTCCGTCGGATCGCGGAGCAGGTCGAGCGCACCTTCGGTACCGACGAGGGCGGACGTCAGATGCAGTCCGCGCTGCGAAACCTAACCGAGGCCCTCGAGGCCGTTAACCGGACGGTTCAGGCCAACGAAGCGGTGGTCAACCACACGCTCGAGAACATCGACTCGATCACGACCAACGCCGAGCCAGAGCTCGCGCGCATCCTCTCGAACATCGAGGCGGTGACGCGCGATATGCGCACCATCATCGAGCACAACCGGGACGGTCTCGATGAGGGCGTCGGCGAGGTGGGTCCGACGATCGCCTCGATCAACCGAGCCTCCCATCAGCTGGAGCGGGTCCTCGAGGACGTCGGAGAGATCACGGAGCGCACCGCGGCGGGGGAGGGCACGATCGGTCGGCTCACCAGCGACGATCACCTGATCGATGAGGTCGAGGAGGCTGTCGAGGGCATCAACCGGTTCGTGGGTGGGCTCGCCCGCCTTCGCACCGTGGTCGGCCTGCGGAGCGAGTATCTGTTCCTGGCGAACGCCTTCAAGAACTACATCGAGATCCGCCTCATGCCCGGTGAGGATCGGTACTTCCTGATCCAACTCATCGATGATCCCCGGGGTCGGACTCAGTTCACGACGACCCAGGTGCGCACGAGCCCCCCGCGTGACGGAGACCCGCCGTTCTACGAGGAAGTGCGCGCGACGACCTCCGAGACGCTCCTCTTCTCCCTGCAGCTCGCGAAGCGTCTCTACTTCTTCACCTTCCGGTTCGGCATCCTCGAGAGCTCGGGCGGTCTCGGCGTGGACCTCCACTTCTTCGACGACCGGCTGGAGATCAACGCGGACCTCTTCCGCTTCGGGGATCAGACCTTCCCCTCGCTCCGGGTGCGTTTTCAGTATGAGATCGTGCGCACGCTCTTTGTGCTCGGCGGGGTCGACAACATCCTGAACGCGGACCCGAGCGTGCCGTCGCAGAACGGTGCTGACTTCTTCCTCGGGGCGATGTTGCGCTTCGATGACCGTGATCTCGTGGGCCTTCTTCCCTTCCTCGGGGGGCTGGCCGGCGGGTTGAACTGACGCCTCGGCCCCCAGTCGGCCGTTGAAATAGAGGCGCCAGCGGGCGCGTAGAGGGACGGGATGGGCATCACAGACGGGGCGAAGTCCGTCGCGGGCAAGGCCGCGAAAGGTACAAAGCTGGCGGCGTCCAAGGTCGCTGGGGCGACCGGCGCCGTCGCCGTCGGTTACTGGCGGGGGCTCACCTACCCCTTCAAAGGCCTCAAGTTCGTCTTCTTCAAGCACCCTGGGCTCGTGCGCTTCTGGATGGTCCCCATCCTGATCACCGGCATCTTCCTCGCGTGCACCACCTGGGCCGGCTGGCACTCCTACGAGGGCATCACCAACGCCATCTGGGCTGATCCGACCGCGCAGGTCGACCACAAGGCCAGTCAGGGCGCCTCGACGCAGAAGCCGAAGCGCAACAAACACATTCGCGACGTCACGGACCACGACTGGGTCGACACGAGCGGGCACTACCTGCACGCGACCTTCGGCATCCTGATCCTGTTGACGCTCTGGCTGCTCGGCGTCGTCATGGCGATGTTCCTATCGAACATCTTCGCCGCGCCCTTCAACGACTTCCTGAGCGAGGAGGTGGAGCGCTTGGAGACCGGTCAGGAGGGTCCACCCTTCTCATGGGCGGCGCTCACGCGAGATTCGCTGCGCACGATCGGTCTCGAGGTGCTCAAGCTGAGCATCTACCTGGTCGTGATGGGGCCGCTCTTCATCATCTCCAACCTCGTACCGGTCATCGGCCACGCGCTCTACTCGATCTTCGGCTTCGTGTTCACCGCGATGTACTTCGCGATCGACTACATCGACTGGCCGGCGAGCCGAAAGAACCGGAACGTCACCTATCGCTTCAGCCTGCTCACGCACCACTTCATGCCGATGTTCGGTTTCGGCTCGGGCGTCTGGCTCTTCCTCTTCATCCCGCTGGTGAACCTGCTCTTCATGCCTGCGGCGGTCGCCGGAGGCACGCTGCTCTTCCTGGATCTCGAGCGCGAAAACGGGTGAGCGGCGTCACACTGAGGAATCGTCGAGGACTCTGAATCATTTTCGGGGTTTGCCGTCGATATTCCACGAAGATATCCTCCCGGCGCGGCTGGAGGCCCCATGCGGAAGAAGACGGTAATCAGTCTCACGGTGCTGGCGAGCGCGCTCTGCCTGCTCGCAGTGACAGTGGATGCACAGCGCGGTCGGCGCGGGCGTCGACGCGGCAGCCGAGCGGCTACGGCACAGCAGTCAGCCCCTCAGAGCGCCGCGATCGCGGACTCTCTGGGTGAGCTGCGCTGGGGCATGGAGCCACGTGAGGTGCATCAGCACTTTCGGACCCAGATCGAGGAGCGATACCGCCAGCGGATCGCGAAAGCGCCCGGCGCCATCGAGGAAGATCGCTACCGCCGCGAGATGGGCGACGAGATCCGGCAGCTGCGCGAGAGCTACGTTCGCTTCCAGGGCGCGCGCACCGGTTGGGACCTCAGCTTCCTCCGCGGAGAGTTCACCCACGGTAACCGCGAGTCGATGTTGGTGTACCGCGACGGCAACTCCCAGAACTTCTACTTCTTCATGAGGGGCCGGTTGTGGAAGTGGTTCAAGGCGTTTGATGCCTCCGTGTTCCACGGCCAGTCCTTCGAGCAGTTCGCGGGCGCCGTGCAGGGCCGCTTCGGCGAGGCCGCCGACCGGTCTGGGCGCCTGGTTGAGGGCGGACCCCGGCAACACTGGCTCGAGTGGCAGGACAGCAACACGCGCCTGCGCGCCATCGACCAGACACGCTTCTACGGCTTCTACTGCCTCGTGTTCGAGGACAAGAACACCCTCGGACGACTCGCAGAGCTCCGCTCCAACACGGTGCAGACCGGCGGGAACGGTGACCACGCGCTCGTCGAGTCCATCTTGCTGCCTGAAGACGGGTCGAGCGGGAGCACCGGCGAGGGCAACGCCGACATTGCAGATCGCATTACGGGCAACATCCGCCGCCGACAGCAGGCGCCCGAGGGCGCGACCAAGAACCGGCCCGCCCAAGGGTCTCAAGGGTCGAGCGGGTCGTCGGGCTCGAGCTCGAGCGGCGGTTCAGGTGGCGGCGGCCTCGATCTCTCGGATCTCTGAGCTCCCTCTCTGATAGACTCCTCCCGATTGGGAGACATGCCGCGCTTCCGGCTTCGATTTCTACTTCAAGAGTTTGATCTGGTGGGTCCAGAGGTGGTGCTGGGGAGAAGTCCCGAGTGCCACATCACCATCGAGGACCCGCTGATCAGCCGTCGTCATGCGAAGATCTCCATCGGGGAGGACTCCGCGGCGGTCGAAGACCTGGGCTCTCGAAACGGGGTCAAGCTCAACGGCCGCGCCATCGACGGCAAGTCGGAGCTGCGCGACGGAGACCGCGTGCGTCTGGGCACGCAGGAGCTGATCTTCTCGGTCGTCAGCCACAACAAGCGTCCCGCGCGCCCGACCGGGTACATGCGCGTCTGCCACGCTTGCGGCACGCCGTATCCGGAGGGCAGCCCCTCGTGCCCCCACTGCGGCGCGCCTGCCCTCGAGGAGGAGGAGACCGTCAGCGGCATGATGGTCGAGTCCCAGCGCAACTGGACGTTCCAGCTCCTCGGCGAAGTCATCGAGCGGGCTCTCTCCACGAACCGCGCGAGCGAAGCCGATCGCCTGATGCGCCGTGCCGCCAAGGAGGTCGACGACCGCCTTGCTGCGGGTGAGCGGCTCGACTCGGACAACATCTCGATGATCTCTAGCTTCGCGGTCCGCCTGGCTCGCCTCATCGGAGGTAGCGAGTGGGTCGCTTGGGCGCTGACGCTGCACCGTCGACAGGGGCGGATGCTCGCCGATGAGGTGATCGATCGGCTCGAGGAGCTCGACCTGAAGTCCCTCAGCGACGTTCCGCCGGTGCTCGGGACCTACGTCAGCTGGTACAAGACCCAGCCGCCGCGCGCTCCCTCGCCTGAACTCTCGCGACTCGCTCGGCTCGAGCAGCTGCTCGCGAGCTGAAAAGCGGGGGCGCCGGGATCAGGCGCCGACGACGCGCTCGATACCCTCGAGTCGGCGCAGGAGGAAGAGATCCGACTTGTTCATTCGGCCCGCGCGCTCACGCAGGTTCGACATGTAGAGCCGGAACTTGGTGCCGCCGGGGTAGCGGACCTGGCGGACGATCGTGTGCAAGCGGTCGATGATGTCTGCGTCGATCATCGCGTTGCACCCGTCGTGCATGTCGAAGATCCAGTCGATCCACTCCGCCTTGCCGGTACCGGCCGCGAGTTGAATGGCGTAGTTGGTGACGGCGAGCAGCTTCTCACCATCCGGGACGTGTTTGCCCGAGTGGGCCTCTTTGACCATGTCGTGCATGCGCCGAGAGAGCATGCGTTCGGCCTCTTCAAAACGACCGAGGGCCAGAGCCTTGTCAGCGATACGATCGAGAACGGACCCACCGTGATGGGCCGTAGGTTCGTCGTCCGCGAATTCCGGTGAGACGACGGGGAGGTCGAGGGTCATGCCCGCGAGGGTTGGGTGGTTCCCGCGCTTGAGCCCCTGAACGTCGACGCTGACGAGGAGCAACTCCTGGGCACCGATCACCACACGATCCAGGTGCTTGAGCCGCTGCGTGCCGTCAACAGCTTCACCGTTGACGAGCACGCCGTTGCGGCTACCGAGATCCTCGATGACGGCCGTGCCGCCGTTCACGTGGAAGACCGCGTGACGGCGGGACACCAGAGCGTCGTCCAACGCGAGATGGCAGCTGGAGCTTCTCCCAACGACGAAATCACCCTCGGGCATCTCGAGGTCGGTCGACTGGTACCGTAGTCGAAACCGAGCCACGGCCGACGTTAACACCTGTAGGAGAATCCGGCCAGAGGCCGAAGACTCCGACTATTCCTCGCCGCCAGCGGGTGCCGACGTGTCGGCGCCAGCCTCGGTGAGCGCGGCGCTGATGGAGGTGAGCAGGCGACCCTGAATCTCGACCGTGGTGTCGATCAGAGGCTTCAGCTCACGGAGCTTCATGAGGAAGCGACCAAACGCGCCGGTCTGTTCCGCGAGCACGCCGCGGCTGGAGGCGCCATCGACCAGCATCGCCCAGCTCGGAGCGCCAGTCTCGATCTCCTGGCCTTCGAGGCCGTGGAAGACACTGATGACACGGCCTCGGCCGGTGCGGCTCGCTCGCGCGAGCGCCTGACCAGGCTCCGAGCCCTCGGGCGCTTCAGCGAGGAACGCGAGACCGCCAACGAGCCCGCCCTCTTCGGTGCGGGTGAGGACCACGCCGTACTGCGTCGACGCGCCCTCGGCGGTGGCTGCCGCTGTGCGATCCAACTCCTCACGCGCCGCGGTGGCGAGCGTCGATGAGGCGAGACGACTGAACTCTTGCCAGAGGCGCTCGACGTTCATCAGGTACTGGAAGAGGTCGTGAACGGTGGCCGCCGGGAAGGCGTTGTAGTTCTTGTCCGTGAACTCACCGGCCGTGAAGGGCCGCTCGAGCGCGCGGAGCGCTTCGATGGTGTCGTAGTTCACGCCGGGCGCAGTGCCCTCGGACTCGTTGCCAGCAGCGCTCGCGACGATCGTGTTCACGTGGCGCTGAGCCGCGTTGATCGTCGTCGAAGCCTCATTGATCGAGGCATAGATGGACTGCGCGTCCCGCACGGTGCGGTCGAAGATCTTGTTGTTCTCGAAGGTCGAGCCCCCGAAAAAGCCGATCCCGAGTCCCGCCGCGAGGGCAACGGTGGCGACGATGGCGACCATGAAGGTCTTCTTCTTGCCGACCTCCGCATCCGAGACGAGACGGTCGTCGAACTCGAGCCGCACGACCTGCTGCTGTGCGGCCGCGGGGGCGGCCGTGAACGGATCCGACGGCGCGGCGGGCGCAGCAGCCGGAGCGGCAGCCGGCTGGGCGAACGGTGGCGCGGCGATACCGGCCGAAGGAGCGCCACCAATCCCTGCGGGGGGCGCCGCGATCCCGGACGGAGGCGGAGTGACGCCAGCCGGTGGAGGTGTGACCTTTCGTTCCCGCGCCGCGGGCTTGGCCGCGGCCGGAGCCGCAGGCTGAGCAGGCGCCTCACCACCGGCGGGGTTGGGGGGCGGAGCGCCCACCCCGGGCGGGGGTGCGGCAGGTGCGCCAGCGGCGCCCTTGGTCTTCGGGGTGATGGTCCGACCGAGCCGTGCTCGGAGGTCCCTCTTCTTCTTGGGTTTTGCCATCAGTACAGGCCTCGGCTGCGCCTGGAGAAATTTAGGGGGTTTCGGACGCCGGAAAGTATCCGCGGGCCGTGGAAGGTGTCAAGCAGACCAGGGTGCTAGTGTGCCAGACCCCGATGAAGCCACTCAAGGTCGAGGAGCATCGTGTCCGGTCCTTTGATGGTACCGAGATCGCCCACCACACCGTCGGAGAGGGGTCTCCCATCCTCTTGGCGAACGGTCTCGGGGGGAGCTGGCGAGCCTGGACACATCAGATCGGGTACTTCCAGGACCGACACAAGTTCGTCTCCTGGGACTACCGGGGCCTCTATGGTTCGGGGCGACCTCCCGACTTGGAGGCGCTCGAGGTGGCCGATCAGGCTGACGACGCGCTCGCGGTGATGGACTTCCAGGGGCTCGACCAGGTGACGATCTTGGGGTGGTCCATGGGCGTGCAGGTGGCCTTGGAGATCTTTCGGCGTGCTCCGGAGCGCGTGAAGATGATGGTCCTGATCAACGGGGTGCCCGGCGCTCCCTGGGAGTCGGCGTTCAACGTGCCGCAGATCGGCGCCCTCATTCCGGGGGTGCTCGGTCTGGTCCGGCGCGCGCCGAACCTGGCTCAGTCCATCACCGAGCGGGTGGTGTTGTGGCCAGAGACGGTTTCGTGGGCCAAGCGTGTTGGCCTGGCGGGGCAGACGCTCGATGAGGCTGTGTTCGCTCAGCTCGCGGGCAGCTTCGCCGGACTCGACATGGACCTCTACATGCGCACGCTGCAGCTTCTCGGGGAGCACGACGCGCGCGATCTTCTGGACGAGATCGACGTGCCGGTGCTCGTCATCGCCGGTGATCGGGACCTCTTTACGCCGCGCTCGGCCGCCGAGGAGATGGTCCGCAAGGTGAGGGGCGCGGAGCTGCTCGTCGTTCCCGGCGGCACCCACTATGTGGCCGTCGAGTACCCGGAGCTGGTGAATCTCCGGGTCGAGAAGTTCATTCGAGAGCGGGGGCTCCTCTAGTGCGAATTCGCGAGGCTCGACCCGTGGCGCGGCTGGCGACGGGATTGCTCTTCTTCTTGTCGACGCTCGCCGGATGCGGTGGAGGCGATGAGGGGCCGTCCGAGAGCGTGCTCTCCGATCTCATGGTCCTGCACCTTCTGATCGAGCGCGACCCGGCTGCAGAACCGCTCGAGCTCGTCGAGCGGAGGATCGACGACGAGCGTCCCGTGCACGCGGGCCAGATGCTTCGGACGACGGGCATCCCGGCGGCTCGTCGGCAGGTCGAGGCGATGGGGGCCGCGGTCGTCTCTACGTCTGAGGGGCGACGCTTCAAGCGACGCCTGCGCGACGCCTATGAGAGCCGGGTCACCGCGCTCGAGGCCCACCAGGTGGTGCTCGAAGGCGGGGTGGCGATGGACCCGATGGAGCAGCTGACGGCGATGCGAGCCGTGCGTCAGGCCGAGGAGGAGCTCTTGGGGGTCGTGCGGGAGATGTCCGCAATCTTGCCCCGGCCCGAAGAACCCGAAGACCCGGGGACGACGGACGAGGAAGCCCCTGAGAGCGAGGGCGACGGGGAATCGGCTGAGCCCGTCGAGGCCAACCCTCCCTTTGGCGCAGGGTCCCGTTGACGCGCCTTTTCGCAGCGGCATAGTCCCCGAAGTGCGGAGGTCATCGTGATCGTTGTCGTCGACAACTATGATTCCTTTACCTACAACCTGGTGCAGTACCTGGGTGAGATGGGTGCCAGCGTGCAGGTCCTGCGCAACGACGCCATCGACGTCGATGGGCTCGAGGCGATGGAGCCGGAGGGCGTGCTGCTCTCGCCGGGGCCGGGCACGCCCGACGACGCCGGCATCACGCTCGCCTGCGTGGAGCGGCTGGCGGGGCGGGTGCCGCTCCTCGGGGTGTGCCTCGGCCACCAGGCGATCGCGCAGAGCTACGGAGGCAAGATCGTGCGGGCAGACCGACTGATGCATGGTCGAACGTCACCGATCGAGCATGTTGGGGGCGGCGTCTTCGAGGGGCTGCCGAGCCCGTTCACCGCAACGCGCTACCACTCGCTGATCGTCGATCGCGCGAGCGTGCCGGACACCCTCGAGGTCACCGCTTGGACGGCCGAGGGGGAGATCATGGGGCTGCGTCACCGGGAGCTCGAGGTCGAGGGGGTCCAGTTCCATCCCGAGTCCTTCCTCACCGAGCACGGGCACGCGCTCCTCGAGCGGTTTCTCGGGCGATTGCCGCACCGGGGGGCGAGATGAGTGAGTTGCGGGGCGTGATCGCGGACGTGGTCGCTGGGCGTGAGCTCGAACCGGCCGCGATGGTAGCGGCCATGGAGTGCATCCTGAGCGGCGACGGAAGCCCGGTGCAGATCGCCGCGTTTGCGGTGGCGATGCGCATGCGCGGGGAGACCGCCGTGGAGCTCGCGGCGGCCGCGCGGGTGCTGCGCCGCCGAGCCGTTCCGCTGCCTCTGGCGGGCGAGCGGCTGCTGGACACCTGTGGCACCGGCGGCGACGGCGCCAACACGTTCAACATCAGCACGGCCAGCGCGTTGGTCGTAGCGGCGTGCGGGGTGAAGGTCGCCAAACACGGAAACCGCGCGGTCTCGTCTCGTTCGGGGAGCGCAGACGTCATCGAGGCGCTGGGGATCGGGCTCGAGGAGGCCCCCGAGCGGGTCGTGGCCACCCTGAACGAGCTGGGCATCGCGTTTCTCTTCGCGCCCGCCTTCCATGGCGCAATGCGCCACGCCGCACCGGTTCGCCGTGAGCTCGGGCTGCGCACGTTCTTCAATCTGCTCGGGCCGCTCGCGAACCCGGCCGGCGCGAGTCACCAGCTGCTCGGGGTGTACGACCCCGCGCGGCTCGTCTCGATCGCAGAAGTGCTCGGCGCGCTGGGCGTGAAGGGCGCCTGGGTCGTTCACGGGGAGGGTGGCCTCGACGAGGTCTCGCCGTGCGGGCCGACCCAGGTCGCGCAGCTCGCCGTGACAGCTTCGGGGCCAGTGATCACGGAGCGCAGCGTGGAGCCCGCGGACTTCGGCCTCGAGCCGGTGGCGATGGACGGCCTCGCCGGGGGCGACGCCCAGACGAACGCGGGCATCATTCGGGCGGTGATGGCCGGCGAGCCAGGCGCGCCGCGTACGGCGGTGCTGATCAACGCGGCGGCCGCGCTCTGCGCGGCGGGGGAGACAGACGACCCCAAGGAAGCGTGTCAGCGCGCAGCGACCGCGATCGACAGCGGAAAAGCCACCGCGCTCCTCCAGCGTTGGTCGGCGCGGGAGCGCGCATGAGCAACCTGCTGGCACCGATCTTGGACCGAAAGCGCCGCGAGATCGCCCGACGGCGGCGACACGGCGCCGGCCGAGAGGCGCCGGCCGATCCAGGGGCGGCGCGCGTCGCAGGGCTCGACTACCTGAGGCGAGCCGATGGCGCGCTCCCCCGCGTGATCGCGGAGGTGAAGTTCAGCAGCCCGAGCGCGGGCGCGATCCGGCCCTGGCGTGCGGGTGACGGGGTCGAGGTGGCTCGGGGCTACGTGAAGGCGGGCGCGGCCGCCGTCAGTGTGCTCTGTGACCGCGTCGGCTTCGGCGGCTCCCCGCTGCAGCTGAGGCGTGTCGCGCGCGCCGTGGCGCCGGTCCCCGTGCTCTTCAAAGAGTTTGTGCTCGATCCCCTTCAGATTCAGCTCGCGAGCCGCTGCGGCGCTTCTTTGGCGCTCCTCCTGGTCTGCGCGCTGGAGGACACTGCGCTGAAGCAGCTCGTCGACTTCAGCTTCGAGAGCGGCATCGAGCCGGTCGTGGAAGCCGCCAATGAGCGCGAGCTCGACCGGGCGCTGGCGACCAAGGCCCGCGTCATCGGAATCAACGCCCGCGACCTGACGACGTTTCAGCTCGACCGCGGGTTGGCGGCGCGTCTCGTCGAGAAGATCCCCTCGGACCGCGTTGCGGTGTACATGAGTGGCGTGAACAACGCTGACGATCTTTGTGAGATCGCGAACGGCCGGGCCGACGCGGTGCTGGTCGGGAGCTCGCTGATGCGTACGTCCAATCCGGGCCAGACCCTCG
>Ga0114933_10004782_pt1 | contig 12515 bp, 11 predicted proteins | sample 4SBtaG_FD_89691 | JGI IMG/M metagenome (GOLD analysis project Ga0114933, IMG submission 89691) | Deep subsurface microbial communities from Kolumbo volcano to uncover new lineages of life (NeLLi) - 4SBTROV12_W25 metaG | ecosystem: Environmental > Aquatic > Marine > Volcanic | place: Kolumbo...
CGATTCGATCTCGTGTCGCCGGGAAGCGGCCAGCGGGGGCCCCATCACTGGGTCAACTGGACTGGTTCTCAGGCTCGGGGGCGGGGTTGGCCGTCGATCCCGAGACGGGAGGTTGGGCCTGCTTCGACGATGGCGAGCGAGAACAACTCCGACGCGTCCGGACCCTGTCGCCCGCAACATTGGATGCCCTCTGGCAACGGGGCCTGCTACGAGTGGACGGGACCGCGCCGTATCGTCTCGACCTGCACGACGCGGCGGTGGAGGAGACCCGAGGGCGCTACTCGCTCATCGCCTTATTGACGCGGGCTTGCAACCTCGCTTGCAGCTACTGCTACCTGGGGCACGCCAAGCCCGTCGTCGGGACGCGGACCGACGTGGGGCTCGCGGCAGGCGCCATCAAGCAGGCGTTCCAGCAGCCCTGGGACGAGGTCCTGGTCGACTTTGGCGAAATCGCCGTCGCCAAGGATCTCTTCCGGCGGCTCGTGCCCATCGCCGAGGAGGAGGCGGAGAGAACGGGAAAGCGCCTGCGCATGGCGATCCAGACGAATGGGACGCCGATCGATGACCGGTTGGGGCGATACCTCGCGGATCATCGAGTGTCGGTTGGTCTCAGCATGGACGGCCCGAGGGAGCTTCACGACGCTGCCCGACCGACCCATTCGGGAGCGGGCTCCTACGAGGCGGCCCACCGAGCGCTGGAGATCTGCGGCGAGCACGGGCTGGCGCTGCTTGTCGTCTGTACGGTGTCGCGGGTCAACGTCGGGCATCCCGAACGGCTCTTCGACCACTTCGCCGAGCTCGGTGAGTTCGGCGTCATGTACAAGCCCGTCCTGGCTACGGGCGAGGCGGCGACAGCTTGGGAGGCTGTCGGCGTGCAGGCCGCCGAATTCGCGAGCTTCGGCGTGACGCTGGTGCGCCTCGCGATCGAACACGGTCTGGACAGACTGGACGAGACAGCAAAGCGGTTCCTGTACCGACTCGTCGGCGACGAGCGCGGATGGGGGGCCTCCTGCACCTCGCGGACATGCGGTAGTGGCCGGTCGCTTCACGTGGTCCACAGCTCGGGTCAGGTCTTCTCGTGTCCACGGTTCGTCACAGAGGGGGCTGGCCTCGACTTGTCCACGCAGCTTCGGGCCGAGCGGCCGCAGCCACTTCCTGACCTGCTCCCCACAAGCTTGAGGCTGCTTCCGGAGGCCTGCAAGCGATGCTCGTGGGTGCGGTCTTGCGGTGGCGGGTGCACGTTGGTGGGCCAGGAGGGACTTGGAGACGCCGTCCCTCGCATGGATCCGCAGTGCGCAAGCTACATGGCTGTGCACCAGGCACTGATCGAAGAGGTGGTGCCGGCGATTCTGGGGGGCAGACGGGCCCCCCTGGAGAGCACTCAGATCGGGACTCACCGCTTCACGAGCAACCGGTCCTCGATCAGCAAGCCGTCGAGGCCGCTGCCGTAGAAGGTCCGGACTGCGTCCACCGCCGACAGCACCATCGGCTCGCCCCCGACGTTGAGGGAGGTGTTCATCAGGGCCCCGAGACCGGTCCGGTTCTCGAACGCCGCGAGCAGAGCGGCAAAGTCAGGGCAGCTCCGTGAATCGAGTGTCTGGGGCCGGGTCGTGCCGTCGACGTGGGTCACGCCAGCGAGCTTGATCCGGTCGCGGACCTGGGAGGCGAACAGCATGTGCGGGGACTCGCCGCCTCCCACGAGGTCTCGGTCGACGACGACCGGCGCCAGAGGGCGCCAAGGGGCCCGGCCCTTGATTCGGTTCACCCGGTCCCGAACGTCCACCGAATCCGGGCGGGCCAGGATGGAGCGGTTCCCAAGTGCCCGAGGCCCGATCTCTGCCCGGCCTGCACAGCGGCCAAGGACGGCTCCCCCGACGAGCAGATCAGCCACCTGCTCGCGGTCCAGCGGCAGAGACCGCAACCCGAACTGCTCCAGACATTGCGTTGCCGGCCTCGGACCGAGAAAGGGGTCGAACGCGTCAGCGCGGACGCCGCCTCCTGCCTCGCTGGCGACCCATGCTGCCCCGATAGCAGCGCCAGCGTCGCCGCACGCGGGGTTCAGGTGGATCCGGTCGAGATCATCGCGGCAGCTGAGGGTCCCATTCGCTGCGCAGTTCAGCGCGACGCCGCCTGCGAGGACGAGGTCGCGCGAGCCCGACTCCGCCAGCGCGAGGTCGACCAGGCGGTGGAGCGCCGCCTCGAGTGTTGCTTGGGTGCTGGCCGCAAGATCGGCCACCTCCGGGCCGACCGCCGGAGTCGAGAGGCACGATCGATGCGAGTCCCAGCGCCACGGCGTGCTCGCACGAGGCCGATAGCTGTCCAGGTAGGTGTGCCATGCTTGGCCCAGCGCTGCGTATCGGTCCTTGGCAGGCAAGTGGGCGACCTCGGGGAGCGAGAACTGCACCTCTGCCTGGTCCAGGATCGGGAGGGGGTCGCCGACTCCGTAGGCCGCCAGGCCCATGAGCTTCCCTTCGCCTCTGGACCCCAGGCCCAGATGTTCGGTGACGCGGGTGTACATGTGGCCCAGCGAGTCACGGACGCCCCAGCGGCGAGTGAAACGAATGCCATCGTGGTCGGCGATACCGATGCTCGTGCCCCACTGCTCCCCATTCCCGTCGACCACGACGACGCTCGCTGGCGTTGGCCGGGCCGGGCGCCAGGCGGCGGCGGCGTGGGCCGTGTGGTGCTCCACGAACACCTCTTTCGGGCGCCATCCTGCCCAGACGGGGAGGGTCATGACCGCAGTGGCGTAGTCGCGGAGCTTCGGGTTGGTCGGGTCGATCTCCGGGTCCCAGGAGAAGGCGACGGCATCGACTTCCTCCGGCCTGCGCCTCGCGTGGTTCAGTGCCCAGAGGATGCTGGTGACTGGAAGCGCGCCGGGTGCGTGTCGTCGACGAGTGAACCGCTCTTCCTCGACGGCAGCCACGAGGCGGCCGTCCACCACGACCGCTGCAGCAGCGTCGTGCCCAAACACACCGGACACGCCCACAACGACCACTCAGGCCTCCAGTGACTCGTAGGCCCGCTGGAGGGTCTCGCGGTGGGAGGGGTCCACTTCGATGCCGTGGCCCGAGAGCTCGAAGGTCGTGGGGTTCCAGCTCCAGTTGACGCCGTCCGAGGTACACCCGCGACGTGCCACCACCGTGATCGCAACCGGACCGTCATGGAGAACGCTGTGGATGGTCCCAGCGAAGCCTGGCCGAGCGGCCCGGACGCGAAGTACATCGCCTTGGCTGAGGTGCCGGCCTCCAGCTGGCTTGACCCTCCGAGGGATCTCGATGCCAGGTGGACCGGCGAAGAGAAGCTCCTGGCCCGTGCCAGTGACCCAGCCGCTGGCCCCCTCGAAGGTGTGGCGGTGAATCGTCGTGTTCCGTCCACCCCGCCAGAGGTTCAGCTCGACCCAGCCCGAACCGCCATCGTGGAACAAGCACAGCCCGAGATCTGCGAAGCGCCCGCGGTCGCAGACCAACCGGTGGAACAGTAGCGGGTCCGACTCGCAAGCAGCCAGCAAGGACCGCAGACGGTCGCGGTCGGCAATCAGCCGTCTGACGATGTCCTCGGCTACATTGCCAAAGCCGTCCGACGGCCACGACGAGGAGATCCAGTCGAAGCCTGGCGCACTCACCGGTCCTCCAGCGCGGCCACGATGAGTCGCATCGCCTCCTCTCGGTGCTCGAAGACGTGCTGCAACAAGATCGGCGCCAACGGGAGCAGCGCGAGCTCGGCGGCATCGAGCGGTCCGTCGTCGGTGTCGAGAGCGCGATCACGTACGACCGCGACGAGCCTGAGGACCTCCAGGCGCGGGGACAGCGAGCGCGCGGAGGCGGCGAGCTCTGCCGTCACCGACGCATCGCGCTGCGAACGGACGATCCACCCTACGTGCGGGAGTTGGGGGCCGAGACCGGCCTGAGGTGGGTATCGATGTCCCTCGCAGCTCGTGTAGGTGAGGAGCCCCCACCGGCGCACCAGCAACAGGACGAGATCACGGATGCCCGGCTCGATGAACCGGTCGAAGTCGTCGCAGCAAGGTGGCACCGCAGGCGCCCGGAGGTCGTATGGCGTCCCCTGGATGTTGAGGTTGCCGTACGCCGACACGCGCACGTCCTCGAGATCCCGGGTGTCCGGCCTGCCATCGGCAGCATCGAGGAAGGCGCCCGCGTCCGAGAGGTGGTTGATCTCCTCAGCCATCGTCGTTTGCCTTGCCCCATCGCACCATCAGCGGCTTCACCGCTATTGGGTTGTTGAGAGCGATCATCAGGTACTCCTGCCCGGGGGTGAGGTCCTCTGCCCCGACGTCGAGCATGACTCGACGCTCTTCGTCCTCGGCGTCGACAACGAGAGCGGTGGTCCAGTGCTTGGTGCGCGACACCTCGACCACCGTCACCCGACGGGCCATCAGGAGCTCGAACCCCGGCGTGGCCATGAGCTCGTTGGCGATCCTGTGGGCCTCCCGGCAGTCCATCGGTAGGTCGGGCGGTGTCTTGGATGGCTCCGCATCATGAAAGTGCCGATTGCGCAGATCACGCAGCCCATGAAGTCGCTGCCAGATCTCCGCTGGCGAAGACAGAGGTACGCCCAGGATGGCCGTGGTCTGCGCCGCCAGTCGCTCGCCCTCTGGGGTGCCCGCGTCGCCGGATCCGAGCCACCAGATCCGGTACAGCAAATCGACACGTTCGGTGTGGTTCTTGTTCCCGAGCCAGCTCTCGAACGTGCGGTCCTTAGGAGCTCCTGGGAGGTGCTCCTGGGCCCAGGAGAGCTTCTCGAGGAGTACCAGGAGGGTGCGTCGGACCATCCCTTCCGCTGCGAGGCCGATGTGGAAGAGGAAGTTCTTCTGTTCATCGGCGGCGCTGTCCGGAGGACATGCCCCGCTCGCCAGTCCCGCGAAGCGCGCGAAGTCGCTGTCGGCTGCGGGGAGAGAGGGGTCGGACAGTGCGTCCTGCGCCAACCTCGTCTGAACGGTCCGCTCGTCTGCGTGCTCGGACAAGAATTCCGCCAGCTTCTTGACGGGTCGTTCGCCGAGGGTCAGGAGCCATTCTCGGACCTGAAGATCCAAGGGTCCCTGGGGCGCCGCGAGACGTCGTTCGATGTGGGCCTGCAGGAGTGGTCCACGAACGAGCTCCAGGGTCAGCGATGTCATGCGATCAACCGGGTCCTCGCTCGAGCGCCCACTGCGTGGCTGGGGGCTGGAGGCTTGGGCGACGATCGCGTCGGCGGCTGCCTGTGGGTCCATCTCGGCCGTTTGGCCCCAAGCAGTGATGAGCGTCGGCGGAAGCTGGACCTCGATCCAGGACGCCGGCGGCACGCCGGAGCGCAGCATCCGGCCCATTTCCGGGGGCGGGAGGTGCGTCAGCGTCTGAACGTTCGACCACAGCGACACTGCGGCCCCACCGGTCCATGCGACGGCCTCCCACCTTCGAATCGCTTCTTGAACGAGCCTCCTTTCGTCGTCCTCCATCGTGTCGCCGACGCGCCTCAACCAGCCTTGGCCCCCGAAGCGCCGGCTGGCTTCACAGAGCAGGAGCCAGGACGAAACCAGGCCGCAGCACCGCGATGCCTCCGGCCATGCCGCCACGCGGCGGAATCGCGGCGCGATCCTGCGTTCAGTCCGCGCTCCGACCAGCGTTGTCAGCCCAATGCAGGCGAGTCTTTCCCAGTCCTTGTTGCTTGCCTTGCCCAGGCCGCACCAACGATGGAAGTCGGCAGCACAGCCCGCCGCGGCCATCTTGAGTCCCCTCAACCGATCTCCTGTCATCTCTGCCTGGCTCAGCAGGGTGGTGTCCAGGTCGAGGAACGCGCCGTGTGGCGCCTCGGGGCCGAGGATGTCGTTGATCAACAGGGCTCGAAACCCCAAGAAGAAGTCGGGCCAGGAGTGTGAAGTGCGGGGGGCTTCGGATGCCAGGCTTGGGGCGAGGCGACCCACCAGCAGCGCCCAACCAGGTAGGTGGTCCGGTGCCGGCGGCCAGACGTTGATGCTGACCGGGTGCCCCTCGAACCGTCTCAGCCAGTCGTCGGCAGCCTGGAGATCGGGCACGAGCAGGGCCATCGGTGTCGTCCAGGAATGGCGAATGTCGGTGTCCGAGTCGACGACCAGTACTTGGGCACCGCCGTGGCCTTTCCACGCGCGAAACGCCACGTCCACCGAAGCTCCACCGAACCCGGGAACCCAGATGCTCACTTGCGGTTTCGGCTCGTGCCTGCGCATCTCGGCTTGACCCTGACTGCGACCGGGCCGAGCATAGCTTGACCATGCAGGACGAAGGCAGATTCTCACGCCCTGACGCGCTCATTCTGGTGCGGCACGCCGAAGCCATGAGCAACGTCGGTCATCCCGAACTCCCCGACGCCGAGGACGGGCTCACAGCCGCAGGGTCAGGGCAGGCCGAGGCTGTCGCTTGGGAGTTGTCGGCGCTCTACGACGTCGGTGCACGAGGGGCACCCGTACTCCTCGTCTCGTCCCTGCGCCGCGCGCGAGAAACGGCACTTCCCATCCAACGCGCACTCGGAACGCCGCCCTCGTTCGTTGCACGGCTTCGTGAGCAGGAGTCCAGGGAGTCCGCGACCGAGGTGCTGGCGCGATTCGACAGCGTCGTAGCCGGCCTCCGCGAGGGCACAGATGCCGTCTTTGTCACCCACGGCAATGTGATCCGGCTTGTCCTCGCTCGGTGCCTGGGCCTGGCCGACGCGCCGCTGTACGCCGTAAACGCCAGCATCTCGGTGCTTCACCGCGATCCGGTCCGGGTCGTGGCGTTCAACCTCTTCGCACATCTCGTCCGTGAGCCTTACCGGGCCACTCCGGTGCCCTTGATGGTTCCTGAGTAGCCAGCGCCCCAGTGGTCGAGCGATAGCGTTCCACAGGGCTCCGCGGAACCTTCCATCACGCGCTCGACCGCGCAATCGAAGAGCGCAGCGTGTAGGTAGGAGCCCTTTGGGTAGTTGTACTTGGCGTCGTGGATCGCCAAGGCCGTGATCGGCCGCGTGGTTGAGAAGGACTTTCCAGAGAAGTGCTCCAGCAGCATTCTCAGCAGCCGGAGGTCGATAGGATAGGTCCGCCGCTGCTGCAGGTGACCGGACAGCAGTACGCGGGGACCGTTGTCGAGCAGCTCGTCTAAGCGGTAGCTTGGCATCGTGACTCCATGAGGAGGCTACTACGTCGCGCTTGGCCGATGCGTGGCGCCGCACCTCGGCGCACAGGAGTGCAGGGCGACCACAGGCGCCGGTCAATAAACACCGTCTGGTGATGCTTCTCGCTCCCAGAACAGGTGCAATCGATGGGGTCCCTGCAGTCCGGCGACCACTACCTCGTCGCCGAAGCTCACACCCCTAGTGGATCGTGGCCTGTTCTGGAGCGTCGCGATCCGTCGGAACGGATGCGCTCGATCCGGCACCACATCGTCTCCCCGTCGAAGTGAACCTGCAGGTCATCGGGGTAGCCGGGGGCGCGGAGGTGATCGAGCGTGCGGTTCTGGCGGAGCCCGTCGAGGTGCGGCCGACCGTAGATGTCGATCTTCTCCGGCTTCTTCGGGAGTCCGAGCGCGGCTCGCTCCTCCTCGGTGAGGTGCCGCGCCTCCGGCCAGCCCGGACCGTAGCGGAACCGCAGGATCCGGCCCTGATCCTCCATGGGGCGCAGAAAGGGACGGAGGTCCCCAGGCGTCGCCAGGACGAAGACCCACAGGCTCGTGCCGGCGTAGTGGTCGATGTAGGCGAAGCCGACGGCAACGGCGTCGCCGAACTCGGGCTCGCGCCCAGGGTGACCGGGGACCACGATCCACCGGTCCCAGAGGTCGTGTTGGGCCAAGGCCACCCATTCCACGTAGCGCGTTCGTGCGGCCTTGCCGCGCCGATCGCGGTGCACATGCTTGCGTCCATGTCCGAGTGAACTTCGATCTCGACCTCTCGTTGGCCACCCCGGGGCGAGCTGCGCCCGGGGCCCACGGCGCTGTTGCCGTGGGAGTCGAGGAGGTCGTGATGATCGATGGAAAGAACCTGGGACGGATCCCCGTGGGCGAGGCCCGGCGGCTCTACGCGCGGATGATCGGCAGGGCGGGGAACATGTGGCTCGGGGTCGGCCGGCTCGAGAAGACCGCCGAGGGCCTCGACGTCCGATGGGACGAGGACGGGCGCGCGGCCGCGCCGGCCTGGGAGCTGACCACCGGCCGCTGGCCCGAGGGCAACCGCGAGGTCGTCGAGTTCGGCGTCATCGAGCAGGGGCGGATGCTGCGAATCGCCAGGTGCCGCCTGACCGGCTGGGCGGTGCGCGAGTCGAGGTGGGGTCGATGAGCGACCGCTACCGGGTCCTCGGCGAGCGGGTGCTCGCCGGTCGGCCCGTCGATCTGGGCTTCCTCATCGAGGACGTCGCCGCCAACCCGCTGAGAGCGTTGCGGTTTCTCCGTTGGGCGCGAGGGCACGGCGTGCTTCCGGGCGAGGCACTCTCGGGCGCGCTCGACCGTGCCGTACTCGGTACGCGCGACCCTCGGATTGCGAGCGCCTACCTGGACGTTGTCGGGCACCTGGGGAGCCGGGAGGCGCTGCTCGGAGTCGCGGCGACCCCGTTCGCCGCGCCCGAAGGCCCCTACGCGATCAACGCGCGCGCCGCCCGCGCGCTCGGGGGGCTGTCGGAGCTCGACAGCGACGATGTGGAGCGACGCTGGATCGGCTTCCTCGAGCTCTCGGGTCTGTATCTGCCGGATCCGCTCCCCGAGAGCCTCGTCACCTGGTTCATCGGGACCGGGTGGAGACCCTCGGACTCGGCGCCTCGGTGCCCCTCCTGCAGGGAGCGCCCGCCCGTCGAGGTCCTCGAGCGGCCGAACCCCGGGTTCTGCCAGACCGGCTCGCGCCACCGGGTCGCGATCTGTGTGGGGTGCCGGGTCCTGGTGTCCTGGCGCACGCCTTGACCTCGGAGTCTCCCTACGGCAAGGCGTCGTCCGCAACGACATGGTGCGAGAACACCGCCCGCCACCCCTCCGAGCCCCGCGGATCGGCGCCCCACTCACCGCAGAACAGATGCAGGCCCTTGCCGGGCTGAGCGGCCGTCACCTCCCTCAGGTCGGCGACGAGATCTGCTGCGTTGGCCTTGTACTTCGGGTGGTTGCCGGCCGGATCGACGTACGCGATCAGCACCCGAAGCCTGGCATCCACGCTCAGGAGCTTCCACGCGCAGTACTTCGGCTTCCACGCGGTGTTCTCCAGCTCGACGGCAACAAGTGGCGGCCCCCAGTCGTTCTGGTAGCCGATCACGTCCAGGCTCAGGTATTCGCTCCGCCGGTAGCGGTCGCGCCTCCCCTTCGCCGCGACCTCGCGCTTCGCGTTGGGGCCCGGGACGACCGACAGCACGGCATCGGCCGTCGCCGCCGTGAGCGTCGATGTCCAACGCTTGGTGTTCCACTTGTTCCACCAGATGCCCGCGGCGTCGCCATTCGTGCTCAGCCGGGTGATGAATGCCTCGAAGAGATCGTCGCCAGTCATCGGGTCTACCTCCTTGTGTCTCTCGATTCGACGTCCCCGCCGAAGGAGCGGATCCAGGGCTCGACCTCGACCATCGAGGCCACGCGGAATTGCATACGCAGCCGCCCGTCGTCGAGGTCCTCGAAGATCTGTGTCGGGTGCCATCGACGCTCTCGCAGGTAGCGGTGCAGCCAGGGCTTCGCGGCGAAGACGAGATCGACCTCGATGTCCTCGCCGCCCTCGGACTGCCAGATGCCGAAGGAGCCCTCGAAGAGCCTGGAGGGGTCGTAGTCGGCGGGGTAGCGGAATCGCCGACGGGTCAAGGTCAGCCCCGACATGCGATCGACGGCGAAGAGCAGTCTCCGGTCCTCTTCGTCGCCGACCACGTACAGACCGCTCTTCCACAGAACCAGGGTGAGCGGGAGGATCTCGCGGCTCCGCTCCCCGTGCTCGAAGCGCAGCGCGCGGCAGTGGAACAGCGCGCGGAGGATCAGCGCCAGGTCCTCGCCACGATCGCTGTAGTCCTTGGGGGCGTCGGGTACGTGGTGCAGCATGCGGTCGAGGTTTCGGAAGAGGTGTCCCAGGTAGAAGGGGCGGTCCTCGATGCTCTCGATCAGAAGAGCCCAGGCATCCTCCAGCGGGCTCCCCAGCGCGCCACCGAAACCCATCAGCCGCCGGGCGAACCACCAGGAGGCGACCTCGCCCAGGAACTCGGGCCGCGCCTCGGTGTTCTCGCGGCGCGCGGCCAGGCGGAGCCAGCGGTGCTCTCCCTGCTCGACCTCGACCAGCTCCAGTCGCTCGGACTCGAAGTGATCGCGCAGGAGTTCCCGGTACTTCCGGTAGGTCCGGGGGGCGATCTCCAGCTCCTCGCGCACGCGGTCAACCCGCCAGCCGCGCGGATCCTCGAGCAGTCGATGGACGATCCGGGCGAGGTTCAAGGCGATCGGAGCAGGCATCGCAGGATTGTGCTCCAGCGGCACGTATCGTGCCAGGTGCGTGGGCAGCTTGAGCCTCGGAGGACGAGGGATGGTGCCGTACCGGGACGACCTGGACTACCTGCAGGACGAGCTCTTGTGGATCGAGGCGCGGTGCACGCGCATCGGCACCGCCAAGGGCATCGCGGATCTCCAGGACGACGACGAGCTGGGCTTCTTCGCCGGCCGAAGGCTCAGCCCACAGGAGCTGCGGTCGAAGCACCGCAAGGCCTTGGCCGACGAGGCCTCCCGTCGCGCGCGCATCGACGCCTGCCTGGTCGCGACCCGGACCGAAGGCCGACGCCTCGCCCTCGACGAGATCTGCGAGCGCTGCGGGCTGGATCCCTTCGAGCGCACGGTGCTCCTCCTCGCCGCCGCGCCCTGCATCTCCCGCCGCTTCGACGATCTCCTCGGCGAGGCCGCGGGCCCCGACGCGTCGGGCGGTCTCACGGTCGAGGCGGCCTTCGCGTTCTGCGAGCTGAGCTTTCGGGAGCGGGTGGAGCGGCGGTCCTGCTTCTCGCCGATCGGCGCGCTGATCGCCGGGGATCTACTGAGCTGCGCGGTGCACGCCCGCTCTCCCGGAGCCGGCGACCTCCTGAACGCCGGGCTGGAGATCACGCGGCGCACCTTCGCCCACCTGGTCGGTCGCGACGACCTCGACGACGAGCTGCGCGCCTTCTCCTCGGTCGAGGACCCCAAGGCCACCTTCGACCAGGTGGTGCTCCCGGCCGAGGACAGCCACCGGATCCGCGCCGCGGTCGAGCGCCACGACGAGCTCCTGCGCTACCGGGCCGAGTGGGGGATCGACGAGGTCGTTCGCTATGGCCGGGGCACGATGATGCTCTTCTTCGGTTCGCCGGGCACGGGCAAGACGATGACCGCTCACGCCGTCGCGGACTTCATGGGCAAGCGGGTCTTCAACGTCGACATCCCGGCTTTCCTGGAGCACAAGCAGGCGGAGCGCTTCCTGCCGGGGCTCTTCCGCGAGGCGCGACTGCAGGACGCGGTGCTCTTCTTCGACGAGTGCGAGGTCCTGTTCGGCAGCCGGCACATGGGCAACCTCTTGATGACCTCGCTCCTGACCGAGCTCGAGCGCTTCGAGGGGGTGGCCATCCTCGCCACGAACCTGCCCCACCACCTCGACGAGGCCCTGACGCGGCGCATCCTCGTCCGCGTGCGCTTCCCCGAACCCGACCGCAAGGCCCGCGCGGAGATCTGGCGGCGCCACCTCCCGGCGACGGCGCCGCAGGCGGTGGACGTCGACGTGGACGCGCTGGCCGAGCGCTACGAGCTGAGCGGTGGCCTGATCAAGAACGCGGTCCTCGGCGCGGTCGCGACCGCGGTCCACGAGGCCGAGCAGGAGCCCCTCATCCGACACGTCCACCTGGAGCGCGCGGCCAAGGACCAGCTGCTCCGCTTCGACGCGAAGGGCGAGCCGGTCAAGGTGCCCGAGGCGCGCCTGTCCGACCTCATCCTGCCGTCCAGGACCGCCGAGAGCCTCGAGTTCCTGCTCGGAGCGGTGCGGTCGGCGCACCACGTGCGCGACGTGTGGGGTGTGGGCGGACGAGGAGAAGGACGGCGCGGCGTGGCGGCGCTCTTCCACGGGCCCCCCGGCACGGGCAAGACCCTCTGCGCCGAGGCCCTCGCCGGCGAGCTGAACCGCCCGCTTCACACGGCGCGGGCGTCGGCGATGTTGTCGATGTACGTGGGCGAGAGCGAGCGCAAGCTGGCCGAGGCCTTTGCGACCGCCCGAACCGAGCAGGCCGTGTTGCTCGTGGACGAGGCCGACGGGCTCTTGATGGACCGGGCCGAGGGACGCCCACAGCGGCACGAGCTGACCCTGGTCAACACCCTGCTCGAGTTGATCGAGCAGCAGCCGGGCCTGGTCCTGCTGGCGACGAACCTGCCAGACAAGCTCGACCGGGCGCTGGAGCGCCGGCTGATGTGGCGAGTGGACTTCCAGCTTCCGGACCGGGCCGACCGGCTCCGGCTCTGGCGTCGCATGCTCCCGGAGGCCGCACCGCTGGCCGAGGACGTGGACTTCCACCGCCTGGCCGAGCCTCGGCTCAGCGGCGCCCAGATCCGCCAGGCCGCGGTGCG
>Ga0114933_10004783_pt1 | contig 12514 bp, 8 predicted proteins | sample 4SBtaG_FD_89691 | JGI IMG/M metagenome (GOLD analysis project Ga0114933, IMG submission 89691) | Deep subsurface microbial communities from Kolumbo volcano to uncover new lineages of life (NeLLi) - 4SBTROV12_W25 metaG | ecosystem: Environmental > Aquatic > Marine > Volcanic | place: Kolumbo...
GCCGGTCTCGGGTTCACCATTAATTACAACCCCGTCACCCGGGGTATAAATGTATTCATCCATCGTGCCGACAATGGGATGAACTTTGAAGGGGGTAAGGAAGCCATCATTAACGCCTTCCTTTAGGGTGTAGCTATAAACTGGCTCGCCAAAGTAACTGTAGGTATCTACGTTGTCTGTGCGTTTGGGTGTTGCGGTTAGCCCTAGCTTTACGGCAGGTGAAAAGTAATCAAGGGCATCACGCCAGCTGCTTTCATCTTTAGCTCCTCCACGGTGACACTCGTCGATAATAATGAAATCAAAGAAGTCTTCTGGGTAGTCACCAAAGTAGGGTGAATCGTTGCCCTCGTCATCTGTTCCACTCATGAAGGTCTGGAAGATGGTGAAGAATACGCTGGCATTTTTAGGCACACGGCCTTTCTTTTTAATCTCATCGGGGGCAATACGCACAAGGGCGTCATCACCAAATGCGCCAAAGTCATTAAAGGCTTGATCGGCTAAGATGTTTCGATCAGCGAGGAACAGAATGCGCGGCCTTTTCTTTGCTGACTCGGGTGTTTTCTGTGCGCTGACACTCCAGCGACTGTTGAATAATTTCCATGCGATCTGGAAGGAAATAGCGGTCTTGCCCGTGCCTGTGGCGAGGGTTAACAGGACGCGTTTTCTACCTTGCGCAATGGCCTCTAAGGCGTTATTAATCGCGTTCTCTTGGTAGTAACGCGGTGTCCAACTGCCACTCTTGGTATCAAATGGAATGGTCGCAAAACGCCTCCTCCAGCTACTAGCGAAGGCCGGCTCTATACTTCCATCAGAAGGGCCGAACGTAAGCGACCAGAGTTGCTCAGGGGTAAGATAATCATCAACTAAAGACTCCTCTTTAGTGAGCATATCGATCTGGTAAATATCATGGCCATTGGTGGCATAGGCAATACGGCACAGAAGCCGTGTGGCGTAGTCTTTGGCTTGGCGAACACCCTCTGTGTAAGACAGTCCCTCTCGCTTGGCTTCCACCACGGCTAGCTTACGTCCCTGGTAATTCAGCACGTAGTCACTGGATACCTTTGTACCTCGCTTGCCACCAGTAATGATGCGGCCAGGGCAAATAACCTCTCGGCGGATATAGCTACCCTCGACCTCACCCCACCCATTTTGCTTGAGCTTGGGGTCGATTAGGTCAGCGCGTGTATCCGCTTCGTTGCGATTCATGCGGCATGTCCCTCGGTTTTAGTGAGTTCACCTGAGAAGGCTTGGTGGAGGAGGGATTTCTTGAGTTCGTCTAGAGAGTTCAGCTTGGCTTCATACTTAAAACTCAAATCGTCTGTAGAAGTCTCAATTTGAGTAAGCTTTTTGATTAAAGTCTCCTGAGTTTCAATGTCTGGAACAGAAAGCTTTAAATCATCGAAACTATAGTTATTTATTTGGGGAATTGTCGTTCCATTTGAGATGCTTAGTAAATCAAAGGTTTTAAAGAAAAAATATAAATACAAAGGCAAAATAAATGCTTTTTTGGGAATCACGCCCATAGTATTGAGGTCAATACATAGAGGAATCGCTGTAATTCTCTTTTTATTTGTGGCAATAGCCCCTCCTCGCTTGGGGAATATAGTCGTTCCAACCGGTAACACATTGCTAGAGTTTATCTCCGTCCCATTTAAAAAGGTATTTGCCGTTGTTATTTCTTTTTCATTCCCTTCCAGACTCATCCCAGAAACCTTGATGTAAGCAATATCACCTGCTGTCTTTTCTAATTCTTTTTTTACAGTAGTGCCACTTTTAAGAGTAACTATGTCTTTCAAGTTATATTCAACCCACCCCTCACCACGCTGGTTAAACACCTGATTCAAATAGCTGTCAAATAACTCACGGGCATTCTTTAGATTCTGTTCGGCGTTGGCGCGGGTTTTCTCGATGTCGGCAAAGGCTTGGTCGAGGATGGCGACGATACGTTGTTGCTCGGGGATGGGGGGGTAACTGATTGACTGACCTTTGACCTGCGTGTCATTCACGGCAGGATAGCTTGCACCAGACTGAAGGCTCTCCATCTTTCCCATAAAAGACTGTGTTTGCAGATAATAAAATAAGAAGCGATTAAAAACCTCTGAAGTAGGTTTAAATACAAAATAACCAGTGCTAACAACCTGTCCATCTAAATAATCAGGGACAATTGCGATTCTTCGGAGAGTTGGCCGCACTGTCGCAAAAATCACATCACCTGCTGAGACAATACGTCTTGCTCGACTCGGTGCGTCTTTCCCTAGTAGTTCTTCAGAAGTTGTAATTTCAAGAGTTTTGTTGGACACACCTGAGACATCAACATAGAGAAAACTAACATCAGGAGTCTTTTTAGGGTCTGTTAAAGGCGTTTTTAACATAACATCCTGAATCAACCTTGTCGTCCAGTCATCCATCACAACAACTCCCGAATATTGCCAAGGATAGCTTCACTCTCTTTATCCAAAGCCATAATCTCTTCGATAATCTCTGATGGCTCTCTAAGGATTACCTCATCATTCTTGTTGGGGTTCTTAACAGATAGGTCATAGGTACTTTGGTCAATATCAGACACATCAATAGACCAAGACTGCTCTGTATCGGCAAATGTCTTCTGCTGACTCACAAAGTCACTGAGGTCATTGTCATTAAGAGGGTTGGTCTTACCCATGTTCCTACCCACGTCCAACTGATAGAACCAGACTTTCTTTGTGGGGGCACCCTTCTCAAAGAACAGGACTACTGTCTTAACACCAGCACCAATAAACGTACCACCAGGGCAATCCAAGATACTATGGAGATTACAGCTTTCCATTAGCTCCTTACGAAGAGCAACAGCTGCATTATCGGTGTTAGACAGAAAGGTATTCTTAATGACAACAGCCGCTCGACCACCAGGCTTTAGCATCTTGATAAAGTGCTGCATGAATAGGAACGCAGTCTCACCCGTCTTAATAGGGAAGTTCTGCTGTATCTCTTTACGCTCTTTGCCACCAAAGGGAGGGTTAGCCAGGATAATGTCATGGCGTTGGTTTGGCTGAATATCAGCTAGGTTTTCACCTAGGGTATTCGTATGAATAACATTAGGAGCCTCAATGCCATGGAGAATCATATTCATAATGGCAATAACGTAGGCTAGAGACTTCTTCTCTTTAGCATAGAAGGTGCTCTCCTGGAGTGTTCTTAGGTCACTACTGGACAATCCCTCACGTTGACGAAGGTAGTCATAGGTCTCACACAGGAAGCCTGCAGAGCCCGCTGCACCGTCATAGATGGTCTCACCTATCTTAGGGTTCATCACATCAATCATGGCTCTAATCAGCGGTCTAGGCGTGTAGTACTCACCCCCGTTACGACCTGCATTACCCATGTTTTTAATCTTAGTTTCATAGAGATGAGACAGCTCATGCTTTTCTTCTTGGGAACGAAAGCGAAGTTCATCGATCTTCTCCAGGGCATCCCTCAGGCTGTATCCGCTCTGTATTTTATTCTTGATCTCGCCAAAGATTTCACCGATCTTGTACTCGATGGTGTCGGGGCTTGTCGCTCTCTGCTTGAATGACTTCAGGTAGGGGAACAACTCGTTGTCGATATAGTCCATCAGGTCGCTACCGGTTAAGGCATTGTTATGGTCAAAGTTGCCATTGGCATCCTTAGGCGCAGCCCATGCATTCCAGCGATGCTGTGGGTCTATGATGTAACTGTATTCCTCTACCACTAGCTCGGCAGCTAGTGACTTCTCATGCTCTAAATCATCGAGGTACTTGAGGAATAGCATCCATGAGGTTTGCTCTGTGTAATCTAATTCGCTGGAGCAGCCGGCATCCTTGTGAAGTATGTCGTCGATATTCTTGAAGGTTTGTTCAAACATCCTTATTGATTCCTTAATCTGGTCGAATACTAATTATTTATAGTTTATAACAAGTTCCTAGGGTTATTTGTTAAATTAGCGAACGATTCGATGACCCCAAACATCATGTGTTATCTTAAGAGAAAAAGAGCGTTAATCTATCTGATGTTTGGTCCTGTAAATGTATTGATTCATTTAGGCTCTAAATGCTAATGTTCTAATTGAAACGTGTAGTCCAAAAGTAGATTGTTTTTAAAGGAGGGTTATGTCACAACAAGACTTATTTGATTTTGGTCTCGATACTAATAGCTCTTCTTTTAGGGTTTTTCAAGCAACTGGAGAAAATGTTAGATTTTATGAGTCTTTTTTCAACCCTAATGAGTCCGATGACCTTTTCCGAAGGGTAGATGGTGAAGTTGATTGGCAGCAGGAACAAATAACTTTGTATGGGAAAACGCATGATCTGCCAAGAGAAACTGCTTGGTACGGAGATGCTAATAAGACGTATACATATTCCGGAATTGAAGTTAAATCTATGCCATGGATTCCGTCACTTATAGAAATCAAAGAACGAATTGAGACCGAGTATGACTTTATATTTAACTCTGTTTTGTTAAATAAGTATAGAGATGGAAGTGATCATGTGTCTTGGCATAGCGATGATGAGCCCGAGCTGGGCGTGAATCCAGTTATTGCCTCAGTGAGTTTAGGTGGAGAGAGACTTTTTAAGTTGAAACATAAATCTCACAAAGAGCATAAAGCCAATAATATTCAAAAGGATTTGTATAGTATAGATGTGCGTCTTAATCATGGGAGTTTGTTAATTATGCAAGGCGATACCCAAGAAAAATGGATTCATAACATTCCAAAAACAACCAAATTCGTTGCGCCTCGCATTAATCTTACTTTCCGGCTAATCTTATGATTTTTCCTGAAAAAGTTCCAAAAGGTTCAAAGTGGATTTGATAATAACACCTTTTTCACCCGAAGTTATTGAGTCTCTTAAGACTCTGTTGGCCCCAGGAAATCAGTTAAGATTATCTCCATATATTGAGTCTGCTCAATATCAAGTACTGTTTGGAAAGAACCTGGAAGTTGGTGGACATGTAGTAAGTAAAGGTAACATACTTAAAACTAATGAGGCCAAGATCAATATTATGGCCGAAGATTTGGGGGAGCTTAGGGATAGTGGCTTTGTTTCCCATTCATATTCTGAAAGTACATTAGAGTCTTATCTTGCATATTATTTCCCTGTCAATGTTTGTAAACTTCAAATAATTCTTATAGAGCTAGTTGAGAAATCAGTTTTCCCATGTGATTTTAATGTTGTAGATATAGGGATTGGCAGTGGGACAACTTTTATCGCCTTCATGGATTTTTTGGTTGCCTGGCAAACTGCATGTAATTTATTCGGTGTTGAGCTCCCGATTAAGAGTTTTTCATATCAAGGCTTTGAATCAAAAAAAGAATGTATTGCCTTTTCAAAGGAAGTTACAAACGGATATTTAGGTGCGCTTAAATTAGATGGTTGTGTTCTAAGTCAGTTGTTTAAAAATGATATAACGGTTAGTGCCGAGAATATTTCATTTCATTGTATAGATATTAATAAAACATTAATTCCAAATGAATCGTCTCATAAATTTATCGTTGCCTCTAATGTTCTTAATGAATTAAGTGACAAAGGGAAACATAATTTAGGCGTTTTGGTTTCAGAGTTGGAGGTAAATGATCTAGCGTTGATCATTGAACCTGGCACACAAAAAGATACAATTTCATTAAATCAGTGGCGAAATTCATTGCTCAAAAAGCATGCCGGTATTTCACTATTATTGCCGTGTGGCAATGAATTTGGTTCGTCACCATACCCTGCTTGCGGTGAATGTTGGAATGCTCGAAGAGAGACATTCAGTCCCAATGAACTCTTTTCTCTAATTACAAGTAAAATAGGGAGGGATTACAAAGGTGATGAGTTTGAGAATACGCTTTTATCTTGGAGTTATGTCTGTTTATCTAATGCATCTATGGAGTTTACACATGATGTGGACGAAAATAATCTCTCTCGTTTTGTGGGTTCTTTTTCCCAAAAACTACCTAGGAGTTTTTTTTCGGGTGATAAAGAAGAGGCAGAAAAGAGTTCTCTTGTACATTTGCTCAATTTATGTCCAGGAAAGATATCCATTGAGCACCCTAAAATTAAACATTTCTATTCTATAAAAGAAGCTAAGTCTAATTCACAGAGATTGTCGTTTGGTTGCTTGATTAGAATTGAAAAAGACAGTATTACGTTTCCAAAAAAACATGAGAATGTTTGCATGTTAGGATCCTCTTCATGGGAATTGGTTGATTCGGTAAATAATTCTCAGGGCTTTCTTCCTTCATATAGTGAATTAACTCAAAAGGCGTGTGATGCGTCAGCATACCGATTGTTTGGTTTTTCAGCATTACATCCATTCCAACACAAGATACTGAGTAGGGTACTTACCGGCAATAGCATTTTAGGTATTGCCGCAACAGGTGGGGGTAAAAGTGAGTGTTTTATACTTCCTGCTTTATTGCTAAAAGGTATTACGGTGGTCATATCTCCACTTAAATCTCTCATGCAGGATCAGTATGAGGGGAGATTGGTGACACGATACAATCTTGGCCTTTTAGCGACTTATATAAATGGAGATGTGCCATTTCATGAGCGAGAGCAGCGTTTAAAACGATTGGAATTTGGCTATTATAAAATTATTTATTTAACCCCTGAGCAATTTGATCGTTCATATGTTTTAGATGCTCTTTCCCGTGCTCATGAGCGTATTGGGATACGGTACTTTGCATTTGATGAAGCGCATTGCATCAGTCAATGGGGGCATGATTTTAGACCTTCTTATTTAAACATTTTATCGAGAATAAAAAAAATAGGCTCCTCCGCTGCTCGTATAGCTTTGACCGCCACTGCGAGCCCAGACGTTAGAAAGGATTTATGTGATGAATTGAATCTTAAAGAGGCGTCAATTGATAAAGGAGGCGATGTTTTTATTCATTCTTCCAATAGAGCTGAGTTAAATTTAATTGTTAGACAATTTAAAACTACCGAAGAGAAAGCGAACGATATTAGTTTTGAACTAAGCGAAACTATTAAAACTAATGAAGATAATGAGTCCCCTGGTGCCACAATAGTTTTTATGCCATATACAGGAGGTAATGTTGAGTGGACAAAGACACTTTCGGGAAGAGAAGGTATGCAAAGTACTGGGGCCACGAGATTTGCATCTTATATTGAAAGAAAGCTACAACATAAGGTAAGTATTTACCATGGTAAGTTAGAGAATGAGCTTGATGAAGAACGATCAAACAATACAGAAGAAAAAGAATACGGTGATTTAACGGATAGGACTAGGAAAGAAGAACAGGATAAATTCATGACCGGTAAGGCCGATATTATGATTGCGACTAAAGGCTTTGGTATGGGGATTGATAAACCTAATATCCGAAAAGTACTTCATCGTACGCCGCCAGGTAATCTTGAAGCTTATGTTCAAGAGGCTGGAAGAGCCGGGCGTGATAGTGAGTTGGCAGATGTCATTTTATATTATTCCCCGGATAAGGTGCATGAAGAGGGGCTTGTGAACCCTTCCCCTTCGGATAAAGAAATTCAAGAACAATTTATTGATAGTAAATATATTCAGGAACAAGATGTTTTGTTGATGTGGAAGTTTCTAAAATCAAGAGAATTGGTAACCAAAGATACTTTATATTTCACAAATATAGAGGTGATTGATTATTTTAATGGCGAAAGCGCATCAAATGAATTCACATGGCCTGAATTTCAAGAAGCTAATATTAAAGCAAGCATTAAAGACGCGCACAGGTCTGTGCTTGAATCGGGTCATATATTCTCTGAGCGGACAAAATATATAGATCGTATTCTTGCAGCTTTATTCAGAATAAGACCGTATTTAAAAAGTGGTATTAAGATATTTTTTATTGAATCTCTATCCGAAACCGGAAATTCCTTTAATGGAATTGGACGTTACAATTCACAAAATATTTTACAGTCTGGTTTTTATTTTTCAGAGTTTTTTAAAAAACATAGTTTTACTGAAAAATATTTAAGTGAGTGGCTAAATTATTTTAAAGGTGACGGGAATACTTTTGTTGAGTTTTCTAAGAGGTATGAGCTCCCTATGGATGAAACGCGGCGATTGTTTTCTGATATTAAGGAATCAGATGGGAGATTTCAAAAAAATCGGTATGGGAGAAAGGAGTGGGTTTCAAATTTATTGAATTTTAGAAATGTTAAAACACTTAGGCCTGGCGAATACGCTAATTTTAGCGAACTGGACTGGCTATATAAAGTAGGCGCTACAGGCTACCGACCTAGAGATGGTAAAAAAAGGGAGACTCTCCTTGATTGGTTTAGGTATAAAGATTCTCCGCTAAAAGGGTGGGAGGTTAAGCTAGGTAATGTTGATAGTGCTAGATTAGACCTTGATGAATGTGTGGCTAAATTTTCACAAGAACATCTTCGACGTAAGAAAAATGATTTTGATTCTTATCATCGATTATTAACTCATTATATTGGCACAGGTCCTGATGGTAATTTAAAGAGTCGTTCCGAAAGGGAATGTTTGAGAGCCATTATGCTTGGGTATCTTGATACGAATGAAGTGGTTAATGGTGATAATTGTTATAGCTGTACCCGTTGCGTCTCAAATCAGATGTTTGAAACTAGCCTAGAAAAGAGAAAGCAAATTGTTGTTAACCTTGACCCTGAAATAGCTAAATTGTTGGAATATTTTTCATCGAAAAGAGATCGATTGGATGATTTTGAAAAGCTAGAAGGGTTCTGGGCATTAGTTGCTAGGGAGATTGATAAAGGTTTGTCCATTGCTCCATATTTGACTGGATGGCTTGAGAAAATAATTTCTGAATCACCTGATCATGTAACAGCTTATTGGTTGAAAGTTACAGGTAAACATAACAAGCTTTTGTCTGTTGACAATCATGAGCTCATTTCAACTCTTTCGGCATTATCACATTTGTTAGACAAGTCCAGTTTGATACACCTGTGGAGCTTTTGTTCTCCTGCAAAACATACCTTTGATGAGTCAGTTGAATTAAATCTAATCCAAGGAGAGATAGCTAAGAATCTAGCTTATTATGATGAAGCTTACAAAATATGGGTTGATGTTTCTCATTGTGGGAATATAGAACATGAATACCAAGCTTATGTGGAATTAATTATTTTGTGTTCAGAAGATGGCCCCTTTGAGAACAAAACAAAGTTTGATGATTACACTTTGTGCGCTGCCAGACTCTCACCGTCAGAATCTGAGTTTTCAAAACACTATGAGCAGCTAATTGACCAGTGGGGTGAAGAACGGTTCGTTGAAGAATTAATATTTATCAATAATAAAATGCAGCACATTAATTCGGCAATCCGAAACACAAGTGAACAAAACCTTGTAATGAGATGGTTGAAATCTCATGAATATAGATTGGGTATTCACTTGATTGATTTTGTTTCTTCAATGAAAAAGTTTCACGTTTGGAAGCCCGCATTCACGATGAAAATTATTGAATTATCCGGAGTTAGTGATTTTACGACCTTTCAAGATCTACATGTTTGGTATCTAGATAGCCAATGTACGTTACCTGAGGGCGGTGCTATGAACCGGGTTGTATTAGATATTGCAACTTATATAAATGAGGGTAAGACTTTTAGCAAAAAAACATTAGAGTTGTTCTCTATAACGTATTTAAATAAAATTAAAGACAATAAAAAAAATATAAATATATTACAAAACACTTTTAAGGTTATCTGCAAAAACTCTAATGGCACAAGCTTTAGACAGGCCGTCGAATTAATTGACTTTATTTGTGAATACCCTGAATTTATAGATGTTGATGTAGCTAAAACAATGATTCTTGTTAGCTCTTTTTATGCAGACTCAATAAAACTAGATCATGTAAAAGATTCAGGTTGGCTAGGTGCTTTTCGGGACGCTTTTATTTTAATTATTCAGGCTAAAGGGTATAAAGGTGACATAAAAATAAGCTGGGAAAAATTATGGTTGGAGCGGGTTGATATTTTGCCTATTTTTCTAAGATTGATTTTAGATGAACGCAAACTTCATAAAGAAACAAAACCATTGTTTGAAATTATTAATAAGCAGGACTCCTCTTATTTCGCCTCTGTTAATATTGAACCTCTCATGGCGCATATAGTTAGGGGTATAAAAGTTAACCCATCGAATGCTTTAGATTGGATTAAGTTTTTGTTTGAAGATTTGCAGCGTGGTGACGTTATTGAGCCCACACGTATTATTCAAGAAGCTATTGATACTGCTCAATCTGAATCTTTCTTAATTGAGTTAGGTATTACAATTTCACAAGAGAACTTAAATGTTTTAAATAAAAAAGAGAGCTTTACTCTGTTATTAGGTTTTCTTGAAATGAATAATGGGCAAGCTGATAATTTAGCTTGGGTTCATGATTGTTTATCTGGTGTTTATGACTGGTCATCCAAGTGCGCTGATAGTGAATTGTACGTACATCACTTGGTTTTAAGTGCTCGCTATGAAGAGGAAGTTGATAAAAAAATTACACTTTATCAAAGAGCAATTCATTTTTGGTCTTGGGAAGGTTTTATTGATGAGATTAATATTGTAAGAAAACACCCTAGTAATACAAAAATCATTACTGCTATGTTGGTTAATTGGCATAACATCAGAGGTCTAGAAACTATTGACTCATGGCTTGAATCTCGGGACTATGACAAATCGGTGAATGATTTTTATAGACTGTTAGAAGCAAATTATAAAGAAACTAGCAGTGGTGTTTATGATATTTTTATTATGAAAATGAGAGGAAAGTTTCCTCAAACAATTTTGGGGACTAAATATGCTATCAAAAAATAAGTTTCCATATTCAATTGATTATCTGGAGTAAAGGTATGCTCAATAAAGTAAAGTTAATAGGTAATTTAGGCGCTGACCCCGAAGCTAAACCAATGCCCAGCGGGGGTAATGTTGTGACCTTAAGTATTGCAACTACCAGACGTTGGAAAGATCGTAATACGGGTGAAGGAAAAACGGCTACGGAATGGCATAGGGTAGTATGTTTTAATCGAACGGCAGACATTGCTTCTCAGTACCTAAATAAAGGGTCTCAGGTCTATATTGAGGGCCGTATTCAGACTCGCAAGTGGCAAACTCAAGATGGCGCAGATCGTTACACTACTGAAGTTGTGGCAGATTCATTATTGATGCTTGGTAAAAAAGACCTTGATGGTAGTGAGAGCTCTTCAGTCGGGGCTGATATGAGTTCTACAACTCATAAATCAGGTGATTTTTCTGATGATGAATTAGATGAAATACTACCTTTTTGATGTTTTAAGGCTTGTTTATCTTCAGGAACTAGAATGTTGATTAAATCATCGGGCTGAAGTCGAATCTTGTCACTACACTCAGAGGTGATATCTACGGACTCTGTAGAATCATAATCAATCATTCTTATCTTAGTCATACAGTTGGTTTGTGGTGACTTTATCGTGTGTAGACATAACCACATGCACCGCAACTACAAATGATCCCCCCGCATCTTGTACATTCCTGATTAATTGTATTGCTTAAGTAATTCTTGCAGGAGTAGCAGTGAGTAACTCGGTGAAACCTCTCAGACTTGGTTTTCTGTATTCCCTAGTGTTCGAGGGGGAATGGTTCTATCCAAAGCACTTAATGAATGGTATCGTCTAAACGAAAAGGATTTGATGAGGCTTAGTCTGATTTTAGAAGTGTGTAACGCTGATTAAAACGGCACAAAAAAAATTAAAGTGGTTGGCTCGGTCTTATTTGCAAGTATCATATTTCTATCTTTAAATATCGAACTTAATTCACATGAAAGCAGTTTATTTATTAGCGGCAGTCACAATAAGTTTCACCAGTTTTTCAGCCCATGCTTCAGAAATAAAACGAATAAGCTACGAGGGTTTTGCTGTCTGGGTGGATTGTGATAAACGTGGTGCTGTGAAATTTCAATACAATGCCCAACATGATAACGGTAACTTTAAACGCTAGAAATCGTTTCACATTGACCCCAATGTTCCTTCATCATGCCAGCAACTTTCCGTTAAAACATACAAACAGAAAGGTCAACGCTATGACCGAGGCCATTTAGTTCCAGCTAATCACCTAGACTATTCAAAAGTAGCTATTAGACAATCCAATTTCATGACTAATATTCTGCCACAAGCAGCAAATATGAATCGTGGCGCATGGTTACTCACTGAAGAAATAACCGAATGCTATCGTGATATTGATGAACTACTTATTATTGGTGGCATTCTCTGGGGTAATAATCCAAATGATGATTTCTTCACAGAATCCCATGGAGTCAAAACACCTGATGCTTTTTGGAAAGTGATTATTCGTAACGACCGTACTATTGCGTGGATTATTCCAAATAGCTCAGATGCTAAAAGAAATAGACTTGATGATTTCATTGTGACCATTCAAGAGCTGGAATTAGTGACCGGTGAAACCATTCCTGTTGATGAGTATCTTAAACATGAAAAACCAAGGCATTCGTGGGTGATTCCTAGAGGGTGTAATAAAGGCTGATCCATGAACGTGAATTGAAATAATAAGGGTTGGGGTAAGTGTTAAAACACCTGATGTTAAAAAA
>Ga0114933_10004786_pt1 | contig 12510 bp, 13 predicted proteins | sample 4SBtaG_FD_89691 | JGI IMG/M metagenome (GOLD analysis project Ga0114933, IMG submission 89691) | Deep subsurface microbial communities from Kolumbo volcano to uncover new lineages of life (NeLLi) - 4SBTROV12_W25 metaG | ecosystem: Environmental > Aquatic > Marine > Volcanic | place: Kolumbo...
CACCCATTCGTCGCGATCATTAGCGATAAGCTTGCCGACGATGCGCTCCGACTCACCCTTGTTGTAGCCGTTTGCCGTGTCGATGAAGTTAACGCCAGTATCGCGGGCGGCGTTGACGATGGTGCCGGCGGTGTGACGGTCGGTTGCGCCGCCGAACATCATTGTTCCGAGACAAACGCGAGAGACACGCAGGCCGGTGCGGCCAAGATTGCGATGTTCCATGAAATCCCTCTGTTGATATGTTTAAGGAGCACATTAACATTGTGTGCCGACCGAGGAAGCACATCAGGCTTCCATGATTTATTTTCGCTTGCTGTGCGGACTGAATCGCAAACAAGGTTAGGAAGGTAGGGCTGAGAATGGTGCGTGAGGCGTTGAAATATTCCGTGGTTGTAATAGGTGGCGGCATCGTTGGCTCGGCGGCTGCCTTCTTCCTGGCACGTTCTGGAAACGACCTGTCGGTCGCGGTAATTGAAGCGGACTCGACCTACACGCACGCGACCTCGCCGCAGGGTGCCGGTGGTGTTCGCCAGCAATTCAGCCGACCAGAAAACATCGCTCTGTCGACCTGGAGCCTCTCTTTCTACAAACGATTCAATCAGGAAATGGCTGGGGTGCCTGACTTGCCGGATATCAATTTTCGACAGCAGGGTTACCTATTCGTCGTCTCGGCTGATGGGGAAGCGACACTGTGCCAAAATCAAGAGCTGCAGGCGTCGATGGGCGTCCATGCACAGCTTCTCGATCGCGATGAGTTGAAACGGCGCTTCCCCTCTATTCTGCGCGACGATATCGCGCTTGGCTGCTATACGCCGGACGATGGCTGGATCGATCCGCATGCTGGTTTGTGGGGTTTTAGGCGGGGCGCCATGCATCACGGTGCGGAATACATAGAAGGTCGCGTGAACGGGATAGAGGTATCCAAAACTAAAGGAACCGCAGTGCGGCTGGCTGACGGCACGGTGATCCACGCCGAAATGATTGTTAATACAGCCGGCCCTTGGGTCGGTGAGATTGCCCACATGACCGGGACCGAACTTCCCGTCGTGCCAATGTGCCGCGTGCAGCATTTTTGGAAGTGCGCCGAGAACGTCGAACCGCTACCGCTAGTGAAGGATGGGCGGGGTCTGTTTTTTCGGCCGGAGGGCACTGGGTTCGCGGGCGGTCGTCCCAGCTTCGACATCGAGCCGGGTTTCGTCGACGATATCTACAGAGGCTACTTCTCGAATTATTTCGAGGAAACGGTTTGGCCAATGTTGGCTGCATTGGTGCCTAAGTTTGAGGACCTTCATCTCGAGCGGAGTTGGTTTGGGCATTATGCGCAAAACCTGTTGGACGGAAATATGATCATCGGTTCGTACTCGCCAGGACACGACAATATCATCACAGCGTGTGGGTTTTCCGGACACGGTATAATGCACGCACCGGCGGTCGGCCGTGCACTTGCAGAACACGTTTTGCATGGCACATCCCAGTCGATCGATTTGACGCGGTTGGAGTTTGAGCGGGTACGTCGAGACGAACCCTATGCGGAAATCGGCATCAGGTGAGGTTGGCTTGCGCTTTTTACCCTGTCAGCGGCTTTCGGCCGAGCGGCGGGTAGGTGGGGTGTATGTAGCCATGCGTTGAGGAATGGCCCGCCGGAACTAGACTTTCGAGCAGTACCTCGTCCTCTGCTGTGAATGTGTAGTCGAGCGCGTCGAGATAGCCTTGCCAATGCGCGACCGTGCGTGGGCCGGCGATGATGCTGGTGATCATCCGGTTGTTGAGCAGCCAGAGGATCGCAAAGGTAATCGGGGTCATCCCGCGCGCTTGCGCATGCTCCTTGATTACCTGGGCGACCTTCATCGACTCGACGCGATAGTCATTGCTGAGGATGCGCTCGTTGCCACGCGCCGCGCGCGAGCCCTTAGGTGGAGGCTCGTGAGGCAAATACTTGCCGGTAAGCAAACCGCGCGACAGCGGCGCGTAGGGCGCAACGCCGTAGCCGAAATATTCGGCCGCCGGCAGGTGGTCGTACTCGATCATCCGGTTGAGCGCGTTGTAGTAGGGCTGGTCGATCACCGGTCGTGGAACCCCGAGTTTGTCGGCGACCCGCATGATCTCTCCAATCATCCAGCCAGGAAAATTGGAGAAGCCCCAATAACGCGCCTTGCCGGCGCGGATTACGTCGCCTATAGCGCCGATAGATTCTTCCAAGGGTGTGCCGTAATCAACCGTATGCAGATACCAAATGTCGAGATAGTCGGTTTGCAGTCTGTCCAGGCTGGCATCAATCGCCCGCATCATCCATTTGCGGGACAGCCCCTGATGGTGTGGCAGAGGGCCACCGCGGTGACCTACCTTGGAGGCTAACACCCACTGGTCGCGGTCTTTCTTAATCAGTCGGCCAACCTCGCGCTCGGATTCGCCCAGTACGTACATGTCGGCGGTATCGATGAAATTAATTCCTGCGTCGCGTGCCATGGCGACGATGCGCCTCGCTGTTGCTGAGCTCGTCTCTTCACCGAACATCAGTGCACCAAGACAGATTGGTGACACCTTTAGGCCGCTTGTCCCCATCTGTCGGTATTGCATTACGCTTCCTCTCACTCGATGTCAGCTTATGGCGTTTAGCTGTGTTTCGACGAAACTGCCAATATTTTTGATTGCCCGAACCGCCTCCGGCAGTTTCGGGGCGAACATGTGCCAGACATGGGGCATGTCGTCCCACACCTCCAAGGTTACGTCGACGCCGGCTTCCTTCGCTGCTACTTCGAGTCGTGTCGAATCATCAAGTAGGGTTTCGATAGATCCGACCTGGATGAAAAGTGGTGGGAGGCCAGCGAGCTCGGCGTGGATTGGTGTGGCCAGCGGTGAGGCAGGGTCGGCGCCGTCGAGATAGGTTCTCGCAAATTCGAGGATGCCCGCTCGCGCAATCATCGGATCTATACCTTTATTGGTGTCCATCGATCTACCGACGGCGTCCATATCGGTCCAGGGGGACAAGCAGACGCCGGCAGCAGGCATGGGTAACCCCGCATCACGAAACGACACCAGCGCTGCGACAGTCAGCCCGCCACCGGCGGAATCGCCGGCAACGCAAAGTTGTGCCGGGTCGGTGCCCTGGTCGAGCAGCCAGCGGTAAGCGGCAAGTGTGTCCTCGACCGGCGCGGGGAAGGTGTATTCCGGTGCCAACCGGTAATTGAGCAACAGGACCCGGGCGCGACAGGCGCGCGAAAGTTCTGCGGCGAGCCCCCTGTGGCTGTGAGGTGACCCCTGGCAATAGCCGCCACCATGCAAAAACAGAATTGTTCGTGCTGTATCGGCGTTTTTGGCCTCGACCCAAAGGCCTGGTACACCGCCTGCATTGATATTTTCGCGCAGGGTGACGCCGTCGAGATTTTCGAATGCCATGCCTAGATCATCATAGGACAAACGCCGTTCAATCCATGTCAGAACTTGCCCCTGCCGCGCCTTTGCTCGTTGTTGCAAAAGCGCCATAATTTCCTGCAATTCTCCGCTCGCCATTTATGCCTCTTTACCACTTTTTGATTTGTTAGCGGCAGGATGGGGTATCAGTACCGGCGCGGTCAATTGCGATCAAATGTCAGACGCAACAGCTGTGCTTGGCCGATACTATACGCTAGCATCGGCAATATTGTGCCGGGGGGTTGGCAAGACGGACTCATCAGGGAGAGAGATATGAAAGCCGTTGTTTTCTTGGGTGACCGCAAAATAGAGTTCATGGAATTTCCCGATCCGACACCAGGATCAGGAGAAGCAGTTATCGAAATCAAGGCCTCGGGTATGTGCGGTAGCGACCTGAAGATGTATCGTGCGATTGGTGGCGCTGCGGCACTGGGGCTGGTCGGCGATGGTTCGCCACTGGTCGCTGGGCACGAACCGTGCGGCATCGTGGTCGCGGTCGGTGAGGGTGTGCCGGAAGCCCAGGCCAAGATTGGCGACCGGGTAATGGACCATCACTATAGCGGCTGCGGTGTGTGCAAGCATTGCCGGGACGGCTGGTCGCAACTCTGCCTCGACGGTGCGACTGTGTATGGCGCTACTGGGCATGGTGCCCATGCAAAATTTATGAAGGTGCCGGCGCACACTTTGGTGAAGCTGCCAAATGAGCTATCTTTCAAGACAGGCGCTGCAATTTCTTGCGGTACAGGCACGGCCTACGGCGCGCTTAAGCGCCTCGACCTGGCAGGCGACGAGACCATCGTGATTTTTGGGCAGGGCCCGGTAGGACTCAGCGCTACGCAGCTGGCGAAAGCAATGGGTGCCAGGGTCATAGCGCTCGATATCGGTGAGGAACGGCTGGAACTCGCCAAGAAATTCGGCGCTGACGAGGTGATTGATCCAGGCAAAAATGACGTGGTAGAAACGATCCGCGATCTGACGAATGGCGAAGGCGCTCACAAATCGCTCGATTGCAGTTCGAACTCCGAAGCTCGTCGCAACGCGGTGCGGTGCGTGCGCACGTGGGGCACCGCTTGCTTTGTTGGAGAGGGCGGAGACGTGAACATCGACGTCTCGAATGACATGATCCGCCGTCAGGTAACGGTGATTGGCTCTTGGACGTTCAGCAAAAACGGTCAGTCCGATTGTGCGGACTTCGTGGCAGAGCGCAAAATTGATGTAGATGCGCTATTCACCCATGAATTTAAGCTGGATCAGGCGATTGAGGCTTATCAGCTGTTCGACACCCAGACGACCGGTAAGGGTGTCTTTTTGATGGATTGAGGTAAAAAACCGCGCTGTGGTTGATTGAAAGGGTGGTGGCTGACCGGGGCCGCCATATAAAAATTTGCGGTTTGCCGACAGTAAACACAGTGGAGAAGTGACGATGCGTAAGAACAAGATCAAGCAAATGTGGCAGGAGGGTAAATATGCGACCCTGGGTTGGCTTTCCATTTCACACGGTTTCACGGCCGAGATTATGGCGCGCCAGAATTTCGATGCGCTTTGCGTCGATATGCAGCACGGGACGGGGGAATTAAACGATGTTCTGCCCATGCTTCAGGCAATTTCGCAAACCGACACAGTGCCGATTGTGCGGGTCGCCTGGAACGAACCAGCTGCGATTATGAAGGCTTTAGATCTCGGCGCCTACGGTATCATTGTGCCGCTTATCAACAATGCTGAGGAAGCAGCAGCAGCAGTAGCGGCATGCCGCTATCCACCGGATGGTATCCGTTCTTCCGGTCCGGTGCGCGCCATGCATTACGGCGGCGGAAACTATTTTGACTACGCTAATGACGAGATTATCGTCATGGCTATGATTGAGACAAAGGAAGGTATTGAAAACCTTGATGCAATTTGTGCAACACCCGGCCTCGACGCGGTCTATATTGGTCCGGCCGATCTGTCATACGCGCTGAATTTGCCACCGAAGCCTGACAATACCGAACCGGTTCATTTGGAAACCTGCAACAGGATCCTTGAATCTGCGCACAAACACGGTATCAAGGCTGTCATGCATTGCGCTGGTGCCGATTTTGCCGCTGATGCTGTGGAACGCGGCTTTGACATGGTCATGCTAACCTCGGATCTCAATAGCATGATAGCCGGTGCCAAAGCACAACTCGAAGCGCTTAAAGCCAAGATGGGCTGAGTGACCACAGTAGTAAGACGTTAAAGGAGACATGCGATGGACATGGTCCGTCTTGATCCGCCCGACGAACTGAGAATGCCAATAGGGGAGGCGATGTTCAGCCAGCGCGCGATCCGCCGGCTGGACCCGGACCGACCGATTACGGACGCGCAGATTGAGATTATTCTCAACGCAGCATCCAAAGCGCCGAGCGGCGGTAACACGCAACCGGCGCGTTACTTAGTCATTCGCGACCGCGAGGACATCAAAGCATTCAGTAAGCTCTACCATGAAGCGTGGTGGGCCAAGCGGCGCGATGCCTATGGCTGGAACTCTCGAGATGATATGCCCAAGGACTCGCCGTATCGGCACGCTGCGCTGTTGGCAGATGAGATGGGTAACGCGCCGGCCGTAATCCTTGTCTATTCGGAGCCAACCGGCGTCGCCGCGTCGTCCACCTTCCCCGGGGTTCAGAACTTACTACTAGCTGCACGTGCTATGGGGTTGGGTAGCGTTTTAACTACTCTGCACGCGGACGTCATGAAACGGGTCAACGTGATGTTTGGCGTACCAGACGAGATGGTTTTCCATTGCTGCATTCCACTTGGTTATCCGCGTGGCAATTTTGGGCCAACGAGCCGGCTGCCCACTAGTGCAACAACGTCTTGGGGCCGTTGGGGTACTCCGCCGCCCTGGGAATAACCGAGAAATACTGGCCCAGCGTGTTTCAGGAGGCACCATTTCGGTTCGCGGTCACTGATACGATTATAGAAGGTAATACTGGTAGGCTTCGCGATGAGGCGGTTTTCAACGGTCTCGGCGTCGGGCGCCATGGGACAAGCTGCAAGGACGTCCTGCGGTGCGCGCCGGTGACTGAGATAAATTTATCGTACGAGGAAGTTGTCTTTTGCCGCGCCAATACGACGGATTTCATCGTTGATATGTTTTTGTCAGAAGTGCGCTTATAGTTGAAATTCGAATGACCGATTGCGTCACTTACCATGCAAATCTTGGTTATGATTTTGCTGCGGTGCAACGGGCATAGGATTGGGGATATAACGCGGTCGGTATCGCATTCCCGAGAGGTTGTGCCACCGGTCTGACCATTGAAGGATTATGATCATGAGTGATGCCGTACACACCCTTGAAACCGAAATAACGCCTTACCGGTCACCGACGGAGTTCTCGATTGCAGCTGCCCGCGCAGCGCGGGCGGATATTCGTTCTGGACGGCATCGGGATGTGACGTCGGGACTGGCGCCAGCGATCGTGCAGGCCAATCTCGCTATACTGCCCGAAAAATATGCAAATGACTTCCTGCGCTATTGCCAGCTCAATCCAAAGCCTTGCCCGCTGATTGGCATGACTGAGCCCGGTGATCCAGCGCTGCCGATGCTGGGGGAAGATATCGACCTGCGGACAGACTTACCTGCCTATCGGGTGTTTAGGGATGGGGTTGAGGTCGATGAGGTAACCGACATTGGCGACTATTGGCGTGACGATCTGGTCGGATTTGCGCTGGGCTGTTCGCTGTCTTTCGAGGCGGCGCTGGTGGATGCTGGCCTGCCGCTGCGGCGATACGAATACGGTATGAAAGTTTGTGCTTACCGCACGACTATCGAAACTACCCCGGCTGGACCGTTCCGCGGCGGCATGGTCGTCTCAATGCGATCTTTCACGCCACAAAACGCGATCCGGGCGATTCAAATCACCTCTCGCTTTCCGGACGTGCACGGTGCGCCGGTGCATTTTGGTGATCCGCAGGCTATTGGCATAGAAGATGTCTTGAAACCGGAATATGGCGGTTGGGCGACCATCCCTGATGGGGACGTGCCGGTGTTCTGGGCGTGTGGGATCACTCCGCAGGTTGCCATTGAATTTGCTAAGCCGTCTTTCTGCATTACTCATAAGGCGGGGCACATGCTGATCACGGATAAGCTTAACGCAGAGTTCGCGACGTTGTAATTGGACGAGGCCGCTGACAGCCTTGCCTTAACTCATCGCCTCGGCTAGCAGTTTGAACGAGCGCACCCGTGCCTTGTGATCCCAGATCGCGGCGGCGACCATTAGTTCGTCGGCGCCAGTAGCATCGATGAGCTGGTCGAGCTTACCTTTGATTGTTTTGGGAGATCCATAAAAGGAACAGGCCTGCATCTGTGCAACCTGCATCTTCTCCATTGGCGTCCAAAATTTGTCAATATCGTCGACTGGCGGCGGTAGCTGTCCGCGCGTGCCGCGAACCATTCGGGTGGAATTCTGTTGAGGCGAGGTAAATAGGTGTTTCGCTTCATCTTCTGTATCAGCGACAATGGTATTGCAGCCGACCATAACATAGGGCTTATCGAGTTGCTTTGAGGGCTCGAACTTTTCGCGATAGACCCCGATCGCCTGCATCAGTGCCTGGGGTGCGAAGTGCGAGGCGAAGGCATAGGGCAAGCCGAGCATGGCAGCGAGCTGTGCGCCGAACAGGCTAGAACCAAGGATCCATAGCGGCACGTTGGTGTCCTCACCAGGGATAGCGTGGAGTGTCTGGTTTTCGCGTGGAGGGCCGAGCAGGGCTTGAAGTTCCACCACGTCCTGCGGGAACCGGTCGGAAGCTTGAAAATCGCGTCGAAGTGCCTGCCAGGTGCGTTGGTCAGTGCCCGGTGCGCGGCCTAGGCCCAGATCTATCCTGTCCGGGAACAGCAAGGCCAGGGTGCCGAACTGCTCCGCAATCACCATCGGAGAATGGTTTGGCAGCATAATTCCGCCGGCGCCGACGCGGATCGTTGATGTTCCTCCAGCGACGTGGCAGATGCATACAGCGGTTGCCGCACTAGCGATGCCAGCTAAATTGTGATGTTCGGCTAGCCAGAAACGGGAGTAGCCGGCAGCCTCAGCATGCTGCGCCAGATCAAGGGCGTTATCCAGAGCGTCGGCTGGGGTAAAGCCCTCGCCGATGTTGGCGAGATCGAGAACGGAAAGTTTCACCATAGGCACACTTTAGCGTATAGGCGCCAAGCGATCTATTTTGAAGGTGTAATCGAATTTCTGAGAAACTAAACGAGAGTTCTGGTCTTGCGCTGACTAGTAGCACTATCCGGTGTGCTTCCGTTACACTCGCGCCGGCCGAAGCCGGAAAGGTAACACGCCTATGAAGAACGAGTATGTTGGGCGATGGCCGGAGGCTACCGTTTTTGTCTATAAACTAGTTGTTTTGCGCGTCCCCGACTCGGGCAGAGCCTTTTGCTGACTGTTGCGCCAGATAGACGTTACTGGGTCGTGCTGGGGGCTTGCCTTATTCAGTTTACGATCGTCGGGCTCACCTTCTCTTATGGCCTATTTTTTAAATCTCTAGAGGCGGAGTATGGCTGGTCACGCACTCTATTGTCAGGGTGCTCATCCTTAGCCTTTTTAATGATGGGGGTGCTGGCTTCTTTTGGTGGTCACCTGGCCGACCGATATAGTCCACGGCTCGTTCTTGCGGTTACGGGTACGTTCTGTGGCGCTGGGTATCTATTGATGTCACAGGTTACGATGGCTTGGCAGCTTTTCGCGATATTTGGCCTGTTTATTGCCCTCGGTATGGCGACACACGACGTAGTAACGCTGTCCACCGTTGCGCACCAGTTTCAGCGTCGCCGAGGCCTCATGACGGCGATGGTGAAAGTGGGGACTGCGTTAGGTCAGATTACTTTGCCGGTCTTGGCTGCATTCTTAATCGCCAGCACAGACTGGCGTTCGGCACTCCTTATCTTAGGCACTGGCGCTATCGTCATACTGCTTTTTGGTGCTTCTCTTGTGAAACGCCCTACAGAGGGAGAGGTTGCAGCAGAAAGCACTCCATCTTCTCCTGGAGTCAGTCTGCAGGAGGCGCGGCGCGACCACATCCTTTGGATGCTTTGTGCAATCCAATTCTCTCATTTCGCGACCCTGACGACGATCCCATTGCACATCGTTGTTCATGGAATGGACCTCGGCATGACACCAGCGCTTGCTGCATCGTTGCTGTCTGTAATGGCTGGCGCCAGTATCGTAGGCCGATTGACTGTCGGCAGCTCTACCGACCGTATCGGCGGACGGCGCGCTTTAGTCCTGTGTTTTGTACCGCTAATTACGAGCCTCGTATTGTTTATATTTATTCCAACGCCGTGGTTGTTATACGGGGCTGTTGCAATATACGGGTTCGCGCATGGCGGGCTGTTCACTGTGATATCACTGACCATCGCGGAATATTTTGGACTTCGCTCGCATGGCGCTATCTTTGGTGTTGTGGTGTTTTTTGGCACGATTGGTGGTGCGATCGGACCGATTCTCGCTGGTGCAGTATTTGACTTCGCGAGCAGCTATGACGCTGCCTTCGCTGGGCTGGCAGTGTTGGCAGCTGTAGGCCTAATTTTCGTTTTTCGGTTGCCCGCACCGGAGCTACGGCAATAGCTATTCACTCAATTGACGAAATCTCAGCTGCAGTTCAAAAGGTTGTCTTGACACCACCGGTTACGCAAAGCTGCTAGACGACGGTGACCTTATGGCCTTCGATCGATCACTATCCAACCTTCAATGAGAAGGGGACATACAACATGGCTTCGCGGTGGCCTGGTACACTTGTATTGTGCCCTTAGAAACCTATTTCAGCATCGCCTCTAGTAAACGATCAGAACGACATGAATAAGCCGTCAACCTGGCTCGCCCTAATCGCTGCCGCCGTTTATATAGGTGCCTATTGGTATTCGAATAAGGATTTCGACGCGATGTACGGGAGCTGCGTAAAGGAGCAGCCGGCGCGCGAACAGTTCTGTGCTTGCCGGCGCGATGAGATGTCGGGCGAAGTCAGCCTATACCGGATAATCACTGGTTACACGAAAGAACTCGAGCGAGTAAAAAAGTTCGGTACTATTGCTTGCGCCCGCAAATAGGCGAATTAACGCCAAGAGGCTGATAAGCAGCGTTCGGCTTCCTTCAAAAGAGGCTGTATGGCGCTGGTCGAGTTAACTAGCCATAGCCTTTAGCAGCGGAATAACCTCCTGTGGAATGCGTTCGATGTATTGCGGATCAGACCAATTTGGCATTGGTGTCGGCATTGGGTGCGGAATGATCATGTCGATCTTGTGACCGTAGCTGAGTACATGAAAAAGCTGTTCAGCGATCATCTCTGGCGTGCCATACAATGAGAAGGCGTCGGCGATTTCATCTGACAGAAAGGAGACAACTTTGCCAGATGCCTCCAGGTCGGCCGCATGGTGGAAGTCGGGCCAGACCTGTTTCTTCAGTTCTTCTATGTCGGGGCCGTTCCAAGTAAAACTGGGTGGGTCAAAGAGGGCGGGAGAGTATTCGTAGAAGCCAGCTGCCATCGATCGGCTGATCAATGCCGCGCGCTCAAGGTCGTCGGTTAGGATCGTGTGCAGGATAACTGCGATGCCGATCTTTTCGGGATCGCGGCCCGCTTCCTTGGCGCCGCGATGCACAGCTTCGATTGCGGTCTTTATGTTTGCTTTGTGGCGGCCGACCCGTATGAACACGCCGTCAGCGATACGTCCGGCCATCTGTAAAGTGCGTGGTCCCCCGGCAGCAATCCAGACGGGTACCTTTGCCGCATGCCGCAGAATGGCCGGCCGCGCGGCGTTGACCTCGATCTCCTCGCCGGCCAGCAGTTGGCGGGTAAGGACGGTGGCCTCTTCCAGTTCCGCAACGCGCGTCGGTCGTTTTCCCATCAGGCGAACCGCAGTGTCGCCCACGCCATAGCCTAACACGGTGCGGGTCGGCGCCAGACGCTCGACCGTGGCAATCGAGGATGCTATCACCGCGGGGTTGCGCATCATCGGCGTTTCGATCAAGGGGCCAAGCTTAATTCGCGAAGTCTCGACGGCGGCGAAGGCAAGATTGACGTAAGGGTCCTGTAGCAGCAGAGGTGAGGAAGGGATGAAGGCGTAATCCCAGCCAAGCGCCTCGGCGCGTCGCGCGTCTGCGGCAAAGGCTTGGGGCGAGGAATAGTCGAACCGGTTTAGTCCAAATGCGGGCAATAACATGGACGAAAAGCCTGTTAAGTGGTGAGCGTAGACGATTAGTCATATATCGGATTATCAGCAGGGACCAGCGGTTCCTCCATGACGCTGGCCAGCTGAACCGCTACGCCGATATACTCTTCCCCAGTCACTGCAGCATAGGGAGTGCGCTATGAGCGTTATCGGCATCGAAGAGATTTTTCTCAAGGTCAAAAATATGGAGAAGGCGATCGACTTCTACCATGGCATCCTAGGTATTCCGGTTGATAAGCAGGATGATGAGAAGACTTATATGCAGATGGAGCGTGGACATCTTGTGCTGCAGATCGAAAACCATACCGGGCTGCATCAGGGCGGCGGACCATTGCATTTCGCAATGACGGTGACGGAAGAGGCTTTCGACGAGATCCTCGCTAAATTTGAGGGCAGCCGACATTTCACTCGCGGCCCCTATGGTGACCGTGGCGAGCGGCGGGCGCTGTTCATGATGGATCCGGACGGTAACGAGACGGAAATCAATACACGCTATCTATACGGTGCACCGAAGCGCGACTAGGACATGTCGCGGGAATACCCCGATCGGCCGTTTGTCGGTGTAGGAGTCGTAGTGTGGCGCGGTGATAACGTGCTACTGATCCAGCGCGGCAAGCCGCCGCGCATCGGCACCTGGAGTCTGCCTGGTGGAGCTCAGGAACTGGGGGAGACGGTCCGCGAGACGGCGGTGCGCGAAGTGCGCGAGGAGACTGGTGTTGAAATTGATGTGACGCACCTGATCGACGTGGTCGACACGATTACCCGGGATACGGATGGCCGTGTGCGCTTGCAATACACACTCGTCGATTTCGCGGCTGAGTGGCGTTTGGGGGAAACTGTCGCTGGCTCCGATGCCATGGGCGCGCAATGGATCCACCCAGACGATCTCGGTCCGTTAAATTTGTGGAAAGAAAC
>Ga0114933_10004787_pt1 | contig 12508 bp, 10 predicted proteins | sample 4SBtaG_FD_89691 | JGI IMG/M metagenome (GOLD analysis project Ga0114933, IMG submission 89691) | Deep subsurface microbial communities from Kolumbo volcano to uncover new lineages of life (NeLLi) - 4SBTROV12_W25 metaG | ecosystem: Environmental > Aquatic > Marine > Volcanic | place: Kolumbo...
CTTCTCGATGGCCGACCGCCTGACAGCAGCTCAGCTCGAGGGCATGGTCACCTCGGACCACCGGGTGCTGACCGAGGCGGGGCGCGCCTGGAAGCGTCGTGGCGCCGAAGAGCGCGCCGTGGCTGCCTGGGAGGCGGCGTACCGGCTCGACGACACCTACCCGCCGGCGCTGTTCCAGCTGGGCGCGTCGGCGGTCGAGCGGGGCGACGACGCGGGGCGCGAGCGGTACCTCCGCGCCTTCCTGGCGCACACCGACGGCAACGCCTCCCTGGAGGGCTGGGCCTACCTCTGGCTCGGCCAGGCCACCACCGCCGAGAAGCGGTTCGAGCGTGCGGTTCGACACGCCTCCAACAACGCTTGGATCCAGTACGGCTATGCGCAGGCCCTGCGGAGCAACGGCAGGAGGCCGGAGGCCAGGAAGGCCTTCGAGACCGTCTTGACGCTCGACCCGGGGCATGCGGGCGCCCGCGCTGCTCTGAGCGTGTTGAACGGCACTTCGTTTCACGACCGTTCCTTGTAGGGATCGAGGGGACGGCTACCGATGTGCATGGCACAGATTCTTCGCGGTCCTCTCCGCCGGGCACTCATCGTCGAGCGTCCGGACAGCTCGCTCGACGGCTTGCTCGGAGCCGCTGGCTTCGACGTGGTGCGCGTCGACGCGGCCCCCGACGAAGACGAGCTGGTCGACCTCCTCAGGACCCACCGAAGCCAGGTGTTGTTCAAGCGCTCGCGGGTCCAGGTGACGCGCCGTGTCGTCGAGTGCTCGCCCGACCTCGTCGCCATCCAGCTCTGCTCGATCGGCGATGACTCGATCGACAAGAACGCCTGTGCCGAGCGCGGCGTGCTGGTGTTCAACGACCCGGTGTCCAACGGACGTTCGGTGGTCGAGCTCGCCATCGGCCACCTGATCGCCCTGTCGCGGCGTCTCTACGAGACCTTCGACGACACCCACGCGGGCGCGTGGGAGAAGTCCAACGCCGAGCGGTACGAGGTCCGGGGCAAGGTGCTCGGCATCCTGGGGCTGGGCAACATCGGTCGCCAGGTCGCCAAGGTCGCGACGCTGCTCGGCATGGACGTGTTCTTCTTCGATGAACGCGAGGTGGCCCAGGAGGTCGGGGAGGAGATGGGCTGGCGACGCGCCGGCACCGCGCAGGAGCTCTTCCGACACTCCGACATGGTCAGCGTGCATGTCTCGGCTTCCACGCCCCGTGGAAAGACCAACGAGGGCCTGCTGATGGGCTTGCTGGGCCAGCTCGGTGCGGAGCGACCCCAGAACAGCCCGCGGGTTTTCGTCAACCTGGCGCGCGGTTTCCTGCATGCGCCGGAAGAGCTGCTCGAGGCCATCGACTCCGGCGCCATCCGGCGGGCAGCCGTGGACGTCTACCCGGCCGAGCCGAACAAGAACGGACCGGGTTGGGAGAATCCCTACGCGTCGGAACCCCGCGTGGCCACCACGCCTCACATCGGGGCGGCCACCCAGGAGGCGCAGCCGCGGATCGCGCGACGTGTCGCGCAGACCCAGCGGAACTTTTCTACCGCCGGGTCCATTCGCGACTGCGTGTTCTCCCCGCGTTCGAAGATCTCGGTGGCCGACGGCAACGGTGGTCGCGCCGTGCTGCTTGTGGTCCACAGCACGGCGCGTGGCACCAAGAAGGCGCTCGACGAGGCCATCTACGAAGCTGGGGCCAGCAACCTGCGCTCCCAACACCGCGACCTCGGCCCGTGGGGCATCGCGGTGGACGCCAACCTGCTCGACCGCCCGCTCTCGACCGAACAGCTCGACAGCATCGTGCAGCTCACCCGCTCGATCACGGGGGACCCGTTGGCCGTACGGCTGGTTCGCCAGGTCGAGCTCACCGACCAGGACAGCCCGTGACCGACAAGGGAATCCCCCAGAAGGCTCTGCACAAGGCGCATCGCCTGCTCCAGCGCGCCGGCTTCCGGCTCGCGCCGGTCAAGCCGCCCTACGAGAACTACATGGGGGAGCCGTTTCGGGCGATCTACGACGCCTGCCATCCCTTCACCATGACCGACGCCAACCGGATGTACGCCCTCTACAAGGCGGTCAACTACGTGCTCGCAGACGGCATCGAGGGCGACTTCGTCGAGTGTGGCGTGTGGAAGGGCGGCAGCACCATGGTGATGGCGAAGGCGCTCATGGACGCAGGCTCGACCGACCGCACGCTCTACCTCTACGACACCTTCGCCGGCATGAGCGAGCCGACCGACGACGACGTGGCCTTCGACGACGGCTCGACCACGCACGAGACCTGGCAGGCCAGCCAGCAGGACGGCGTCACCGATTGGGCCTACAGCCCGCTCGATGAGGTCGAGAGGAACGTGCGGAGCACCGGCTATGCGCCGGACCGCTTCGTGTTCGTCAAGGGCAAGGTCGAGGACACGATCCCGTCCACGCTCCCCGATCGGATCGCGCTCCTACGCCTCGACACGGACTGGAAGGAGTCCACGCGCCACGAGCTCGATCACCTCTTCCCGCTCGTCGCCCCCCACGGCGTCGTGTTCATCGACGACTACGACTGGTTTCGAGGCGCACGGGAGGCCACCGACGAGTACTTCGCCGAGCACGGCATCCACATGCTGCTGACCAGCCTCGGCGGCGGTGGCGTCATCGGCGTCAAGCGCGGCTGACGCCACCGGGCGTCGACCGAGCGGTCAACTCCTCAGCTGGCGTCGACCGGCGCCTCGACCGCCTTCTTGACCGTGCGGCGCCGGGGGGCGCGCTTCTTCACGGGCTTGGCCGGCTCGGCCTCCGCCGGAGCGGCCTCGGCTGCATCGGTGGGCGCGGCGTCCGTAGCGCCGGCGTCACCTGACGGCGCCTCCGTGGCCGGGGCCGCTTCGGCGGCCGGCGCCGCGTCCTCCGACTCGGCGGCCACCTGCTTGGCGACCTTCTTCTTCCTGGGAGCACGCTTCTTCTTGGGAGCGGCGTCCTCCGCTGGGGCCGCCGCGGCCGCTTCGACGCTCGCCTCGTCGTCCGAGTCCTTCCGGCGGGGCTTCCGGCGACGCCCCTTGGCCCCGTCGTCGGCGCCTTCGGGCTCGGGAGGCAACTCGGGCATGGCCGGAGCACGCAGCGGCGTGGCCGCCGCCTTCACGAGCTCGGCCACCGCGTCGTGAGCGGTCTTGTCGCCGAACAGGAGCTCGGCCAGGGCCGCCACGGAGGGGTCGAGCTCGAGCTCCTTCACCGTGGTGAGGTAGTGGTGGTTGAGGCGCCTGTTGAGCTGCTCGACATCTTCCGAGATGACGAACGATGCCGTGGCGCTCTGGACCGGTCCACCCTTGGTGTGGAGCAGGGCGCCGGCAGCGCGCAGGCTATCGACCACGGCGCGGACGTGCTTCACGCTCAGGGCCGGGTGGGCCGCCATGACGCGCTTGAACACGTCTTGAGGCACGAAGCGGACCGTGCACTTGGCGTGCTTCGCCGTGCGCTCGTTGACCACCTCCACGAACGAGGTGAGCACCGTGGTGCGCAGGTCCGGCGTCAGGGGCTCGGCGCCGGCCTCGCTGAGCTTGGCGTAGAGCAGGGCGGGCTCACCGATGAGGCGGTGGATCGGCTCCGGGGGCTTCTCGTCGACGGCGATGGCCGTGCTCTCGACGAACACACCGCCGCCGCGGTCGGCCTTGGAGAGGCGGATGCCGCCCCGATCGCGGAAGGCCTCCAGGAAGCGGGTGAAGCTGGCGTAGCCCAGATCCCCTTCGTTGAAGTCCGGCTCCTTGCGCTTCAGCGTCTGCTTGAGGCGCGAGCCGGGGACGGGGCCGTCGGACTCCCGCTGCAGGGCCTCGAGCACGCCCATGACCAGCTCGAAGGCTTCCGTCCGGCTGATCGAGCCCGACTTGGTCCGCGGCTTGGAGGTCCGCTTGGAGCGGGCCAGCGAGTCGTAGAAGATGAACTCGTCGCAGCTCTCGATGATGAGGCGCGACGTGCTCTTGCGCGTGCCGCAGCCGATCACGCGCTTGTCGAGCTCCTTGAGCTTCAGCACGAGCGGCGTGAAGTCGGAGTCGCCCGACACGATGACGAAGGCGTCGACGTAGGGCTTGGTGTAGGCGAGCTCCATGCAGTCGACGACCAGCGCCACGTCCGCGCGGTTCTTGTCCTGCATGCCGTGGCTGGTGAGCTCGAACAGGTTGATGCCTGCCATCAGGCAGTCCTGCTTGAACTTGGCGAAACGGCCCCAGTCGGCGTAGCTGCGCGCTACGAGGATGCGACCCTTCTCCTTGAAGCGGTCGACGATGGCGTGCACGTCGACACGCCCGAGGCCTTCCTTGCTGGCGCCTGCGGCGATGTTCTCGAAGTCGATGAGCAGAGCGAGGTTGAGCTCTTTGTCCATGGTGTTGATGTTCCCTGTTGGGACCGGAGCTTCTCCGTTGGAGACGAGCGTCCGGCGGTTCCCGAGCCCAGCAGAATGCAGGCCCGTGGATGGCAACTAACGCCTCGGCTACGTTTGGCGACCGGGAGTGTGCATGAGCTTCGATCGTTTCCAGGGCGCGACCCACTACATCGCAGACGAGGGGCTGCGCGCCGCGGTCAACGCCTCGATCGCGCTGCAGCGCCCACTGCTCGTGAAGGGAGAGCCCGGCACCGGCAAGACCCTGCTCGCCCATGCCGTGGCCGAGGGCCTGGCCATGCCTCTGCTGACCTGGCACGTGAAGTCCACCACCAAGGCGGTCGAGGGCCTCTACACCTACGACGTGGTCCAGCGGCTGAACGACTCGCGCTTCGGCGACGCCGACGTGTCCGACATCCGGACCTACATCAAGCTCGGGCCGCTCGGCCAGGCGCTCCGGGCCGACAGCCGGCAGGTCCTGTTGATCGACGAGATCGACAAGGCGGACATCGAGTTCCCCAACGACCTGCTCCGTGAGCTCGACGAGATGCGCTTCCACATCCCGGAGCTCGACGAGACCTACACCGCGCAGCACCGACCGATCGTGATCATCACGTCCAACGCCGAGAAGGACCTGCCCGACGCCTTCCTGCGACGCTGCGTCTTCCACCACATCCAGTTCCCATCACGGGACCGCATGCGCGAGATCGTCGCCGTGCACCACCCGCAGCTCGACGAGGCGCTGCTGGACGGCGCGATGGATCGCTTCTACGCGGTGCGGAAGACCGATGGACTGCGGAAGAAGCCGTCGACCTCCGAGCTGTTGGACTGGTTGGTCGTGCTCGCGGCCGCGGGGGTCGATCCCGAGCGGATCGCCGAGCGCTTTCCGTTTCGAGGGGTGCTCTTGAAGCAGGAAGCCGACCTGGGTCGCGTCGGACGCCGCGGCGCTCGATGAGCCGCGCCTTCGAGCTCCTGCTGTGGAACCTGCGCGCACAGGGCGTGCAGGTGGGCATGAACGAGTGGCTGGCCTTCCTCGAGGGGGTGCAGAAGGGCCTCGCCCGGGACGTCGAGGGCGTCTACGACCTCGGTCGCAGCGTGCTGGTGCACTCCGAGAAGGACTACGACGCCTTCGACCAGGCCTTCTCCTCGTGCTTCGAGGGTGTGGAGCTCGAGCCCACGCTGAAGGAGGCGCTGGCCGAGTGGCTGCGGGATCCGGAGGCCTTCGAGGAGGGACGTGCCGCGGGCCAGCACGACTTCGAGCACGAGGAGGCTCTCTGGAAGGCGTTCCTCGAGACCCTGAAGGAGCAGCAACAGCGCCACGACGGCGGCAACCGCTGGGTCGGGACGGGAGGCACGTCACCCTTCGGTCACTCGGGGCAGGCCAACACGGGTGTGCGCGTGGGCGGCGAGGGTGGGGGAGGGCGATCCGCCATCCGGATCGCCGGCGAGCGGCGATGGCAGGGCTACCGCACGGACGTGGCGCTCGGGGTTCGGGACTTCAAGGTCGCGCTGAAGGCCCTCCGACGCTTGCAGCGACAAGGCGCCTGGGAGCTCGACATCGACGCGACCATCGACGCATCTGCGCAGAACGGCGGCGACATCGAGCTCGCCTGGGAGCGCGAGCGCAAGAACCGCGTGCACGTGGTGCTCTTGATGGACAGCGGGGGCTCGATGAGCCCTCACGAGCGGCTGGTGTCGCGCCTGTTCACGGCGGCCACGGAGATGAAGACCTTCAAGTCCTTCACGGCCTGGCACTTCCACAACTGCGTGTACGGCTACCTCTACAAGGACTACGCCACCTGGGACCGCCGACGCTTCGACGAGGTGTTCGGCGAGCTGACGCCGAACCATCGACTGATCTTCGTCGGCGACGCGGCGATGGCCCCGTGGGAGTTGTTCACCTCGTCGATGGGCTTCGGAGAACGGGGCCCCAGCGGCCTGGAGCGCCTGCAACTGCTCGGTCGCAGGTGCCCGGCCAGCATCTGGCTGAACCCGGACCCCCGCCGCTTCTGGGACCATCCGACGGTGCGCGCCATCGAAGAGGTCTTCCCCATGCACCCGCTCACCCTGGACGGACTCCGTGACGGCATTCGTCACCTTCGCGCTCCTCGCTAGCGGCTGCGACGCCGGCTCGCGCGCCGAGCGGGCCTGGGAGGCGGGCGAGCACGAGCGTGCCGCCACGCTCTGGCTCGGCGTCGGCGACCGCAGCCCGATCGAGAGCGCACGGCTCGCCCGCGCGCTGGTCCAGCAGGGTGCCCTGGACGAAGCGCAGGAGGTGCTCGACGCGGTGGAGTCTTCCGAGCTCGGCGCCGAGGGTTGGTTGGCGACCGGCCTCGTGGCTGTGCACCGCGGCGACACCGTCACCGCTCTGCGAGCCTTCGAGACCGGCCTGGCGATCGAGCCCCTGAGCGAGCTCCAGGTCAACCGCTGCGTGGCGCGCATCCTCCTGCTCGACGAACCGCTTGCGGCCTGCCAGGCGGCGGTGGCCTCCGCGCAACACGACGTGCGTGCGCAGCTCGGGCTGGCCGAGGCCGCGGCCCAGGAAGGGCTCAACGACGCGGCTGCGCAGGCGCTCGCGAGCGCTGCGGCCATGCCGGACGCCATCGAGCACGAGGCCTGGCAGGCGCGCATCTGGGCTCTGTTGGGGCAGCACATGCAGGCCTGCGCGCTGGGCAAGGCTCACCCGAGCCTGGGCATCGCCAGGAGTTGCCTGGCCGCTGGGCAGGTAGCGCTTGCACGCCCGATGCTCGCAGGGCTCCACGAGCGGGAGCCGTTGGCCGCCCCGCTGCTCCTGCGGCTGGCCGTCGACGACGCCGCCGCGAGCCCCCACGACCCGGTGCCGCGCGAGACCGCCCACCGCTGGCGGCGCGCGATCGAGGACGCGGGGCTTCCCGACGACAGCGGCGTGGAGACCGACCTGGGGCGTCTGGCCGCGCTCGACGGTGACGTGGAGCAGGCTGTCGAGCATTGGCGAGAGGCCATGCGGCTCGCTCCGGGAGTGGCCGCGCCGCGGCTGAACCTTGCGGACCACCTGGTGCACGGCGGCGACGTGCCTGGGGCCCTCGCGGTCCTGCAGAGCGACGAGGCCGAAGCCGTGGAGATGCTGGCTCTCGGCGTGCGAGCCGCCGAGATCGAGCTCGATCACGGCCAGGATCTGTCCGGTCTCAGCAGCTTGCTCGCAAACCTCTCAGAGGGTTGCCGCTACCACGAGCTCAAGGCCTGCGGGCTGAAGGTGGCCTGGCTCGATGCACGCCTGGACGCCAAGGCGGGTCGCGTCGACGGCATGCTCGCCAAGTTGGAGCTCCTGCTCGCCGAGGGCGGAGAAGGGTACCGAGCGCGCGTCGACAGGCAGCCGGACTTCGCGCCCTACCTCGACCGGATGGATCTGCAGGCCCTGCTCTCCGACTGACACACCATCCGGTTATCCGTGGCCTCCACTTCCTGGGGCGTCGCCAAGTGGTAAGGCACCGGGTTTTGATCCCGGTATTCGCAGGTTCGAACCCTGCCGCCCCAACCTCTCCTCGGAGGCCCGATGTTCGGCGAGATCAAGCTCCTCTCCGGCAACGCCAACCCCGCCCTCGCGGAAGCGATCGCTGGCCACCTCGGCACGGAGATCGGCCGTGCCCAGGTGTCGCGCTTCTCCGACGGCGAGGTGCAGGTCGAGATCAGCGAGAACGTCCGCGGACGCGACGTCTTCATCATCCAGCCCACCTGCCAACCGGCCAACGACCACCTGATGGAGCTCTTCATCATGGGGGACGCCTGCAAGCGCGCCAGCGCGGGCCGGATGACCGCGGTCGTGCCGTACTACGGTTACGCGCGGCAGGATCGGAAGGTCGCCCCGCGGGCACCGATCACCGCCAAGCTCGTGGCCGATCTCATCCAAGGGGTGGGCTACGACCGCGTGCTCACCATCGACCTCCACGCCGGGCAGATCCAGGGCTTCTTCGACATTCCCGTCGACACCCTCTACGCCTCCAAGGCGTTGGTCCCCGCCCTGAAGGCCGAGCTCGGCTCGGGCGACGACCTGATCATGGTCTCGCCCGATGCCGGCGGCGTGGAACGCGCTCGCTTCTACGCGAAGTACCTGGGCTGCGGCCTGGCCATCATCGACAAGCGGCGCACCAAGCCCAACGAGGCGGCGGTGATGCACATCATCGGCGAGGTCGAGGGCATGCGCTGCGTGCTCATCGACGACATGATCGACACCGCGGGCACCCTGACCAAGGGGGCCCAGGCCCTGATGGAGAAGGGCAAGGCCAAGGAGGTCATGGCGGTAGCCACCCACCCCGTGCTCAGCGGACCCGCCGTCGCGCGGATCGCCGAGAGCCCGCTGAAGTGGGTGATGGTCTCCGACACCATCCCCAGCAGCGAGGCGGCGAAGGCCATGGGCAAGCTCAAGGTCGTCACCCTCGCCGGCCTGCTCGGAAAGGCCATCCGCTCCATCCACGACGCCGACTCCGTCAGCCGACTGTTCCTCTGAGGCGCCCGAGCCTGCCGGCTTGACAGCCACGCTGCCGGCGTTACTCAGGCGCCCGATTTCCCAAGCAGGTCCGGCTCGCCGGGCCCTCGTCAAGGTCGGGCCTTCGGGCCCCTGAGTCCAGGACCGATGACGGGTCGGGGTCCTCCCCCGACACTGCCTCGACTCCCCACGCCGGGATCGCTGGACTCGCCCGGCAGGAAAGCCGACATGGACACCACCACCCTGGCCGCCGAGCCGCGCACGGACTTCGGAAAGGGCGCCGCGCGGAAGCTGCGCGCCTCCGGACGGGTCCCGGCGCTGGCGTACCGCGCTGGCGGCGAGCCCCTGCACTTCAGCCTCGACCCGCGCGAGGTCAAGCTGGCCTACCAGCGCAGCGGCAACCCGAACCTCCTCGTCTCCGTCGATGTGGGTGGGAAGGCGTTGACCCTGCTGTTGAAGGACGCCCAGAAGCACCCCGTCTCCCGCAGCCTGCTCCACCTGGACTTCTTCGAGGTCAAGGCCGACGAGAAGGTCGAGATCGACGTTCCTGTCCGCGCCGCTGGCCGGGCCGCGGGCGAGCGCCTCGGCGGGCGTGTCCGCGTCCTCCGCCCCAGCCTGAAGCTCAGCTGCCTCCCGGCGGACATTCCGGCCACGGTGCAGGTGGACGTCACGGCCATGGAGGTCGGCGACATGCTCGACGTCGATGAGCTGGTGCCGCCGGAGCGCTGCGAGCTGCTCTTCAAGCACCGCTTCAAGGTGATCACCGTCGTCGGCAAGCGCATCGAAGAGGAAGCCGAGGAAGACGAGGAAGCCGAGGAAGCCAGCGAGGAAGGGGAGTCCTGAGCCGATGTGGTTCGTGGTTGGCCTTGGCAACCCTGGCGAGCGCTACGCCGGGACCCGGCACAACGCCGGGTTCGACGTGGTGGATCGGCTCGCCTCGCGCTGGGGCGTGACCGTGGTCAAGCCCCAGCTGGGGGCGCTCGTCGGCAGCGGACCACTCCATGGGCAGAAGACCCTCTTTGCGAAGCCCCAGTCGTACATGAACCGGTCGGGCCTCCCCACCCGGAGCCTCGTGAGCTTCTACGGTGGCGACATCGACGACGTGATCGTCATCCACGACGACGTCGATCTCCCCTTCGGCACCGTCCGCGTGAAGAAGGGTGGAGGACACGGCGGCCACAACGGCCTGCGTGACCTGCACAGCCACCTCGGCAGCGGCGACTACCACCGGGTTCGCCTCGGTGTGGGTCGGGCGCCGGACCAACGCGACACTGCAGCCTGGGTGCTCGGACACTTCGACGCGTCGGAGCGCGCGGAGCTCGACGGGCACGTCGAGCGGGCCGCCGATGCCGTGGAGAGCCTCGTGCAGCACGGGTCCACGGCCACGATGAACACTTTCAACCAGCGGAAGAGCCCGCGGGCGCACACCGAAGCGGCCTCGAGCTCCGACGCGAACCTTTCCAACACCCCATCTCGGGCTCGAATCGAGCCCCAGGAGACCACGTGAACAACCTGCTGCTGGCGGTACCCGCCGTCGGCGTGCTCGCGCTCGGCTTCGCCTTCTGGAAGGCGCGCTGGGTCACGGCCCAGGAAGCCGGCGACGACGACATGAAGGAGATCGCCTCGCGCATCCAGGAGGGCGCCATGGCGTTCCTGGCCGCCGAGTACAAGGTCCTTGCTGGCTTTGTCGCGATCGTCGCCGTCGTGCTTGCGGCCGCCAACATGTCCGGCAACACCCAGACCCCGCTCATCGCGGTCGCCTTCGTGGTCGGCGCTGCCGCCTCCGCGCTCGCTGGCTACGCGGGCATGAAGGTCGCCACAGACGCCAACGTGCGCACCACCTTCGCCGCGCGCACCGGGCTGCCCGGCGCCCTCGACGTCGCCTTCTCCGGTGGCGCCGTGATGGGCATGGCGGTCGTCGGCCTGGCCCTCCTGGGCTTGAGTGGCGTCTACCTGGCGTTCTCGGCCCTCTTCGCGGACCAGGCCACGGCCATCAACGCCACCACCGGCTTCTCGATGGGTGCCAGCTCCATCGCGCTCTTCGCGCGCGTGGGTGGCGGCATCTACACGAAGGCCGCCGACGTCGGCGCCGACCTCGTCGGCAAGGTCGAGGCGGGTCTCCCCGAGGACGACCCGCGCAACCCCGCGGTCATCGCCGACAACGTCGGCGACAACGTCGGCGACGTTGCGGGCATGGGCGCAGACCTGTTCGAGTCGTTCGTCGGCGCCATCATCGGTGCCATGGTCCTGGGCCTCGGGTTCCAGTACACGGGCATGGACGACGCGGCCATCCCGGTTCCGGTCATGCTCCCCTTGCTCATCGCAGCGGCTGGCACCGTCTGCTCGATGGCCGGCACCTTCGTGGTGAAGACCAAGGACGGCGGCAACCCGCAGCACGCGCTCGACATGGGTGCCTTCGGCGCGGCCGGAGTGATGGTCATCGTGGTCTTCGCGCTCGCCAACGCGCTGTGGCCGGCTGACGCAGCCTACGCTGGCGTCGGCATCTCGGCCATGGACGTCGGCATCGCCACGGTCGTCGGCCTCGCCACGGGCGTCGCCATCGGGCTCATCACCTCGTACTACTGCTCCATGGACAAGCCCCCGGTCGACTCCATCGCCGAGCAGTCCAAGACGGGCGCGGCCACCAACATCATCGCTGGCCTCGGCGTCGGCATGCAGTCCACGGCCCTGCCGATCGTCTGCATCGCCGTCGGTGTCATCGTCGCCAACATGTTCGCCGGCCTCTACGGCGTCGCCATCGCGGCCCTCGGCATGCTGTCCACCACGGGCGTGCAGCTGGCGGTCGATGCCTACGGCCCCATCGCCGACAACGCGGGCGGCATCGCGGAGATGACCCACCAGGCCCCGGAGGGGCGCGAGCGCACCGACAAGCTCGATGCGGTCGGCAACACAACCTCCGCCATCGGCAAGGGCTTCGCCATCGGTTCCGCGGCCATGACCGCCCTGGCGCTCTTCGCGGCGTTCATGCAGCAGGCCAACATCACCAGCATCGACCTGTCGAAGCCCACGGTGATGGCGGGTCTCTTCGTCGGCGGCATGCTGCCCTACCTCTTCTCCAGCATGGCCATGAAGGCGGTGGGTGCCGCCGCGATGGACATGATCGAAGAGGTCCGGCGCCAGTTCCGTGAGATCCCCGGCCTGAAGGAAGGCGCCCCCGGCGTCCGTCCCGACACCGCCAAGTGCGTCGACATCAGCACCAACGCGGCCATCAAGAAGATGGTCCTGCCTGGAGCGATGGCCGTCATCACCCCGGTCGTGATCGGCTTCGCGGCCGGTGCCGAGGCGCTGGGTGGCCTGCTCGCAGGCGTCACAGTCTCCGGCGTGCTCCTCGCCATCTTCATGTCCAACGCCGGTGGCGCGTGGGACAACGCCAAGAAGTCCTTCGAAGGCGGCGGCTTCAAGACCTCCACCGGAGAGATCCTCGAGAAGGGCACCGATGCCCACCACGCCGCCGTTGTCGGCGACACCGTCGGCGACCCCTTCAAGGACACCGCCGGTCCCTCCCTCAACATCCTGGTCAAGCTGATGTCGGTCGTGTCGCTCGTGATGGCGCCACTGCTGGTCGGCTGGGCCGGGCTGCTCTGAACCACTCCTCGGGGGCCTCGTGCCCCCCTCGTCCGCGAGGAAGAACATGATCGTTCACGAATACGAAACCATCTACGTGCTGGCGCCTGACCTCGGCGAC
>Ga0114933_10004790_pt1 | contig 12507 bp, 11 predicted proteins | sample 4SBtaG_FD_89691 | JGI IMG/M metagenome (GOLD analysis project Ga0114933, IMG submission 89691) | Deep subsurface microbial communities from Kolumbo volcano to uncover new lineages of life (NeLLi) - 4SBTROV12_W25 metaG | ecosystem: Environmental > Aquatic > Marine > Volcanic | place: Kolumbo...
GCGATAGCTGTAGAGGCAGAGTCCACTCTTAAAATTTCTTCGTTAGAAACGAAAGATTCACCGTCTGAAATTATCAATTTCAGTGCGTATACGCCGGGTGTAGAGGGAGTGGTCCAAACGGCTGGCTTTTCACCGCCACTAGTAGACCAACATTCCGGTGAGACTGAACCAGCACTAACAATCCAACAAGGTTGTAAATAGGGACCGAAAGGTTCGATCGGTTGAATTGATTCTGTGTCAAACCATCTTGAAACAACTTCAACTACTCCTTTGGGCATCTTTTCAGAATTAGATGAGTCAATAACTAATCCTCTCAAGCTCCAGAAATCGATGAAGTCAAGCAAAAAAGAAAAAGAAAAACGACTAGGAACAAAATAATTCTCTTTATCGATTCGAACCACGACCGAACGGGCACTCTCGTCCCAATAGATACTACTTTCGAAAGCAGGTGAGGCGTCCGTACCAAGAACAATATCTTGGTCGGTGCTAATTGACCCAATCGCAGCATCGATATTTATTGCATTTAGGGTTTCAAGTAACGATCGAGAATCATCAAAGGTAGACGTCCCCCCTTGAATACCCGTATGGGACAACAAAGAAATCTTCCCGATATCATCACCACTGACAATATACGGCACCAGAAAAGAATCTAGAAGACTTAATGTGTCTCCTTCAGAGTGTCGAACTGAAATCCAAAATTCATCCACCAGAGAAAGTAGTGTCGACCATTCAGAATTATGCTTGTCTGACGGTCGTACAATTAAATTTATTTTTCTCCCGCTCATTAAAGCGTTAGATCGAAGCTCTGAAACAAATTCAATCAATGAACCATGTACATCGTTCTTTAGTGGCCCAAAATTTACAACTATACCGCCGTAATCCTCTTGGCTAATAAGATCAGTGATGGCTCTAGAATAGGCAATCCGAATCTCAGGGCTGGAAAGCATTCGCTCGATATCTTGGGTGTTTCCTAATACTTCGAGTAGACCAATTGCGTCTGTTTCAATCTGCCCTGGAAAAACTTCAGAAAATACAAGATCACCAGACTCAGCCCGTAAATAAATTTCTGCCCGACCACTAACAAAACTACTTACCCGATCACCCAATTCATATATGGCAACGGTACTTGGAGATCCATAGAAAGAAATACTTTTTGCTGAACCTATTTGCTCTAGCAGAACCATATTGCGGACTGTAGGAAGTTGAACAGATGCCAATAATCGTTTCTCAGCCTCATCAATCACAGAAGACTCGAGCGAAATCCACCGGCCAGACTCGAAGGTAAAAAGATGCAACTGTGCCAAATTAGTAGTTTCATCGGAATACGGAATACTTACCATATAACTCGCACCATTTAGGCATAGAGCATCTGTTTCGCAGGACGCAAAAAAATTATCGATAAACCTGTCGTTAAGGCTATAAAATTCACTCCTCGCCTGATAACCGAAAGGTAGTGCGCGGAAATTGTTTTCGTTAGTGGTCTGCCATTCTGGCTCGTTATCACCCGTCTGTTCATCGAGAATCAAAAAAACAACTAACGCTATAGCACCTATGACAAAAATTATTGCTGCATATGTTCTCCAGCCGATTCCATCTGACTGATTGGGTAGGAACTTTTTCGGCCCTCTTGATCCAAAAATCCAAAATCGAGAAACACTCTGCTTACGCCTGTTAATCAATGAGGAATCATCTGGCCACTGACTTCGCGCTAAAAAAATATCAGTTTGCTTCCGATTCTCTAGGGTGTGCTCAAATAAACGATAAAAGGGACTCTCGGCATCAAGATCAATCGATACCTCACCTAGCTTGGAACACTCTACTGCTTGTTTATAGCTGTATATAGAAGGCCACCCTTGATAGTGCGCCCCCGCCACTTTACTAGTTTAACAGATATCCCATTAACCAAGCTCCTGAGCGAAAAAATAGATTCTACTCATGCACTATTTTTAGACTTTCAAACCCGTGATAGAGTATTTATTCAAGAGACAAGCCAGTCAGCTAGAATACTGGTTCTGTAGAAGACAAATGCTTGAGTTTAAGGGGAGGTATTATGTCCGATAACGGAGACGTGGTAAGCCTAACTCTCGAAGGAAAAGCTCGACTAGAAGCGCAGTTACATGAGTTAAAAACCGTACGAAGACCTGAAATCGCCTCTCTGATTCATGATTCACAAGGCGGTGGACCAGAAGCTGTTGATGCTCAATATGAAGATGCGAAAAATCAGCAGGCTTTCAATGAAACTAAAATTAATGAACTAGAACGTTTACTGGAAAATGTCGATATCATCGACGAGGATATTCAATCCGCGACGGTTCAACTCGGATCGCATGTAATTCTTCGAGATCCAGAAGGAAAACAGTACCGATACGTTTTGGTCGGGGCAGCTGAAGCGCTACCAAGTCAAGGTAAATTGAGTGAACAAAGCCCTCTGGGACAGGCACTAATTGGCAAAAAAAAAGGTCAACAATTCTCATTTGCAGCTCCTAAGGGAGAAGTTACCTTTAAAGTGACAAAGGTCGGCTAGTCATCTATGGCGGAAAATCCTCAAGAACTTTCGTCCGAGGCATTGGAAGATCTCGACGGCCTAGAAATCTCAAACGAACGGTTAGTAGCGCCACGTGTAGAACAGCGAAAAAAATTACTCGAACTTGGTGATCCGTACCCAGCTCGAGTAAATCGTAGCCATACAGTTGCAGCAGCTCGAGAATGCTTAAGTGAAGAGACAGAAAATAACAATGCTATAGATCATGTAAAGCAAGAAGTAAGTATTGCCGGCAGAGTCATTGGTATCCGACGTGCTGGTGGAATGATTTTTGCTGACTTGCGTGATTATTCAGGTGAAATACAAATTCAGTTTCGAGCTGACGCCTTGACAAATTTCGATCAGATGAACCTTGTTACTGCAGGTGACTTTCTGCAAATCAGGGGAACTGTATTCAGAACACGACGCGGTGAAATTACTGTCAGTTGCGAAGAATGGTCGGTCATAACAAAAGCTCTAAGACCATTTCCCAGCACCAAATATCCTATTGTTGACGAAGATATTAAGTCGAGACAGCGTTACCTCGACCTGATGGCTAATCAAGAGTCAAGGACTATAGCGATAACACGGTCGAAAATACTTCATCAGATTCGACAATTCATGCATCATCGCGGTTTTATTGAGGTAGAAACGTCAATGTTTCCCAAGGTCGCTGGCGGTGCCATGGCTCGACCATTTGTTACCCAATCAAATGCACTAAACAGAGAGTTACTCCTGAGAATTTCACTTGAACTCCCACTTAAAAAACTATTGGTTGGAGATCTGCCGCCCGTATTCGAGATAGGAAAAGTGTTTAGGAATGAAAATGTTGATCGTGATCACTCGCCCGAATTTACTATGCTCGAGTCTTACGAACCCTACACTGACTACATAGGTGTTGCAGACATGGTGGAAGCCATGCACGCTCACCTCGTCGAGACTGTTCTTGAAGGGTCCCAAATTCATTTACCAGAGATTACTCACCCTGAAACAGACGAGGTAATCAAAGATGCGCGATCTATCAATCTTGCACCACCCTTTAAAAAGGCCAAATATCGTGACCTAATGTATCAGTACGCTAATAGCTTCGATGACAGAGAACACAAAACACTTACCGAGCTCGTCACTCAAGCTGAGGAACTAGGAGTGCGAGTCGATAAAACTATGTCACGCGGCAAGATTTTGGATCGGATATTCAGCGAAAAAGTTGAACCACACCTCGTTCAACCCACCTTTGTAATGGATTATCCAGTCGAAAGTACCCCGCTTGCCAAGCGAGTCCCTGATGACCACACGTTGGTTGAGCGCTTTGAGTTCTTTATTGATGGCCGTGAAATTGCCAATGCCTACAGTGAACTCAATGACCCCGTAGATCAAAGAAGTCGAATGACTAATGAGGAAGATTCGGCATCTACAGATGATGAAATTCCTCCAACTGATGAAGATTTTCTGATCGCAATTGATCACGGTATGCCTCCAGCAGGTGGAATTGGAATTGGAATTGATAGATTGGTCATGCTCTGCACTGCAGCTTCTAATTTGCGAGAAATCATCCTGTTCCCTACTCTCCGCGAAACAGAAAAATAGACCGAAATACTGTATCTGGATTACATAAACTTGAATTATTCATCCACCAGCAGCAAAAATATTTGCACCCTTCGCGAAGATATACATGTGCATACAAGGTTTCCTACCGCATTTAAGGTGCTGACAAATCCTGAGTACTTCCACAATTTTCTCGGACCCCAATTCGAAAATGTTCAAGGTAATGTGGATGGATTTTTGTCCGATTTACAACTCCCCATGAAAAAAGAGGTGCTTGAGATGGGGCGCGGAGGAGACGAGCCTGACACTATTCACTATCACGGTAAATTGGACTCCAAATCTGCACAACTCATATGGAAAATCGACTCTGAAACACCCACTGAGGTGCATATCACCGTTGAACTAAACTACTCAACATCAACTGGAATCATTAATAGGCTTACCGAATCAACTATTTACAAGGCATATCGACTTCAATCGATACGCGATTCCCTATGGCGATTAAAGCAATATCTAGAAAATTTTGACGATGACAGACTTTGACTCTTTAGTACTCACAAAAGAAGCAGCCATCTTTGACCTAGATGGAGTACTCGCCGACACCGAACCAATCTCCTTCGAAATATTACGTAATTTTGTTGCGCCTCATGAGGTTACATGGGCTACGTATCAGACCCTCATCGGTAAATCAGGACTTGATTTCGCTATCTGGTTAAAGGAAAACTATCCATTCACTGAACCCGTAGATAAACTGCAGGCTGCCGCTAACCTTTATCGTGAAACAAAAGTCAGCGAAATCTTGATACAAGAAATGCCAGGAGCGACAGCTCTTATAACCCACCTAAAGCAAAATGGCCTGAAGCTCGCTGTGGCATCTAATTCATCTAAAAAATGGGTCAACGCTATCCTTAAGTCCTCAAACCTCGAACTTTTTTTTGACTTAGTGATAACTGCTGATGAAGTAGCTCGACCAAAACCAGCTCCTGACATCTATGTTCAGGCAGCTTCACAGCTTGAAGTACTCCCAGAAAAATGTATGGTGTTCGAAGATTCTCTCGCGGGAGTCAATGCAGCTCTATCAGCAAAAATGCTCACTATACAACTTCGTCAAGCCACCCCTCAGCCACCCATGGCAAACGACGCTGATCTAGTCATCGATTCTTTCGCCATTTTTCTAAATCAGTAGCTGGGAAGCTAAACATAATAGATAATCCGACTTTAAAGAATAGAAAATGAACAAAGCAATGAGAAAACATTTCACAGTAACCGGTTTTATCGTTCATAAAAATAAAGTAGCCCTTCATTGGCATAAACATGTCAAAAAATGGCTGCCGCCCGGTGGACATATCGAAATGGATGAAGATCCCATCAGTGCAGTTCGTCGTGAAGTTAAAGAAGAAACGGGTTTGAATATTCAGATACTGAGTCAACTCCCCTATGACTATGGCACACCGCTTCAACTTGCAAGACCAGAAGCTATGGCTATTTATGACATGCAGTCAGGTGACGGAACCCTAAAGGCTGTGCATCAGCACATCGACTTTATATATTTCTGCGCGCCAGAAAACGGAACCTTATTTGGGTTTCAGCCTGACGAATGGCTCTGGGTCGACGAAAAAACTATCCAAAGAGGAAAAGTAGTAGGCTTAGGCTATAGCGCAGAAATAGCACAAGACGTGAAGGAATTAAGCCTAGAGGCAATCAAACGATACAAGGAAAAAATGATGCTCGATATGGGACAAGGACCGCGCTCATGATTGGAATCAAAACCATTCGCGAACAAACCTCTCGCGTGCGAGAGGCGCTTAAAGCCCGAAATATGACCGCGCCCATTGATGAAATTCTCGAATCAGATGTGAAAAGACGAGCTTTATTGGTTGAGGTAGAAAATGGACGAGCCGAAAGAAAAGAAGCAGGTAAAGCTATAGGAAAGGCAAAAAACGAATCCGAGCGTACTGAACTAATTGCCAAACAAAGATCCGGAGCTGACCAATTAGATGAACTTGAGTCACAACTGAAAAATATTGATCTGTTATTAAATCAGTTGCTACTAGAAATCCCTAATCTACCTCATCCTGATCTTCCGCTAGGGGGTGAAGAGAACGCCGAGGTAATACTCATGGGGAATGGGACTGGCAACGAAGAGTTGTTCGATATCCCAAAATCCCTGGAGGATTTCACGACCGAAGCAGCAAGTTCACTGCCACATTGGGACATAGGTCGAAACTATGGATATATCGATTTTGAGCGCGGAGTGAAAGTATCAGGTTCTCCTTTTTATATGCTAAGAAGTGACGGCGCGAGAATGCAACGCGCACTAATTAATTGGATGCTTGACCTACATCATGAGAGTGGATTCGAAGAGGTTTATCCGCCGTTCGTTGTCCGCACAGAACCATTAGTTGGAACCGGTCAATTGCCTAAATTTTCAGATAATTTATTCGGTATCGAGAATTCAGATCTCTGGCTTGTACCTACAGCTGAAGTGCCGATCACAAATATGTACCGCGATGAAATCCTCGACCACACGCAACTGCCTATACGCCATTCTGCGTATACCGCTTGCTTCCGACGTGAACAGTTCAGTGCAGGTCGAGAAGTACGAGGAATAAAAAGAGGATATCAGTTTGACAAAGTCGAAATGGTAGTGTTTACGCGGGAATCTGAATCCTGGGAAATGCTTGAAGTACTGCTTCAAAATGCCCTCGATGTCGTTAGAAAATTAGGGCTACGCTATAGGGTGCTAAGACTAGCAAGTGGCGACATCGGCTTTTCAGCATCAATGACATATGATATTGAAATCTGGTCTCCTGGAAGCGGCGAATGGCTCGAAGTGTCCTCTGTTTCAAACTTCACAGATTTTCAGGCAAGAAGAGCTGGGCTACGATATCGATCCGAAGATGGCACCGTCAAACATCTTCATACCCTAAATGGTTCAGGGCTAGGAATTCCGCGTACCTTTGCTGCAATATTGGAACAAAACGTATTACCGGATGGACGAGTCCTCATCCCAACTGTGCTTCAACCCTATCTGGGGAACCGGGAGTATCTGTTACCCGTCGAAAGTGTGTAGGTCTTCTTTCGGATGGGGTGTAAACTAAACCTTCGTGACTAGCTTGGAGGGGTGCCGGAGTGGTTGAACGGAACGGTCTTGAAAACCGTCGCTCGCGGATTCGTGAGCCGTGGGTTCGAATCCCACCCCCTCCGCCACAAGAGCTCCCTAATACCGATTCCCCAATTTCACAGATTAGTGATCATGACTAGCTTGTTGGTCGTTGGAGATACACATGTCAGAGTGTGGGAAGATGAGATAAATTCAAAACTTCGTACTTTAATTAGCGAAGCAGACATCGCTATTCACTGCGGCGATTGGGTGTCACTAGATGCAGTAGAAGGTTTTAGATATGACGCAAAAAGTCACGCTGTCGTGTCCGGAAATTCTGACCCGCGTGAACTAAGGGATACCGTTCCATATATAGAAATTTTGGAAATAGAACAAGTTCGAATAGGTATCACGCATCCCGCTTGGGCGGGACCTGAACCATCATTAGACGAACTTCTGCTCGACTTTCCTACCGAAAAATTTGGAATGCTTGATGTAATTTGCTATGGGCATACTCACGTCCCAGAAATCAGTTCCCACAAAAACATTACTTTTGTAAATGGCGGTCAAGGATATCCCTCTCTCTTTGTACCTGGAACATATGCAACTATAGAAATTTCCAAATCAGGCGACATTGATGCGCAAATTCACGAATTTGCTGAAGCACTGTAAGTCTTGATCTTGATTATTAATTTAGCTGAGGACAATGGAATTCTCGTGAGTTAGACTTAGGAGTCAGTTATTAGCGACGGAGGGGTCGCATAGTGGCCTAGTGCGGGCGCCTGCTAAGCGCTTGTTCGGTTTTTTCCGGACCGTGGGTTCGAATCCCACCCCCTCCGCCATAAAAAATTGAAAAATGAATTCAAAAACAAAAGGTGACAAAAATGCCAACTTTCAACATAACCACATTGGGCTGTCAGATGAATCAGGCAGATTCACTTAAGCTCGCAGCTGGCCTAGAAAAACTTGGTTGGCAATCGGTCGAGAAAGACGGATCAGCAGATTTATTTGTTATTAATACCTGTTCAGTTAGGCAACATGCGGAGGACCGAGCGTACTCACAATTAGGAAGACTAAGAAAACAAAAGCTTTCCGGTGAAGAACTTCACATCGCTGTTATGGGTTGCATGGTGGGTCCAAAAACAGAACAACTATCCAAGCGATTTCCCTATGTTGATGCATGGGCACGACCACAGGAATTTGATCCGATTCTGAGCTTGGCCGAAACAATTAAAGATCCGTCTGAAGGTGATTTGGGCTCTCTATCTATCCTGCTGGATGGAGGCATGACCAGAACCTATGCCCTACCGGCTGGAATATCCGCGTACATACCCGTGGTGCATGGTTGCGATAAATTCTGCACCTATTGTATTGTTCCGCTCCGACGTGGCCGTGAACGATCCAGGCCCGTTGCTGACGTACTCGATGAAATCAATTGGCTAGCTGACCGAGGAATTCGAGAGGTCACCCTATTGGGTCAAACAGTTGAAGCCTACGGCCATGATCTGGCTGAACATCCAAGTCTCGCAACTCTGTTCGAAGCGATTGAAAAAGTCGATGGCATATCTAGAGTGCGATTTCTCACGTCATACCCGAAAGATATGACTGACGAAATTATTGATTCTGTGGCTCAGTCTGAAAAAGTTTGTGAACACTTTAATATCCCTGTCCAATCAGGCTCCAATTCGATGCTGAAAAGAATGCGACGTGGATACACAGTCGAAGAATTTGTAGAGCGAGTGGAACGAATCCGGCTAAAAATGCCTGATGCCGCTATAGCGACCGATGTAATAGTAGGGTGTCCAGGAGAAACCGATAGTGAATTCCAGGAGACACTAGATCTACTGCGACAAATACAGTTCGATACCATACACGTGGCCGCTTATTCGCCTAGACCGGGAACTTTTGCTGATCGTAAGATGACTGATGATGTTTCAACTGAAATAAAAAAGCAACGACTGCACCTAGTAGAAGAAATTCATCAAGAATCAAGTCTCAATATCAATCAAAAACTGCTGAACACAGAAGTTGAAGTTCTGGTTGAATCGGTCACCGAAACACAAGCGACTGGCCGCACGAAGCATGGAACAATCGTGCATTTTGAATCAAGTGATGATATAAAAATTGGAAATCTAGAAAAGATCAAAATAAACCAAACAACGGCTTGGTCATTGAAGGGTCATAAATCAGACAGTCTTTCGCTTTCCGTGATTTAACGTGTCCGCACTCTCAACAACTGACCCAAAGCCAATATGTAAATCTACCCCAATAATACCTTCTCCAAAGGATTGTTATCCTAAGTCTTATGAACCAAACAAAATCTGAGCTGTCAACTGATGTCGCGGTCATATTGGTAATAATTGGAATTATCGGTGGAGCGCCACACGTACTACTCGTCCACAGAACGGCAACACCCGAACAAAATAAATGGGCTCTACCTGGAGGGAAATGGAATAAGAGTGAATCTCTCGAGTCTAGTGCAGAAAAAAAACTTGTTCAGGAAACTGGAATAGATACTTTGTATCTTGAACAATTGTTCACAACAACTGGACTCGACGATGAAAGCGCCTCCGCTGCGGTAGCTTATTTTGCCCTGACCGATTTTACGCGAGTCATACTACGCACTGAGGAAGAATGGAAACCAGGCTGGTTTAATGTCAATGAACTGCCCCAACTCGCCTTCAATAATAATCAGGTAATCCGGCAGGCAATTACTCGCATCGCTGCCAAACTTCAGTACTCGAATATCGCGTACAGTCTTCTGCCGGAAGAGTTCACGTTACGCCAACTTCAAGATGTGTATGAGGCACTCGACGGACAAACCATGGATCGTAGAAACTTTCGTAAAAAAATGTTGGCAGGTGGACTAATAGAGCCTACGGGAAAAACCAGAAGAGACGGAGCCCACCGGCCCGCGCAACTCTATACCTTTCTCCAGAGAGAAGCCGTAATTCTTTAACCAACCTCTATCACAATGCACGTGACGCTAGACTACACGCGTGTGGGTGATACGCTCGAGTCTCAAGATAATTGGTTCTACTAACGAGGTGATGATAAATGAAATTACATGAGTACCAAGCTAAGCAACTTTTAGCGAATTATGGAGTATCGGTACCAGAAGGTAGGGTTGCAACAACTCCTGAAGAAGCTAAGACAATTGCCACTGAAATTGGTGGGAAAGTTGTAATCAAAGCTCAGGCCCACACTGGGGCTCGCGGGAAAGCTGGCGGAGTTAAAGTCGCTGAAAGCCCTACGGAAGCCTTTGAAATTGCGCAGGAAATCATAGGCATGCAACTCGTAACAAAACAAACCGGACCGGCCGGTCTTCCAGTCACGTCCGTACTAGTTGAAGAGGCAATAAGTATAGAAAGAGAACTTTATTTGTCTGTTGCTATTGACGGTTCAATGGCCATGCCTGTGATTATTGCCTCACAAGAAGGTGGTATGGACATCGAAGAAGTTGCGGAACAACGACCTGACGCGATACTGAAGCAATACATTGATCCTGCCTGTGGATTTCAAGGCTATCAGGCGAGGGCTTTGGCTTTCGGACTTGGGCTATCTGGTGAGCTGAACCGACCTGCTACAGCGCTCATCGAAGCTGTGGCTAAGTCATTCCTAGAAACTGATGGTTCTATCGCTGAAATCAATCCTGTTGTCGTAACAACTGACGGAAGAATTCTCGCGGCAGACGCTAAATTTTCCATAGATGACTCTGCTCTCTTTCGACAAAAAAATCTTGAAGGACTCAGAGATAGATCGCAGGAAGCTGACAAAGAGCTTGAAGCTCAGGATGCGGGGATCGGTAACTATATTAAGTTAGACGGTAATATTGGCTGCCTAGTAAACGGTGCCGGACTTGCTATGTCCACATTAGATGCAATAAAAATGGCCGGTGGTGACGCAGCCAACTTTCTCGATATAGGAACAGCCAACTCGCCTGAAGCAGTTGTAGCTGCTCTCAAAATTATCGGAACAGACCCTGATGTCAAGGCCGTACTGGTAAATATATTCGGAGGCCTCGCTCGGACAGACATCATCGCCCAAGGAGTGATTGATGCAAAAAATCAGGGTCTAATCCCGCAACCAACTGTAGTTCGCCTGGCAGGCTCCAACGTAAACGAAGGTAATGAATTATTAGATAATTCAGGACTCGATCTGGTTCGTGCAAATGGTTTTGCTGAGGCTGCGACATCAGCTGTCAGCGCAATATCGTAGAGAAATACATTCAGTTAGTGATAATGGGGGATTTATGAGCCTACTTCTAGATGAAAATAGCAAAGTCGTAATACAAGGGTTTGGAGCCGCAGGCCAGCGTGAGGCAATTATTTGTCGAGACTATGGGACAAATGTAGTTGCCGGAGTTACGCCTGGTAAGGGTGGTCAGGAGATCGAAGGATTCCCAATTCGCAATACAGTGCAAGAGGCAGTAGATGAATTTGCAGCAAATGTTTCGCTCATCTTCGTACCCGCACCATTTGCCGCAGATGCAATACTCGAGGCGAACAGCGCCAACGTTCCAGTGATCATATGTATCACTGAGAATATACCTGTCCAAGACATGATGAGAGTAAAAAGAGTGTTAAATAGTTCCGATTCAATTTTAATCGGGCCAAACTGTCCTGGAGTCATCAACATAGGAGCTCGGGCGCGTGCAGGTATTATGCCTATTGACGTCTATATGGATGGCAATGTGGGCGTGATTTCACGCTCAGGAACGCTCGTCTACGAAGCAGTAGATCAACTCACAAAGGCCGGTATCGGCCAATCAGGTTCAATCGGAGTAGGCGGCGATCCAATTATTGGTACCAGCCAAGCTCAAGCTTTAGCACTCCTTGAAAATGATCCTAATACCGCAGCAATCGTGCTGATCGGTGAGATTGGTGGAACCGCCGAACAAGAAGCTGCTGAGTACATAAAAACAATGAGCAAGCCCGTAGTAGCATTCATAGCCGGTGCAACTGCGCCTCCAGGGAGGCGAATGGGACACGCGGGCGCCATCATCGCGGGTGCAGCTGGAACCGCAGATGCAAAACAGCAGGCCTTACTAGATGCAGGCGCGACTGTGGTAAAAAATCCTGGCGAAATTGGGTCTCAAATGCTCGCAGTGCTTAAAGACCAAGGTCTCGCATAATTAAGAGGTAGATTTCATCTAAGACTAAGAGTAATATGCCCCTTAGAAACTAATTTAAGCAAAAACGGAGACGGCGTACACGTGACATTTGTAATCACTCAGCCATGCATCGATACGATGGACAAAGCCTGCGTTGAGGTGTGTCCAGTAGACTGCATTCATTTCGAAGAAGGCTCTGACAAGATGCTCTTCATCGATCCCGCA
>Ga0114933_10004791_pt1 | contig 12501 bp, 17 predicted proteins | sample 4SBtaG_FD_89691 | JGI IMG/M metagenome (GOLD analysis project Ga0114933, IMG submission 89691) | Deep subsurface microbial communities from Kolumbo volcano to uncover new lineages of life (NeLLi) - 4SBTROV12_W25 metaG | ecosystem: Environmental > Aquatic > Marine > Volcanic | place: Kolumbo...
AAAAAACTTGAAGAACTTGGCGTTGCCGAGATTGAAGACATGACTCTTCTAGATGAAGAAGATTTGAATTCTCTGGATTTGAAGAAAGTTCAAATGAAAAAATTGAAGCGAGCTATTGCCGAACTAGAAGAATAACTAAATTAAATGTCATCTATCATTTCATTTAACCAATTATCTTCGCTCTTTTCTTGAACCTCACCACTTGGTGTTAGAATTGTTGAAAGATCTGGAGCAGGCTCTTCGTAATCCTTTTCAAAATCAACAACATCATTCTTATCTTCTTCACCAAAAATTATTTTATTTATATCACTCTTTTTTTTGAGTTGAGTTATATTATCTTGAGAATAAACAAAGAGTAAATCTACCTTTTCTTTTTTCTTTGCCGAAACTACCTCATATTCACGCTTTCCAACCAACAAAACAGAATGTAAATTTACACTATTATCTCTCTTATTGCGACCTTTAAATTTTTTCCTAATTATCAGAAGTCGGGTTATACCATCATCACACAGAACTTCTCCCATACCATGTCCGAAAGTTTTTGTAACCCGCGCATACATCTCACCTTCAACCGCGTAACGCATCTTTTTCTGAACGGTAGTACGGCATCTTTTTATTTTTTTACCTTTATTTCCACCTTTTGTATTACGAACCATATCTCTTTTGGGAAAAAAAGAACTAAACTTTTTAAATCAATTTTTTCGGGGATTGCATCCCCAAGACCCATGCTTTAATTTATCTCAGACCAAATCTCTTCTTATTTTGAAATTTGTCGTCATAGATCACAAACCCACAATTTATAAAAGTTTATTTATATTTTCTATCAAGCGGTCATAATGTTTTGGATTTGGCTCTCCCCAATAAGCATGTTGTGTAAAAAAAATCGGTGTTGTCTCACCATTTAATGGGAAGAGTTTTGAATATACAATTTCACCATTTAAGCTAATCTCAAACGGTTTCGGTCCACTCCCCACATAAATTGGCTTATTTTTAAACATTATATTGCAACCAAATTCATCGATTAATTTACTTTGTAATTTTGTAACCGCAGATTGATATCAGTTCTTACAGTGAGTAATAGAAATGACTACTATTTTGTTATTTCTTTCAGGCATTATAATTTAATATGTGTATTTATTCTTATTATCTAAACGAAATAATACTTCTTCGCCAAAAATATTAATTATCCAATCATTTATTGAAATTTCGGGAATATCTACTATACTTCGTTCTTGAACATCTTTACTTTGTTCATCTGGTTCATAATAGTATTTCTCATGAAAATCTTCAAATTCATCGCAATCATCTTCAAATTCTAGTTTAAATCTTTCGTGATCTAACTTTATTTTATATTTATCAAAACGCTCCTTCCATAGCGGCGTATTATAGGCAAAATATTTCCAATGATACCACTGAATCTGTTGAACATTTGGATATGCACGATTATATCTATCCAGTTTAAAACATCCGATTTCGGTTCTTATTTTGAATTTTCGCTTTTCTTTTAAAACATTATATAACTTGCACGAAATTGTGTTTGTTTCAGTTACATATTTAAGTTCATCCTCCGTTACTTGTAAATGTATATTTTGAGTATTGATATTTTCATCATCTAATGAAAGATGAAACATTGTATCTATTAATATATGTAATTTATCTTCATAATTACTCTCATATATTCGCGTCACATTAAAGGATTCTAAAATTGTATCATAAACTTCCGATTTTTCATCTTTAAAACGACGAAGATAATACGCAATATTTTTATAATGTTTATTATGAATCGATAGTAAGAGATTCTTATATTTTTGATTTTTGATCCAACTCGGCGGGCGACCCCTATAAGATTTTGTTTTGAATTTCTGCGTTTCTAATGCCATTCTTACCAAAAATACAATTGGCGATGAGATATTATTGTGGTAAAAATTCTTAAAAATATGTAAAATATATACGATCTTGCGTTTTTTATCCCACTTTTCCTTCATTTTTATAATGAATTTTTCTAGTTTAGGATGAATAATTGCATAAAAATCATAATATATTTTCCAAATAAGTTTCCATAATTCTAGAAAATATCCACTATAATAAAATTCGCTCGTCCAAAATAAACATTCATTAAAACTGGTTTTTTTTAATACACTATATATCAATGAATGTTTGACTTCGCCAAATTGATACAGAAATCTTGTTAGTTTCATATAAAAACCTTTTTATTAAGGTTTATAAAATCTTTGATTTATTTCAATTTTTTTCTCGATGTACTATATAATGGCTAATGCTTGGATGTCGCATCTTAATAAAACCAGGAGAAATAATCCGGGAATGAGTTTATCACAAGCTATGAAAAAGGCAAGCAAAACATATAAGAAAAAAAGACGTCAGCGAGGTGGTCAGCTCGAGGGGGCCGACCAAAAAAAACATGAATGGTCTCATCCAAAGGTGGGCGCGAGGAGCACCCAGAGGATCCGAGACTATTACTCCAAGTCTGTTACTGGCCAGGCTCGGGTGGTCGGACATAAACATGATCATACAGACGAACAGATAGAGGCGAACCCCGAGGAGTGGCTAAGAAAGAAGCTTCCCGGCATAGCAAAGGATGCCGGCTTGACGGGTTCAGAAGGAGCGGACTCCCTGGCCGAATACGCCAAACTCAAGAAACCTGAGGCGCCGGAGAAGTTGGACCCAAACACCGAGAAGACGGAGGAGGTCAAGGAGGAGGAGGTCAAGGAGGAGGAGGTCAAGAAGGAGGAGGTTAAGAAGGAGGAGCCGGTGCGTCGGCGCCGCGCTTCACGTGGTGGTCGTCGCCGCAGAAAATCTAGACGCCGCCGCCGTCAGCGCGGAGGAGTACAAGGTAATTTTGACAATGCAGAGAAAGCAGCAGTCGGGCTTAACGGCGGACGTCGCCGCCGCAGACGTAGTCGTCGTCGCAGACGCAGACAGAGAGGCGGTCAGAACGGTGCGGCTGACGCCGGCGCCAACACTCCCCCCGACCCCAACGCTCCTCCCCCCAAGCCCGACCCCAACGCTCCTCCCCCCAAGCCCGACGCAGGCGGGGGCAGCGCAGAGGGCGGCGCCGAGGGCGGCGGTGGCAACGCAGACAGCGGTAATGCGCTTAATGAAAGCAAGGAAGCGGAGGAGAAGGTGCCGATGCATGGCGATGAATCGCATCAACAAACAGGTGATGGTAAAGCGACGGGTGACGACGGCGCACAAGGCGCGGGTATGGAGGGAGGAGACACCGACGCCGACGCAGAGACCATCGCCGCCATCGACACCCCTTCCATCCCCGGCGACGAGGAGAAAAAAGGCGGTCGCCGTCGTCGCCGCTCACGTCGTCGCCGCAGAAATTCTCGCCGCGGAGGCCGTCGGCGCCGCTCAAGCCGCCGCTCAAGCCGCCGCTCAAGTCGCCGCCGCCGTCGTCGCCGGCGCTCAAGCCGCCGCCGCCGTTAAAAAATTATCAAAATAATTTCTAAATATATTGTATAGCATAAATGAGTAATTCATCCTATACACGAAATAGAAAAAGACGCCGTCAGCGCGGTGGACAAAAAAAAGGAGGCGTGTATGGCGGAGGGCACGAGCCGCAGGGCAGCGGAGTGCACGAACATAGCAGAGCGGCGCTCAAAGACCACAAACACCCCTCTCCCGAAGGCAACTTTGCGCCAGCTGATCACACCCACACCATCGGCAGCGCTGGCGGCAACGCCAGCAGCAACGCTGGTAACGCCAGCAGCAACGCTGGTAACGCCAGCAGCAACGCTGGTAACGCCAGCAGCAACGGGCCGCCGCCGCAGGAGGAGGGGGGCAACGCCAGCAGCAACGCTGGCAACGCCAGCAGCAACGGGCCGCCGCCGCAGGAGGAGGGGGGCAACGCCAGCAGCAACGCTGGCAACGCCAGCAGCAACGGGCCGCCGCCGGAGGAGGGGGTGCGAGGTGGTGGACGTCGCCGCCGCTCACGTCGTCGTCGCAGAAATTCTCGCCGCGGAGGACGCCGCTCGCGTCGTCGTCGCAGAAATTCTCGCCGCGGAGGACGCCGCCGCCGCTCGCGTCGTCGCCGCAGAAATTCACGCCGCCGCCGCTCAAGTCGCCGTCGTCGTTAAAAAATTTTCAAAATAATTTCTAAATATATTGTATAGCATAAATGAGTAATTCATCCTATACACGAAATAGAAAAAGACGCCGCCGTTCTCGCCGTAGAAGAACTCGTAGAAATAAACGTAGAAGGCGTCGTCAAAGAGGTGGTGGTCCTGGCTCGAAGAAGGCTGGACCTTTGGATACAGGAGCTCTAGCAGAAATGCGAGCGCATATGGCCAACCCAGACGCCCATTCTGGGAAAGGTCACGGCGATGGTGGTTTACCCAAGGGTGATAATACACCACCCAATACACCGGGAAGTAATAAGGGAGCTAAACCAGGTCCTTGGTCAGGTGCAACCGGAGGAGATTCAGCCGCCCTAAAATCTGCTCTGAAAAAGGAAATTGACGATGGTAAAGCAAGAGCTGGTGCGAAGAATGCTGCTGCAGCAGCAGTTGAGGAAGCCAAGGTGGCCGCCGAAGAGGCAAAAGTTGCACAGAGAGCTGCGGAAGCTGCTGCTAAAGCTGCCTCTGGAGGAGAGAAGGCAATGGACACAGGTTCAGATGGCGCCGGGGGCGGAGCGGATGGAGCGGGCGGAGCAGGTGGAGCAGGTGGAGCGGGTGCGAAAGGTGGAGCAAAAGGTGCCGCTGGTGCTGCCGCGAAGGCGGCTGCAGCCGCCGCCAAAGCTGCAGCAGCTGCTGCAGAAGAAGGTGATGGTGGAGGTGGTGTAACTATAAAAGCTGGAAAGGTAACTGTTCAAGGAGCGGGGGGTGGCGGTAAGGGTGTTGCTTCTGGCGCAGGTGAGGTTGATGCCGGTGGTGGCTCTGGTGCAGCTGAAGTAAAAGAAGAAGCGGCTGCTGGCGATGTGGATGCAGCCGGTGGTGCCGGTGGTGGTGGCGCCGGTGGTGGTGGCGCCGGTGGTGGCGCGGTAGAATCTTTTCTTTCTTTTTTTAGAGGTGGACGTCGGAGTCGCCGCCGTCGTCGCCGAAAAAAATCTAGAAGATCTAGGAAAAGACGCCGCCGCCAACGTGGAGGACAATCTTGTGGTGGTGAAGAAACCCAAGGTGGTGGAAGACGTAGAAGAACGCGAAGAAGAAGAAGAAGAAGAAGAAGGCGCTCTAGACGGAGACGCTAATTTTATATCTAACTATCTATATAATGGCTACTAGAAGACGTAGGAAAAAAATGCGTTTCCGAAGAGCGCGGCGAAGAACACGTCGGAGAAGGCGAAGAACACGCCGGAGAAGGCGAAGACGAAGAAGACAGAGGGGTGGCGGACCAAAAGAAAAACATCAACATCACGATAATCTTGAAGGAACTACTGTAGAAACTCAAGGTTCAAAACCCCCACCACCAACTCCAACACTGAAATTTCCAGCCAATACAATTCCTGGGATGCCAAAGATTAAACCTAGAGGGGAACCGCCATTTGATCCACACGGAGGACACGCTACCGGCGATACGCGCACTGCTGGCGGATCCCGAAGGAGACGAAGAACGCGTCGCCGCAAAAATCGTTAATTATATATTTTTCTAATTATAATATATAATGATCCGCAGAACTAATAGAAGACGTAATCGCAGCAGACGTCGTCGGAGAAGCCGTCGCAGAAGACGCGGGGGGAATCAGACTTTGGGAGAACAGATTAAGGCTGCAGATGGAAAACCACACACTCTTTCACCTGCCCCATACAACAATGCGGGTGTTGTAAAATTACAGCCGATGGGTGGTAGACGTCGCCGCCGCCGTTCTCGCCGGCAGAGAGGTGGGCAGATGGAGATGCTACCGAATGATAGAAACAAGGATATCAACGCGCGCGGTGGTCGCCGCCGTCGCCGCCGTAGTCGCCGCCGTCGCCAGCGCGGTGGTGTAAATGTGGTTGACCCCAACAAGGACAATGGTGGAGGAGGATGTGCCCTCGGAGGTGGCCGCCGCCGCAGACGCCGTTCGAGGCGCCGCCGTCGTTAATATTTTCTCAATATAATATATAATGCAATCAAGAAATCGCCGCCGTAGTTCCCGTCGTCGCCGTAGTTCCCGTCGTCGCCGTAGTTCCCGTCGCCAGAGTGGTGGCCGCCGCCGCCGCAGCTCGCGTCGCCGCCGTAGTTCCCGTCGCCGCCGCCAGAGAGGAGGCCAAAACCAAAACCAAGGCGAGGAGGTGACGGAAGAAGGCATTCCGAAGGACATCCCCCCGGCCGCGATGGCCAAAGGTGGCGGACGCCGCCGCCGCCGTAGTTCCCGTCGCCGCCGTAGTTCCCGTCGCCGCCGTAGTTCCCGCCGCCAAAGAGGTGGACGCCGCCGCCGTAGCTCACGTCGTCGCCGTAGTTCCCGTCGTCGTCGCCAGAGAGGCGGCATGAACACACCAGCCGACAAAGCGCTCCAGGAGCAAGGAGGTGCTGGTCGCCGCCGTCGCCGCCGCCGTCGTTCTCGTCGCCGCCGTCGTTCTAGCCGCCGTCGCCGCTCCCGCCGTCGCCGCCGCTCTAGACGCCGCCGCCGCCGTCGCCGCCGTTAAAATTATTTAAACAACTATTTCAAAATTATTGTTTAAATATCATCAACATCAAGAATTGTTCCTAATCTTTTAACTTCTTTGATATTTTCTTTGATTTGGTTATTCATTTCTCTCCGAAATTCTGTTATATTATCTAAAATTTCTAAGAAATTCTCTGTATTATTTAATTCTTTTACATATAAATATTTATCAAACTTTTCTCTTGTTTCCTTTGGAGTTAATCTTTTTTCTGGATCTGGATGAATATTTTGAACTAAAAAACCAGCAAGGAAGCTAATAAATTCATTTTTTACGAAACCTCTGGGATTAAAGGCTCTTAAATTTTGCAAGAAACCCATACTTAATGAATAATTATCCCATTTTTTTGAACTTGATAATATATGATCAACTATTTTTTCATTTGAAATTTGTTGGTATTTTTTTAATATTTTTTTACATTCGTTCAAATATTTTTCTAAAAATTTAGGAGAGAAATTTTTTGTGAGAACGGGACAGTTCTTTACAAATTCTGTTGCCATATGATTGATATCTTCTTCATTTGCCTGGTCTTTTTCGTGTAAAAGAAAATTTAAATAATGCACTTCTAAAGGCCAATAATAATAATCAGGTGCATATATGTAAAAATAATCTAATAAAGATTCCTTTACTTTGGAAAGATTGATTGAAAGCCCAAAATCAATCAATATTGGTATTTTTTTTATTTCATGAAAAACAATATTGTTATCTTTGAAATCAAAATGTATTATATTATTTTCTCCTAGTATTTCTATTGCCTGTAATAATCTTTTATAGGTCTCAATGAAATAAAGAAAAGCATTTTTATTATCTTCTTGATTTAAGACATATTCTTGGTAATTTTGTTTTCCTACATATGGAATTTCCATTAAAATAAACTGGTCACTTTTATAATCTTTCATAATTCCAGCACATTCATCGCGATCTTTTTTTGAAATTTTTTTGATATTTATATTGCTTGTCTTTGTAATTAATCCAAAAAAATTTTCATTATTTTTTACTTTAGATAATATTTCGCTTATATTTCTCTCATTAGTTGATGCAAAAGTACTTTTTAATTGAATTTTGGAAACAAATTTTTCATTGTTACTTTCTATTGCTGGATGAAAAATACAACCATAACCGCCTTTTGCTATTAAAGCTCCTCCAATCATATAATACTTTTAGAGAAAAGATTTTATGGGGGTGTGGCGAGGGCCCCTGATTAAAAAAAAAACTCAAACTTTTATATGAAGCCTGTGAAAGTTAAACAAAATTACTATAAATTTTCTTTTAAAAAATATGATATGTTTTGGCAAACAATAACCAACTCTTTATCTAAAAGTTTTGATAAAAAAACAAATAATGCAATTTTTTTTCATTGTGGTCGTATTTTATCTATTGATGAACTTCTTAAATCTGAGCCTGAAAAACGATTAAAATATGATGTTGCATTTCATTTTTTTTATGATCTTGGCAAACAATTAAAAGATTTAGAAAGTAAAGATTTATCTGTTCCATTTTTTAAAAAATCTGATATAATTGTTTTAGATGTCCCAAATCAACGTTATCGTTTTTTGTTTATTAATAAAGACAAGCTTTTAAAAATTGATAATGATGAAATTAAAATTGAAATTCCCTATCAGAATAATGGTTTTTTTTCTCCCGAATTAGAAGATGTTAGTGTTTTGCCAGCCAAAATCAGTTGTCAATCAGGAATTTTTAGTTTGGCATCTATGTGTGCATCTTTATTAAATGATAAAAAAATTACAAAAGAAATGATAGAAAAAGGATTTTTTTGGAAAACAAATACACGAGGTGAAGATGATCATTTGTCACCGAGAGTTTTATTATTAGATTTGATTAATGGAACAAAGTTATTTTTTGCTCTTGAAAGATGTTTAAATATTCATACCGAAGATCGTTATTATTTTTTTATTTAATTAATATATATGTCTTTACACGTATTAGCTAAAAAAACACGCGCATTAAGAGGAAATAGTCATAATAAGCATTTTGCACAATATATGACTGGAAGCAGAATTAGGGGGTGTTGTAATCGGGCTAAGCCGCCGCCACCCGGACTTCGTAGATTTACACATCAAAAGGCTTGTTGTCCTGTGGCAAGAACGGATAAACCCCACGTTGATGATAAGTTGGTTCCAAAAGCTCCCATTAAACAAATGGGTTATGGAATATATCTTAAAAGTAGAACTGGAGCCGCAGGACCTGGATTATTGGCTGGAAGACTTACCAGCAAAACTGTTGGACCTAGTCATCAATCACCATCATTATATACCGAATTAAAAAGACTTGAAACCCTTAAACAACCCGCTTGTTGTCCAGCTGGCGAAGATAGAGTAGCAAATCTTAATGAAAATGGCAATATAATCAACGGAAAAAAAGAATTTGTTTATGGCTGTAATTATGATTTCACATGGCCCAGTGTTGGTGATATAACGGAAATTCACGGAAAAGATGTATCTGGTCTAACTGAGGTAACAATTAATATTTGTAGAACTCAAGCTTGTATGAACGAATTGGTTATTGTGACTGATCATGATACAGAAACAAGATTTCCTATTCTTGATAAACCTGCCAAAGCTTGCAGAGCACCCACTAGACAAACTTGCTGTGGCGCAGATGTCACCAAACAATGTGGATGTGCTACCTGTCATTCTTGCCCAACAACTATTAAAATAGATAGACGAGGGCGTCCTTGGAGCACCAAGAAAATGAGGGCTGGCTATGTGAGAATGGTAAATCAAAAAGCTTGTTGCACTACAACCAAAGATATGAGCTGTATGAGCTCTGGAGACTATATATCTAGATTGAAAGCAAGAAAAGCTTGTCCGTGTGATAATCCTGCGCAAAAAAGAGTTTGTGGCAATTCTGGAACTGGTTGTTGATTTTCCAAAAAAATTGATTATAATATTTTTGGAAAATTTATTTTAAAGATGCATCTCCTTATTCATATTGTTGGTGATTCTGGCTTGGCCGAAGGTAATAAAAATATTTTAAAAGAATTTTATCTTGAAGGTTTGCGAAAACATAAGCTAAAACTTGAAACAACTCATCCCGATTCGGGCTTTGATTTGTTTTGTCCACGCGATTTAACCATCCCTCATGGGAAGACAAGCTTTATAGATTTGGGAATACAATGTGCTGCATATGACTCCCCGACCACATCTCCCAAACCGTTTTATGTCTATCCACGATCAAGTTTAAGTAAAACTCCCCTTCGTTTAGCAAATTCTGTAGGAATCATAGATTCTGGTTATAGGGGTAATATTCTTGCCGCTGTAGACAATATTTGGGATCAGAACTTTCAACTTAGAAGAGGCACTCGTTTGTTTCAAATATGTGCACCTGATTTGTCTCCTTTTACTGTTGAGTTGGTTGATTCTTTGGATGAAACCGCGCGGGGCGCGGGTGGTTTTGGATCTACGGGACAATAAAATCACATTATAATATATAAATGGGACGTAGACGTAGAAGTCGTAGACGTAGAAGTCGTAGAAGAAATCGTAGAGGAGGCAAAGGAAAGGGCGCCTTCAAACGAAAAAGCGCCAGACACGGGAGAACCGATGCGCAAATGCGCGCCGCTGCCGCCCGTCGGAAAAATAAGACTGTCAAAAAAACCAGCGGAAATCATTCTCCTGGTTGGAAATCTGGTAAGGGGCAAGTCGCTGCTTGGCGAACTAATTGGAAACAGACTAAAAGAATGCCTAGTGCTAGAAAATCTTCATCACATCGTGTAACTAAAAAACGTTCTAGATTAGGTGCACCTCCTAAGGGACACGCGCCTCCACCACCGTCAAAAGTTGCGAAGGCTGGAAAACAAGCTGCTGATAAGGCTGCTAAAATAGTTGCAGATTCTGTTAAGGGAGCAGCAAATCAGGTTGCAACAGAAGCGCGGAAATGTACTGGACCGGGAAAATGTAGCACGCAAAAATCTGCAAATGAAAGTCGTGGATTATGCTTTAGTTATGGAAAAGATTGTATGTGGGAAGGGAAAAAAGCTGGTCAGAAGGCACACGCAACTTGGAGAGAAGCTGCCGCATTAGGCGCTGAAAGAAAATTGGAAAAATACTATGGGAATAATAGACCACAAACACAACTCGGCAATGTTCAAGCAAAGGGAAATGCTGCCTGGGGTGCAGCAAACGCAACTAGTGCTTTTAGACGATCGGCTTGGGATGCTCGCAAAAAACGCGATCCAAACTCGCCCCATTACAGTGGCGCCGATGATCTTAAACCTATATCCAAAATTTCAAAAATAGCTTCATCCAACGTAAATACAGCAAAACTTGCCAAAAAAACAGGAGTATCTATTTCTCAAGTTAAAGCTGGAAAACAAGCGGCAAAAGTTGCGGCTAAGAAGGCTGCTGCTGCCGTTAAGGAGGCAGCTACACAAACTGTAAAGAAAGGTTGTCCGCAAGGTTGCCGATGTGACCATAGAATCGAATGTGCGGCTTGCCCACGTGTCGCCGCGGGAGGAGGCAGAAGTCGTCGTCGCTATGCAAAAAATGCCCCGCGCGCTGGACCACGTCGTCGTCGGCGTCGTTCCAGAAGAAGATAATCTTCACTTTATATATGCGAAGGAAGACTAAAAAATGTAAAATTGCTAGAAGAAGGAAATCTAGGAAAAAAAGAGGAGGTCGCGGGACTAGAAAATATAGAAAAAGAAAGAGAAGCATTATGAGGCGGAGAAGGCGTCATTTTCAGTTTGGTGGCGGGCATTATAATACAGGAGGAGCTGGTGCACAAGCACTCGCTGGCATCGGATCTGGGGGAGGAGGCGGCGCACCTGGATCATTTGCGAAGGGATTTATCGCGGGATATTCATCTTGTGTTCCTGGCGCACATTTTGTTGGATATACGCATCCGATTTAAAAAAAAAAAATTTCATTATTATATAATGTCCGAAAATGTTGTTGTTGAATCTGATCCGCCGGTTGCAACCGAGGGTTTGTGGGATAAATTCCGCCAAAAAATAGAGGGGATAGAAATTAATGCAGAAACTGTTATGACACTTCTTAGATATGCTATGGAAGTTGTTGAACTTTCTGAAATAAAAGGTCCTCAACAAAAAGAAATGGCTTTAAAATTATTAACATTAGCAATTGAAGATTCTTGTTTAGACGCCTCCCATAAAGAAACTTATTTAAATATGGTCAATAATGGAGTTATGGCAACTACAGTTGATATTATTGTTGATGCAACTAAAGGAAAACTAGCAGTTAATAAGACTATTAAAAAGGCGAAAGGAATTTTGGTCCAAGTCAAAAATGTTATCAATGGATTAGTTTCTTGTTATAGAAAAATGAAATAATTATATATTAATGTATTATTTCATTTCCGGTATATTGGCGGCACTATTTTTTATACAATTATTCATTTGTAACTGTGAAGGCGAGCCTCCAAAATACAAAATAAGTTGTGATGATTTTTTTATTAATGGGAGTTTTTATATTGGAAGTCGTCATATACATCATTGGTTAATATTTTTAATTTTATTGATAATTATTTTTCCCTATTATATATTTTATCCTTCCAATCTTGGGATATTTATTATGGGCTTTTCTATTTTAATGATTTTACATGGTTTAAGTTATAATGATTGTTTTGTGTTTTAACCCAGGGGGCTAAGCCCCCCCGAACCCCCTAAGTTTAAAGCCGCGACATATACCATTCTAACTCTCTATTATATGGGCGAGGAAGTAATATTACCGAAGGTTTTTTAAATTTAAAACCTATTTCTTTTAATTTTAAAAAAATATATAAATTTAAGTACTCCATGTATATAATATGTATAAATATTTTTTGAATCCAAGACAACTACAGAGATCTTTTAGTCATATTGGTCCGAAATTTCATAATAAGGGAAGGATGTATAAAAAAACTCAATGGAACCATT
>Ga0114933_10004793_pt1 | contig 12498 bp, 10 predicted proteins | sample 4SBtaG_FD_89691 | JGI IMG/M metagenome (GOLD analysis project Ga0114933, IMG submission 89691) | Deep subsurface microbial communities from Kolumbo volcano to uncover new lineages of life (NeLLi) - 4SBTROV12_W25 metaG | ecosystem: Environmental > Aquatic > Marine > Volcanic | place: Kolumbo...
CGAGCTGGACGAGGCCTCCAACGGTGCGGACCTCGCAGACGTCGACGGGGACGGGCACAACGATCTCGTCGCCGGTCTGGACGACGACGGTGACGCGGGCGTGGTCTACCTGCTGCGGGGGACCCCGACGGGGCTCGGCGGCGCCGAGGTGCTGCTCGACCTGGAGCCCGGCTCCGAGAGCGGGACCAACCACCCCGGCCAGGGCAGCCTGTACCTGTGGGACTGGGACGGCGACGGAGATCCCGACCTGCTCAGCGCCCACCGCCTGCACAGCGGTGACTTCAAGTCCGCGGTGCTGGACCTGATGGAGAACCACGGGACCGGACGCTTCGGTGCCCTCTCTCCCGTCCTCGGGGAGAGCGAGATGCCGGCTGGTCTCTACCTGGCGGTGCCATGATGGCGCGCGACGACTACACGTCCGAGCAGACGAGGTGAGAGATGTGGTGGATCCTGCTGGCGGCCCATGCGACCCACGCAGCCGACCCCCCCGAGCCCGTGACCTGGGACCACAGCGCCTTCGTCACGCTGACCCCTGACATGACTGAGAAGGACCTGCCGTGGATCCAGCTGGACCGGGAAGACCTGGTCCGGTGGGCTGACGCGCCTGGCGGAGAGCCCATCTGGATGACGGGCATGGATGCTCCCACCGAGCCCGTGTGGTTCTTCAACCGCAAGGGTGAGCCCAACCTGCGGGGCCGCGACGCCGCAGCCCTGGCGGTGGTCGCTCCGGGCCAGGCCGTGTTTCGCGTCGCTGGGAGGGAGATCGGTGAGACCCGGTGGCCTCCCCCCGGGGCCAGCCTGGACGTGGTCTGGGGTTGGGGGGAGCGAGGCAAGGCTTGTTCGCACCAGGGCGTCTGGGCCCTCACCGGGAGCCAGCTCGCGGGCTTCCTGGTGTTCACCTGGTCGGCCGGCCGCACGACGGACCGGCCAACGACGGACCTGGTCCTGCTCCGCGACGTCGTGGACCTGAGCTCCCTCGGCATCGAGAGCCTCTCCGGGTGGAGCGTGCAGCCGATGACCCACGAGTACAAGCCGGGCAGGCGGTTCTCCCTGCTGTCCCCTGTGCTGGTGCTCCTGCCGCCCGAGGGCTCGGGGTTGCCTGCCCTCGCGCTGCGGCAGCTCCTTCAGTACAACGAGCCTCCCATCGGCGACGAGACCGTAGAGATCCAGGTGGCGGGACTGCTCCTGGAGTGACGGCGCTGACCGCCCAGGTGGATGGCGCACAGCGACCGTGTCTCCGAGTCTGGGAGATGACCCGGGGGAGCCCCTCGTTCAGGGGGCCGCGTCTGTGCAGGACTCCCCATCGCAGCACACCGATGCGACCAGGGCCGATGACCAGCTCAGGGCCGTGCCGTAGGCGACGTCGTCGGGCAGGTTGTCGTCGGCGCCTGAGGATAGGTCGGAGTCCACCAGGCAGACCTCGGCTGCGTAGATCCCGCCACCGGACTCGGCCCAGTTCCGGGCCAAGGCTGCACCTTCGAGGTCGATCCGTCCGCTCAGGCCAGCGTCGAAGTAGATCCCGCCCCCCAGCTCCGCCGCGGCGTTGTCTTCGACGACCACCCCCTCCAGCGTGCCGGCGGACGCGAAGTACGCGCCTCCACCGCGGTCGGCGGTGTTGCCCCGCACGCTGCCGCCTTCCATGTGCACCGTGCCGTAGCTGCTGCTGGCGTACAGGCCGCCGCCGTGGGGTGCAGCGTTGCTCTCCAGCTCCAGGTCCCGCAGCAGCAAGTCCACCGACCGCCGGCTGGACTCGACCACGAACAGCCCACCGCCGCTGTGAGAGGCCTGGTTGCCGGCCACGAGCAGGTCGGCCACCAACACTTCGCCTGCCGCGTCTCCTTCCAGGGCCAGGCCGCCGCCGCTCTCGGCCTGGTTGCCTCGCAGGATCAGCCCTTCGACGCGCATGTCCCCGTCCAGGACCGCTGCCAGGCCGCCCCCTGTAGCGGCGGCGTTCTCCGTGAGCGTGATGTCGGTGCCCTGCAGATCACCCCCTCGCAGCCAAGCCCCTCCGCCTTCGTCCGCCAGGTTGCCGGAGATCTGGAGCCCCGAAGCCTGGACCGAGCAGTACCAGAGCTGCACGCCCCCGCCGCGTCCGGCCGAGACGCTGTCCATGATCCGAAGATCTTCCACTACCATCAGAGTGGACCCGGTGCCGCCGTCGCAACGCACGGCGCTGTCCGAACCGCCGGTGAGGGTCAGCGAGGTGAGGGTCAGATCTCCGCCGTCGGGGGCTCCGACGACCAGTGCCGCCCCGCTGCCGGCCGCATCCACCACCACGTCCTCCGCAGCGCCCTCGCCAGCCAGGGTGAGGGGGAGCTGAGTGACGACCAAGGACTCCGTCCAGGTCCCGGCACACACCGAGACCGTGTCCCCCGGAGCAGCCGCGTCGATGGCTGCCTGGACGGTGCTGAAGCCCGAGTCCGCGAGCATCGCCGCGTGGCCCGGGGCGCAGGCGGTGACCGGCTGCTCGGTGTCCGGGTCTGTCTCCGAGACGGTGTCCGAGGTCTCGACAGCGTCGACTCGGACCGAGCCAGCGGAGTCTGCGCAGCCTGGCTGGAGCACAATGAACAGGGGCAGGGCGATGAGGAGCACGTTCCTTCCTTCAGAGCTCTCTGACCTGCCAAGGTCAACGTACCACGGCGCGGAGCCCTGCCAGAGGTCTCTCGGCACGAGCGCAGGCTGCTGGCGCCGGCCGCGATCCCAGCCAACAGGTCCTGCCGGCGCACCAGCGGAGCCAGGGACCAGTCCACCGCCGGGTCCCCGGAAACCAGCGAGAGCGGGTAGGTGTGCCGCCCCGGAGGTCCCTGCAGCACCGGGTCGACCGTGGCGGAAGAGCGCTGGCCTCCGGTTCTACCAACAGCTCAAGCCCCAGGCGTCGAGATCCCACGTCTTGATCAGGGTCGAGAACGCGGCGATCACCGAGCGGTCGCAGACCTCGGCCTGCTTGGCGGTGCCCTCGGATCGGTCGTCGACGTACTCGGTGTGGAAGACCGCCTTGCCCGCGTCGGTGAACACCGACAGCCGCCCGCACTCGGAGTAGTCCAGGCACGACTCGTTGAGCGCCCAGTCGAAGTCCGGCTCCAGGGTGGCCGCGATCTCGACCGCGTTCTTGAGCCCGATCGACAGGCCCCGGGCGTGGGCCTCGGTCGCCAGGAAGCGGTTGTAGTCGAGCTGGTCTGCCTCGCTCAGGGGGAACCCGGAGTCGTTCGAGTAGCCGTCGACGTTGTCCGGCTCGACCCCGTCGCAGGCCTTGGAGACCGCGGTGTCCAGGCGGGCCTGCATGACGGCGCGGACCGTCGAGGAGCGGACGTCCAGCCACTTCTCCCCGGGCCAGCCGTCCAGCGGGTTGCCCTTGTCTTCTACAGCGAAGTCGCCGGCGTCGTCTCTCCAGTCCTCCCAGGAACCGGCAGAGAAGTAGCAGATGACCACGCGGCCGTCGGCGTGGAGTCCGTCGATGGTGGCCTGGGGGGTGTCGAACAGGTCCAGGTCGTACATCGCCACGTCGGGGGTGGTGTCGAGGGTGCCCTGGAGCTGCCACTGCCAGGTGGTGCCGGGTGCAGGAGTCCAGGGGCCGGGTGTGGCCGTGTCGGTGGTCTGAGTCGGTCCTGCGGTGTCCGTCGGGCCCGGGCCGCCCGTGTCCCCGGTGGATCCGGTGTCGGTCTCGCCGCAGGCCTCTGACCCGGCACAGTCGCTGTCGTCGCAGTCGAAGGCCCCGTCGCGGTCGTTGTCCGCGTCGTCGGAACACTCTCCGGGATCGTCCCCCTCGAAGGGTTCTTGTTCGTCGCCGGAGCACGACAGGGCCAGCAACAACAACACCATCGATGGGAGCGGTATCGGACCCGTCGCGGCCACGCAACCGGGTCCCCCCTGCCATCCGGTGGGGGAAGAGCGGTGGGCCTCGGGGCCTGTCGGGCCCGGCTGTCCCCTCGACGCGCTGATTCGAAGCCTGAGACATCGTGTTTCGCCCTGACACATGTGAGCCGTTTCACACGCCGCGAGAGGCCCGATCTGTGCGTCCCAACACAGATCTCGGGCCCCGGACCTGGCCCTGGCCCTGGCACCAGGCTTGCAATGGACCTGGAGGAGACCGACCCAACCCTTCGGAGGTCGTCGCCCATGGAATTCACCCGCATCCTCGTTCCCATCGACTTCTCGGTCTGCTCCAAGCTCGTGGCGGGCCAGGCCGGCCAGCTGGCCGCTCGCCTCGGTGCCGAAGTGGTCCTGCTCCACGTGGCCCGCTCCCCGGACGGGCTGGCTACTACGACGGGTGTGACCCCCGAAGGGGAGCCCGTCACCGTGGCAGGCTACCTGGCCGACGAGGCCGAGCAGGGCATGGCGCCTTACCTGGCAGCGGCCCGAGAGAAGGGCGCCCGCGTGACCCACCGTGTGGCGGTGGGCCCCGTGGTCTCAACCATCCATCGGGTCGCCGAGCAGGAGCGTGCAGAGCTCCTGGTGATGGGCACTCATGGGCGCAAGGGCATCGCCCGGGCCCTGCTGGGCAGCGTGGCCGAGCAGACCTTGCGCACCGCCCAGCTCCCCGTGATGATGGTCCGGCGCCAGCCCCGCCCCGAGTGCGACCACGAGCGCTGTGACTGGTGCCAGCTCGGCGTGCGGACCGACGGCGAGCGGGCGATGGAGGCCGAGCTCGAGGGGTGAGCAACCGGACGCAAGCCTCCTGCCCCAACCCTGACACCGAGTCCTGAACGACATGCCTGACCTCCTCTTGACGCTGTGGCTTGCCTGCTCAGGCGGCGCCACGACCGACTCGGACGCAATCGAATCCCGCGACAGCGGCTCGGGGTCGGGGACCGACGAGATCTGCAATTCGACCGTCGGAGTGACAGCTCCCCTGGAGAGCTGCCGGCCCGAGCATCCCTGCGAAGCCACTGGGGACGGGTCGATCCTCGACGAACCGTCCACGGCGCCGGCCTGTGTGACGACAAACACCGATCGCACGACCCACGACGACGGTCCTCCTCAGCAGTCCATCGACGCCGACGGCGTGACCCGGTCCTGGTGCGCGACCTCGAGCGAGGACACCCGCCGCCCGTTGGTGATCTGGTTCCACGGGGCCGGAGGCAGCGCCGACCACGTCTACGACTACACCTCGCTGCGAGACAAGGCTTCCGACTGGATCTGGGCCGATGGTTCCCGGGGGTTTCACCTGATCTCCGTCCAGGGGCGGAACCTGCATTGGCCGACCGCTGATGCGCGGGACATGTCGCACCACGACATCTACCACCGGGATCTGGCCAGCCCGTCGGGCAACCGCGACGTCGAGCTGGCCGACGAGCTGATCGACGCCTGGGTCGACAGCGGCCAGGCCGATCCCGCGCGGATCTATGTCATGGGGTGGTCGAACGGGGGCTTCTTCGCCCAGCTCTACGGCGCTGCCAGACACCAGACACCGACCCCAGGGGGCAACCGCGTCGCGGCCGCAGCGGTGTTCAGCGCGGCCGATCCGTTCAACGACACCCAGGCCGACGACGGGCTGGCCTGCCAGCTCGACCCCTATCCAGACGTCACCGTACCCATCCACCTCACCTCCCGTTCTTGCGACCTGATCGCCTGCGACCAGGACCAAGCCGACGCCTTCCTGGAGGACGACTACCTGGTCGCCCCCGGGGCCATCGTGGGGCCTTGGTCGAGCTGGCTCTCTGAGCGGCTCGGCAGCGGCCACGTGTGGCAGCTCGTGGATGCCTATGGTGAGACCGACGAGAGCTGCACCTCACCGACCTGGTGCCCCCTCTGGGTCGCCAGCCTGAACCACGTGCGGTGGCCCGACGGCGTCGCAGACGGCAGCGGACTGGACCAGGAGGAAGCGATGCTCGCGTTCCTCGAGGCGCACGGCGGGCGGTGAAACCGATGGACTCCCGGCCGAGACGATGACCGAGGCCGGGAGAGCAGAGGCGCTGGTCAATGTCCCGGAGCATCGCCGAGGTCGATTCGCCGATGAATCCGCTTCATCCCGGCCCAGCTGATCAGCAGCACGAGGGGCACCGCGATCGCCTTGAGCATCGGATGATCAACCCCTGGAAAGTGGAAGGAGCCGAGCGCGTAGCCGATGAGCGACACGGAGTAGTAGCTGATCGCGATGATGGAGAGGCCTTCGACGGTCTCCTGGAGTCTCAGGGAGCGCTGGGTCTGGGTCGCCATCGAGGCGAGCAGGGCTTGGTTGTGCGCCTGTACATCGGTGCTCACCTGGACATCGAGTAGGACAACTGCACGGCTCAGATGCCCGGCAAGCTGCTCTCGGCGCCGCTCGATGGCCTCGATGGTCCGCATTGCGGGCTCGAAGCGTCTTTCGATCAGCTCGTGGAGCATCTGCTGACCGGGTATTTCTCGCTCCTTGAGGGCTTGGCAGCGATCCCGGACAATCTGTGCATAGGCTCGGCTCGCAGAGAAGCGAAAGCTCACCTGCGCCGCCAACTTCTCCACCTGTGCTGACATCTTGAGGAGCGCCGAGAGTGAGTCCGCGGCTTGTCCCTCAGTCATGTCCGCGCTCAGCTTCAGGAGCCCCGCCTCCAGCTGGGTGAGCTTCGGGGCTGCGGCTCGGGCGGTGTGCAGTCCGTGCAGGGCCAAGCTCTGGTACAGCTCCAGCTCGATCAGGCGCTGGACCAGCCGGCCGGTGGTCGCGGCCGACATGCCACAGTCCGAGATGGTGAAACGAGAGAAGCCGTCGGGATGGTGACGGAAGTCGGTCCACACTTGGCCTCGCCCGCCCCCGACAAAGCTGGTGCAGCAGGAGTTGCTCTGGAGCAGCCCTCTGGCTGGCGTCATCGGGCGCCGCTCGACCGCTACATGGACGGCGGCCAGGATGGGACCGGGGACCTTGCTGAGCCAAGCACTCGGTGTTCGCCTGTGGGCGAGGTCATCATTGGGGGCAGTGCTGGACCCCTGATGAATAAATGTAACGCTGGAGAATTCAGTGTGTCGCTCCCAGCGCAGGATCAGCCGCTCGAGGGGAACGCAGTGAAACCGGGCCCCTTCGGCGGGCCCGGGTACGCCCTGATCGTCACACAGTTCGCTGATCCAGGCCCTGCCGGCATCGGGCTCGTGGTCCGTCTCAGGCCAAGCCAGATAAGTGACCTGACACGGTGTAGACAGTGGCACGAAGGGTCGCTCGTGCAGCTCCTGGCCGAGGACGGAGCGGAGCGGGTGATCCTCCAGCATCGGGGAGTCCAGCGCCGGTGAATTCCTGGATGCCACAAGCCCTCCACTCAAAGTCTCATCGGTGTGAGGCGTTCAGGGGCGCAGCCTGTCAGAGAAGGACCGGACCTCACCTGCAGGGATGAGGTCGAAGGCCTGGTGCACCCGCTCCACGAAGTGTTCGACGCCAATCGCAGCGGCCAGTCCGCTGGCCAGCAGGGCATCCCGCACAGGCCCCCGCACACCGGCCAACCACAGGGTCACGCCCTGGCGTTCGAGCGACTCCAGCAGCTGGGCCAGCCAGTCCAAGGCCTGGGCGTCGACGCTGCCGATGGCTTTGGCGTCCAGGACCAGGTGGTGGACGTCCTGCCCGGCCAGGTGACGGTCGATGATGCCCTTCAGGAAGGCCGTGTTGGCGAAGTACAGCGGGGCATCGATGCGCAGGGCGAGCACGCCGGGAGTGATCTCAGCGTCGGGGTGGCGGGCCACGTTGCGGTAGATGGTGGTGTTCGCCAGCCGACCCAGGACCGCGACGTGCGGTGTGCTGGTGCGCCACACGAACCAGAGCAGGCTCGCGGCCACGCCGACCCCGATGCCAGGCTCGATGCCGAGGGTCAGGGTCGCGATGAAGGTCAGGCCCATCAAAGCGAGATCGGAGCGACTGACCCGGGCCAGGTGCCGCGCCTCCTTGACGTCCACCAGCCCGAAGACGGCCGTCATGATGATGGCGGCCAACACGGCCTTGGGCAGGTAGTGGAACAGGGGGGTCAGTACCAGCAGGGTCACCACGACCACCGCCGAGGTCACCAACCCGGCCACCCCGCTCTGGGCGCCGGCCTGGCCGTTGACGGCGGTCCGGGAGAAGCCACCGGTGACCGGGTAGCCCTGGAACACCCCGCTGGCGACGTTGGCCAGGCCCAAGGCCTTGAGCTCCTGGTCGGCGTCGATGTCGTAGCGGTTTGCCCGGGCGAAATTGCTGGCGACCGAGATGCTCTCCATGAAGCTCACCAGGGCGATGGTGATGGCGATGGGGGCCAGCGCCAGCACGGTGGCCCAGTCGAGCTCGGGGACACGGAGCGCTGGCAGGCCGCCCGGTACCGCGCCCACGATGGCCACCCCGCTGGCCTCCAGCCCCAGCGCCCACACGAGCACGGTGCCGCCAACCACCACGAGGAGGAAGCGGGGAAAGCGCGGCGCGAACCGCTTCAGCCCCAGCAAGAGGGCGATGCTCGTCCCCGAGATGGCCAGGGTCAGGAGGTTGACCTGGTCCAGCTGCGAGAGGGCCTGGAGCAGGAGGGTGTGCACGTGGTGACTGCGGGCCAGGTCCAGCCCCAGCAGGTGCTTGAGCTGGCTGAAGCCGATGATGAGGGCGGCGGCCGAGGTGAAGCCGGCGATGACCGGGTGGCTCAGGAACTTGACCAGGAAGCCCAGCCGCGCAGCGCCCATGCCCCACTGGATTCCACCGACCATCAGGGCCAGCAGAGCGGCCAACGCGGCGACCTGGGCCGGGTCTTCGGCCCCGATGGCGCCGATGCCGCTGGCCACGAGGAGCGAGACCATGGCGACCGGGCCCACGGCGAGCTGCCGGGAGGTCCCGAGCAGGGCGTAGAGCGCGATGGGCAGGGTCGAGGCGTAGAGCCCGATGATCGGGTCCAGGCCAGCGAGCATCGCGTAGGCCATGGCCTGGGGGATCAGCATGATGGCGGTGGTCAGTCCGGCCACCAGGTCGCTGCGCAGGCTGCGTGCATCGCTGTGCTCGAGCTGGCTGAGGAGGGGCAAGGTCATCGGCGCTCCAGGTTGCTCCCCAGGTCAAAGCAAGCACCGTGCCAGTGGGGGTTCACGGTGCCTCGGGCGACCGCAGGGGCGTCGGGTCCGATGGTGTTGCAGACCTGTTGCAGGACGGGATATGACTGAAACATCGGAGACACACTTGAACCAGACGGTCGGCCCCCGCATCTCGCGACCGTTCCGGTGCTCGCAGCGAGCCAACAGGGAGCCTGAAGTGACCGATTCCGCACCCCAGGAACCCGGAGCCAAGAACGATTCCGGCGCAAGCGGCCAGCTGAATTACTGGCGATTGGGCTGGCGGACACCGGTGATCCTGGTCGTGGTGTGCCTGAGCCTGATGATCGGCTGTGGCAAGCCGCACCCGACCACTGACGAGGGTCGGCTGAAGCGGCTCATGGACATGTACGCCACCTACCGGCTCGCGTTCCCCACGGTGAAGGGGATCTCCGCCGAGGCCTTGAACCAGCACCTCGCAGCTGGCGATGATCTGGTCCTTGTAGACGTGCGACCGTCCGAAGAGCGCGACGTGTCGACTCTGCCCGGTGCGGTTCCGATCGCCGTTGTGATGGACAACGAGGCCGACTACCTGGATCGGACCCTGGTCACGTACTGCACCGTTGGCGGCCGAAGTGGCCTCCACGCCTTCCGGTTGAAGCGCCGAGGCTTCGACGTGCTCAACTTCGAGGGGAGCATCCTGGCCTGGACCCATGTCGGCGGTGCGCTGATCGACAAACAAGGGGCGCCAACGCGGCGTGTACATGTGTATGGGGAGCGCTGGAATCTCAGCGCAGAGGGCTACGAGCCCGTCGTCACCAACGATGACGGCGCCGTCGAGTCTCTGTAGTCAACTTGGGGCCCGCTCACTCGGGAGGGCTCACCGCCCCAGGATCTCCCGCATGTCGGCGCGGTCGATGTCCTCGATCTCGTCCCGCACGTCGTCCATGTCGGCCCCCGCGCAGGACCAGTCGACGTCGCGGGTCAGTGCGATCTGACCAGCCAGGGCGAAGAAGACCTCGAAGTTCGAGATGTTGGCCGCAGCAGTCGGGTAGGGGCCTACGAATCCGCTCATGATGCCGGGCATCTTGGTGGGGCCGAAGCCATCGGTGAAGTCCGCCCACTGCTCGGTCGTGGGCTCGAACTTCCACTGATAGCTGCCCCCGGCAAAGGCGCCCCCGGACGTACAGACCGCATGGCCGGCCTCGTCGGCCTCGATCACGAGCTGGACCTTCTGGAAGCCGCTGCAGTCGCGACGACCGACCACGACGGTCTGCGAACCGAAGCTCCCGGCGCTGTCGATCCACTCCGAGCCGCTCCGGCCCAGGTCAGCTGGGAGGGTGCTCTCGGTCCAAGCGGTGCAGAGGGCTTCGGCAAACGCGGGATCGAGCAGGGCGCCCTGGCCTGCGAACACGGTGGGAAGAAGGACGAGCAGCATGATGAACTCCTGTTTGATAGGACCTGCTGCAGGTACCGTGCCAAGTAAGCGGGGCCGGCTCACGGCCGTTCGAACCTGATCGTTGCGTCTGGTTGTGTCACCGCGTGAAACAGTAGTTGCACCATTGAATCAAGTTGGCTGCCGACCAGAGCAGCCTGACGCGGCCGACACAGGCATCCGCGAGGCCATCGCCGAGCCTGCGACCCGTGCGAGCGGTGTCCTGGGACTTCATGCATCCTGCTCACAGGAGACAGACCCCGCTGGCCTTGACCCCACTGTTGCTGTTCGCCTGCGCGGCCCCTCCGACCGCGGACCCGGCGGACGGGTCCGCCTCGGTGTCGTCTCCCGACACCGGTGAGCCCGCCGGCACCCGAGCCACCGACGACGCCGCTCCGCGCTGCCCGACGGATCGGCCCTTCGCGGTCGCCGGTCCGGACCTCTGCCAGGACGGCGAGCGCAGGAGCTGGCGCGGCGTGAACGCCATGCACATCTTCGGTGGCGACGGCTCGGACATGGTCGCCTGGGACGTGCAGATCGTGAGGGAGTTCATCTCGAACCCTGCGGAACAGCCCCTGGCCGACGACGGGGTCGTCGAGGACAGCACCGGCGCCTGGCTCCATCCGCTCGAGGGCATCCTGGACCGCAACCGGGACCGAGGCTGGGTCACGGCCGAGCGCTTCGCCCAGCTGACGCTCGACGCGCTTGATGCGGACAAGCCGGTGCTGGCGGAGTGCCACGGGGCCCCCCTCGTGGCGTTCGTTCGCTCACCCGACACTGCGGGCGAGGGGCCTGATGGCCTGGGGCAGAGCATCCTCGAGGGCGAGAGCGCCACGGGCTACCCCCTGGGCGACGGAGACACCGCAGCCGCCTATGCAGCGCTCGGAGTCGACTACCTGGAAGAGCGGCCCCTGGTCATCGACGGCCCCCCCGACACCCCGTCCCGGGTGCTGACCAGCCGGGATTGGTACCCTCAGACCGTCCAGGCCAGCGCGCTGACGCTGGAGAGGATGGTGGCCACGCAGGTGGCGAGCGCCCCGCTGGACGTGCTGGTCCTGCACGGGGGCCCGGTGAATCTGGCCGACTGCACCGCCTCGAACCGGACCACCAACGACGTGCCTTGCAACTACGGGACCGTGCCGGCCGAGGTGATTCCAGCGGACCACACCCACCTCGAAGCCCTCCTGGACGCGGCGCCCTTCACGGTGACGGGGATCGACCTGATGGGCTCGCCGCCCTTCGACGCGACCAGTGCGGCCGACGTCGGGGCCACCCTCGCCGCCTACGACGTGGTCGTGTACTTCAAGCACTGGAGCACCGGGATGACCGACGCCATCGCGGAGGCCTTGTTGGCCCATGCAGACGCTGGGGGCGGCCCGGTTGCGATCCACCACGGCCTGTACAACGACGGCGGCTCCAAGGATCTCCTGGTGGCCGCCTTCGGGGCCGGTTCAGCCCAGTCCGGCTGGGGTGCGCGGGATCCGGACCGGGGCGCCTTTGGCTATGCAGCTACGAGCTACGGGCACTTCGTGTCCACGCACAGGATCGACCACCCGGTCCTGGTCCAGGCCGACTTCCCGGCGACGCCCGCCCTGCCGAATCCGCATCCCGGGGGGCTCCCGGGCCTGTCCCTGGTCGATGAGATCTACAACAACACCGCCTTTGAGCCCGGGGTGGTCTTCGGCAGCGGTGTGGGCGAGATCGAGCTCCTGTTCAGCAACGACTGGCTCGCGACCTACCCGGATCAGGCCGCCACAGCCGGCTTCGTGCGGCGCTACGATCCCTCGGGTGACGGCTCGGTGGGGCGGCTGGTGTTCCTGGAGCCGGGGGAGCGCTAGGAGAACTACGCCGCCGACCACCCGTACGCCCAGGTCATCCGGAACGCGGTCCAGTGGGCAGGCAGCGCGCCGTGAGTCCGAGTGTGGCCGCCCGGTTGCTCAGTGTGGGCCCCGGCGTCGGGCCACCGCCCACAGCAGCCAGATCCAGGGTGCGCCATGGCCCTCTTCCTGCTCACCCTGCTCACCCTGCTCGCCTGTGGTGGCGACGACACCTCCACCGACTCCGGCCTCGACTCCGGCAGCACGGCTGACGCCGACACGGACACCGACGCCGACACGGACACCGACGCCGAC
>Ga0114933_10004795_pt1 | contig 12496 bp, 11 predicted proteins | sample 4SBtaG_FD_89691 | JGI IMG/M metagenome (GOLD analysis project Ga0114933, IMG submission 89691) | Deep subsurface microbial communities from Kolumbo volcano to uncover new lineages of life (NeLLi) - 4SBTROV12_W25 metaG | ecosystem: Environmental > Aquatic > Marine > Volcanic | place: Kolumbo...
TAACGCACCAGCCACCATTACTGTCGGCAAAATCGCTAAGCCATCAAGTCCATCCGTTAAATTAACGGCATTACTAGAACCAACAATTACGAAATAAACAAGTACTATATATAACCAACCCATATCGAAAATATAGTCTTTAAAAAACGGAATTAATAATTGTGTTTCAACAGGTAAAGCGGCAGATTGGTATAGGTAAATTGCTGCCCCCAAGGCTACAATTGATTGTGAAATATATTTGTATGAAGCAGGTAAACCTTTTGGATTGTTGTGTATTACTTTTTTGTAGTCATCAATTAGACCAATAATGCCGAACAAAAATGTAACCGTCAGAACAACTAATATATAACGATTACTTATATCCCCCCAACAAAGTGTGCTAAAAATAATGGATAACAAAATTAATAAACCGCCCATTGTTGGCGTACCAATCTTTTTCAAATGAGCTTCTGGTCCATCATCTCGTACACTCTGTGTAATTTGTTTGCTTGTTAAATGATTTATCAAATAGTGTCCTAAAATGAAAGAAATAAACAAAGAAGTTAAGACACTCAAAATTGTCCTTAATGTTAGATATTTGAAAACACCGAATCCGCTATCAAATTGCGTAAGATATTCGGTTAGCCAAATTAACATTTGTTTTCATCCGCCATTAATGTATTAACAATACGTTCCATTTTCATTGAACGCGAACCCTTAACTAAAACGGTACTATGTTTGTCCAAAATCTTTACCAATGATTTTTCAAGATCATCATAATTATCAAAATGGAAAGCGCCTTTACCGAATGCATTTGAAGCATTATTACTAAGCTTGCCAATTGTAAATAAGCCATCTATACCACTTTTTTGTGAGAGCGTGCCGACTTCTTCATGGAACTTTTCTGCATCATTTCCCAACTCATGCATATCACCCAAAACCATATACCGTTTTCCACTAAAGTTGCATAAAGTTTTTATAGCGACATCAAGTGACGTTGGGTTAGCATTGTATGTATCATCAATAATTCTTACCTGTTTGATTCCTATTTTTATTTCTAATCGCCCCTTAATAGACTGCATATTCTCAAGACCATTTTTTATTGATAACAAAGGCACATCCAGACTTAAACAACATGCTGCAGCTGCTATTGCATTCATTACATTGTGCTCACCAAGCATTGGCAAACAAATTTCGATAGAATCTTCTAAATCATTGGAACTAACTAATGTAAATTTAATTGATAAATCATTTACTGATGATTTAATTCTTTCTGCGCGAACGTTTGCATTTTTTGATTTGATACCAAATGTAATCTGGTTAATGTCTTTACAACTATTTATCCAAAAATCAGCATACGCATCATCTGCATTTATTATTGCAGTGCCAGAAGACTGTAATCCTGAATATATTTCTGCTTTAGCTTTTGCAACACTCTGAATATTCTTAAAACCTTCAAGATGAGCTGGGGCACATTGAGTAATTACTGCAATATTAGGAGATGCTATTTTACTCAACCATTCAATCTCTCCTAGGTGATTGGCTCCCATTTCAATAACTGCATAACTATGACTTTCATTAAGCCCAAACAATGTTTTTGGAACGCCAATATCATTGTTTAGATTGCCTGAAGTCGCATGGACATTCGAAACTGTAGATAAAATACTTGTCACCATCTCTTTTACAGTCGTTTTACCGTTACTACCAGTTATTGCTACTAAAGGTATCGTTATTTTTTCACGCCATGATTTTGCTAACAGCCCCATCGCCTTACGCGTATTTTTTACTTTAATAAAAGGTTTTGTATTAGAAACATCACTATCAACTATTAATGAAGATGCTCCATTTTTTTCAGCGATAGAAACATACTCATGTCCGTCAAAATATTCCCCCTTTAATGCAATGAACAAGTTTCCTTTTTCAATAGTTCGGCTATCAGTACTACATCCAGAGAAGACAATATCTTCTCCGCTTAAAGTTGAGCCAACTGATTTGGCTGCTTCAGAAAGTAACATGCTGATCATGTATGCTCCTCTGTTAAGCGTTTAGCCAATTCACGATCGGAAAATGGAATCGTCCTCGAACCTATCTTTTGGGTAATTTCATGGCCTTTTCCAGCAAGCAAAATCACATCGTCTTTTTTTGCTTCAAGAAAACTACTAATAAGTGCGTCTGAACGATCTTCTTTAATAATCACTTTTGATTTGTTTTCAATTCCTTTGAGAATATTTTCAAAAATTTTTTCAGGTAGCTCATCTCGTGGATTATCATTTGTTAGAATGATTTTATCTGACAGTGATTCAACGATTGAACCCATTTGAGCACGTTTTCCAGAATCTCTTCCACCGCCACAACCGAATACACAAAATAGTTCCCCCTTACAATAAGGCTTCAAACTAGTTAATGCTTTTTCAAGTGCGTCTGGTGTATGGGCATAATCAACAACGATTAAAGGTTTATCCTCTGAAGAAAAAACCTCCATCCTGCCAGGAAGGCCATTAAAGTCAGACAATTTAGCTGCGACTGCTTCAGTAGAAGCCCCACTAAGACATAAGACTGTGAAAGCTGCAAGAACATTTTCTATATTGAATTCCCCGAGCAGGTTGATCTTAATCGTTGCTTTTCCCCAAGGACTTTGAACTTCTATTATTCTTTTTCTAAATGATTCAGTCTCTATTTTCTCGCAATAAATAAAAGAAATATTTTGTCTTTTATAAAATTCAAGATTAGTTTTTTTAGTTGAATAGGCAAAAACATTCAAATCTTCTGATAATTTTTCAACAAGTTTAACTCCATATGGATCACCAATATTAACAACAGCATTTTGAAGACCTGTTTTTTCAAATAATGAAAATTTAGCATTAATATAATCATCGACAGTTTTATGATAATCCAGATGGTCTCTGCTAAAATTTGTAAAAACGGCAGTATTAAATTCGGTGCCTTCCGTTCTTCCTTGATCTAGAGCATGAGATGAAACTTCCATTGCAACAGAATCAACCTGATTTTCCCATAATGAAAAAAGTGATTGCAATTTAACTGGGTCTGGGGTGGTTGTTCTGCCAGTTTCTATCTGGCCAAATAATCCATATCCTAGTGTTCCAATAAATGCACTATTATTTTCAAGTTCATGCATAACATATGCAATAAGATATGAAACGGTTGTTTTACCATTTGTTCCAGTAACGCCTGTGACTTTAATATTTTTTGACGGGTTGCCATAGAATCTACTGATAATAAAGCCAGCATTTTTACGCAACATAGCAACCTTGAATACTTCGATAGAAATTGCTGTTGAATCAAATAGCTCAGCCTTATCTACGAGAATAGCTGTTGCCCCAGATTTAATTGCATCGTCTATATAATCAAGACCATTATGATTTTCACCGCGATATGCTATGAATAAATTACCTGGCTTGACTTTCCTACTATCAATTGCAATTCCAGTCACTTCAGTTTTAGAAACAACTTCAGTAAAACCCATCAAAATATGCTTCAAAGATTTTACATAATTTAGTTTCTCAACTGACATCATTATTTATGCCCCTGCAATACTTTGTGTTCCTTGTTAGAAGCAATTATCGGTTTGTTAAAATTACTTAAGTTATCGGGCGGAATATTTAGTATGCGTAAAGTACTTTCCATGACTCTAGCAAAGACTGGTGCTGCTACTGCCCCACCAAAATGCCCTAAGTCTTTATTGGGTTCGTCTATTGTTACAACTGTTACAAACCTAGGATTGCTAGCAGGTACGATACCAACAAATAATGAACGATAACGATCATCAGAATAACCGCCTTTAGGATCAGTTTTTTTTGCCGTCCCAGTTTTACCAATAACTCTATAACCTTTTACTGCAGCTTTTCTAGCAGTACCTTTTGAAGAAACTACTGTTTCTAACATATCTCTAATTTGTTTTGCTATTTTCTCGTCTATAACTCTTTCACCCTCACCTATATTATCTGTCTTAATAAATGATATAGGTAACTTAATGCCGTTATTAGCTATTATTGAATAAACATGTGCTAGCTTTAAAGATGTGACCTCAAGACCATAACCATAAGATAGGCTTGCTATATTTCGTTCAGTCCATGTGTCGAATGATCTAAGTGACCCAGTCCTTTCGCCAGGAAAAACACTCCCTGTGGTTTGACCAAACTCGAATTTACTAAGAAAATCATAAAAAACTTTTGGCTTTAATGCTAATGCAATTTTTGTCGCGCCTATATTGCTTGATTTTGTAATTACAGTTGTAACGTCTATTTGACCAAAATCATGATGATCAGAAATTGTATACTTGCCTACCTTAAAAACACCAGGGGATGTATCTATTTCAGTTTGTGGTGAAAAAATACCGGATTCCAATCCAGCTGCAATAGTAAAAACTTTCATTGTCGAACCTGGCTCAAAAACATCGGTGATACTGCGGTTACGAGCTGTATTTTTTAACCAACTACGATTATTTGGATTAAATGAAGGCTGTCCAACCATTGCTATTACTTCGCCAGTTTTTACATCGAGCATAACTAAGGTACCACCAATTGCCTGGTGATTTTTAACGGCGTGAGCTAGTTCCCGGTATGCCAAAAATTGAATACGTTTGTCGATACTGAGTTTAAGCTCAAGACCTGGCACAGATGATTTGACATTTTCTACATCACGTACAATTCTACCAAGACGATCCTTAAGCACCCGTTTTTTACCTGACTTGCCTCTTAGTGCTTTATTGTAAGCTAGTTCAATTCCTTCCTGGCCCTCATCATCAACATTAGTAACGCCTATTACATGTGCAGCCACCTCAGCAGCAGGGTAATAACGTTTATATTCAGATTGTGTTGATACACCTTTTAGATCCATCCTTTTTATTTCTTTTACTAGATTTTGGTGTGCATGTCGTTTCAACCAAACAAAATCACGTTTAATACGAATACTTAGGAACTTTCTAAATTCTTTTTCTGATCTTCCAAGAAGGCTTGCTAATATCTGTAAATCCTTTTCTTTTAACAACTTTCTTGGCTCTGCCCAAATTGAATCTACCGGTGTACTTACAGCTAATTGCTCGCCATTTCTGTCTACAATCGCGCCACGATGTGCTGATACATCGACTACACGAATAGCTATATCATCACCTCTCTCTCTTAAAGATTCACCTTCTAAAAGTTGCAGATAAACTGCTCGTGAGGAAAGACTAAATACACAAACTAAAAATAAAAGAATAACAAACCAACAACGTAATGAACTTTTGGTAGTTTTTTTCTGTGATTTCATTTAATTAATACCACTAAACCATATATTGGCTCTTTCATATTTAGTTTTGTTCGTGCGTATTCATCAATTCTATCGTTAACTGACCAAGCACCATACTCAAGCTGTAATCGTCCCCATTGTTCATTTAGTTCATCTTGAATTTGAGATAAAGATTGTAGCTCCACAAATAGATATCTAGCATCATGACGAGAAATGACAACTTGTAATGCAGATAAAACTATTGCTGTATAGAGTCCAAAATATAATAACATCTTCATTTTTAACAACGTTCAGCCACGCGTAAAAGAGCGCTGCGTGATCTTGGATTGTTTGACACTTCTTTTTCACTTGGTCGTACCTTTTTGCCAATCAACTTTAATTTGATGCCAAGATTTTCTTTTTGAAGCGGAATTTCGAGTGGTTGTTCTATGGGTTTAGATTGATCTCGTAAAAAACGTTTTACAATCCTGTCTTCCAATGAGTGAAAGCTTATTATTGCCAAACGACCCCCGACACATAAGACGTCTGTTGCCTGAGGCAATACTTCTTTGATTTCATCAAGCTCATGGTTAATATAAATTCGAAAGGCTTGAAAAGTTTTAGTTGCTGGATGTATTTGAGATTTTTTATTAGGTATTGTTTTGCAAACTATATCGGCAAGCTGCTTTGTACTATCAATTGGTGTTTTTTCTCTGAAAGCAACTATTGCTTTCGCAATTCTTCTTGAAGCTCTTTCTTCCCCGTATTTATAAATAATATCGGCTATTTCTTTTTCATTTGCTTTATTTAGCCAACTAGCAATACTTTCACCTTCACCAGGATTCATGCGCATATCTAATGGACTATCATATTTGAAACTAAAACCTCGCTTATCATCATCAAGCTGCGGTGAAGAAACACCGAAATCAAATAATACTCCAGAAACTTTTTCTTCGACTTCATGTTTCTTTACATATTTCATTAGCATTGTGAAGGAGCCTTTGATAATTTCAAAACGATCATCTTCGATCAAATCCATGCCAACAGACATAACGGCATCCGGATCTTTATCAAAAGCAAGCAATCGTCCCTTACGACCAAGCCTTTTGATAATTTCACGGCTATGACCACCCCTACCAAAAGTACCATCTATATAAAAACCGTCCGAATGAATATTGAGCGCCTTAATAACCTCATCTAGTAAAACTGGTTTATGATTGCTATTCAATTTACTAGTTCGCCTTATCTTCTATTTGATAATTAAATTCATAATGATAGCGAGCCCAATGAATCAGAGGAGGAGGTTGATTCATTGCCAATTGACTCTAGCCAATCGTCTCGCTGTTTTTCCCAAGATGTTTCATTCCAAATTTCAAATTTATTACCTTGCCCTAAAATAACTGCTTGGCGTTTGATTTCGGCATAACCACGCAATTCTTTTGGTATAAGAATTCTCCCTTGGTTGTCTAGTTGACAATCATTAGCATAACCTCGCATCATTTGCTTCGTTCTTCTGCTTTGCTTATCAAAGTCCGAAAGGGCCGCCAATTTTTCTTCAATTAATTCCCACTCAGGTAAAGGATATAACCAGAGAGATCGATCTAGTGGGTTCAATGTTATGACTAAATTATTTAGTGCTTGATCTGATATAAGTGCACGATAACGACTTGGTATCGCTAACCTACCCTTACTATCAATACTAATTTTACTAAAGCCTCTAAACATAGAAATAATCCTCTTCATGTTGGTAAATTCCACTTTTACCCACATTACCCCACTTGTTATGTAACTATAGGGATTACGAGCCTTCTATGTCAAGAAATCATTGTATTTTTGTCCTAAAAATATACTTTATTTTACAATAGTTTAGCTTAGATAATTTGATTTTTTGGGGCTAATTTGACAAATAATATAATAATAACATTATTTATTTCATGATGTTCCGGTGTCTTTATAATAAATCACTTTAAGTTAATATATTTTTTTATAAAAACTAACCATTTATAAAATTAAAGAGTCGGCCGATAAGCCGGGTTCTGTCATGGGCAACCATTCATCTTGAGTGTGTGTCGCCACACACTTCTAGCAACCTACCCAGAAACAGTGCGGGCCGCACCATCGTTTCTCTATTTGGTCTTGCTCCCGGCGGGGTTTACCCTGCCACTGCTATTACTAACAGTGCGGTGTGCTCTTACCACACCATTTCACCCTTACCCAAACTAAGTTGGGCGGTATAATTTCTGTGGCACTTTCCATCGACTTGCGCCGCCCAGATGTTATCTGGCACCTAGCCCTTTGGAGCCCGGACTTTCCTCTGCTAATTCAATGATTAACAGCGATTGCCTAGCCAACTCTGCTCGTTAGTGTATTGTGATAATCATTAGTTGCAAGTAAATTTAGAAATTAGGCTATCGCATTGTTTTCGTGCACTAATTTATAAACCTCGTTTTTTTTCTTCCCAGTAATTTTTGATGTTAGAGAAACAGCATCTTTAGAAGATATTTTGTCTCTTAAAATGCTATTTATTCTCAATATTTCAGAGTCTTTAATTAAATCATCTCGGTTTCCTTCTAGGACAATAACAAATTCACCTTTATTTTTTATTTCACTTGTTTCAATTTTAGATTTGATATTAGACAGATTATCTCGCGTTATCTGTTCATGTTTTTTAGTTAATTCACGGGCAATCGTCACGTGTCTCTGCCCCCCGAAGATAGTATGCATATCTTCTATTGAAGCCAAAATACGATGTGGTGTTTCGTAAAAAATTAATGTCCTCTGCTCTAAAATTAACGTTTTTAGATATTTACGACGTGCTATTTCCTTTGGCGGTAAATAGCCTTCGAAAACAAATTTTATACAAGGTAAACCTGAGGTCGATAACGCTGCGATTACTGAGGAAGGGCCTGGAATCGGTATAACAGATATATCAGCGTTATAAGCAGCAGACACTAATTTATGCCCAGGATCACTTATAAGCGGAGTACCGGCATCTGATATTAGCGCAATTGACATTCCACCAATTAATTTTTCAATCAGGTTAGACGTTAGTTTTTCTTCATTATGCTCAAAATAAGCAATAATATTATTATTGATGCCAAGATGGTTTAATAATTTTCTACTGTGCCTTGTATCCTCAGCCGCTATTAGGTCTACCTGCTCAAGTATGCTAATTGCACGCTTCGTAATATCGTCTAAATTCCCTATAGGGGTAGCTACGATGTATAGGCTTCCTGACAAACGAACTCTCCTAAATTTTATCAAAAATGATTCTCGAAATTCTAAGCTTTATGTTACACAATATACGCATGAGAATTTTGATAATTTTACCCCTTTTGTTGCTCTTTTTATCAGCCTGTATACCAACGACTACAAAAGATGAAGACATACAGATCAGTGCTGAAATAAAGCAAAAAGAAGAAAATGCTCTTTCATTATTTCAATCCGGCATGTATTCAGAAGCTGCTTATGAATATTTAAGCCTTTCACAGAAAAATGAAGAACGATTTACTTTTTATATAACAAAAGCAATCGATGCCTATGTTATAGATAAACGCTACAGCAAGGCTTATGAAATAGTAGAAAATAATGCCCTCGGCGATCAAGATATTGATCTAAATAAAAGAATCATAATTTTAAATGCCTATGTAGAACTCGAGTCCGGAAGACCTGGAGCAACAATTAATTTATTAAGTGAATTATCTGAAAAAGATATACCAATGAACTTCAAAATTCCCTTCTATGAAATATTTGCTAAGGCTAATTTTGCGTACGGGAATTACTTAAAAGCTGCAATTGAACAATTGAAGTTAGCAAAGTATCTGAACTCGCCAAAAATGATAGATGACAATACCCGAATAATTTGGAAAATTTTTGAATCAATACCTAAGCCAGAGCTAGAAGATTTTCGTTTTGCTGCTCCTGATGAGCTAACAAGTTGGTTTGAATTAGCAATAATAAATAAATCATATAAATATCAACCAAAAAAACTCGAAAATGCAATTAATGGATGGGCGCAACGGTATCAAAATCATTATGCTCATACATTAATAACAAATGAACTAATTGATAACAGTAAACAGTTGGCTCAACGACCATCTAAAATTGGCTTACTACTACCCATAAAAGGGGAATATAAAAAAGGGAAATATAAAAAATCTGCTATAGCAGTACGTGATGGTTTTTTAGCTGCTTGGTATTTAGATAAAAACAAGAAAAAAGCAAATATACAAATATATGATGCAAATAGTTTAAACATTATCGATGCTTACCAACAAGCAATAAAAGATGGTGTTGAATATATTGTCGGGCCACTTGAGAAAGAAGCTGTAGATCAATTACATGACAATATTAATGCGTCCGTAAAAATACTTGCTCTTAGTCGTCCAGACCAAAAAAAAGAAATGAACAACAATGCAAATTTAATTCAATTTGGGTTATCTGCTGAAGATGAGGCCATGCAAATAGCAGAAATAGCTATGTCTGATGGCCACAAACGTGCCTTAGTACTCGCGCCAGAAACGCCTTTTGGTAATCGTCTTGCAGAAACGTTTAAAAAACATTGGATAAAACTCGGAGGGGAAATTTCAGGACAAACAAACTTTATAATGAATACAACGGATTTTTCTTCGCCTGTTAAAGAACTTCTAAACATAGATAAAAGTGAACGACGTGCTAAAGATCTTCGTGAAAAGCTTAATATAAAAATTCATAATGTAGAACGACGAAGAACAGATGTAGATTTTATATTTACTGTCGCTGCGCCTAAGAATGCGCGTCAGTTAATTCCAGAAATTCGTTTTCATTATGCAGATAATTTACCTATATATTCTACCTCACACATATATACAGGTTTTGTAGATAGCGCTAAAGATATCGATCTAAATGATGTAATTTTTATTGATATGCCTTGGATACTTGATAGTGAGAAGCAATTATCAATTATTCAGGTCGTACTAAACAGACATTGGTCGCAAGAAGAATCAAAATTTCGCCGCGCATTCGCACTTGGTGTCGACGCTTATAATTTGATCCCAGACATAAATCGTCTTACTCAGGAAAAAAATAGCGTAATGCTAGGTGAGACAGGCAACTTAACAATAGATTCAACAAATATTGTTAAACGTAATTTGCGTAAAGCTAGATTTGTTAAAGGGAAACCACTGTTAATAAATTAAATACTAATACCACCGTTACTAATACGGTGGATTAAAAACAGAAATCGGGCATAATATAATTTGATTTTACTGATAAATTTATATCGATGGATAGAATCCAACGTGTAAAAAATAATTTTCTTGAGAGTATTCAGATTAAGACTGAATCTCTGGAAAAGCTTGCGCCGAGAATCGCCGATGCTGCTGGGGTAATGGCATCTTGCCTTTTAGACAATCACAAAATTATGGCTTGTGGTAATGGCGGTTCTGCTGCTGATGCTCAGCATTTCTCGTCAGAAATGCTAAATCGTTTTGAAATGGAACGTCCCGGCTTACCGGCAATTGCTCTTACTACAGATTCGTCAACACTAACGTCGATTGCAAATGACTACCAATATGCTGATATATATTCAAAACAAATACTTGCGCTAGGGCAAAAACAGGATATTCTTCTGGCAATTAGCACTAGTGGTGAATCAGATAATATTATTCATGCTATTGATGCTGCTCATGATAGAAATATGATTGTGATAGCATTAACTGGAAAAGATGGTGGACAAATTAGAGATTTAGTAAATGCTAATGATATTGAAATATGTGTGCCTGCAAAGTCGACAGCAAGGATTCAGGAAGTACATATAATGATAATTCATTCACTATGTGATCTAATTGATCTACAATTACTAGGGCAGGATGGTTAACTCATGACAAAATATAATAAATTTCGTTTGCTTTTTTTGTTTTTCATTATCCCTTATTTAGCGGGGTGTGCAATTGCAGCCGGTGGCGGTAGTGCTGCTGCTGGATACTCTACATTAGATAGAAGAACAACTGGGACTATAATAGAAGATCAAGCAATTGAATTAAAAGCATACAGAGCTATTGCAGCTGATAAAGAATTAGATGAACAAACACACATTAATATTACCAGTTACAATACAGCAGTCTTAGTGACAGGAGAATCTCCTGTCGATGAAATGCGACAAAAAATTGTATCCATAGTGTCTGCTGTTGATAAAGTTAAACATGTATACAATGAGATAACAATTGCTGCGCCAAGTTCAATGGTTTCAAGAAGCAGCGATGTTTACATAACAACTAAAGTAAAAACAAAATTGTTTGCTGACAAAATACTCAGTGGGTTAGTAATTAAAGTCAATACTGAAAAAGGGGTGGTTTATTTAATGGGTATTGTAAGTCAAGAAGAGGCAGAAATTGCAACCAATATTGCTAGAGAAACTGGTGGCGTACAAAAGGTAGTAAAGTTATTTCAATATACTGACTGACTACTTCTAGATACTTATTTGTATAATCGTAAATATATAAAAAAAATTTGTTTTAAAATTTAACCAAAAATGGATTTCAAACTTAGGCTACGTGATATTCTTTTTCTTCTGAAGACAAACTAACATTAAATGCTTGTCTTTCAAATAGCCTATTAGCATATTCCTGAAGTGGCTTTCCTGATAACGGTAATTTTATGCCATATTGAGTTAAACGCCACATTAACGGCGCAATACAACAATCAACAAGAGTATAATCTTCCGACATAAAATAGGGTGTCTGTGAAAAAACTGGGGCTATTGCAGTCAAATTATCTCGCAGAATTTTTTTTGCATTTGCAGCAGCAATTTCATTATCACTATCAATATCAGTAAGCGCAGAATACAAGTCGCTCATCACCCTGTAACGCAATTGGCGATTACTCGCTCTACTGACTGGATCAACTGGCATTAACGGAGGATGAGGGAAACGTTCGTCAAGGTACTCCATTATTATTTGAGGGTCATATAAAACTAAATCTCGATCAATTAATGTCAATATTGAATTATATGGATTCAATTCATTTAAAATTTCTGGTTTTGTTTCATCATCAGTATAGTTTATCTCGACATTGACATCTTTTTCAGCAAGTACTATGCGAACAGCATGACCAAGCGGGCTAACTTTATCAGAATATAAAACCATTAATGAACGACGATTGGCTATACTTGCCATAATTTTTCTCCAGAAAGATTTTTAAAAAATAAGTGATTAATAATGAAGATAATAAAATACTATCAAATAAGTGCTCTTTAATGAATATCTTTCCAATAATCTTTCTTCAGCATGTAGGTAATTAAAAGAAAAATAAA
>Ga0114933_10004797_pt1 | contig 12495 bp, 10 predicted proteins | sample 4SBtaG_FD_89691 | JGI IMG/M metagenome (GOLD analysis project Ga0114933, IMG submission 89691) | Deep subsurface microbial communities from Kolumbo volcano to uncover new lineages of life (NeLLi) - 4SBTROV12_W25 metaG | ecosystem: Environmental > Aquatic > Marine > Volcanic | place: Kolumbo...
CCTGGCCAATGATTGTTTGCAACCGGGCCGAAATCCAGCCGATTCGCAGTAGGTTTCACCAGCGCTAATTTCGGCATCGAACATATGAATTTTGTCGTATGCCACGGTAATGGCACCCGTGGGCGCAATCAAAAAGCTGCGGTTCACAAACCGCCCGTCGGGATCGTCCGATTTCAGTGCCAGCGATCCAATCAGCAGCCAGACACCGAGTTCGTTCGCCAGCGCAACATAGGCCGACAGTGACGGATCGTCGTTTTGATGGTGCAATTGCGTCTGCTGGTGCGCGCGGTTCAACGAAACGATATTTGTGACCTCGGGCGTTGCCACAAATGTGGCACCCTGATCAGCCGCCAGACGTATGAGCGCAGTCGTTGCAACAATATTCTCTGGTGGAAGATCGCCCGACGTCAGCTGAACAAGCCCAATGCGCAAAGCTACAACGCAAGCATGGGATCAAGTTTGCCCGCCCGTTCCAGCGCGAAAAGATCATCGCACCCACCAACGTAGTCATCGCCGATAAAAATTTGCGGCACAGTGCGTCCACCGCTGGATCTGGCCATCATTTCGGCACGTTTTGACGGATCGCGCGCGACGTCGATTTCGCTGAATTCAACGCCTTTGGATTTCAACAGACGCTTTGCCGCGACGCAAAAGCCGCAGAATCTGGTGGTGTAAATATCGACGTCTGGCATGGGATCTCGCTATAGTATGCGGTGGCACTATAGTCATTTAGTCATTGTGCGCAACGCGCGCCAGTACCAATACGTTCACGGTTTCAGCACCACTTGTGAGGCAGGCGTCAGTGCAGGCTGAAAGAGTTGCGCCGGTGGTCATCACATCGTCCACTATCAAAATATTTGCCTTTTTCAATATTTCCGATTTTTTCGGTTTAATTTCAAATGCTTGTTTGACGTTATTAATTCTTTCTTCGCGTCCAAGACCGTCCTGAATCGGGGTGGCCCGGCATCGGTGCAGTATGTTGGGTTCAAATCGCCGATCCAGCATACCGGCAATCCTTGCAGCCAGCAAAGCTGCCTGATTGTACCGTCGCCGAAAGAAACGGAATCGGTGCAACGGTACCGGCACGATGATTGTATCAGATTGGATCAGATCACCCGCCGCGGCAGTCATCCAGCGGGCCATGGAAACACACAAATCGGACCTGTCGCCGTATTTTAGCGCCAAAATCATTTTGCGTGCGGTGCCGCCGTATTTCAGTGCTGCGCGGCCTCTGTCCCATAGTGGTCGTTCACAAATACACGAATCACACAAGGTTTTGGTATCACCACTTTCGCCGGGCAGCGGCGTTCCACAGGCATCGCACACCGTGCCGGAAATAAACTCGGTATTCTCCCAACAGGTTTTGCACAGTTCAAAATCAGAGTCGGTCTCCGCGCGGCAGGAAATACATTGCGGTGGGTACAACATACGTACGGCTGTTTGCACGGGCGATTGTAATAACACCACATTTTTCCTAATGTTTTGGTTCGCAACAGAGTGCTTTGACCGTGCCACCAAGACTGTTTGACCATGACGCCCGGACCATGCGCCAACAGCGTGCGTTGCGTACCGGCCAGGCCGCGACATTCCTGCACGATCGTACTGCACTGCAGATTTCAGAAAGACTGACAGAGGTTAACCGATCGTTTACAAAAATCGCAATTGTCAGTGGTTTTACCGAACCCTGGCGCGCGGTTTTCCCGAACTCCACGATTGTACCCGAAATTGATACCCTGCCGTTCGCGGCCGACACCTATGATCTGATCATTCACGCGCTGGCGCTGCATGCCTGTAACGATCCGCTTGGACAATTGATCCAATGTCACCGCGCACTGAAGAAGGACGGCCTGTTCATCGCGGCATTGTTTGGGGGCCAAACCCTGCACGAACTGCGCGCAACTTTGGCCTACGGCGAATCAGAAATCACCGGAGGTATCAGTCCACGCGTGTTTCCCATGGCTGAAATCCGCGATCTGGGTGCTTTATTGCAGCGGGCGAATTTTTCGCTTCCTGTAGCGGATAATGATGTTTTAACAGTGACTTACAAAACTTTACTCACGCTAATGCACGATTTGCGGGCCATGGGTGAATCCAACATCTTGTCCGACCGCCTGGACCGATTCACCGCATCCAAAGTATTTTCCTGCGCCGAACATCATTATCAGCTTAATTACTGCAATAATAACAACCTTTTACCGGCGACATTTGAGGTCATATTTCTGACTGGATGGCGCCCCGACGAAAGCCAGCAACAGCCGCTGAAACCCGGGAGCGCGCAAACGTCGCTGCAAACAGCGCTGAATGCTGCGACACAGGATGATCTTGACCCTGACGCCAACTAGGGTTCCTTTGCCCACATGACAAACGCGACACACGCAAAAACCGGCATTTTAATTGCCAATTTGGGCACACCGGACAGCACTGGTTACTGGGATATGCGCCGTTATCTCAGCGAATTTCTGTCCGATCAACGCGTAATCGATTCACCACGATGGAAATGGCAACCGATTCTACAATTGATCGTCTTGACAAAAAGACCGTTTTCATCCGGTGCCGCGTACCGGTCTATCTGGAACAACGACGCTGACGAAAGCCCGCTGCTGACGATTACACGCGCGCAATCGGAAAAGCTCCAATCGGCGATGGCGGACCGGTTTGGCAATTCTGTGCTGGTTGAATTCTGCATGCGGTACGGCAATCCATCCACCGAATCCAAACTGCAGAAACTGATCGATGCGGGTTGCACGCGAATCGTGTTTTTTCCGCTGTACCCGCAATACGCCGGTGCAACGACAGGCACCGCCAACGACCAGTTGTTCCGGGCTTTGCAAAAAATAAAGTTTCAACCGGACCTGCGCACAATCGGTGCCTATTTTGAGCATCCAAAATTTGCCGCGGCTCTGGCGGCCTCGATCACTCAAGCCTACGACCAGCTGTCCGCGAAGCCCGAAGTGCTGGTGGCGTCCTATCATGGATTGCCCCAGCGTTATATCGACGAGGGCGACCCTTACTACGAGCATTGCATTGCCACGACGCGTGCGGTGCGCGAACAACTGGGATGGAATGACGGTCAAATCGTCACGGCGTTCCAATCCAAATTCGGCCCAACCGAGTGGATTAAACCAGCAACCGTCGATCTTGTGGCCGATCTGGCGCGGCAGGGTAGAAAATCGATTGCGGTTTTCGCGCCGGCGTTTTCCGCTGATTGCATCGAAACGCTTGAAGAGATTAACGAAGAAATCGCCGATAGTTTCAAAGCGGCGGGCGGTGAGGAATTCACCTATATAGCCTGCCTGAATGCAGGCGACGACCACATCGACATGATGGCGGATATTGTGGCGGACAACATTCAGGGCTGGGTCTGACGACCTATAACCAGTCGCGCAAAATCGGGATCAGCGGCAGATCTGCCGGTGGCATTGCATAGTTTTTCATGTCACGCGGCCGCACCCATTTGAGCTCCTGACCTTCCTTGGCCAGAATTGTGCCCTGCCACTTCCGGCACGCAAACAGCGGCATCAGCAAATGAAAATCGTCGTAGGCATGGCTGGCAAAACACAGTGGTGCCAGACAACTTTGCCACGTGTCGACGCCCAGTTCTTCTTGTACTTCACGGATCAGGGCGGCCTCGGGTGTTTCACCGGCCTCGATTTTTCCGCCCGGAAATTCCCATAGCCCCTCCATGGATTTACCCTTGGGACGCTTGGCCAACAACACCCGTCCATCAATGTCGATCAGCGCGACCGCCACCACAAAGACCAGTTTCATGACCGGTAGTCCGCGTTGATTGCGACATAGTCCTTGGTTAAATCACAGGTCCAGATTTTGGCCGTCCCGTCACCGATCGCAAGGTCCACTTTGATTTTCAGGTCCTGATTTTTCATATAGGCCGCGCCGTCGTCTTCGCGATAGTCCGGAGACACCCAACCACGTGCGGCCACAAGGATATCGCCAAACCAGATCGAAACTTTATCGCGGTCTGCACGCGCGCCGGATTTACCAATCGCCATGACCACCCGGCCCCAGTTCGGGTCTTCACCTGCGACGGCGGTTTTTACCAGCGGTGAGTTGGCAATGGCTTTGCCAATCTTATGGGCGTCAGCCTTGGACTTCGCGCCGGTGACTTCTATTTCCAGAAACTTGCTGGCGCCTTCCCCGTCGCGTACCACCTGATGCGCAAGGTTCAACATCACCTTTTCCAGTTCGCGCGCAAATATCCGGCCGGATTTTGAGTTGGCATTGGTAATTTTTGCACCGCTTTGGGCCGTTGCGACCACGATCAGACTGTCAGAGGTCGAGGTATCGCTGTCCACAGTAATGCAATTGAACGTTTTGCGATTGAGCCGCGTAACCATGCTTTGCAGCACAGCCTGATCAACGGCGGCATCGGTGAATATGAACACCAGCATCGTTGCCATGTCAGGGGCAATCATACCCGACCCTTTCGCGATCCCGGCAATGTTGACTATGTTCTCATCAATATTGAAGGACGTGCCCGCGCCTTTGGCGAACGTGTCGGTCGTCATAATGGCCTGCGCCGCGTCGGCGACGCCACCGGCGGCCAGTCGCGATTTCAATTCTGCAATGGCGTCGGTGATTTTGCCGTGGGGCAGCGGCTCGCCAATAACGCCGGTTGACCCGGTGAATACATGAGAAACGGGAATCTTAAGCGCGCCAGCCACGGCATTTGATATGGCTTCAACTGACGTGGCACCGACGGCACCGGTAAAAGCGTTGGCGTTGCCTGAATTCACCAGAATGGCAAATCCGTGCTTTGATGCACCTTTCGCATGTAGCGCGGCCAGCTTGTCCTGACAGTCCAGAACCGGCGCGGCGCGGGTCGTCGATTTCGTGAACACGCCCGCCACGGCACTGCCCGGCGCCACTGACGCCAACATGACGTCCGTGCGCCCGGTATATTTAACGCCCGCAGCAACTGCGCTGAACGAAACGCCTAAAACCACCGGCAGATCTGGAAACCCACCCGACGGTGCAAGCGGCGAGGTCTTTAACCCCGGGTCTGATGTTGTCAATTTGCCCCCCGCCGCAATGTTGATACGGTGTTATTCGCTAAAAATAGATATATCGCGAATAAGGTCGGGATCAATGGTGTCGTCGAACCTGGAAACCTCGGCGGTTTCGGTTAGACGTGCAATTTCCGCCTCGACCGCCTGTTGCTGAAGCTCGACCACAAGACGGGGGCGCACCTGTTCCAAAGTCGGGACGTCAGGCGTACGCATGTCGTTCAGACGAATTACATGCCAACCAAACTGCGTCTGTACCGGTGGCGAAATCTCGTCCACCGCCATTCGAAGAACCGCAGTTTCAAATTCCGGCACCATCCGGCCTTTGCCAAACCACCCCAGTTCACCGCCGCTTGGGCCACTGGGGCCGGTCGATCGCTCCTTGGCCAAAGTTGCAAAGTCAGCACCGTCCTGCAAAATCTTGACCAGCTCAATGGCCTCTTCTTCGGTCGCGACCAAAATATGCGATGCATTGAATTCCTGATCGGGTATCTCTGACTCATACCGCTCGGCGTAGGCCGTCTGCAATTCTTCTGCGGTGATGTCGCGCTCGGATATACGAGTCATCATTTCAGAGGCCAGAAATGCGCGTTTTTCGTTTTCCAGTGCCAGCGCCGAACGATCATCCAGATTGCGGGTGATGGCGTTCATCAATACGGTCTGTTGAATCAACTGGTCAACAATGGCTTTCATCAAAACGTCATTTGGCAGGTCTTGATATTCTGCGGGCAACCTTCCGCGCAGGGCGACGACATGTCCCAGCGTGATGTCCACGCCATCCACTGTTGCCATTGGCGTGTTGGCGGTAGGCGTGTCCTGTGCAACGGCGACCGTTGCCGAAGTCGCAAGTGAAACCGTTACCACGGCGATAATTCGAATGTATCTATTCATTTTTGTCTCCAGCTTTCGGGACAGATTGCCCGGCAATTAGTGCGGTTGAGCCCGCGTGGTTTCGCTGCAACGTTGACACCCGCAAATCAGCTGCTTACATGCAATTCGTCGCTGTGCAAAGTACCTCACGACCGTGTCCGCCACGTTCTCTAAGGTGGAAAAAAGAACGGGACAAGACAAGCTTGTACACAATCATATGAATAATCCGCCAAATTACGCGGTCACCACGGACAAAGGGTAGCAATGCTGGGAATTGGAACGCTGGCCAAAAAGGTTTTTGGCACGCCGAATGATCGCAAGATCAAATCCGTGCAACCTCTTGTCGATCAGATCAACGCTTTGGAGGGCGATTTTCAGGCGCTCAGCGACGCGGAATTAATAGAAAAAACCGCCGCGTTCAAAAAACGCATCGCAGACGGTGAAGATCTGGACAGCTTGCTGCCAGAAGCATTTGCAAATGCCCGCGAGGCCGCCGTGCGTGCGCTTGGTCTTCGACCCTTTGACGTGCAGCTGGTCGGCGGAATTTTTCTGCATCAGGGCAACATTGCCGAAATGAAAACCGGTGAAGGCAAAACACTGACCGCAACGCTGCCCGTCTATCTTAACGCCCTGACGGGGCGCGGCGTGCATGTCGTGACGGTCAACGACTATCTGGCACGGCGTGATGCTGACTGGATGGGCAACGTCTATGCTACGCTGGGCATGACCACGGGCGTCGTGGTGCCCGGTATGGACGAAAGTACAAAACAGGCGGCTTACGCTGCCGACATCACCTACGCCACCAACAACGAATTGGGTTTTGACTATTTGCGCGACAACATGAAAGCCGAATTGTCGGCGATGAGTCAGCGCGATCACTATTTCGCCATCGTCGACGAGGTTGACTCGATTCTGATCGACGAAGCCCGCACGCCGCTGATCATTTCGGGTCCGTCCGAAGACCGCAGCGAGCTATATATCAAAATCGACAAATTCATTCCCGAAGTCACCGACGATCATTTCACGCTGGACGAAAAAACCCGAAACGTCACGTTTTCAGACGATGGCAACGATTTCGTGGAACAGCGTCTGCGCGCCGACGGTTTTCTGACTGGCGATGCCTCGCTTTATGATCCTGAAAGCACGACCCTCGTGCACCACGTCACGCAGGCCCTGCGCGCGCATAAATTGTACAAAAAGGACAAAGATTACATCGTTCGCAACGACCAGGTCGTGCTGATCGATGAATTTACTGGTCGCATGATGGATGGGCGTCGCCTGTCTGACGGATTGCATCAGGCCATTGAGGCCAAAGAAGGATGTGCTATTCAGCCGGAAAACGTCACTCTGGCTTCGGTGACGTTCCAAAATTATTTCAGGCTTTATGACCGGCTCGCCGGTATGACAGGCACCGCTTTGACCGAGGCCGAGGAATTTGCCGAAATCTACAGCCTTGGCGTGGTAGAAGTGCCCACCAACATGCCGGTCATTCGGGTAGACGAACACGATCAGGTCTATCGTTCAACGCGCGAGAAACTGACAGCAATTGTTGCCGCAATCAAGGAAGCGCACGAAAAAGACCAGCCGATTCTTGTGGGCACGACGTCGATCGAAAAGTCCGAGCTGCTGGCAACGATGCTCAAAGATGCCAACCTGCCGCATAACGTGCTCAATGCCCGCTATCATGAGCAAGAGGCCGCCATTATCGCCGAAGCCGGGGTGCCCGGTGCCATCACCATTGCCACAAACATGGCGGGACGCGGGACCGACATCCAACTGGGCGGCAACGCCGACATGAGTATCGCTACAGCGCTTGAAAAAGCCGGCGACATCACCGAGAAAAAAGCCGACGGCATTCGCGCCAAAATAAACGCCGACATAGCTGACGCCAAGAAGAACGCCATCGCGGCGGGCGGGCTTTATGTTCTGGCAACTGAACGCCACGAAAGCCGCCGTATCGACAATCAGCTGCGCGGCCGTTCGGGCCGTCAGGGCGACCCGGGTCGCACCAGCTTTTTCCTGTCTCTCGAAGACGACCTGATGCGGATTTTCGGGTCCGAACGGCTGGAAAAACTGCTCAACACCCTTGGCATGAAAGAGGGCGAAGCGATCATTCACCCATGGGTCAATAAATCGCTTGAAAAAGCTCAGGCCAAGGTCGAAGGCCGCAACTTTGATATTCGCAAGCACTTGTTGAAATACGACGACGTTATGAACGACCAGCGCAAAGCCATATTCGGCCAGCGCATGGAAATCATGGAAGCCGAAAACCTGTCTGACGTCGTGGCTGACATGCGACATCAGGTTATCGACGATCTGGTAGACGAGCATATGCCGCCAAAAACTTATGCAGACCAGTGGACGATGGAAGCGCTTTATGCCGATGTGATCCGCTTGTTGGGCGTTGATGAACCAATTATGGCCTGGGGCGACGAAGAGGGTGTCGACGACGAGGAAGTCCGCGAACGCCTGTACAAATCAAGCGATGAATTCATGGCCGCCAAAGCCGCCATATTTGGACCGGACACAATGCGTTCGATCGAAAAAAATCTTTTGTTGCAAACGATAGATGCCAAATGGCGCGAGCATCTTGTCACGCTTGAACATTTGCGTTCAGTCGTTGGATTTCGTGGCTACGCGCAGCGCGATCCGCTGAACGAGTTCAAATCCGAGGGTTTCGGATTGTTCGAAAGCCTTTTGGATTCGCTGCGCTCGGAAGTGTCTGAAAAACTGGCACAAATCAGGCCGGTGACCGAAGAAGAGCAGCAGCAGATGATCAAGGAAGCGATGGAGCAGCAGCGTGCCCAGCAGGCCGCAGCGCAGAATGGCAGCGGTGCCAACGGACACGCATCGTCACAGCCGCTTGCCGGGTTTGACGAAGACGACAAGTCGACCTGGGGAAATCCTGCGCGCAACGCGCCTTGTCCTTGTGGTTCGGGCAAGAAATTCAAGCATTGCCACGGCAAGCTTTGAAATCAAATCTTAAGAACTGTTTGATATCACAAAATCTCTGCGCCGCGTGTCGTAAGGGTAAACGTTCAGGACCAACCGGGTTTTGATCATTACAGTTTTGATCGACAGCCATTAATTCCGGTGACCACCGCCTGAACAACCTTGCATAGCCGCATTTTGATCATGTTCGCGTCTCAATTTGGCCCTGTGGCGTCGGTAGTTTGAGCCGACATCTAAAACGCGGAGCCGCACGTGCGCATCAACGACCACATCCTGACGGTGTCAATCGGCCTGTTTTTGACAGTGTCGGTGGGTGTCGTCGTACACAACGGCGAGTCCGTAATGGCCAGCTTTCGTGGCGAAAGCAATATTCTGGCCGTTGACGACATATATACGGTTCGCGCCGGTTCTCCGTTGGTGTTGCCGGTGCTCGAAAATGATGTAAACCCCGCCAAACTGTCACGCAATTCACTGCGCGTGAGCAGCCCGCCTCAATGTGGTGAGGTCACGCTTCAGGGATCTACTTTAACCTATGTGCACTCTGAGGAATGTGCAGGTATTCAATCGTTTTCATACTGCGTATTTGACGGTAGCAGATGCGAGCCTGCGAGCGTCGCGTTGCGCATCGTGGATGCGGACTCCCATTTAATCCCCACTGCGGGCACGCTTTCCGCGCAGGCAGAACAACCGGAACCCCAGCCAATTCCATTGCCCGCGCCCAAAAGTTCGATCGATCTTGGCCCCACGGTTGAAATCACCGGATTTGATCAGCAGGTCGACATCAATGGTCGCGACCTGGAAATTACCAATGTCCGCCTTGGCAAAGACACGGTCAGGTTGACCACGGTCGGATCGGACACACCGCGCCTGCCAGCGGATAGTGCAGGTCTTGATTCGGTCGAATTTACACGCCCCGACAAAGTGTCCGGCACGGCGCGAGTTGAGGGTCTGTTTTCGCTCGACGGACCGGATTCCGGCGGCCCAACCGGCCGGGTGCGGCCAACGGCGCGGCCTGCTTACCGTGTCGCTTCGACAAATGCTGTCGCCCCACCACCGCCGCCGCAATCACAAGATTTGGCAATTCAGGTTCCGTTTGCGCCGGACCTCTTGACAGCTGCCGCGCGCCTGCCGGATCCGAAACCACAACAGTTTTTCTCGCGCATGGCTTCGATCGATTCGGCTTACCAACCTTTGCGTACCACGACTTTGCTGGACCGCGCACCATTTGGCGAGAACTGTGCGCCCAATATGCAACTGGCCGTTCGCGAAAGCGCGGTGCTGCACGTTCAGATCTCTCTGCCGTGCTACCCGAATTCGCGCATCATGATTTCGCACGGATCGTTGTCATTTACCGGACGAACCGGCCACAGCGGACTTTATCAGGTGGACATTCCGGCGATGGATTCGATTGCCGGCGTCATCGTTGAGTTTGGCAAAGGCGGGTCGTTGCGCGCCTCGATCAATATTCCTGAGGTACAGAATTACCGGCGCGTCGCCATTTTATGGGAAGGGGCTGTCGAGCTTGATCTGCACGCGTTTGAGCGCGGCGATAAAAAATCCGGCGAAGATCATGTCTGGTCCGGACAGCCCCGCAGCATCAAAAAGTCCCGTTTTCTTGGCGGTGGATACCTGACAGAATTGGGCGATGCCTCGGTTGCCTCGCCACGCCGTGTCGAAATTTACACCTGGCCGTCGACCGACACCAAAACATCGGGCGTCGTTCGTTTCAAACTGGAGGCCCGGGCCACGCCAGCAAGTTGCGCCAAAGATCTTGTGGTGTTCCATTCTCGGTCACAGGGCGGGCGGCTGGTAGTCAACAGCGGATATAAATACGTCTTTGCCGAGTGCAAAAACGGTCGCCAAACTCTGGTATTGAAAAATGCGCTATCGGACCTGATTATAGCCGCGAATTAACAACGCGGACCCTCACAGATGAAACGTCGCTTGTGGCGCGCACTTCTGATTGCGCTTTCATTGAGTTTTTGCGTTCCCGTACATGCGGTGGCTCAGGACGTCACGCTGCGATCAGCGGATGGCTCGGTTGAAATCATTGGTGCTCTCGTCGCATTTGACGGCGAATTTTACAAAATCGCTACACCATTTGGCGAGCTTACAGTCAACGCACTGGGTGTCCGGTGTTCAGGCCTGGCGTGTCCCGACACCGGCCAATACGCCGCCGATCTGAAAATTAGCGGCACGCAGGCAATCAGCCCCGCGTTGATTCCAGCCTTGGTCGAAAATTTCGCATTCACATCGGGTCAGGTTATCGTCCGCGAGCCACCGGATGAAAACAGCGTCACGTATTCGATTTCCGACCGCGTCGGCGTGCCGGTCGCGCGTGTGGAAATTATTCCATCTTCGTCAAATCTTGGGTTTAGCGAGCTGATACAGGGCAAATCCCAACTTGCGCTGACATACCGGTATGCGCAAGGCCACCAGACACTGGTTGCGCTGACGGGGATCGCAGCGGCAGGGCCGGTTCAGATCGAAAGCCAGTTGCTGGCGCTTGACGGGTTGTTCGTGATCGTTGCCCAAGATAATCCCGTCAGATCAATCAGCCTTGAAAACGCGGCGCGGGTGTTTGCCGGCGAAATCGACAACTGGGCGGCGCTCGGGGGTGCCGACGCGCCGATAGCGCTTTACCGCCAAAGACGGAACACCGATCTGGGCATTCTTTTGCAAAACCACGTCATGATCCCGAACGGAGGACGCGTTTTGGCACCTGCTGCGCGTCTGGATGGACCAGCCGAGACGTCGCGTATGGTCGCGCGTGATGCGCTGGGCATTGGGATTACCAATTTCCCCAATATCGGCAATGCTCGGGCACTGGCGATCGTGGGGCCGTGCGGCCACAGCATCGCCGCCACGGAATTTAATGTGAAATCGGAAGACTACCCGCTGACGCAACATATATTGTTGCACACAACCGGCGAGCACTTGCCGGTTTTTACCCGCAATTTCAAAGCTTATCTCAAGGGCGATTTAGCACAGCGCGCTTTTACGCGTCTGGGTTTCGTCGGGCAGAACGTCACAAGGCAAAGCTGGGCGCAACAGGGCGACCGCGTGATCAACTCGATACGAACGGGGTCGCAGGATGTTACGCTGGAATCTCTTCGGGGTATGGCCATCAGCCTGTTTGGTGCGGAACGACTATCGACAACGTTCAGGTTTATGGAATCGTCCACCGAAATGGACCGCCGGTCGCTGATCAACATAGATCAGGTGGCCCGAATGATTGAATTTGGCGATTTCGACGGGCGCGAATTGATTGTGGCCGGATTTTCGGATGCCGAGGGCGGTCCGGACGGCAACCGGCGCATTTCGCGTCAGCGTGCCGAACAGGTGGCTGCACGGCTAAAAAAGAACGCGACAATCGCGGATTTATCCAAAATCAAATTCACTGTCACAGGATTTGGCGAAATTTCGCCTTTGGCCTGCAACGGCGACGCGGTCGGTCGACGCATCAACCGGCGTGTCGAGTTGTGGATTCGCTGAATTCAATCAAGCAGTCCGTTGGATTTGAAGCTAAAATTGCGTGATTTTCCAACGATCAGGTGATCGTGTACCGCGATATCAAACACGGCTGCCGCGTTGACGATCTGCGTGGTCATGGCGATATCCGCGTCCGATGGCGTCGGATCGCCCGAAG
>Ga0114933_10004799_pt1 | contig 12494 bp, 19 predicted proteins | sample 4SBtaG_FD_89691 | JGI IMG/M metagenome (GOLD analysis project Ga0114933, IMG submission 89691) | Deep subsurface microbial communities from Kolumbo volcano to uncover new lineages of life (NeLLi) - 4SBTROV12_W25 metaG | ecosystem: Environmental > Aquatic > Marine > Volcanic | place: Kolumbo...
TAAAGGTTGAATCTATAAACCACGGACTTGTTGGCATTGATATGAGTTTGGTCATGAGCCTAGTAATCCTTTCCTGTACGCCCCGCCCCGTCTAGTTGCTTCTAACACGCCCAACTTGGTCACGTTAGCTATCTCTGGGAGCATTCTTTGTACTTCTGTTCTGACTGTGCCAACCACGCCAGCAGATAAGTTAATAGTTTGATTTACCACTACTTCTCCGCCTCCGCCAAAAGCGCTACGAGTATCCGCATTATTCATAACACGACCACCAGTATTAGGCATAAACAATTCTGGACCCCTCTCCCCAACAAGATACGGCTGTCCTCTGCTTACGTTTCCCCCTCCAGCTTTACCACGGTTAGCCAGAGTAGGAAAAGCATTTGGTGTTCCGGTCAGGCCAAAGATAGAATTAAGTATTGTATTTACAACAGTCATTTGAAGGAAGGTTGATATTATTTGATTCACTATATCTTTTGCGAAATCTCTAAATGAAGCCAAAGCGCTTTCGCCTTCCATTAACGATCTAACAAAGTCATTAGTAAAAGCGTTAGTCGCTTGAGCAATGGCTGGAGCCATAACCTCTTTAAATGTTTCTGATGTCTCTTCTGCCTCTAGCTTCATGGCGTTTAACTCATCTTTAATACGAGACAACTCTACTACTGACAGATCGCCCATAGTTCCAGTTGATATTATGAGGTCAAATTGTTTAAAGAGTTCATTAACCTTTTCAAGCGGAGTAATTGAATCCTCTAAGACTCCCTGCATGGCTTGAAGCGCACTAATAGCATCCGCATCTGCTGCTCTACTTATCTCTACTGTTGTTTGACCTAACTCCTTTCTTGCATTTCTTAAGCGCTCTAAAAACTGCATTGCGCCACGCATTTGGGCCATTGTTGCGTCAAGGCTTGGGAGTTCCATACCCTCCGGCAAGAGCATTGCCTGAAGATTGCCAGCGCCTATTATTAAATCTCCTACAATCCCTCCACCAACTTTATTCGCGTTGTCCTCTAACATCCTCCTGACGTCATCAAGTTTATGAATAGTGTCAATTACTTGATCAATCTCTTTGTCTATTAATACTCTTGCTGCTGCTGTTTCACCCACGCCTATAAGTTCAAGAATAGGAGAAGGCACATCTTGACCCTCTCTAAATACTCTCATTGCCTCCGCTTGCGTTCCTACAAACTCCGCAAACAAATCCGTAAAGTCTTTAAGTACGCCACCACCGCCAGCTCTAAATATTTCATCCGCTAACCGCTTAAAGTTAATAACAAGATTACTTAATTTGACCCCAAAGGTATCCATTTGAGCTGCCATCAGCCCACCAAAACCCTCTTCAAGCCCCTCAGTAAGCTCCTCCATGATTTTCGCAGCTCCCGCTGCTGACTTACCAAATTCCGTTACTTCATCTCTTGTTTTGCCTATCCTTTCTTCAAGAATTTTAAATACGGGAATACCACGATCCGCAAGCTGGTTTAAATCCTCAAGACCTAAAGCTCCTTGAGTAGATCGCCCAAGCATACGGACGAGAGAGTTAAATGATTCAAGAGGGGTTAATGTTGCGCTAGCAGCATCACCAAACGCAGCTAAGACCTTTTCGCTAGGTTCAATGCCTTGAGCCTTTAGAGAGATAAAGGCTTTGGTAACATCTTCAAGCTGAAATGGAGTTGTCTGGGCAAACGTATTGATTCTTTGTAAGGCTTTTTCGCCTTGAGCAGTACCCCCAAACATAGTGGATAGTGATATTCTTAACTGCTCAAAAGAGTCACCTATACTAGCTATATTTCGGACAACTTGAGCCACCCCAACAGCAGCGATAGCCCTACCAAGCAACCGCATAGACCTCGTTAAGACCTGAGAGCTTCTATCTGTTTGGTTGATTTGTTTTTTTAGACCATCAAGGCCGCGAGTGACGTTTTTAGTGTCAGCCTTTATTTCAACAATTAGTTCGTCAACTGTAGTAGCCATTAGTCTGGATGTAACTCCATTAGGTTATCTAGCTCGTTTCTGGATAACGGGGCTTCTTTTTCAGTCCCGTTAAACTCTTTAAACCCATCTATGGCAAGAAATACCTCGCGGGGAGACATATTCCAGAACATACTTGGCTGTATGCCCATCATTCCTACGCAAACCTGATAAAGCCTTTGCCAATCTATTTGATTAGGTTGGCTGTTCTTGCTCATCTTCAACTACTAAAGTAGAAGCTAAAAGCTCCGCTACAGCGCGACAACACTCAACAATTCCTGAATTAGATATAATTTCGTTTATATCTTTTTCAGAAAAATCATTGCCTCCGCCTCGCAGTGCATAAAGCAAGATAGTTCTCAGGTCTGTTATCCTGATATCTGTTTCGCCTAACCGCTGCATAACCAAGAGTATTCCTTTATCTAACGCTGCTTCTATTTTTACAATAGCATCAACAGTTAAACGAGTTTTATACTCCTGATCCCCCAGCTTCACCGTCATCTCGCCCTTCAACGGGTTTGTCATCTGACTTACTCCTTTGTTTTTTAGCGTCTGCTTTAACCGTTATGTAGACAACAGAATCTCTGTCATCTACTCGGACTGATTCAACTTGCGCGGGTTTGCCATCAACCTCTATAGTTGGCTCTGCGTCCTCAACCATAATGGGGACAAATATTTCATTGCCCCTCATCCTGCCCTCGTACTCAGCGCCTTCTATTTTTACTTTGACATCTTGCCAAGACATAGAATCACCTTATGCTGCTGCGAATGATATTGTTCCGCTGCCTTCAAAAGTCATGCTGTAAGTAGCCTCGCCGTTATACTCTCCGGAATATTCCAGAGATGTACACAAGAAGCTGCCAGAGTATGTGCCTAAGTCTGGAATGACAAAAGACATAGCTTGAAGGGCTGCACCGCCAAAATTAGTTCTGGCTTGAACTTCAGCCGTGGTGTCAGTAAACACCCCACTTCCTGAGACGGTGATGCTTTGAACTCCGGCTGCTGGAAGCAACGTGCGGAGGTTAGAACTGTCTTTGTTTGTGATGTCTACCATTTCCTCATTAAGAGTGATTGAAGTTGATCGCAAGCCACCGATAGTAGTTTGTGTTCCGCTTACAGCCACTTTTACAAGAACGGCAGAGCCTTTTTGAGCTGCCATAGTCTTACCTCTGTGTTAATTAGTTCCCAACATTACTGCACGAAATCGCATGACCCCGTGTCTTGTTATACCATCTGGATCGCGTAAAACGTCCGCAAACTCAAAGCGCCCGTTTATGTAATTATATCCTGTCACGGATAGAGATACATCATGCAATAAAGTATGTATTCTGTCCATTATCTGTTTTGTTTCCATGCTTCCATGCCCTCTGCTCCAGACATGAATACTGATAGTCGTTTCGCTTCCATCCACATCCTTTGTAGAGTAATCCCTTGTTGTATCATCGCCAATTTGCACAAACGGGTAAGCGCTGCCTTGCGGCACATCATCATACACCCCCGTCCCAAGCGTTGATGTTAGATTGCTATCACTGTTTAGCTTAGAAAACAGCGCTGTCTGTAGAGGAAACTGCCCGACTGTCAATTTATTATTCCTTCTCTCATAAATATGTTTCGTATCTTCTTTTTGCTCTCATGCAAGGCTGGCCTGAGAAATGGTCTAGCGCCCATCTTATTAGTGCCAAACTCAAGATGTACTGCGTATTCGGCTGAAGCTATGACGCGCCCCATAAAATTGTTTCCCTGTTTAATAACATCATGAGCAATACTATTAACCAAACGCCCTGTATCTGAAGCTGGAGCCTCCCCTTCTGCTGATACTTGATGCTGCCTTGTTGGGTTATACCGAGTAACCATTTCTCCGCTTTTTGCGCCTCTAAGAATACTATCAATCGCCTCATTGCGAACAAGCATTCCTGACTTAGCCATAGCCCGTCTTATGTTCTGCTCCGGCCTTTGAGCCATCTTAGTCTCTAACCCTTTAATAAACTTAGCTTTATTCTTAATCATGCCGCTACATTTTCCTCGGCTGTAATCACATAATACTTATTTCTTTCGTTGTAATTTACAACGCTTCTAACCTGAAAAACCCTAGTTCCCCAAAGTATACGGTTTGCAGCAGTTATATTCTTATCTGACCTGTACCGTATAACAAACTCAAACTGCTTCCTGTCCTGTAATTGTCCTTGCTTTACTTGCTCCCTGCCTATTTTGGTTTTAACTGAGGCAAAGGTTTTAAAGTTGGTCACTAGCGTTTCTGAATAGCCTCCAGCCCCGTCAGCCGTTCTAGTCTGGTTTTGAACGGTTATTTGCTCACGCATAGCCCCTACTGAAAACTGGATCATAGCTTACCCCAAAGCCCCAAATGAGCTAGTACCAAGACCCCCGATAAGCTTAAATGGCTGGTAAAGCTTGTGAATCATGGGCGGCAAGTTGGTGTTTCCATCAGTCATATCCCCTCTTTGGTCGTACAGGTAAGAGATATGTTGCAGCATCCCAACCTTTAGAGCATGAGGAATATCAGCCGGAGTTGCATAACCCGCCAAGAACTCTATCTCTATTGCATTAGCGACACGCAAAGCATGAGGCCAAGTCTCTCCTGTTCTCAGGACTACTCTAGCTGGCTCTCTGGCTGTATCAACATAGTAGCGAGTAGCTGCCATTGTTGTAGCGCTGTCGTCATCATCATAAGTCTTTACAGAAGAAACAGAGCGAACGGGCGCAGTAGGAAGGGCAATATAATCTTTATTAAAGTTTAGGTACGGACCTATTCTTGTTCCTTCCCACAATGGATCATAGATATCATTGGTAGCATCAATGGATAAGGTTAGCGTTTGACTAAGTAGCTTTCTGCCTGTGTAGTTTTCGCAGAACTCTCTCGCTGCCTTTCTCAAGATATGCAAAATTCCTAGCTCAGTATCTTGATCTACCCTGAGATAGTCTCGTATGTTTGTTTCTGACAGCGCTTCAGTCGTTGCCGCTGTTGTTACCGTTAGACCCGCCATTAGAATCCTCGCTTGTTTCAGCATCTACTATAACATCAATGGTATCGCATACGTCCGGCACGATTACACCTGTAGTCGCTGATAAAGCCCCTCTACCGACAGCCCTCATTCCCTTATAGATTCCAGAGCAGTACAGCCCTTTGGCTTCCCTCACTTGCTCTACTGTTGTGCATCCCGTCATAGCCAGAATGCTTATAGCTGTTATTAAAAGTGCCTTCATATCATTACCTCTCTAGGTTATTTGCGCGTCTGCTCGTTTATGTATGATTTTACGCTAGATTTATAACCGTCCATCATATGATCCGAAACAGCTTCGTCCGGCTCAGATAGAAAATCTTTGCGCTTAAAATCTTTACTTGGATTAATTACACAGCTTCCTTCGTTACAAAAGTATATCTGGTTTTGGCTGCATGAGGGTCCGTATAAGAGCCTCGGTATCCTAGCAACCATATCGCTACCATGCACGACAGAATATTGCTTATCAAGCCCCAGAGGACGTTTGAAGCCCTTAAAAAAGGTGTTCGGCTTGCCAAAGGTAACTAGATTTAGAGAATCGTGCTTCTTGTGTAGTTTTAGGGCTGTTAGTTCAGCCAAAGCTCCACCGAGGCTGTGTCCAGTGATGAGTGTTCTTTTTTCATAGTCAATGAGAGGAAGGATATCGGCCCATACGGATTTTAAGGCAAGCACAAAGCCGCCATGACACAAACGACCCCCAAAAGGCATTGGTATTGCGAACCCATCAAAAAAGAAGTCAGTCGCTTGCTGGGAGCCTCTAAAACTTATTACATCAATAGATTTGCGTTTGGCAATGAAAGCGGTTGTGGAAGTAACTTTAGATTCAACCTTTATGGTATCAGGTATTTTTTCATCATAAGCAAGAGAGGCATAACGACACCCCATATTCAACAAAACCGGATCAACCTTCATTTTTTGCCTCCCTAGACAAACATTTGCTACTGCGTTTAATTATTTATGAGGGCGAGTCACCCATACCGAATATTAAAAACACCACACCAAAAATTACTATGACTGCCCCTATAACCCAAGCAAACATTACCGCCAAGTCATGTATCAAAGCATCTTCCTGTTTGGCCGCTGCCGCTTTCGCTTTTTTCTTGACGGCTCTTTTCTTCTCAATCTTTGCAGCCTCCGCCTTAATCTTCACCCATCGGTGAGTCTGACCTTTGCGCGAATAATGGTCACGAATTTTGTTCATCATTTTCTCAATGCGCTCTTCTTGCTGATCTATTGTGATCGCTTCTTCTAGCGCAGAGCCTACCATTAGGTCATCATTTCCAGCTTGACGAGCCTTTGCCATCTGCTCCTCAACCTTTTTCTTAGCCGTGAAGAATCTTCCAACCTCTCCAGCCATGTCCTCAACTTCTTTTTTCTTGGCAATAGCCCCTTGCACTACTACAAAAGCGCTGTCTAAAGCTTTAATTGCTAGTAATGCCTCTCCCAGCATGATGGTTCTCCGTTAATCAGATATTGCTGCAAAAACACCCTCGTTAGAGCATGAATATCCACACCCCGTCCAATCTTCCGGCGCTGTTACATCCGTTATAATAGAAGCAGTCCAGAAATTTAAATCACCAATAATAAAATCAATATTATTAGGATCACCCATTTCAATTCTGTCATCTAACATATTTATATTGTAATCATCCGCAACCAAATACCTAGATGTATTGGTTTTTTTATCTACTATAGTTTTCATATTATCCCTTCACTATAAGTTTAGTCGCTGCTACCGCTGTTCCTGCAACAACAGAGGGGCTGTCTGCCGTATCCGATAAACTGCCATCCTCCTGAACATAATATGTCTGACCCGGAGTTAAGTTACTTTGAGCATCATCAACCGCGCCAGCAACCTGTATAGTCGCTGTTGCACCGTTTGAATACGCAGCATTAGAGATGCCTATGTAGTTTTCTGCGGTTAAATTTTTATCTGTAAATGCAGGAGCAAAAACAATGGCTGATCCGGCTCCAGCCGCAGCCTCATAAGCCACAACCATTTTTCCTATACTGCCACCCATATAAACAGAAGAAATAAAAGAATCGCCACTACGCAGAGTGCCAAGATAAACCTGAGATTCTAACGTAGATGAAGAAGTGCTGGTAAATTTAATAGCCTGATAACGAGAGTAGTTTGAAGTGTCGTGATAGGTAGTTATAAACTTTTTAGCTGTTGCATCATAATTAGCATAAATAGTACGAGCATCCCCTGAATTTCTAAGGGTTGTTTGCCCTGCAACCTGACCGCCAAAAGTTATTCCTGTTCCGCTTACAGAGCCAGCTTGATAGTAAATTGAGCTTCCTGTTCGCCAAGCAACCATAATCAAATTAGTATTTGAATCAAAGGCTATGCTTGTCTCATCAACTCCAAGACTAATAAGAACAACTGCCGAGCCGAATGAGATGCTAGTCCCACTCACAGTTCCCACCCTAGCCGTTGGATAATTTGAATTGCCAGCGTCCCTAAAGCTAACTACCACTCTGTCCGAATTAGTATCATAAGTGGCATCCCAAGATTGAGGATTTCCGTCAACTACAACCGCACTTCCAAAGCTGATGCTCGTACCACTGACAGTACCCACCTTGCACGTTAAAGCATCTGAATTGCCGTCATCTTCATAAAAAACTACAGTTTTGTTTTCGTCAGGATCATAAGTAATCCCTATTCCTTGTGATAGACCAGCATGAACTTCAGCCTCAGTTCCAGCACTTACAGACGTTCCGCTAATCGTAAAAACAGTGCATCCCACTTTTGATCCAGAAGCCCTATAAGCCGCTATAACTTTATTTGCTGTGCTATCAAAAGTAGCCCTTATGTTTTGCGGGTAGGATGCTGTGTACCCAACTGGAGTGCCGAACGAGATAGTAGTTCCGCTGATAGTTCCCACAACTGCAAACCCACGATTAGGGCTAGCGTTGGTGTCTCTATAAAAAACTAAAACTTTTCCTAAGTTTGTATCAGCCGCAATGGTAATTTCATCCATATTGTTGATATCAACAAAGTTTGTAGCACTACCAGCAGAGGCCGTAACAGAGTTATCAGCTATCGCGCTAACTGTTCCATCTGAGTTCACGCAAACGGTATCCCCGTTTGCCAAAGCTCCTGAAGCAGTAGCGGTAAAAGTAGGGGATGGGCTTATTCCAGAAATGTTAGACGCGTTAGCATCTATCTGAGTCTGAATGTTAGAGGTTACACCATCAACGTAGTTAAGCTCTGCCGTGGTAGCCGTTACACCATCTAAGATATTCAGTTCTGCTGCTGTGCTTGTAACCCCATCTAATATATTGAGTTCGGCTGCTGTAGATGTGACGCCATCAAGAATATTAAGCTCCGCAGCCGTTGAGGTAACACCGTCTAATATATTTAGCTCTGCTGTCGTACTTGTCACCCCGTCAAGAATGTTAAGCTCTGCCGAAGATGCCGTAACACCATCTATCTCTGTGCTTGCTAATGTGCCGTCAGCTAATATGCTTCCTGAAGCTATTAAATTTGCTAAATCTCTTGCCTTGCTCATTGGGTTTTCTCCAATCTATCTACGGCTTTGTGGGCCAGTCGCCATCTTCTAAATTAGGCCAGTTTGAATGTGTGGGCAAGTCTCTTAATGCTTGTCTGTAAGTTGTTATTTCATCAGACATAGTAACATCTGACAATGCGTAGAAGTCTGTTTGAGATAATAGTTTGTTTCTTTCATTGCGATGTAATTTTGCTAACTCATTGGGGGCATTTTCTTTGTCTGCCGCAATGCGAGCATCATAGGCGGCATATTCTTCTTCCGTAAATTCAACATCACCATTTTCTGTAGCTTTATATAAAGGTTTGCTATAACTCATGATGTTGCTAGCCCCCATATTCTCATTGTTCCGTTCACCACTGGCGTATCGCCATTAGTATTCCAGAATATTTTAAGACCAGTTAAGTTGTTGTAACCAGTAACTCCTCCGTTAGTCAATACCGCGCTTGCAGTTGAGCTAGCCATCCCAAACCAAGCTCCATGCAGGAAAATATTAGTGTCTCCAGCTGAAGCTCCTTTTTGGGGTCTTGCAATCCAAAACCGCATATATACTCCATCATTAGCCATACTAGAATTACTATGAGCAAGCCTAAGATACTGCCCTGATGAGCCGCTAGTTGACCAACTGCCGTAAGTTTGATTAGCCCCGTGATACTGTGTATAGCCAGATGTTATTAGCGATGAGCCTGTATAGAACCTTATAGCCGGATAAGTAAAATTATAACCACTTGTTTCTCTAACATTACCTTCTAACATATAAAGATAATAGCTATCAGACATACAATTAGTCATGTCATGTTCGGCAACAGATGAACCTGTTGTTGTTTTTAACAAAGACCACGCTCCACCACCGCCAGCATCAGACCAACTAATATCAGTTCCATCTGAGGTTAAAACTTGCTCGTTAGTTCCTTTTGTGAGAATAGCTGTTTCGCCAGAGGCGTTTCCATAAAGTATTGATCCTCTTGACAAGGCATCTAATTTGTTGATTTCTGTCGCAGTAGAAGTAACCCCATCTAAGATGTTTAGCTCCGCAGCAGTAGAGGTAACTCCGTCCAGAATATTTAACTCAGCCGCCGTACTTGTAACGCCATCCAGAATGTTAATTTCGGCAGCGGTTGAAGTTACACCATCAAGTATATTTAGCTCTGAGGCTGTGGATGTAACTCCGTCTAAAATGTTTAACTCTGCTGTGGTGCTAGTGATACCATCAAGGGTATTTATTTCAGTGCCAGTAGCCGTAACACCATCTAAGGCATTAATAACGCTTGCACTATCAGCAATATCTCTGGGTCTGCCCATTTGTTAGTCCTCCGGCCTGTAATCAATTAAATCTCCTAACTCATCCACTGAGGTCACATTATTGATGGCAATTCTTGTTTCCTGAAATTGTTTAAATAAATTAAGCCTAGCCAGCAAAGCCGCATCAGCTATAGCCTGTAGACCCGCCTTATCAGTTGTCACTTTTTCATTAGAGGAGTCAACCCAATAAAAACCATCAGGCAAATTAGTGAATGATAGATTTTTTATAATCTGTTCTATTGAGTCTGAATCAGCTTGATATGTTTTGCCGCCTACCTCAACAGTCAAAGAAGCATACTGAAGCGCATAATTCATCTTGTTTGCTTCTATCTGCGCTCTTTTACCCGCCTCTAGTTCTTGTTCTGCTGACATTATCTAATCCTCTTATGAAGCGATAACAATTCTAACCTCACCATTGCGCCCATCTGATCCGGTAGCACCATAGGATGCTGCCCCGCCATTATTTTCCTGAGTTGTCCTACTTAGAACATTACTTATTGACTCTACTCCTTGCGCTTTATAACTAGCTCCGCCACCTCCGCCTCTTGGGTATTCTCCTCCAGAGCCGCCTTTGTATCCGCCGCCACCTCCGCCACCAGTGCCATAGCCCTTCCTAGAAATCTCTCCGCCATCACCATAGCCTGAGTTTTCAGCGGTTCCAGCAGTATCGCTAGTTGGTTGGGGATAATAACCAAGTCCGCCCTTTTTGCCGTTACCGTCTCCGTATAATCCGGTGTTTGTGCCAGCAGCGGATATAGTTGCAGCAACTAGACCTGTGTGATAACTGTCTGTACCTCCATCACCACCCTCTAAACCTGTGTTTCCAGTGGAGCTAATAACGCCTCCGCTCCCAGCAACGCCAGTAGTATTATTCCAACCTGAAGCACCACCCCCGCCACCGCCAGCAACGATAAGCTCCGAATCACTATCGCTGTTATTTAGGATTGCTGTAGCACCGCCTCCGCTTCCGGCTGCGCCAAATGTACCCCACGTGTAGCTAGAATCTTGCTCCCAACGCTCGTCATACTTGCCCTTGCCTCCAACCCATATCTTTAGCGTAGTTGCGCTGCTAAATGTTTTGCTACCAGCGACAGAACCCTGTCCGCCTCCAACACCTCCCGTGTAATTCCAACCACCACCGCCCCCTCCGGTAGCACCAAGGGCGTACATGGAGACTGCTTTATTTGCCGGAACAACAAGAAAGCTAGCCGCTGTATCAGAAAAGGTAGTGAAATTATAGGTATTCCCCGCTGTAGCAAATGTCGTTCCTGAAGCAAATGTTGTCAGAGTTTGCTCGGCTGACAGCGTTGTACCCAAACTGTTAGTTGTTGCTACGACATAATAGATTGTTGTATCAGCAGTTAAGCTTGTTAAATTTGTTGTAGTTTGGTTGCCTGAAACCTCATTACCTGAGGTATCAACACCAGAGGATGTAGCCCAATAAACTTTATAAGAAGTTAATCCAGCTTCAGCCGTATAGCTGATAGTTGCTGCATTGTAAGCCGTAAGATCGGATGAAATGCTTGTAGCCGCAGCCGCAGGGCCAACCCATGAATCATTAGCCGTCTCATCTCTAACCTTCCTCAGACTCCAACGACCATCTGTAGGAAAATTTGTAGTACGACCTACCATTAACTAATCTCCTCGTAAGAGCATACAGCCTCTAAATCAGAAGCCGCGCTTGCTGTAAGCCTTATTGCATCACCTTCTTCTAAATAAAGAGGCTTTGATATTACGTCTAGTGTTGTATCAGCGGGAACAGCCACCGTCTTTGCAACATGGTAGGCCGTTGATGACCTGTATAAATCTACATTTACTGTTGCTGAATTTGTGCCGTCAATATTGCTGATATACAGGGCATTAACCTTAAAAACCTTATTTGAGGATGAGCTATTAGTAACAATGGCTGACGCGCTTGTTCCTACAGCCTGTACCGCCGTTTTTCCTGTGATTGTGCTTACATTTACTATATTGGGTGCTGACATTGTTATCCTCCGAAAACTATAGCCATTGCGATTGCCTTTCCTGTGGATGCCTTCGTATCTAGCTGTGTCTGTATATTAGAAGTAACACCATCAGAGTAATTAAGCTCGGCAGCAGTAGAGGTGACTCCATCAAGTATGTTTAGTTCTGCCGCTGTTGAAGTCACTCCGTCAAGGATATTTAATTCAGCAGCCGTGGATGTTACGCCATCCAAGATGTTTAACTCAGCAGCCGTACTGGTAACGCCGTCTAAGATGTTAAGCTCTGCTGCCGTTGAAGTAAGACCAAGATTCGTGAGGGCTGTAGCGGCATTGTTTAGATCAGATAGGTTGTTTGTTACAGTAAGAGCGTTTGCCGCGCTAAATGTCGTAAAAGCTTCTACTATCACCGAATCATTAACCGCAGCACCCGCAGCAAGCACGATTGATGTGCCATTCGTAGCCGTATATTCAGTAGACTCTAGCAGAAGAACACCATTTAAGTAGACATTTACAAACCCAACGGTGTAGCTAACCGTGAATGTTGTCTGGTTGGCTGTCGCTGTGAAGCCTGTTTTTGTATATGCCTGTTGTGATATATCCGCCGCATTCCAAGCTACAGCTTCAAGCAAATCTCCTGTAGCTGCCCCAGATGCTAAAACAAGAGCCGACCCGCTGGTTGCGGTGACGTCAGTACCAACGATTAACTTAACTCCATTTAAGTAAACATCAACATA
>Ga0114933_10004800_pt1 | contig 12491 bp, 13 predicted proteins | sample 4SBtaG_FD_89691 | JGI IMG/M metagenome (GOLD analysis project Ga0114933, IMG submission 89691) | Deep subsurface microbial communities from Kolumbo volcano to uncover new lineages of life (NeLLi) - 4SBTROV12_W25 metaG | ecosystem: Environmental > Aquatic > Marine > Volcanic | place: Kolumbo...
ATTTGGTCCCTTCGTCTATCGGTTAGGACACGTGGTTTTCATCCTCGAAAGAGGGGTTCGATTCCCCTAGGGACCGCCAACAAAATTTTACTCTAATGTATTATTTAATGTTATTATAAATCATGAGAAAAACTCTTTTTACACATGGTCAAGTATATAATTTAGAGCAGGTTAAAGAGTTAAATAAATTAATTAGAAAAAATTTTATTACTACGTCTCAAGATAAGCCAGCTGAAGATAGCGTTAAAACATCAGAAGTTAAGTTTGTAAAACTAGGAATTATAGGAAATTTATTAAATCCATTTATACAATTTTGTTACTCAGCAAATGTTAATGCTTTTGGATTCGATTTATTTAATCTTAATTCAGATAAAACATTGAACTATAATATTTATAAAAAAAACACAGAGTATAATTGGCATACTGATGGTGAACCATCCAACCCAATTAGAGATATTAAACTTACTTGTCTTCTTAACCTTTCTGAAAGTGATTATGACGGAGGAAATCTAAAATTATTCGATGGGAAAGAAGTAGATATAAATGTATTTAATAAACCTGGTGCAGCAGTAGTTTTTCCTTCATTTATAAACCATAGGGTCACCAATTTAACATCCGGAGAAAGGCACTCTTTGGCTATTTGGTGGTATGGACCAAAGTTCAAATAAACCAAGATGTCATTCTATGTTTATATGTTAAAAAATGTAGGATCTAAAATTATAAAAACATATGTTGGATACACAATAAACTTAGAAAAAAGATTGATTAATCATAATATTGGCAAGGGGGCAAAATCAACAAAAGGACATAAATGGAAAGTAATTTACAAAAAAAAATTTAAAACAAAATCTAAAGCAATGTCATTCGAATATTTTTTAAAAAAAAAACAGAACATTAAGAAAAAAAATAATAAATGAAAAAAAATATAGCAATAATTTTACCATATAAAGAAATTTATTCTAAAAATTATGCAGGTGCGGCATCTATATGGTTGAAAGATTATAATGATAAATCATCATTATCTAACAAAACAATAATTTATGGTAATTTAAAAAAAGGTTTAAAACCAATTACAAAGAATTTTAAAAATATTAAATTATCAAATACAGCTTTCTCAAAAACAAGACAATATATAAATTATTTTTATAAAGACTATCTTAAATATAAATATGAAATTATAGAAATACATAATAGACCAGAGTATTTGAATTTTTTAATAAATAAGAAAACTAATTCTAAATTAATATTTTTTTTTCATAATAACCCACAAGACATTAGAGGCTCTAAATCAGTAAAAGAAAGGTTAAATATTTTAGAAAATACAACAAAAGTATTCTTTGTAAGTTCTTGGACTAAAAAAAAATTTTTTGAAGGTTTGCCATTCAAATCTAAATCAAATTGTGAAATATTATATCCATCAATAAAAAAAATTAAGAAACTTCATAAGAATAAAAAAAAACAAATTATATTTACGGGAAAACTTAACTCATCAAAAGGTTATGATTTATTTGGTAATGCCGTTATTAGAATCTTAAATAAATATAATGATTGGAATTCAGTTGTTGCTGGTAACGAACCACGAGAAAAATATAATTTTAAACATAAGAATCTACGTATTTATTCTTGGCTTCCACACGAAAAAATTCTAAATCTTTACAAAGACTCTTCGATTTCTGTAGTTCCTTCACGTTGGGAAGAACCTTTTGGTAGAACTGCCATGGAGTCGGCGGCACATGGTTGCGCAACAATAACATCAGCTAGAGGTGGCTTATTAGAGACTTTTGATAATGATCTTTATTTAAAAAATCTTAACTCAAACGAATTATTTAAGAAAATAGACAACTTAATAAAAAATCCAAAAAAATTAAAGTACTATCAATTTAAAAATTTCAAAAATCCGAAACATATAATTGAAAATTTAGTAAAATTTTTAGACTCAGTTAAATTTAATTTATTAGGAAAAAATATATATATTAATAGGTCGCACAAACCAAAAATTTTACATATTTCTAATTTTAACGAAAAGAATAATCAAAGATTATTTAATATTTCAATTGCAGCAAAGCTAACAAATGGATTTATCAGAAATAAATGCGATGTGATAAATTTTAGTTATAGAAATTACTTATCTCAAAAAGTTTTTCCCAATTTAGATTCTGATATTCTTGAGATTGCTAACAATTATAAACCTGACCTAATTTTATTAGGGCATAATAATATTTTGAAGAAAGAGACGTTAATAGATATTAAAAAAGATAATATTAAAATTGGTTTATGGTATGAAGATCATGTTGCTAATTATGGTCCTAATTGGAAAACTAATCTTAACTTAATTGAAAAAAATAATGAATTAATTGATAATTATTTTATAACAACTCATCCAAGTGTAATAAAATCAAAAATTAAAAAATCTAAAATCAATTTTCTTCCAATACCTGTTGACGAAAATATTGAAAATTTAAAAATTTATGAAAATAAACATCGGTATAAAGATTTATTCTTTGCGCTTAGTCATGGAGTTAATTTTGGTGGTTTGAGATCAAAATCTAATGATGAACGAGAAGCATTTCTTAAAAAAATTTTAGAAAAAGGTAAGCAAATAAATTTTCATATACTCGGTATAAATAATGACAAACCTAAATGGAACTATGACTTTTATAAAGAGATGATGATATGTAAAATGTCACTAAATTTAAGTCGTGGTAAGCCATTAAAATATGCATCTAGCAATCGTATTGCATCATACATGGGAAACGGCATATTAACTTTTATTAATCATAAAGTGAAATTTCAGGAACTTTTTTCAAACGATGAGATGCTATTCTACAAAAATGAGAATGACTTAATTGATCAAATTAATGATATTAAAGATGATATAAATAGAATTAACAAAATATCGAAGAAGGGGAAAGAGAAGTATTTTAGAATATTTAATAATTTAATTGTATCAGACTCAATTATTTCAAAAACTTTAGAGCTCAATCCAAAATATAACTATGCTTGGGATAAATAGCACGATTTGCATTGCAGGAAAAAATAAGTGTGCAATAGATGCTTTATTATATGTAAAAAAAAAATACAAAAAATATAATTTATTAGCTCTACCCAATAAATCAGATAATTCTAAAGATGGATGGCAAAAATCTTTTAAGAAATTTGCAAAAAAACAAAAAATTAAGATAACAAATTTAAATGAATTATACAAAATAAGAAATTTATTTCTATTTTCACTTGAGTATGAAGAAATACTTAATATTAAAAAATTTAAATCAAATAAATTATTTAATTTACATTTTAGTTTACTTCCAAAATACAGGGGCTGTCATACAAACTTCTACCAAATATATTTTGGCGAAAGGAAATCTGGCGTAACTTTACATAAAATAGAAGCAGGGATAGACAATGGAAAAATCATAGACACAATTAGTTTTAAAATTACAAAAAATGCTACAGCTTATGATAATTATATTAATTTATTAAATAAATCGGTAATACTCTTCAAAAAAAATATTAAAAATATATTAAGTAATAATTATCAATTGAAAAAACAAAACTTAAAAAAAGGAAGATATTTTTCTAGAAGTAGCGTTGATTATAATAAACTATCAAATATAAAAGTTATAAAAAACAATCTTGATGATCATAATAAAATTAGATCTTTAATTTTTCCACCATTTCAACTACCAATCTATAATGGTAAAAAAATTATGAAATCCTTTTATGTTAATAAAAAAATTAAACTTGTATTTATATAATGACTTATAAAGTTGCGCTTATTGGATATGGCTATTGGGGACCTAAACTTGCTAGAAATTTTTTAAACTCAAATAATTTTGAAATTAGTTGTATTGTAGATAAATCTTTGAGCAATTTAAATAAAGCAAGACAAGTTTTTCCAACATCAAAATTTTATAATAACTATAAAATGGTGAAAGTTGATGAAATTGATTTAGTGGTTATTTGCTCGCCTACTAAATTCCATCATGAAATGACAAAATTTTTTCTTAAATCAAATCATGTCTTAGTTGAAAAACCATTATCATTAAACACAAAAAAGGTTATTGAACTTGAGTCATTTGCAAAAAAAAACCGTAAATTATTATTTGTAGACTATCCATTTATTTTTTCTGGATCGATAAACTTTATCTATAAAATAATAAAAAATAGAAAATATGGGAAATTATTAGAAATTGAAAGTTTTAGAGAACAGGCCCCAGTTAGAAATGATGCTGATGTTGTATGGGATTTGGGTGTTCATGATATTTCAATTTTAAAATATTTATTAAATAGTGCTCCAATAAAAGTTAAGGGATTAAAATATAATACCGCAAAAATTAAAAAGAAAGACACTGCTTATATAAATTTACTATACAAAGATAACTTAAAAGTATTTATAAAAAACTCATGGATCTCACCAATAAAAATCCGCCTAATAAAATTTAAATTCCAAAAGGCCATTATCACGTGTGATGAAAATGAGCCAATCTATAAAATTAAAATTTATAAAAAAAGCAACAAATATAGTACAAGATATAAACTAGAAGTGCCTGATATTGATAACTCTGAGCCTTTATATAATTTAGTTAACTATATATCTAAAAGTATTACTAAAAATCAAAACCCAATTTTTGCAAAAAATTTTAATGCAAGTATTACCAAAGTTTTAGAAAAGATTTAAAATGATTAAATTTTATGATTTAAAACGACTTGATAAGAAAATACACCCAAAAATTTTAAAAAAAATAAAAAAAATTTTTAGTAGAGGTGACTATATTTTAGGTGATGAGGTATCAATTTTTGAAAAAAACTTCTCTAAATTTATTGGTTGTAAATATGCTGTAGGTTGTGCAAATGGTACAGATGCAATTACACTTGCACTAAAATCTTTAAATCTTCCATCTAATTCAGAAGTTATTATTCCCGCTATGACATATTGCTCTACTGCATTTGCAGTTATTAATGCAGGTTTAAAACCTGTCTTAGTAGATTTAGAAAAAGACAAACCAACCATTGATCATATCGAAATAAAAAAAAAAATTACCAACAAAACAAAAGTTATAATGCCAGTACATTTATACGGTTCATCTGCTAATTTATTAGAAATTAAAAAAATTATTAAAAAATATAATAGAAAAATTTATTTAATAGATGACTGTGCACAAGCGCATGGATTAATTGATGATAGTTCTAAAAAAAATAAAAAAATTGGCTCAACAGCAGATATCTCGTGTTTTAGTCTATATCCGGGAAAAAATTTAGGAGGATACGGTGATGCAGGTGTAATTACTACAAATTCAAATAATTTTTATAAAATAATTAAAAATTTAAGAAACCTTGGTTCTGATAAAAAATTTATACATAATAGAGTAGGTCAAAATAGCAGACTAGATACTATTCAGGCAGCAATACTAAATGTAAAACTAAATTATTTAATCAAAAATAATAACAAAAGAAAAAGTTTAGCAAAGGTGTATAAAAAATATATTTTAAATAAAAAAATTTCAAACTTACAATACTCAAAAAATTGTATTTTTCATCAATATGTAATCTTATCAAAACAAAGAAAAAAACTTATAAAATTATTTGATAAACATAAAATTCAATATGGATTTCATTATCCTTACACCATTAATCAATTGAAAGTTTTTAAAATGAAATATAAAACAAAAAAATTTAAATATGCGGAAAAGTTAGCAAAAGAGGGAATTAGCATTCCCATTGATCCCAATCTTAAGTCAAAAGATATAAAAAAAATAATCAAAGTTATAAATTTATTATAAATTATTTGAGAAAATTTATAATTAATTTTTTAAAATATCTTTACAAACATCAATTAGATTTTTCTTATTTTTATAATTAATTTTTTTTTTAGCATAATTATTAGAACCAATAAATTTAAAATTTTTATTTGAAAAAGATTTTAATTTTTTATTAATTTTAAATTTAAATCTTTTTTCTAAATAAATTATAAGTTTATTTATATAAAATCTTTTACCATTGGATAATATTATTTTTTCTATGTTGCTGTTTGTTAATGATAATTTAAATATTCCGTTACATATGTCTTCAGCATGTGAGAAATCTCCACTTATATTTTCATAATAAATCTTTTGAATATATTTAATATTTTTTTGTTTAAATGCATTAATCAATTTAGGAACTAAGAATTTTTTATTTCTATATTTTGAATCATGATTGAATAAGATTAATGTTATTGTTTTTAAAATATTACTAGTGTTTGCTATGATATATTTAAATGAGTCTATTTTATACTTCCCATAATATTCATTAGAATTAAATTTATCATTTTCTGTTATAATTTTCTTTTTTGAATTTTCATACATTACTGAGGAGCCAGCAAAAATAAAAAGAGTTTTAATTTTTAATTTTACTAAAGTATCTATGAGATTTTTTGTTATTAAAAAATTTTCAGAATAGTTTATTTTATAATTGTCTTTTTTTCTTCTATCGATATATGAATTATTTGTACTTGCAAGATGTATTACAACATCAGGTGAAATTTTTTTTAAATGATTATGAATAATAATTTTATTTTTTAAATTATTTATATAATATTTTACATCTCTTATTTTATTTTTGTTTACTCTTTTTACGAATCCAAAAACCTTAAATTTTTTTTTTATATAGATTTTTGATAAAATTTGTCCATTTTGCCCCAATGCTCCAGTAATAAGTATTTTTTTCAATTTAATTTGCTTGTATTTATTTATTTGTTAAACATAATTTAAATAAATCAAAAATGAAAATAAGTAAATGCAGGTCTTGCGGTAGTAGTTCATTAATTAAGTGTTTAAATCTTGGAAATCAATATTTAACTGGAATATTTCCAAAAAATCATAACGAAAAAGTGTCTAAAGGAAATTTATCACTTGTATTCTGTAAAAATTGTTCACTTCTTCAATCGGAGCAAAATTTTGATAGATATGAGATGTACGGATCTAATTATGGATACATGTCATCTTTAAACTCTTCAATGATTGATCATTTAAAAAATAAATCACAAAAAATTAAAAAAATTTCTAAATTATCTAAATCTGATTTAATAATTGATATAGGGAGTAATGATGGGACTTTTCTATCTTATTTCGTTGATCATTGTCAAACACTTGGAATTGATCCAACTATTAGTAAATTTAAAAAAATGTATAATAAAAAAATTAATATTATTGATGATTTTTTTTCTGGTGAAATTTTAAAAAAAAACTCAATTAGAAAAGCAAAGGTAATTACATCTATTTCGATGTTTTACGATCTTGAAGATCCAGTAACTTTTGCTAATGAAGTTAATGAAGCGCTCGATAAGGATGGTATCTGGCATTTTGAACAAAGTTATATGCCAAGTATGATAAAAAATACTTCTTATGATACAATTTGTCATGAGCATTTGGAGTATTATTCTCTTAAATCAATAATGTACATTTTGAATAAATCAAATTTCAAAATAGTTGATATTGAGTTAAATGATATAAACGGTGGAAGCTTTGCACTAACAGTAGCTAAAAAAAAATCAAAAAAATTTGAAGAGTCTTTTTTAGTAGACTGGCTTTTAAATAAAGAGGACTCTTATAAATTTAATAAAATCGAAACCTTATTTGATTTTAAAAACAAAGTTTTTAAACATAAAAAATTGCTTTCAGAGCTAATATTAAATCTAATTGATATGAAAAAGAAAGTTTTAGGATATGGCGCATCCACTAAGGGAAATGTAATTTTACAATTTTGTGAAATCGACAATAAATTAATTAATTACATTGTTGATGTAAATCCTTTCAAAAAAAACAGAATTACACCCGGTACAAATATTAAAATTATTAATGAAAATGACTTTTTGAGAAAGAAAGTAGACTATTTGCTAGTTCTACCCTGGCACTTCAAAAATCATATCCTTAAAAAAGAAAAAAAATTTATAAATAATAACGGAAAATTTATATTTCCACTTCCTGATATTGAAATAATTTAAATTAGTTAATTATTTTAAATAAAATATAAAATTTAATGATATAAGAAATGTCAAAGTATAAACTTAATAAAATTGAGTAAAAAAAAAATAATAATTTTTAAAAATGAGGCTACTGGTGATTTAATTCACAGTAGGGAAGCTATTTACAATATTATTAATAGCAATAAAGAAAAGGAAATTATTTTATATTTATCTCACATAAATAAAGAATTTGCATTTTTATTTTCAGGTGAAAATCTCACATTCAAATTTATAAATCATAATCTTTCAGTTTTAGAGAAAGTAAAAATTTTTATTTCGTTATTCGGCAAATTTAATGTTGAAATTTTTATATTAGCTCCTAAAAATTTTTATTATCATTTGTCATTTTTTTTCAGAAACATAAAATTTTATGCATTAACAATGAAAGATATTGATAATTATAATAGACCAAATAATTTTTTTAAAAAATATTTATATAAACATGTTGTAAATGATAGATCTATAAATTTCAAAAGACCCTCTACATTTTTATTGCAAAATCGATTGATAGGTAATTATTATAAAGATGATTATAAAATTAAATTAGAGGATGAAAGAAATGACTTACCGGTTACTTTAGAAAATTATTACCATTTTCATATAAATAAAAATAAATTTGATAAATTAGGGTGGGGGTCACAAAATATAGAAATTATTCTTAATCATCTTCTCAAATATAAGCAAAAAATTTTAGTTACACGTGACATAGAAAATAATAATAGAGATTTGGAATTTTATCAAAAATATAATGTATATGATTTTAACACCAAAAATTTTATTGATAACAAATCGAATATAATAATAATGGAAAATGTACAAGGTAAGCAATTATATCAAATAATACGAAAAGCAGATAAAATTATTGCTTTTCATGGAATGATTACAAGTTTTGCCTGGATCGAAAAAAAAAAAGTTTTAGATCTATATTTTTGTGAAATAAAAAATTGGAACGATTACAGAAAGTACAGAAACTCTTTTTATGAGTTTAAACCTTCATATAATGGATATGATTTTATTATTCCAAGCAAGGATATAAAAAAAACAATTAAAAAAATGAATTTTTTCCTAAACAATGACTAAAAAAATTATTTTAAGATTATCTAACGAAATAGGGAACCAAATGTTTATGTATGCATCAGCTTATTCAATAGCAAAAAAAATGAATAGAGAATTATTTATTGATAATGAGACTGCATTTTTACTAAAAAAAAATATTAGCAAGTATGGTCTAGATAACTTTAGAATATCTTCATCTCCTATTGGGGAAAAATTTAAGTTTAAGTATTTAAATGGTTATTTAAAACGTAAATTTATTTTAAAAACTGATTTTCTAAGATCTCGAAAAAAATTCTATCTTGAAAAAAAAGATAAAAATAAAATTACTTTTTTTGATGAAAATTTCATAAATAATTCATTTGATGATAACCTATATTTGGAAGGTCATTTTGAAAGTCCTAAATATTTTAATATGTACGCCGATGAGATCAAACGGGAGTTTGAGTTTGTTAAAGAAACTGAATTTAAACAATTGCCTATCTATAAAGAAATAAATGGTACTAAATCAGTAGGGATTTGTATTAGACAAAATCGATTTAATGAAGGTGTTGGGAAAAATACTAATGAAAATATTAATAATTCTAAAAATTACTCTAATGAACAAATAAAATATATTAATAAATCTGTCGATTATATTAAGGATAAAGTATCAGATGCTAAATTTTACTTGTGGTCAAATGATTATTCTAGTTTTACAAATGAAAATTTTAATTTTAATGTTAATTATGTAGATGTCTCGAAATATAAAAATAAACTTGATATTAGAGCCTTAAATCTTTTTTTGCTTTCAAAATGCAAACATTTCGTCGTAACACCAACAACTTTTAATTGGTGGGGAGCATGGCTTGCGGAAAATAAGACAACTATTATTTTGAGACCAAATCCAAATTATTTTTCATTATTTAAAAATAATAACCTCGATTTTTGGCCTAAAAACTGGACAGAAATAAATGAATAAATTAATCAAATTTTTTTATATTTTTTTTATACTATTTGTATTTGAATTTATTAGTTATTTTTTTTTCAAATTGAATTTACTTGAAATATCTCATAAACCTAAAATTTATCTATCAAAAGGCGAGGTTCCTAATGACGAATGGTGGACTGAGGAAAATATATGGGGACCATGGCACATTAAGAATGGTAAAACTAGACAAAAAAGAAGTTGTTATGATGCTGTTTATATTTCTAACGAAATAGGAGCTAGAGATACATCTTTTTCTAAAAATTCCGCAAATGATGTTGTTTTAATAGGTGACTCATTCGCTGAGGGCTATGGTGTTAATTTTTCCAACACTTCACAAAAATATATAGAGGAGATTACTAATTTGAATATCCTTAATTTTGGTATTTCTAAAAATTTTGGATTTGTTCAATACTATCAAATCTATAATAACTTGGCAAAAAATTATAAGCATAACAAATTAATTATCTATTTTTTACCAAGCAATGATTTTGGTGAGAATGATTATAATAATTGGAAGGGTTCAAAAAGATATCGTCCTTATTATAAAATAATTAATGATAACTACTATGAAATCTTTATACCTGACGATGCAGTTAAAAATTACCTTTCCCAAACAAAAAAAATTAAAAAAATTTTTAAAGATTATTTTTGGTCTTCTGGTCTATTTATAAACCTTAATTATAATTATAAAATTTATAGAGCTAAAAAAAAATATGGAGATTATACTTTTTCTGGATATTTTGACTCAAAATTAGATCAACAAAAAGCAGCAATTTATTTTATTAAAAAGATGATAGATGAGTCCAATATTGATACTTATTTGGTAAGCATACCCAGGATCCAAGATTTCGATCGTTTAAATAAAGGTGAGGAACTAGAAAATATTTATTGGATTAAATCATTAAATAATTTGAGTAAGAATAATAAAAAATTTACTTTTATTGATTTAATTAATTATCCAATATCAAATTTGGAAGATCTCTATTTAAAATGTGATGGTCATTGGTCTCCATTAGGAAATAAGTGGGCTGCAGAAATTATTTCTAATAAATTAATAAGAAATTAAATTTTAATTTTATTTAATGCATTATTCTTAAATATATTTGCTTCTCTAATATATCTTCTAACCATTTGAGTTGTTTTATGACCTGTCATTGCCATAATACTTCTTTCATCAGCACCGGACTCTGCGGCTACTGTTGCAAAACCAGATCTTAAGCTATGGCCTGCAAAATTTTTATTTTCAATACCTGCTAATTTTAAATATTCTTTCATTAATAAAACTACCGATTGATCTGTTAATCTTTTATCTGTTAAAGACGCGCCTTTAGAAAATCTTCTAAAAATAGGTCCTGATTTAATTTGAGAAATTTCCAACCATTTTTTAATATTAACAACAGGACAATAGATTTCATTATTAAAGTAGGGCAGTCCTTTAGTCATACCTTCGCCAAATTGATCAGTTTTGGACCTTTTGATAGTGATTTTTAGACCTTCGGGAACAAATTCCAAATCCTCATGATCAATTGAAACTAGTTCAGTTCGTCTAAAGCCTCCTCCAAAGCCAACTAAAATTATTGTCTTGTCTCTAATCTTTTTAATTTCTTCAATTTTTTGTTCATCTATTGTGTTAATTATTGATTTTAAATGATTGATTAATATAGGTTTTTTACCTTTTTGCATGCTCCCTTTTACCCTTTTAATTCCCATCAAATTTTCGATAATAATTGGATGTTTTGTATCTAGATAATGTCCTTTTAACTTATGAACCATGCTTATCGATACTAATCTTCTTCTTAATGTACTTATTTTTGAATTCTTGGAGAGATGGGTTAGGTATAATGAAACAATTTTAGGTTCTGATGGTAATGAGTTTAAACCATGTTTAACACAAAATGCTCCAAAATCCCTAAAATCAGATTTATAAGCTCTTAAAGTGTTATTTGCTTTAGAGCTCTTGAGGTTATTTAAAGTTGCCTCATGTAGTGATTTTAGATCTGTAGTTAGCTCATTCATATAATTACTATTGATAACAATTAATTATCGATAGTAATAATATAACTCATTTGATAAGTCAAGTAAATAAGTTAAATAATAATAAATGCCAAAATACATATTAATAGGACTCGGGGTAATAATTAGTTTGTTTTTAATTATGAATCTTTGGTCAAAAACAAGTGAAAAGGCGAAAAATAAGATAATTGCTGCAATATTTGGAGTTATTATGATTGGATTTATTGCTTTAATTGCCCTGCTAATATTCTAAAAGTTATTAACATAATCCACAGGTCTTTAAAAAAAACACTTATAAAGTGATACATTCAACCTGTTGGCTCTGATAAGGTTAAAAATGAATTAAGGGGCAACCCTTAACTGGCCGATTGGGGAAAAACCGAGAGGTTCAAGCCCAGGGGGCAGAAAGTCTTGCGGAGTAGCGCTAAAATCGCGAGGCGGAAGGCATGGCGG
>Ga0114933_10004801_pt1 | contig 12489 bp, 14 predicted proteins | sample 4SBtaG_FD_89691 | JGI IMG/M metagenome (GOLD analysis project Ga0114933, IMG submission 89691) | Deep subsurface microbial communities from Kolumbo volcano to uncover new lineages of life (NeLLi) - 4SBTROV12_W25 metaG | ecosystem: Environmental > Aquatic > Marine > Volcanic | place: Kolumbo...
ATTGACATGAAAATTGGCTTAAAAACCATGCGTCGAAACTTCCTTCAATCTGACACAACCCTCTCAAAGTTGGTTCAAATATGAGTGTTAGAGAAATCGTCCCTGACCTTAGCCATATTCGATGAAACCCGGTATGTATAGGCGGATAGCGGTCTATTAACTCTTGGTACTCCTTTGCCAGATGCGGAAATTTCTTTTGCGCAAGTTGTAAGTTATTCTTACTCAATGGGAAATTCTCAATCGCAAAGTAGTGTAGCCGTTTTCCTTTGCCTATTATTGCATCCCAATTTTTTAGCAGTATGACAAAATTCAAGCCTAAGCCAAAACCAATTTCCGCCATAGAAAGCATATCTTGAGCGTTTTTCTTTTGCTCAAATAATTTATGCCTCAGAAAACTATTTTGTTGGCTATTAATTAAATGAGGGTCCGCTAGATAAAATTCATTAAGTTTTTTTGAGAAAACCTTCCCGTCTTCAAAAAACAAAATATCGGGGTCAAGGTCTACCGATAGGTCTGAAATTGGTTCAGGAGGCTTTGGCCGAAAAAAACGTTGTGCCTTTTGGTTATTTGCTCTCATACTTATAAAGTGCCCGAAGGCCCCGCAACCTAGCAACAATTATGAAGTGAATAATACAAAATGTCACAAGAAGATACCCCCCTGCCGGAAGACGAACAAAAGCAGCTTGCTTTGCGGATCATTTTAGAAGCATGGGAAGACGCATTATCACAAGGAGTATCAGCCGAGATGGTTGCTTCATCTGCTATCTTTGCTGCCCTAACTGATATGATTGAGCATTACGGCGAAGAGCCCGTAGCTGAGATGGTAGCAGAGTGGCCAGACCGAATAAGAAATAGCGAATTCACACTCTCACAAGATGAACAGTTTTCAAGTTAATTTAACCTAATAAGCCAATATTGATGATAGAATTGCAATGTTTGAAAAACTAGCTGACGCTGTAAATACCGATGAGATGCTCGTAAAAAGGGGAAAGAACTGTAGTCTAACTCTCCTAGTTAGTGTCGATGATAGTGAACATTTTATAAGTATAGAGTCGGGGATGGTAACTAATATCGTATCTGGCCAGTTCTTAATGCGACACTGGGATCTTGCTATTCGTGCATCACAAATCGCCTGGTCAAAATTTTGGCAAAAACATCCGGAACCTGGTTTTCATGATATTTTTGCGATGAACCGTTTTGGACATTGTAAAATTGAAGGCAACACAAATATTTTGCTCTCACATATTCGGTTTATCAAGGATGTCATCAGCAAGCCGCGTTTTTGGAACGAAGGGTAATTTTAAATGGGGAAGCTGGAGCCAATAGTTGGCAGATATATTACTCTTGAGGAGGAAGGGGAAAATTACCGAATATACTTTGAAGAAAGCGGAAATGGTATACCGCTGGTTTGCCTGCATACTGCGGGGGCCCACTCTAGCCAATTTCGGCATTTGATGTGTGATCCAGAGATCACAAAAAATTTTAGAATTATAGCTTTTGACATGCCCTGGCATGGCAAATCAACACCGCCAGTGGGTTGGCAAGATAAAGAATACAGACTCACGAGTGACTTCTACGTTGCTATCATAAAAAATTTCATTGAAGCCCTGGATTTAAGAAAACCTGTTATCATGGGCTGTTCCATGGGAGGACGGGTTGTCATCCGCTTAGCCTACGAATTAGGAACAAGGCTGTTGGGCGTTATTGGATTAGAGGGGTCGGACCGGCCTGCCCCTTGGTACGACAACACATGGACCAATCACCCAGACTTCGCAAATGGAGATTTTTGCGTTGGTTTAGTTTCGGGGCTATGTGCTCCTCAAAGCCCCGACGAGTATAAATGGGAAACTCTATGGCACTATTATCAAAGCGGAAGTGGCGTATTTAAAGGTGACATGCACTTCTTTAGAACTGACTCTGATTATACTCATACCAGTGTGGCTATAGACACCAAACTTTGTCCAGTCTATCTTATGACCGGGGAATACGACTACTCTTGTACTCCAGAAGCCACAGTTGACACAGCCAGCAGAATCCCTGGTGCGAAATCTGTGATTATGAGCGAAGTTGGTCATTTCCCAATGAGTGAAAATCCTGAAGTATTCAGAGGCTATCTTATTCCAGTGCTAGAAAAATTCGTAAAGGGAGAAAAAAATGAACCATCTTCCAGTTGATTTTAAAGTAGACCGATCAAACATGACCGACACCGAGTGGGATCTGCGTATCCAACTGGCTGCAGCGTACCGGCTAGTTGATTATTTTGGATGGACCGAATTGATATACGGCCACCTTACGGCAAGAGTCCCCGGTCCTGAGCCACATTTTCTAATTAATCCTTATGGTCTGAATTACGAAGAAATAACGGCTTCAAATTTAGTAAAAATAGATGTCGACGGAAACGTTATAGATGATACCCCTTTCGAAATTAATCATGCCGGGTTTATCATCCATTCTGCAATACATATGAAACATTCAGAAGAGAACCAAGTAGTAATGCACACTCACACCCGTGAAGGTATGGCAGTTGCTGGAACTGAAGAAGGGCTTCTGCCTATCAGTATGTTTTCAACGAGTTTCTATAAACGTCTTGCGTATCACGAATATGAGGGGCCTAGTTTATTTTTGGACGAGCGAGAACGTCTTCTGGAATCACTAGGTGACCATAAAGCCATGATATTAAAAAACCATGGCCTCCTAACAGTTGGAAAGACGGTACCAGATGCCTTTATACGACTTCATGCATTGGAGAGGTCTTGTCAAATACAAGTCGACGCTGGCGCAGCTGGGACACTTAACACGCTAAGTGACAATGTTGCCGGAAAATCGGGCGCGGATAGAGATCAGTTCCTAAATTCTAATAAAGTCGACCCTGGGCAATTGGAATTCGCCGCTCTGATGAGAAAAATCGATAAGATTGACCCAAGCTATCGGGATTAAGTTCAGTGGGTCATCCGACCGAACGAAATTCCTTTTGGAAAACTAAAACGCTCCGGCAAATGTCATCTTCCGAATGGGAAGCTCTTTGCGATGGCTGCGGAAAATGCTGTCTTATAAAATTGATCGACGACCTTACGGATGACTTACATTATACAACAGTGGCCTGCAAATTATTGGATTGCGACAGCTGTCGCTGCGGTGATTATAACAACAGGAAAAAACTAGTTGAAGACTGCGTAATATTATCTCCTCGGTTAGTGGAGGAACTCCATTGGATGCCTTCCACTTGCGCCTATCGACTAATCTACGAAGGGAAAGATCTTTACTGGTGGCACCCACTGGTATCTGGAAATCCGAACACAGTGCACGAAGCCGGAATTTCTGTTCGGGGTCGAGCTATTTCAGAACGCGAAGTAAAGGATTCAGAGCTGCCAAAATATATCGACGAATTTTTAGAATGAATTTAATCAACTAATAACTTCAAGAGGGAGGAATATGTGAGCCGGTCAATGTGGATTCTCGCCGCTATTTTCGCTGTTTTAGCCATTGCCATGATTTATCAGTCGAATACCGATGAGGGGATTGAACGTCCCTGGGCAGCCTGTAAAGAAAATCTTTTTCAACAAATGCTGAGTGGTGCCTGTACTCCAGTAGAAAACCGCATCAAAGTACCTGCGAAATAAAATTAAAGAAAGTTTTCGGAATATGGAATTTAACTATTAGACCGTCTAAGGTGAAAAATTATGAAAAATGATCCAGCACTTTTCTCTGCAACAGAACTTTTAGTCGCTTATCAAAATAAAACGCTATCTCCAGTTGAAGCAACTGAGGCCGTTCTAGCCAGAATAGAAAAGTTCAACCCCGTATTTAATGCGTTTCGAATTGTAGACCCTGAAAAAGCTCTCGCCGATGCAAGGAAGTCAGAGGAACGCTGGTTGAGAAGAAGTCCTTGCGGCCTGACAGACGGCATTCCCACTACTATTAAAGACCTTGTAGACACCAAAGGCTGGTCAACAAGGAGAGGATCGTTAACAACAAGCGACGAAGGGTCATGGGAGAATGATGCTCCACTAGTTGCTCGGTTAAGAGAACACGGCGCAGTTCTTCTGGGTAAAACGACTACCCCTGAGTTTGGCTGGAAAGGGGTAACAGACAGTCCACTAACTGGCATTACCAGAAATCCATGGAACCCGGCCAAGACCCCCGGCGGTTCGTCAGGCGGCGCAGCTGCAGCCGCAGCCGCCTGTCTAGGCGCATTGCATCATGGTTCCGACGGCGGCGGCTCGATTCGGATGCCTAGCGGCTACACAGGAATTTATGGGCTCAAGCCTACTTTTGGCAGAGTCCCTACGTGGCCGGCTAGTGGCTTTGGAACTTTATCCCATCAGGGCCCTATGACGCGCACAGTTAGCGATGCCGCATTAATGTTGACTGTAATGGCAGAGCCCGACCCGCGTGATTGGTATTCTCTTCCACCTTCGCAAACAAATTGGAACTATTATACAAATAAATCAGTAAAGGGATGGAAAATAGCTTTCAGTCCCGACTTGGGTCATGCAACTGTCGATCCAGAAATAGCAAAACTTGTAAAAGCAGCTGCAAATTCATTCGCTTCTTTGGGCGCCAAAGTTGAAGAAGCAGACCCAGGTTTAGGCGATCAACACGACCTCTTTAAAATTTTTTGGTATGCAGGAGCTGCAAGACTCCAAAAAAATATGACTCAGAGCGAGCTAGAGCAGCTTGATCCTGGATTCAGAGAAGTAGGTGTCGAAGGCGCTGAAATAAATTTGAATCAATATCTCGATGCCGTTAGTGAGCGCGAAGTTGCTGGAACTAAATTGAATAACTTTTTTGAAAAATACGACCTGCTTCTAACGCCCACCCTCCCGATTACAGCATTTGACGCCGGGGTCGAGTTCCCCAAGGATTCAAAAATGGATCGCTGGACTAGATGGACACCTTTTTCTTACCCGTTCAATCTAGGAAGACACCCGGCAGCCTCCATACCTTGCGGCATGTGCTCGAATGGTCTTCCCGCGGGGCTACAAATTGTAGGGCCGATGAACTGTGACGACAAAGTCCTTACAGCTAGTGGGGCATACGAATCTGCTAACCCGATAAGGATTCCGGACTTATAAGATTAAAGGCAAAAGTCTTTAAGATCAGAAGTGGAAATGAAGCAAGTCAAACACCATGACGAAGGGCTCGCCCTGGACGGTTCCCAGTGGCAGTGCCATTTTCCCATACCGCTCTACCATTTACTAATACATACTCTATCCCTTTCGCGGGCCTAGTTGGACATTCAAAATCGGCAGCATCGAGAACGTTATCCTCATCAAAAATTGTGACATCCGCAAAAAAATCTTCTCTGAGCTCTCCTCGATTTTTAAGCCCAAAGGTTTTTGCCGAGAACCCGGTCATTCTGCGTACTGCTTCTTCCAACGGAAACAATTTCAAGTCTCTACAATAATGCCCTAACACACGCGGAAAAGTGCCCCACAATCTTGGATGTGGATGCTCATCGTGAGGTAATCCATCAGATCCAATCATAGCGTGAGGGTGTTTTAGAATTCTTTGGACATCTTCTTCAGACATCGCAAAATATATAGCACCAGCCGGCTGTAATTGTGCGGCCGCCTCATAAATATCGCAGTTCAGTTCCTCCGCAATATCGGACAATTCTCGTCCCGCTAACTCCGGACGCGCCTTCGACCAGGTTATTAAAACCCGTTCTGCGACTTGTATGGAATCATCTTTTAAGACTGTAGACGAAGCAATATAAGGATAAACATCAAAAGCTATTCCATGATGATGGCCAGATAAATGTTTATCCAAACAAGCAAGCGTTTCCTTTGATCGGCCAAAATTTGATCTCCCATGCACCTTATGATGCGAAACAATAACAGGAGAAGCTGCTTCACGACCGATCTGGAAAGTTTCCTCAAGGGAGCGAATAACGTGATCACCTTCGTCGCGCATATGCGTGACATATCTCGCATTATGAGATTTCAATGCAGATGCAATTTCGATTACTTCCTCGGTAGGCGCCATAAAAGCCGGCTTATAAAACAAACCAGTGGAAAACCCTATTGCGCCGCTCGAAAGGCCCTCGTCCAAAAGCGTCCTCATCTTGTTTATTTCCCTAGACGAGGCCGCCCTATCAAGGGAATCCATAACTCCAACCCTCAACGTGGAGTGGCCTACAAGGAACGCAGCATTAACTGCCGCGGGACCATCATCAAAAGCACCTAAAAATTCTGAGAAAGTTGCAAAACGGCACTCTCCAGGCTCAGCAATTAGGTCTAATGGCGGCGGCGGATCCTCTGCGACCAGCGGAGCTAAACTGATACCGCAATTTCCAACAACTACAGAGGTAACGCCCTGGCTAACTTTCATATCCATTGAGGGTTTAGCTAACAAGATGCGGTCATCGTGAGTGTGGACATCAATAAAGCCTGGGGCAACGATTTTATTGGCAGCATCTATAATTCTGCCACCATCCGCTTCCGCCAATGGGCCAATTGCCTTTATTTTGTCATCAACAATACCAATATCGGCAGGAAAACGATCACTGCCTGAACCGTCAATTACTGTGCCTCCACGAATTATGACATCAAACGATTTTTCATTTGGCATATCAATTCCTCAACTAAGGTGAGACAAACTAAAACGAGCTATTGTATAGACCACCGTCTAATAAGAGGCTTTGGCCTGTTATGTATCCAGCATGCATACTGCATAAAAAAGCTGCAGCTTCTCCAAATTCTTCAGTATTACCAGCCCTTTTCGCTGGAACTTCCCCTATTCTTTGTTTATGAGCTTCTTCATGGCTGACACCTAGCTGATTTGCCATATTCTCTATACTGCTCTGATATCTATCGGTATCGAAAAATCCTGGCTGTATATGATTTATCGTTACGCCTGTACTAGCAACACTACGGCAAACTCCGGCACAAAACGCTGTCAAACCTGCCCTTGCTCCACTCGATAGATCCAGCCCTGATACTGGCATATTAACGGAAACAGATGTTATATTTAAAATTCTTCCAAAGCCACGCTGGGACATGCCGTCAATACAACGTTGGATCAGCTCAATAGGCGTAATCATATTCCACGTAACACCTGTCAACATAGCATCACGCTCCAGTTCACGAAAATCCTTAAATGGGGGACCGCCTGCATTAGTAATTAAAATATCCGGGTCAGGACAAGCCGCTAGAAGAGCATTTTGCCCGTCATGAGTGGTTACATCGCCAGCCACTTCTATAATTTTTGCATTAGTGCTTCTTCTGATTTCTCCGGCGGTCTCAGATAACCTGCTAGGATCAATGCCGTTTACAACTACAACACATCCCGCTCTTGCCAAGGCTTCCGCGCAGCCTTTTCCAAGTCCTCTACTAGAACCACACACTATAGCTTTTTTTCCTGCTATCCCTAGATCCATTTTCTGTCTCCCATGATTGTTCCTTCAGAAACCTTATTGTGCAAAGTTCAAACCATGTTGCAAGTTAGAACCCATCAAAGATCACACCTTTGACTTCTTGGTTTAAGGATCGTAAAACCATGAAAAAGTTTGGATATGTTCCATGGATCATTTAGACACTTTAGAATCGCAGAGTATATTCATACTCCGTGAAGCATTCGCTAAGTTTCAAAAACTGGGGCTTTTGTGGTCTCTGGGCAAAGACTCGAATGTCATGGTTTGGCTAGCAAAAAAAGCTTTTTGCGGAAATATCCCTTTCCCTCTCCTATTTTGTGATACAGGCAAAAAGTTTCCCGAAATGTATGCGTTCCAGGAGCGTTATTCGAAAGAATGGAATTTAAATCTGATTGTGCAAGACTGCCCACCGCTAGAAACCATCGATCAAACATTACCCCCAGCATCTCGTTCCGCAGCAAGAAAGACAGAAGCATTAAAAATTCTTATCAACGACCAGGAATTAGAGGGAGTGATTGCAGGTATCCGGCGGGATGAAGAAGGGACAAGAGCTAAAGAACGAGTCTTTAGCCCGCGAGGCCTAGAGGCAAATTGGAACTTCAGGGACCAACCACCGGAATTTTGGGATCAATATAAGACAGACTTTCCGTCGGGAACTCATATAAGAATTCATCCCCTTCTAGCATGGACAGAATTGGATATCTGGCGCTACATACAGAGAGAAAATATTCCCGTTGTGCCGTTATATTTTTCAAAAGCCGGCAAGCGATATCGCTCTCTTGGTGATCAGGATATAACCTACCCAGTTAATAGTAACGCCACAAATGTTAAACAAATTATTAGCGAGCTGGAGACCACCAAGATTGCCGAAAGATCGGGGCGGGCCATGGATCATGAAAGTGAAGATGCGTTTGAACGACTACGGGTAAAAGGTTACATGTAGGCCAATGGTTTTAGACGAAAAAAACAAGAACCCCGTTAAACTCGTTATAGCGGGACATGTAGATCATGGAAAATCTACTTTAGTTGGAAGGCTATTGCACGATAGCAACCTGCTGCCCGATGGGAAAATGAAATCTATTCAAGAAATGTCTGAGCGCAGGGGAATGCCACTCGAATATGCTTTTCTTTTAGACTCGCTCCAAGCAGAGCGGGACCAAGGTATTACAATCGATGTTGCGCAAATTCCGTTCAAATCTTCCAAAAGAGCTTACGTGATTATAGACGCTCCCGGACACAAGGAATTTTTAAAGAATATGATTTCTGGAGCCGCCCAAGCAGATGCGGGGGTCATAGTTATTGACGCATTCGAAGGCCTCCAAGAACAATCGCGTCGGCATTGTTACCTGCTGAAATTACTTGGATTTAATTCCATTGCTGTGGTTGTTAACAAAATGGACTTGATTCAATACGACCAAAAGATATTCAGACAGATTAGTGAAACACTGGCTAAATATTTAAATCAGATTGGGATGCATGCCCAAAATATCATTCCCGTCTCTGCGCGCGAGGGCGAGGGGCTTACCACCGTCTCTAAGCATATGACTTGGTATGAAGGCCTAACATTTGTTGAAGCGATTGACTCAATAGAACAGAAACCACCGCTTACCAATGCACCTCTTCGACTACCAATACAAGACATATATAAATTTGATGACCGTCGAATCCTGGCAGGACGTGTCGAAACAGGGACCCTATCACTTGGAGACAAAGTACTTTTTTCTCCTTCAAATAAAACAGCGCGTATCTCTTCTTTCGAAACTTGGGGCGAGACAAAGACATGCGAGAAAGTAGTTGCCGGTCAATCTGTCGCGTTTACGCTAGACGAACAAATTTTTGTTGAACGCGGACATATAGCCAGCGACCTAAAATCGCCGCCAATTGAAACAAACGTTTTTAAAGCTCGTTTGTTTTGGCTGTCAGAAAAACCACTCCTAATATCTCAAAGGATGAAACTTAAACTTGCTACATCAGAATACTCGGTTGAAATCCAATCGATTGAGAAATGTATTGATACGCAAAGCCTAGAGCCTTTACCCGCTGATAATATAAAGCGAAATGAAATTGGTGACATTACAATCCGTTCTAAGGGGACAGTTGTTTTAGACCCACATGACGTCAATGCCAAAATGGGCCGCTTCACACTTGTAGACCAATATGAAACCGTTGGAGGTGGTATTATCTCTATGGAAGGGTATCCCGATCAGCGCGGTCGTTATGATGTTGTTTCAAAAAATATTGAAGCGGTTGCCTCGAAGGTTGATCAGAGCACTCGAGCGTCCGTGAATGAACACCAAAGTGGCATAATTTGGCTAACTGGATTATCTAGTGCTGGTAAATCGACCATTGCTTTAGAGACCGAGCGGCAACTTTTTCAAAAAGGATATCAGGTGTACGTGTTAGATGGCGATAATATACGTTTTGGTTTATCAGCTGACCTGGGCTTTACACCAGAGGATAGAACAGAAAACATTCGCCGAATTGGAGAAGTCGCCAGACTGTTTGCAGATGCGGGAATTTTAGTGATCACAGCGTTCATTTCGCCTTACAGAGACGATCGGGACCGTGTACGTGCTATAGCACCCGACTTATTCCATGAGGTATTTGTCAAAGCTGACCTATCGACTTGTGAGACGAGAGATCCAAAAGGTCTTTATGCCAAAGCGAGGAGAGGTGAAATAGAAGATTTTACCGGAATATCCGCACCATATGAGGAGCCAAACGAAGCGGAGTTGGTTATCGATACAGGAGAAGAAAGTATTGATCAATCTGTCGCCCGTTTAATAGATTATGTTTCCTCAAACTTCAAATTGTAAGTGAAGCCGGCAAACTAATTACTCTAAAACTTTAAAAACGATTATCTCCCATAGCCACTCGAGGTTAACCGCTTCACTTTTGCATTTTTTCGGGTTCAATAGTTGTAAGCTCTGGGCTAATTTTATAGGTGAATGCATCTCCAAAAAAGAAATACCCAAATGCAAAAATTAACAAGCCTACAAAATAGATGGTTACGAAAACACTCTTCTTATCAAACCCCTTCATCCTGACGTCCCAACTAAATTTTAGTTATTTGTTAAAACTTTTTCTAGCCAGGCCGCGCCAGCAAGCGCTCTTGCATCCTCCCCAGCAGAACCCACGATCTGAACTCCAAGCGGCAAACCGCCTGGACCGAACTCAACTGGGAGACTGATACACGGCCAGCCAAGGAGAGTCCACACTCTATTAAACAATGGATCTCCCGTAGAACCTATGCCCTCCGGCGCCTCGCCGCCTGCTGGAAGTGTTAAAATAATATCCGCTTTCTTAAAGATACTGGCTTCACGCGTTCTAGCGTCGTCGGCAAGCTGTTTAGATTGCTTCAGCGATGATTCCCCGATAGCCCTCCCAGTAGCAATACTATCGCGATAAAATCTAATTAGGCGTTCTGGATGGTGCTCATACTCCCATGATAATGCCTTTCCCGCATCTCCCGTCATAATAATAGTTTGCAAGTCAGCCAAGCTTTCAAATGTCATCGAAGAGGGAATATCTATGAGGGATGCACCTGCTTTCTCCGCTTTTTTATATACACCCTCATAAGCTGCAAGAGCTTCTTCGTTAGCCTCGATACGAAAGGGTATCATGAGCCCAATTACAGGAGGTCGATTATCATAATAACTAAGATCAGGAACCTTTTGCCCCCTTAACACATAATCGAAAAAGGATATGTCTGAAATGTTTCTTGCAAAGGTGCCAACGGTGTCAAGGTATGCGGAAAGTTCTTTTACCCCCTTTCTATTATGAGTTCCAAAAGTTGGCTTGTAGCCAACAATTCCGCAATATGCGGCAGGGCGTATTACTGAACCTGCTGTTTGTGTTCCAAATGCCAGTGGAACTTGCATGTCGGCTACGCTAGCAGCTGACCCACTAGATGACCCTCCAGGTGTATGTTTTGTATTATGAGGATTCCTGGTTTTTCCAGGGTTACGCCAAGCAAATTCCGTTGTAACTGTCTTGCCAATTATAATACCGCCATTGCTCCGGACATTTTTCACACAATCTGCATCTTCGGAAGGCTGATGGCCTCCATATATTGTGGATCCATAAGTGGTTGGCATATCCGATGTATCCATTATATCTTTTACAGCAACCGGTAGCCCGCTAAGAGGACCAGGATTTCCCGCTTTATCAGATTTAACCGCTTCGGCAATAACTTTATCTTTATCTAAATGTGACCATGCCCTAACGAGAGAATCTCGTTCTTCTATTCTCTCTAAACATGAACGCATCAGCTGTTCAGCCTTTAAATCTCCAGATTTAATCTTTGCCACAGATTCTATTGCAGATAGTTCATGAAGCTCTGTCACAATTGTCCTCCTGAAAAACATTCAATGTCTTTGTAAACATAACTAACCTATAGACTTTCATAAATACCTATTAACTCTTAAATTAAGCACAGTCTTATAAACTTTCCATAACATGTGAGATGTAAGATGAAGTTGGATATTACCGGTGACGCCCAAGAACTGGCAAAAGTTGACGCGGACTTCAAAAAATTAATCAGTGAAATAGGCCTTCCCGAGGAGCGGCATCGAGCTCCCAACCTTGCGACTTTGATACACATTATAGTTTCCCAGCAAATTTCACTTGCAGCGGCGAGTTCAATTTGGGAAAAATTTACTGAACAATTAAATGATATTTCCCCAAATAATATAATAAAACTTGGCGAACAAGGCCTTCGAAAGATTGGGTTCACTAGATCAAAATCAACCGCGACATTAAACTTATGTCAGCATATGATGAATGGAACCTTCGAAATCGATGCTATGTTTTCGATGGATGACAACAACGCAAAAAAATATATCATGCGACTATCCGGGTTTGGGGAGTGGAGTGCATCTATATTTCTGATTTTTTGTTTAGGACGTCCAGATGTTTGGCCCAGCGGGGACATTGCTCTTCAAGCGGCCACGAAATCGTTGAAGAAGTTAAATATACGCCCAAAACCCAAACAAATGGATGAGATAAGCATAGCCTGGGAGCCATTTCGAAGTACAGCCGCCCATCTGCTTTGGCATTACTATGCAAAAGTCGTCCGCAATCAAAAGATGAAAGAGCTCAAAGGATTTCAGTGA
>Ga0114933_10004804_pt1 | contig 12484 bp, 4 predicted proteins | sample 4SBtaG_FD_89691 | JGI IMG/M metagenome (GOLD analysis project Ga0114933, IMG submission 89691) | Deep subsurface microbial communities from Kolumbo volcano to uncover new lineages of life (NeLLi) - 4SBTROV12_W25 metaG | ecosystem: Environmental > Aquatic > Marine > Volcanic | place: Kolumbo...
CTTCTCAAGAAACCAAGTATAGTTGAGCCAACAAAGACTCAGCTTAGGAATTTAATAAAAGAATTAAGCCCGCAGAATGAGCCGGGAGTTAGAAAGTATTTCATATCGCCTCCTCAAGAATCTTGGACTCCCAAAGAAGGCAGATACAGTTTTAACATTTCTTGGACTTATGAGTTGGATAGATAGGAATGAGCCATACAGAAAAAACAGTAGTTGATTCAGGGTACTTTGACCCAAACGACGGCTTCACGGCTAGACCCATTATTGGATCTCAAGGGCTTCCAGAGAGTGGCTATGATGGAGGCGCGCCTTTCTATCAGGTTGTTCCATCTGGCGAGTGGTGGGGAGATGACTACGAGTGGAATTGGGGCCCTAGTAGTGAACACGGGGGCAATCTAACTGGTGGCTCAGTAGAAATTACAAAAACACCAGTCCTAGAGCTTTTGGGTTTGCCGATAACAGTATCAGGCGCAAATCTTGAAGGTGTTCTACTTGACGATTATGACGAGCTTATTGTGCATCATGCTTCAATAACAGGCATTGATGAAGGTTCAAATCTAGTATTTTTCCAATCGCCACCGGTTTCTCTGCTTGGTAGCAACTCATTTCGTATACCAGTTTGGAAGTATCTTCTAGGAGAGAGAAAAGAGAGCAATCCAGACGTTGAAACAAAAGGTTACGTGGCTGAATTTGGTCTTAATTATGTTTTTCCAATTGAAGGTGCGTCAGATCTAACCGAGGATTGGCAGGAGTCAACTAGATTCCAAGATATTCGTTGGTACGAGCAATCTGGCTTAATACCAACTTACCCCTCAAACCACCCAGACGAGTCTCGTGATCCTCTACGTTCTCCAAGTCCAAAAGAAAGAGTTTATGCATATCAAGGATCTAGAGATGCGGCTGGTGCAGCAAACAAATTAGAGACTGGCAGTCCAAAGTCTTCCGTAGATGGAAGTTCTGATCAAGCTTTTTCAAACGCCGCAGACTCGACAAACACAAAATATGTACTAGGTATGGAAGATGCCTTTATGCATTATTACGAAGATACATACACATTTGTTTATATGCCCGGAGGGAGAACTGGCCCTACAAGAACTTTAGTAAATAAGTTTGAGGCTTTGGATTTTAATAAAAGATTCCACAATAGAAATAATGGCGGGGAAATCACAGACAAAGCAGAGAAAATATTCGGAGTTCAAATCGCCCAAGATAGTCTTTACGCAAAAAGTGGTTACAGAAAAATAGAAACTGAGGAACCTGAAATTGATCCTGAAGGCGACTATACACCAACTGGAAAAATAAGAGGGAGCGAATAGGAAATGGTTGACATAAACATAGCAAATAGTGGCAATGAGTATTCAATAGTCCCTTCCACTGGGACTAAAGAAACTGATTTTAACACATGGGCTGATGGCGCAATACCAGCTTCATTTTCTGCTGGAGGATGGACTCACGGAAACGAAGGGTTTGCTCATCAAAGTTTTTTAGGAGCTAGCATAGTTGACTTTACTGTTAACGGCGGATTTGGAACTTCCAGCTCTTCTCTTTCTGTGAATCTTGTAAATGATGAATATAATGCTTCTGATAGGCTGGGCCTAGGTCAGGGCGACGATGTATATCATGATGGCGACAAAGATTTGTTTAGACCTCCGCAGGTTGGATCTCCTGTCTTCTTTAAGTTTGGCAAAAATCATTGTACAGTAGACGAAGCTTGGCGCCCAACTTTTGACAAGATCTATGGCTATACAACAATAACAACATCTGCAAAACCTCAGCAAACTGCAGACGGGAGTACCAGCGGGATACCCGGCGTAACTACGATCCCAAATACCGCAGTTGACGAAAGCGGCATACAACTTGATCCTAACATAGAAGTCATGTTCTCAGGAGTCAAAGATAGAGATTCAGTTCTCTACAGTGGCTTAGATGAAGATAATAAATTTGTAGACAACTCAAAAGTCTTAGATCCAAAAAACAGGGCTAGAGGTAAGGAACACTTTATTTTTGGTGGCATACTGCAGAGCTACACACAAAACAGAGGTGGCGGAGGCAATCCAGTTTTCTCAGTAAACGTGACAGACCCAAGAGAGATACTGTCAAATGTAGTTCTATTATTAGACAACTACGCAGGCACTACATATAATAACTCAAATATGCTAAACCTATACGGATTTTTAGAACACAATCCTTCTGATTCTTTAATGGGCACACTTAAATCTGTATATGATAACATCGTTACACCAGAAGGAGATCCTAATTTGCCTCCTTCTTACGTACAGCCTGTGCTCAGGACTGATAACATGATTATTAACGGGCAAAAAACCGGCAGCTTGACCAATTATGTATACGGAGGCCATTTAAGAAAAATAGTAAATGTCAGTTCTTTCTCTCGCGTGGCCACTGCACAATCAAGCATTAGGCCTTTAGGTTCAGTTGGCGCTGGAGAAATTGAATATCTTGGAAACGATATGTGGGCCAAGGCAGGGCGTGAGGGCTTCATACTCACAACGGGAGGATACCCAGCTCAGTTTCCAATTACCGGCGTTGGCATGTCTAGAAAAACAGACGAAGGTATGCCTTTTTATAGAATTGCGCAGGCTATCAGAGCTTTGTTTAACTACGATGGTAAACTACCACAAGAATATATAGACGCAGGATATGGAGGCTTCATAAATTTCAGAGGCTTTAATTATGTCGTGGATTTGAGTGCGTTTCCAGCAGACAAGATTCCGCCGTACTACAGACTAAACTTTGACAAGATGACGCTTATGGAATTGTGTCAGGAGCTTGCGGACGTGATAAGTCACGACTTATTTGTTAGCCTGTTGCCAGTTTTAGACCATCCAGCCACAGCGTTTCTCAATAGATACAATTCTGGGGTAAAAGCAAAAGATGGTAGCGGAAATTATATAGACCCTGACTGGAGAGACAAAGTTATAACAGGGGTTATTCGTGTAGAGACTATTGATAGATCTAAAAAGCCAGACTACGGATCTATACAAAAGTTCATAGATGAACAAACAGAGCGCGGAGAACATGTGCAAAATAATGACGTTGGATATGAACTATCAAATGTTGTAACTGATAAGTTTGTTGTTGGAGCACAGGAAAGCAAACTTTATTTCTTCTCTAACAATAGAGACCGAGACTTCCTTGACATTCGTAAATTTAAGCAAGGAATCAATCCTGCGGGAGGCGTTGGAGATGCTGGCGCAATGAACGCCATTGGAGACCAATGGAAGCACTGGAAATCTCTTCAGCAGCAGATACTACCATTCTATGGATTCTTAGGAGACGGAGCCGTCACTATACCAAGAGGATGGGGAGCTTACCAGCAGATTATGCTTGATGCTTCTGAGCTAAATGCGTTTGGCGTTGGAAACTACTATGTTGCGACTGAGCTGGAATTAAGAGCAGCGTCAGTCTCTTATGACAGGTGGAAGGACTTCTTAGTTAAGTACAACGATGAATATATGCAATCGTTGGAGGAGGACGACGCACTAGACAGGGCTTTGCTAAAAAGAACTCCTGCGATACCCGGCCAAAATCAGTTAAGTGGAATACTGATGAATAGCGGCATTAGCCAAAACTACGGCGTATCTGTTCCAAGGTGTGTTTTTACTTCTGATAGAAATTACTTTACCAGCGATGGGTTGCCGGCTAGCCCATGTAGTCCACCTCTTGGTTATCCACTTTACTACAAGCGAGCAACCAAACTTGGCGTTCCAGAAGCTGGACTCACTCGCATTGCAAACTCAATGAATAGTATTATTACGGATATTGGTAGACTTAAAGCAGAAAGAAATAGCGCTCAGCAAGAGATACAGGCCGCACGACACGAGCTAGAAAAAATAAAAGCGGACATTGAATATTTCTTAGCTGGACAAAGGCCACAAAACGATCCAGCTCTGGAGTTTAACAATGAGGCTGTTGCCACTTTTGATGGCGAAGAGACCCCTACAGTAACAGAGGCTTCAATACAGTCAGCTATTGCTAACTCGCCTAGCATTTGGTCTCTTGACAATGGTATTTCCGGCTTCATATCGGGCGTAAATAATTTTTATAATGAGTTTACTACAAGGCTTGAGCTTTTTGAAGATAGTGAGTATGATACTGTTGCCAGTGGCATACGGACAACAGTTGACAGAAGAAATGCAATATCTGCTCAAATCGGATTAATTAAGAAAGCCACTACTGGAGGTGCGGATTTAATAACTTTAATTAGCCAGTTACACGAAAGAGCAGAGAAAAACGCAAAGAAGGTACATGAATATTTAAAGAAAGTCGCTGATGAAAATCTAGGTAAAAAGTTCTTAGTTAAGATACCCAAAGATACAAATGTTTATTATAGAGAACAAATAAACTTTGAAAACTATGGAGGCTCCACGAATTATGTGGGTGAAATAACAACTGGGCCTTTTGGGTTTAGGCCAGAGCCCATTAGCGCCAGCAATCCAACTCAGTATTTTACTAAAGCATTTCAAACTCAAATTAGAAGTTCTTTGGTAAACGGGTCTCCGCCTAGACCGTTTGATTACTTAAGAACTAGAACTGTTGACAAGCAGTTTCTTTTAGGTTTAGGAAATCAGGGGGTTACTATACCTCAACGTCTGCCGGACTATAGTGACGGCGCACTTAAATGTAACTTCGACATGGTTGAAGATAAGTGGGTGTTTAACTACGAGATTGATTCTAAAGGTGGCTGGTTTGACTATCAGATGTGTCAAGCTCCTATACGCGCAGAAGATCTTAGTGCCATGACGACTAACCTTGGTTTTAGCTCTACGCCATACGTGACTAGAAATATTTTATTCCCGCAGGACATGTTCCACTTTATAGAAGACGACGGAAGAGTAAAAGCATTTGCTAGATACAATCACAGTCAGTTCTTAAGCTTTAAAGGCATCAACAAAGATCAGATGGTTCAACAAAGAGTCGCAAACAATGGACATCTTATACCCATCTTCTTAGAAGAACTAGATAATATAATGCCCGACAAGGCTCAGTCTTTGGTTTCACAGCGTCGAAATCTTCCCGAAATGACGGCATTTGTAAAGGTCAGTGTTGACGAAAAGTTTTACATGTCACCTAGAACCTCGCAGGGAATTGCCCCAGTATATGGAACCGAGGTGAAGGATATAGGTTCTTATGAAATGCCAGAATCAATACTTGACACTGGAGATTGCAAGTATAAGCCAACATACGGTTTTTACAATCCTGTCTATGTTCCAGAGCCCGAAAAAGGCGGGTATGGAGGAGTGAAGATAGACCATGTGGATTTCCAGAGATCTTACGTTCCCGGCCTAGATGGCGAGATTATAAACACGCAGCCCCACAACTTAGATCCAGATGCCGTATACGCATTAATCACCGTTCCGGGTAAAGTAAAGCCGACGCAAGACTCTAGAATGGTGGATGGGCCATTCCAAGTTTACGGGACTACGACGATGAAAAATCTTTTGACCCAAGATGTTGTTAAGAATTTCCCCGGATTTGAAAGACCAACAATGAAGGGAAATCCGATAGGGATCGTAGGGCAAATATGCAACCAGCTTTCAGCTCAAAGTTTGAATCAGGCTCTTAATGCAGCAAAGAATAAATTTGAAGCGACCATGCTCGATGATCCACTTAGGTCTCTAGGGCTGGTTACAGAGTCTCCTATTTATCCAGATATTGTAGCTCTACCGCTTATGTCAAAAGAAAGATGTTACGGCCCTTGGGTTTCATCAGCAATAGATGTGCAAAGAGGGATTACATATCAAAATATTGGTGGTAAAGTAGAATTTTCTAAAGATGAAAAACTAGCGCCTTGGAACTTTGGTGGATATGACCTTTTAAATAAGGCGGGGAGTCTACAGGCAGAATTTTCAAACAGCCTACTGCTATACTCAGAGCGAGGCGGCATTGTGTTTGCTGGAGCGCCAAGAGGAAACTCTTTGTGTCAGCAGCTAACTAATGGCGGCCCACTTGTCACTAGCATATCTGTAAACGTTGCTAACGGTGGAATTTCTACCACTTATAAAATGGATCTTTATACTTCTAGATTTGGCAAGTTGGATAACCAAAGAAAATCTGAAATTGACAGAATGAGCCGTGAGAGACAAAAGATAAGGGACAACCAAAACAAGCTAATAAGGAAGGGCTTGGACAAGGGCGCAACAAGAGGAGACTTCTCATTTAGTAAAAATCTTAATGAAATGGTTAATATAGCCAGTCAAACTACTTCTTTCATGAATGAGCTGAATGACCAATCCAGACCCCCTAATGATATAATTGTAGCCTCCGTGAACGTTGAAACTAATAGCTCTTCTGTGGCAACCGACGGTGGAAATACTACTGGAGCTGGCACTAGCTCTGCTATGAACTTTAATGCTTCTGCACAAGGAGCCGTGAGCACACCATCAGCCGCTGCGTCTGCAACTAACACAAGGCCAAATGCAGGATACAACACAAGCTATATGAATGTAAATAAGTTTAAGACTAATGCATCCGTGTATAATACTGAAGAGGAGTTTAATACTGCTTACTATAACTCTGCTGGCGGAAGCGTATCAGAGAATTTAGTTCCAATGTCAGAAGATGCCTATCATCCAAACATGCCAAACAAAGGCAGAAGAAAAACAAATGTTTCTTTGTACTTGAGTGATAACGTAGGTGTTGTAAAAACAGTTGTACCCGGATTGCCAGAAGGCGGAGCTAGATCCAGTAGTGATGCTCCGGCTGCAGCTGGAATGCTAGGAGGACAATCTGCCGGCGGAGCTACTGGCGCAGGTATTCCAAGTGATATTACAGACCAAGTAGACTCATTGGGTCTTGGAATGTTGGCGGATATAACTGCTATGGGGCCGGGATCAGCAGGAACTTTAGTAGGACTTGGCGCATCTTCACAGGGCGGCTTTGCGGGAGTTAAAGATAAAACAGATCAATTAGACGATCTATTTAGTTAAGGATTAGGAGAAAAAATGACACAACTTACATTTGAAGGACTTTTTAACGAAAACGAAAGAAGCGATCACGTATTTCAGTGTACGCATCCGGTCTTTGCTAACTACGCATTTAGCACGTACACTTTCGATCAAGCAGAAAGGATGATAGACAAGCTGCCTATTAGGTGTGTTGAGGGATCAACCACTAGTGGCGTTTGTACACTTCCCGATGGGACTAGATTTGAGACACCTGATCCAGAATATCCAACTGAAGGCGATTGTGAGTTTGCAAGAGGAACATGGACTGGAGCTCGTAGCGCTGGAAAAGCTAGTGCTGCACTTATCACAAACGCAGTCATATCAAACAACGATGATCTAGAAGCTGGTCAATCGCCAAGTGCTGATCATATGCCTTGTGAAGCCTACAATTTAACTTTTGCTAGATTTGACATACTGAAAAAGGAATATATAGAGGTCAGAACAGCAAAAGACTGGAATAAAAGATACCCAGAGGCTATGAACGAAATATATACTCTGGGAACACTTGTGGGCGAACCGCTTGAAAACCCAGCTGCAGGTAGTAGTGCAACAGACGGCACATACGGAGCTGTAGAGGGGATTATCAAACTTAATAGAGCAGCTAATGAAGGCAAGTATGCATTTCTGGCCAATGACTCCGACGCCGTAAAAAGAACAAAGTTAAATGTACAACTCCTCTTAAATGAAATTCAATCTAGCTTATCTGGTGTTCTGAACTTTGAAGCCAATATAGCCTTTACTCTCCATCCAGAATGCGATACGTTTTCTAGTGGTGTTCCATTCTCATTACATCTATACGACTCAAACGTAGAGACGAGAAGCAACAAACGTGCTGTTGTGCAAAGAGGCAAACCTAGATTTGCTATGCAGCCCAACCTAGCTTTTGGCGTTGCCTACGCAGGAGCCATACCAACAAACCAAACTCCCGGCGTATATGCTCCCGCAGAAGCTGGTGGTGATAATAACCCCAACAACATGGTTGGCGGAGAGCTTGATATAACCTACGACCCAAACACAAAGATGTTTGAAGCTGGAAACAAAGCAATACTTGCGCGACTACTAACTGACGTTAACAGGGCATCTTTAAATAATGTCAACATGGAACTTGCAGATGGGCTTACGCCAGAACAAATATCGCCAACGGGCGATCATTATATGGGTAACTTCTCTACGGGATGGGCTCTTCCGTTACAAATGCACAACAATAATCCATATGAATACGGCCCAGTATTTAAAAATTACGAATGTGGAAACCTTGACAAACACAAAATTAGAGTTATCAATCGAGCACCGAAGACGTTCCCAAAAGGCCAGATAGTCATGTGCCATAAACTTAGTGGCGGCGAGTGGATAATTCAGGACTTCGGGTTTGCAGAACAAGAAACAAAATCGTTTGAGTTTGGTAAATGGCAGTTTTGGAAATCAATAGCCAACAAAGACGCATACAGAAGGGACGATAGATTTCATTACGACCCAAACCTTGCAGAGTATCATGAGGCCATACTAAATGATTCAACATATGAAGGCTTGTTTAGAACTAAGTTTTATAAAGACATCAGAAAGCTCGTTGGTTTGTCGTTAACCGAGACGCAGGGTACAGCGCAGATTGCGGTTACGCGCCCGGCTTTTGACGAACTTAACAACTTACCGTTTGGCCCAAACAGTCTTGCGAACATGAATGGGGCAGACGATGCGAACATAGCAAAGGCGACGGGCAGAATTTTTTACACAGAAAAAGAAGTCAATTTTATTGGTAGCCGTAGATATCAGCAGACGACCGCCTTTGACCAGATGTCTGAATATATTGGAGGTCATAATTATTATGAAATGATAGGGCTAGCAAATCCATATAGAGAGCTTGATGGAGGCACTGTTGAAAATGTCACAGCTGACGATTATTTTCACTCAAAACTGTTTCCTCACTGGGGGCCGATCTTAATAGATGGATATCAAGTACAGGATATAGCTCAGTTAGGCTCTACAGATCAGGGAAATGGTAAGTTAAAAGGCTATAGAACGGCTGGCCTGAGCACGTCGGCATTGTTGTCGGAGTCTGCCGAGTCTCTTGGAAATGCTAAGATCAGCCCCAATCTTCGTTTGGGTGATAATGTGCTTGAGCAGTCTGACGGGCTTGGCGTTCACTTACCCGCCGAGGTTGGGCTTAATGCTGCACCATACTCAGAAAACGGCTCTCCTATAGAAGACCTGAATGAACTAATACGATGCGTTAATCTCGTGAGTCAAGGCGTCTTCTCCGGTGGAGCAGCCCAGACAGCTCGAGGGAATGGTGATGACTTTTTAGGTGCTGGCGGTCTTGGTGCGCACAATCTAGTCGTTGGTGTTAGAGAGTATTTGGCCGATGTGGTCGATCTTGCACACGCGATTACCCCTCTTTCTGGGCCGGTGGCTGCACCATTTTCAAATATCGCGGGAACGCTGCAAATATATGTTGACAGAGGAGAAAATGCGAGCTGGAGAAATGGAGAAAGACCGACTCAAAGTAGGTGGTGTTATGTGGCAAAAAATGACAACGCAGAACCCACAGGTCTTAGACCAGACAGTTTATTTAACTTAAAACCAACAACTCCAAACAAAATTGCTTTCATACCTCTAACAGCAGAGCACTGCGGAAGTGTCGATGGAAGGTCTTTCTATGCAGATGTTCCAAACCAATATGGAAACGACGATAGTTATGCAAGGAATCTGGCTGGCTCTGCTTCGTTTGGTACGAGTTTATATAGCAGCAGCCGAGTTGCATTGGGAAGACCTCAACCCACAGTTGCTGGCGGATCAGATTTTCCAGCGTTTCCGTTTGATTTTGCTCACAGAATGTCGATTCTTGCAGGCCTAGCAGGAACTGATGGATCAGACAAAATTCAGTATGCAGGCATGATAGGTATGCACGGCGACGGTTTAGGCACAATGTTTTTGAATCATTTAAGTTTCGGTCAATTGCCGAACGGTCAAATAAGCATGAACCCTGACGGAGATTTCATTGAGTCTATCGACTCGACTAATTTTGAGGCGAATGGCTGCGAAGGATTTATTGGGGCTGGAAATGGAACTATAGGTGTACCATATGGAATATATTGTAGACATCAACATGAGTATGGAGAAAATGGTCAAGGCTACGCTCCAAATGACGTATGGGGCTTTGGTAATGATGGGCTGTCTACTGTTGGTATAGCATCTGCGAAGTGCACTGTAAAGGTTCGTGGCTATGAATTAGCACTTAAAACACTCATGAACGCTGGCATTACAGCTTCAGTTCCACGAGGGCATCAAAGGTGGGGATCTTCAGGTGACGGACAGACGGACTTTGGTACTACTGCTGGATATGTTAAAGTTTACGACGCTTGGCCTGAAGAACAAACAATTTTTGATCCTAGATATTTTGCAGTGATGCATTTCAATCCGGGAACTTTGTTGACCGTTCCGGGAGGAAGCTTTGTCGGAGACACAGCTCAAGATACTGCTGCAGACGTAGATCCTAGCGGCTATACAGATATGTACAGATGGGTTGATAGAGCAGAGTTTGACTGCGACCATAGGGTTCCAACCATATCTGGCGTTCCGGGCAGCACAGATCTGATTGAGGTTCCGGCGGGCGACTTCGTGCTAAGTGACTATCCAGCTACTCCGCAGCAAAACCCAACAGTATCAAGTGCCGGAGGAGGTAGGTCAGGATCAATGGGGCTGATTAGACCAAAGTCTGAATGGAAAGTTGTTACGACTAGAAGGGGTATGCTGCTTCCGTTTAAATATAGAAAGAAAGTATTGGCACTAGCACCTCAACAACACGGTCATAATATACATACTTACGATCCTACTACAAGAACTAACGATATTGAATTTCCCAATGTTCCTGATGCAAATGGAAATCCTACTGTGGCAACGCACTCGCCATCAGTGTGGATTGCGTCTTCTGGAATGGGGTATAAACTAGGTGATACGTTTACGATGGAGGGAGGAAACCCTGATATTACAGGTAAAGTCGTGGTATCAGCAGTGAATGAGTATGAAGATCAAGGGCCAGTAGGAGCTATAATAGAAATTAGACCCGGAGATCATGCAACTACCCCCTCAAATGGTTCTTTTGGTGAAAATTATGACGCTCAATTCTTTGTTAGTAGTCAGGATTACTTCAAAATACTAAGTATGAATCCTAATAATGCAGTATCTGCAGCGCCTCAAATACAAGGTGTTCCATCAATAAATCCTGCTGGTCAGGCAAATGCTGGCATTGGAGCTGTAATATATGCGCTTCACGGCCAGTGCACAGTCATAGATAAGTTGGATGTTGGCCCGCTCAAACAGCAGTCAACAGTAAGATTTACCCCAGCTTCAAACGGAAAAAGAGGAAAGAAAAAATTGGCTCCGTATGCTAGAAAATTAAGCATACCTAAACCAAATACAGATTATGCCTATGATGTGTTTATGCAGCACCATAACGACATTAGTCACGTATTTATGAACAGTGATAATGCTTTAGACCACACAGCACAATTTACACACGTAGAAATCATAGGTGTATGACGTTTTTCGTGTATAATATATAACAGACGACCTTTTACTAGGAGATTAAATAATGGCTGAGATTAGATTTTACGCTCAGGGCGTAAGTAATACAGAAGTCACAGACGGTGGATATGGCGATATTACGCACGAAGCTGGTTCTGGACTTGGTTTTTTTGGTAGTAATATTGGCGTTTCTGTGCCAGTAGGTGACTATCAAACCACTACATTCCATACCAATGGAGACGGTACGGATGTTGCTGGTTCAACAAGATTAAAAAATAGCAAATATGTAAGCACTACTGGCGTAAGTATTGACGAAGGTGCAGCAATTGAACTTAATAAAATGTCCAATTTCCAAGCTCCTCTAAACATCAGATTTACTCATAGCGAAGATGTTATGGTAAAAACATGTCGTTTGAGAATCTTTGATAGGAATGACATTACTAAGGCTGCTACTGGTGTTACTACCAAAGCTTTTGAGACAAGGCGGTATTCTAGCAGCAATGTGGGAGACCTACAGCTAGCTCATGTGGCTGCCGCATCACCTATACAAGCCAATCCAGCAACTGAATGGTCGCCATTCGTTGGCAGCTCAGCTGGAGATGGCGATGAGATGTACCTAACTGACAGTCCGGGCATGAGTGGTGCAAACACTACGGCTGGTGACAACGTGGCAACAAAGGTCGCTGGCTACGTCGGAACAGTCCCTCAAGACGGGGCTACTCATAGAGCAACACGTCATGACTGGTATTTAGCTGTGAGCGCATCGCCTGATAGCATTGGTGCAAAAACCAGCTACGGCATGTACTTTACATGTGAATATCTCTAATATATTCTTAAGCCATTAAAAAAGCCCCTTCCTTGCGGTTGGGGCTTTCTTTTTGGTTACTCGTTTTTCTCAGTCTTGGGGTTCCATTTAACCCACCCTTGATCGGGCAACCAGTTTCCATCGCCATCTTTGCGTCTTGGGAATAACCCGCCGCCCTTCTTGTGGGCGCCAA
>Ga0114933_10004805_pt1 | contig 12478 bp, 11 predicted proteins | sample 4SBtaG_FD_89691 | JGI IMG/M metagenome (GOLD analysis project Ga0114933, IMG submission 89691) | Deep subsurface microbial communities from Kolumbo volcano to uncover new lineages of life (NeLLi) - 4SBTROV12_W25 metaG | ecosystem: Environmental > Aquatic > Marine > Volcanic | place: Kolumbo...
AGGGACACGCTTTCCGGGGCATCGTCCGGCGAGCGGCTTCCGAGCACAATCGCCTGTGTCGAGGTCAGGTCGACTGGATGAAGACCGACGCGACGGGGCTGCTGGCGGCCGGCGTCACGCTCGGGGCGCAGACCTGGAAGCTGGCCGAAGAGGAGTTCGGGTGGACGCTCGACCAGCTCGACACGGCTGTGATGCATCAGGTCTCGAAGGTGCACACGGAGTCGATCGCGAAGGCGCTCGCCCTCCCGCTCGACCGGGTTCCGGTGATCTACCCCGAGTTCGGCAACGTGGGCCCCGCTTCGGTGCCGATGACGCTCGAGGCGGCGGCGAGCAGCGGGTTCGTGAAGCGCGGCGATCGCGTCGGGCTCCTGGGCATCGGCAGTGGACTGAACTGCGCGATGGCGGAGGTGATCTGGTGAGAACGGTTCCAAGGCATCTCTACCCCTTCGACGGCAAACGAATCGACATCGACGGACACTCGATGCACTACCTCGACGAAGGAGCGGGGGAGCCGGTGGTGATGGTTCACGGCAACCCGACGTGGTCCTTCTACTACCGCAACCTGGTCACCGCGCTCTCACCGACACACCGCTGCATCGTGCCCGACCACATCGGCATGGGCATGAGCGACAAGCCGAGCGCGGACGTGTATCCGTACACGATCGAGCGCCGGGTCGCGGACTTCGGGCGGTTCATGGAGAGCCTGCAGCTCGAGGGCCCCATCAACCTGGTCGTGCACGACTGGGGCGGCATGATCGGCATGACGTGGGCGACCCGGAACCCGGCGCTCATCAAGCGGCTCATCATCCTCAATACGGCCGCCTTCCCGCTGCCGCAGACGCGCGAGTTTCACCTCCCGCTGCGGTTCACGCGCACCCGGATCGGTGGCCATCTCGTGCTGCAGCACAACGCCTTCGCTCGCGGCGCGACGCACTTCTGCGTGAAGCGACGGCGCATGCCCAAGGAGGTCCGGCGGGCCTACACCGCGCCCTACGACTCGAAGAGCGACCGTATCGCGACGCTCCGCTTCGTGCAGGACATCCCGCTCAGCCCTGCCGACGAGGGCTACGCGCTCATATCCGCCACCCGCGACGGTCTGGTGCACTTCCGCGACACGCCGACGCGCATTTTCTGGGGCGCAAAGGACTTCGTCTTCGACGATTCCTTCCTGGACGAGTGGAAACACCACTTGCCCGAGGCGGAGGTCATGTACTTCACGGACTGCGGTCACTATGTGCTCGAGGACGCGGTCGAAGAGATCGTGCCCGAGATCCAACATTTCCTCAGCGTTCCGGTCGCGTAACCCGCCGAGGAAGATTCGGCGCCAACTCCGACGTATGGTTCTGGTATGGCCCGCACCGTCCCACAGGTCGCGAACACGCTCGCCGAGGCGGGTCCGCGTGACCTCGTGCACGTCGATCGCGCCGGCCGCGTGCGCTCCCGGGCCCGCTCGCGCGCCCTCAACATCGGCTACTGGGGCATGCTCTCGGTGCTCGTCGGGATCGAGGGGTACCTCGGCTATGAGCTCTTCGGCTGGCCGGGGCTCTCGCTCGCGCTCGTGCTCGGCGGCTACGTGGGCTGGGTCTTCTCGCGCGTTGCCCACCTCCGACGCGGGCTCGGGCTCATGGTGCAGACAAAGCTCGAGGAGTCAGAGGCCGCCTTCGAGAAGGTCGCGCAGGCTCGCTTGGTACCGAACCACCTGCGCTCGAGGGCCTGGGGTGGCCTCTCCTCGGTCGCTCGATTGCGCGGCGACGACGAGCTGGCGCTGAAGCGGATCCGCGCGAGCATCCGCCTCAGGCGAGCCTCGAAGCGGCCGCTCGCGGTCACCTCCCGACACGTGGAGGCGTCTCTCTTGGCTCGGCTGGACCGTATCGACGAGGCGCGCGCGGTCATGGCCGAGCTGCCCGACGCCACGCCCGAGGGCGAGTACATCAAGCTCAGCTATTACACGACCCAGCTCTACATCGCGTTCAGGGACGGGCGGCACCATCTGGGCGACGACGAGCTGCACGAACAAGCATCGTTTGCGCTCGGCATCACCTCGGCGGCGCCGCTCCTCGCGTTGCTCGGCTGGGCCTTCGAGCAGAACGGCGACAGCGACATGTTCACGCTGCTCGGCGACGAGGCCCGAGACCGTCATCCGGGCGACCTGCTCTCGACGCCGATGCCGATGCTGCAGCAATGGCTCGATGGCGAGGACGTGTCCCGCGTGAAGCGTGTGCGGGTCGAGGCCACGGAGCCGGATGAACTGGCGGCGGGTCGACGGCCCGAGCGCGACAAGCGCTACTTGCGCTAGGCCGGCCCGCTGCGCGCTCGACGGGCACGGCCACGGAGGCCCGACCCATCAGGCCGGCCGGGGGGCGCCGGCTTCCTTGGTAAGCTGGCGCCCATGCTTCGCTGCCGCGTGCTCGCCGCGCTCATCCTGCTCGCTCCCCTGCCGGCGTCCGCCCAGCTCGACGTCTGGGCCGAGGGGAGCGACGCGATCGACGACGGAGCCACCCGCGACTTCTACAACCGGGGCGCGGGGCTCGCGTGGGAGCGGGAGATGGGCGACTGGCGCGACCGCGACGGCGCCGCACATGGGGACGCCGCGTGGGCCACCACCAACGTCGAGGACACCGACACGGGCCGCTACGTGAGCTGGGACGTGAGCGCCCAGGTGCAAGCGTGGCTCGACGGCTCTTCTCGCGGCCTCGGCTTCTTTCTACGACCCGTGGGTAGCGGCGGACCGATCGTCTTCAGCAGCCGAGAAGGTGCCTCCGGTGAGCGACCGGAGCTGGTCCTCGAAACGAGTGACGGCACGGTGACCATCGCAGCGAGCGCGGACACCCACCTGCCATCGTCGACCTTCCAGGCCCAGGGCGAAGGAACGGCGCTGCGCGTCGGCGGGTCCAACCACGCGCTCGTGCGATTCGATCTCACCGGCGTCACCGGGGCGACCACCGCGACGCTTCGACTCTTCACGACCGAGCAGTTTGGCGGCGGGCTCGACATCGGCGCGTTCGACGTCATGACGGGCTTGGACATGGCGCCCGCGCCCCGAGCCGGCATCGCGATGGACTACCCCATGGACGAGGGCCTCGGAGATCACCCGGACGTGATCATGGTCGAGGACTTCGAGGCCAGCGACTGGATGACCCACTGGACCAGCCACGGTGGCAGCTTCGAGGTCGTCGAGGCGAGCGACACCGAGTTCGGCTACGCGCCACTGGGCGGTCGGGCGCTGAGGGCCCTGATCCCCGAGGGGGAGAACACGGGGCTGAACACGCGGTATGACTTCATGGCCGAGACCGGAGAGGAGCCCGAAGCGGTCTACCTCCGCTACTACCTGCGGTTCGCGAGCGACTGGGACCAGTCGACCGACGGCGGAAAGCTGCCTGGCATCAGCGGGACCTACGGCGTCGCAGGCTGGGGAGGACGCCGCTCCGACGGGAGCAACGGCTGGTCGGCGCGGGGGCTCTTCAGAGAGTCGATTCCGGTGGGCAACAACCCCCTCGGCGGACGCACCGCGATCGGAAGCTACGTCTATCACGCCGACATGGAGTCGACGTTTGGCGACAACTTCCTCTGGAACGAAGCGTGGGGCCACGAAGGCCGCGGCGGGATCGTCGAGAGGGGGCGATGGGTCTGCCTCGAGACCTACGTGCAGCTGAACACGCCGGGCGCCAACGATGGCGTCATGCGGGCGTGGGTCGATGGCGTGCTCTCGCTGGAGCACACGACGCTGCGCTTCAGAGACGTCGAGCGGCTTCGAATCGAGCGGATCTGGATGAACATCTACCACGGGGGAACGGCGACCTCGCCCTACGACCAGCACGCGTTCATCGACCACGTCGTGGTCGCCAACCGCTACATCGGCCCCATGGGTGGGACCGTCACGCCGACGGTCGACGGCGGCGCCCCGGCCACCGACGCGGGCGTCGCGCCGGGCGACGATGGCGGGATGCGACCCGACCCGGACGGATCCACGGCCAGCGTCGACGGCGGCGGCGGGGGCTCGACCAGCGATGGCTGCAGCTGTCGGACGACGGGTTCGGCCGGGCCCTCGAGCCTCGCCCTGCTCTTCTCGCTCGGCGCACTGAGCGTGCTGACGCGGCGACGCCGGGCCTGAGATGGTCCAGACGGTCGCGGTGCTCGGAGGCGGACCGGCGGGCGCGACCGTCGCGACGCTGCTCTCTCGGGCGGGCAAGACGGTGGCCCTCTTTCACACCGAGAAGCGTCCCGATCTGATCGTCGGCGAATCGCACGTCCCGGCCGTCATTCCCATCCTGCGGCGACTCGGCGTCGAGTCGGCGGTCGCCGCCACGAGCACGCTGAAGCGGGGCGCCACGGTCACGTTCTCAGCGACCGACCGCTACCGACTGCCCTTCGCGGCAGCCGCAGGCTCGCTTCCCGACTACAGCTACCAGACGCCCCGCGACGTCTTCGACGATATCCTCCTGGCCGCTGCCCGGGAGAGCGGCGCATCGATGATCCCGAGGACCGCGCGCTTGCGCCGACGAGGCGCGACGCGGGTCTGCCTCGACGACGCGTCTCTCGAGGCGACAGACCGCCTCTTCGGCTCGGCTGAACCCGATCTGATCGTCGACGCCACGGGGCGAGCGCGTCTCATCGCGCGCACGTTGAAGCTGCCAACCGTCCGGGGCGCTCGCCGCGATGTGTCGCTCTTCGCTCACTACGACCGGGTGAAGTTCGATGACCCCGGCGACGTGCACGCCGATCGCAACACGCTCGGGTGGAGCTGGCGCGTGCCACTGCCCGGCAAAGCGTCTCTCGGCATCGTCGTCGACCCGCGGCACCTCGGCGGTGGATCACGGGAAGCGCAATTCGAGCGCTTCGTCGCGCAGGACCCCGTGACGCGGGCCGCCGAGGCGGGCACCCGCGTCAGCGGCGTCGCTCGGTATGACAACTACCAGCTGCATACGAGCCAACTCGCCGGCTCCGGCTGGGCGCTGGCGGGCGACTCGGCCGGGTTCGCCGATCCCATCTTCTCGACCGGCACCTACCTCGCGCTACGGGGCGCGGAGATGCTGGCTGACGCGCTGATCGACGGCCGCCACAGGGCTGTCGAGCGCTACCAGGCGGACTGGCTGGCGGAGCTGCGCACGTGGCAAGCGCTGGCTGATCTCTGGTACGACGGCCGCCTCTTCTCGCTGCTCCGCACGCGCCGACAGATGCGCCGAATCGGGCCCGGCCGCATGCTCGACGCCCACATCGGCAAACACCTGACCCGCATCTTCACGGGGGAGGCCGCGGGCGAACGTTATGGGCAGGCGCTCGTCGCTAGCATCGCCCCCCTCGGGCGCCTGGGCGCCCGCGCGCTGGCGATCCGCTGAGGCCCTCGGGCGACGGCTCAGCCGCCCATCTTGATGGCGATCACCCCCGCCGCGACGAGGCACGCCGCGGCGACCCGGCCGCGGCCGAGGGGCTCGTCGAGGAAGACCACGCCGATCAAGACGGCGAAGACGACAGACGTCTCGCGCAGCGCGGCCACGGCAGCGATGGGTGCGAGGCTCATCGCCCACAGCGCGACGGTGTACCCCCCAGCGGAGAGCACGCCGGCGAGCGCCGCGGACCGGCGACTACGCCACACCTCGCGGCGCAGCGCTGCCCCGCCGAGGCCCATGGCGGCGAGGGCAAAGACGCCCCCCTGGATCGAGGTGAGCCAGACCGCGTAGCCGAGCGGCGACCCCGACGCCCGCACGCCGAGCCCATCGATGACTGTGTAGGTTGCGATGAAGAGCGCTGTGGCGAGGGCGAGCGCCAGCGCCTTGTTACGCCCCTCGGACCCGTCGGCGTCGACCGCGCGGCCGCGGAGGAGGCCGAGCGCGAGAACCCCGAAGGCGACGAGGCCGATCCCGAGGAGCGCTGCTCGTGAGGGCACCTCGGAGACGACCACCCAGGTCGCGAGGGCGACGATCAGCGGCGGGAGCCCGCGCGCGATGGGATAAACCAGCGAGAGGTCCGCGAGCTCATACGCTTTGACGAGGAGCCAGAAGTACACGCAGTGGACCGCGACCGAGACCGCCAGGTGCGGGTACGCCTCCGCTCCCGGTGGCTCGACGAAAAACATCAGCGGCGTGCCGATCGCCAGCCACGTCAGCGAGAGCCCCGCCGACGCTGCCAGCGGGTGGCCCCGTTTGCCCTTGAGCAGCGCGTTCCACGAGGCGTGGGCGAGCGCCGCCGCGAGCACGAGACCAGCGACCCGTGCGCTCACTTCGTCTCACCGCTGACGTGGCTCTTCGACACTCTCCCAACCTGGCACGTAACAGACTCGTTTCCACGTGCTATGGAGGGCCTCGATGCACGCTCAAACGCTGCCGCGCGAGACGCCCACCGTCAACGTCGCCGCGCATGTCACGCGCATCGCCAAAGAGCGACCGTACGCGCCGGCGATCTTCTATCCAAACGGGCACGACGCGCGAGGGCGGGTCCGGTACACCCACTACACGTACCGGCAACTCGACGAGGCGTCGGACAACATCGCCCGCGGCCTGATCTCCATCGGGCTCGAGCCGCAGACGCGGGTGGCGCTGATGGTGCGGCCCTCGCTGGAGCTCTTCAGCCTCGTCTTTGGGCTCTTCAAGGCTGGCTTGGCGCCCGTGATGATCGATCCGGGCATCGGCCTGAAGAAGATGAAGTCGTGCCTCGCCAAAGGGCGCCCGGAGGCCTTCATCGGGATCCCGACGGCGCAAATCGCGCGGCTCGTGATGCGATGGGCGCGCGGGAGCGTACGCACCGTCATCACGGTCGGCTCACGCGGGCCTTGGGGCGGCATGACCCTCGACGAGATCGAACGCCGCGGGGCCCGGTCGAGCGCGCCCCTACCCACGGTCGATGCGGCCGATCTCGCCGCGATTCTCTTCACCAGCGGGTCGACCGGTGCCCCCAAGGGCGTCGTCTACAGTCACGGAAACTTCGCTGCGCAGGTCGAAGCCATCCGCCGCATGTACGACATCCGAGAGGGCGAGATCGATCTGCCGACCTTCCCGCTCTTTGCGCTCTTCGATCCCGCGCTGGGCATGACCACGGTCATCCCGGACATGGACCCCACGCGCCCCGCCAAGGCCAACCCGCTCAAGATCGCGAACGCCATCGACGACTTCGGCGTCACCAACATGTTCGGTTCGCCAGCCTTGCTGAACACGCTCGGACGGTGGGGCGAGCGCGAAGGACGCAAGCTCCCTTCCCTGCGGCGGGTGATCAGCGCCGGCGCGCCGGTGCCAGCCCACGTCCTGCGCCGCATGCGCGCGCTGATGGCCGATGGGGGCCATGTGGTCACCCCCTACGGCGCGACGGAGTGTCTTCCGGTCGCCTCGATCGAGAGCCGGGAAGTGCTCGGCGGCGTAGACCTGGAGGGCACGGGCGCCCGGACCGAGGCGGGGGCCGGGGTCTGCGTAGGCACCCCCGTGCCCTCAGCCGATGTCGTTGTGATCGCGATCGACGACGACCCGATCGCGGACATCTCGAAGGCGGAAGTCGTGCCGACAAACGTCGTCGGAGAGATCACCGTCTGCGGCCCTCAGGCGACCGAGCGCTACTGGGAGGCCCCGCCACAGACGAGGCGAGCCAAGATCGCAGACGGCGGGCGGACGCGGCATCGCATGGGCGACCTCGGCTACCTCGACGAAGCGGGCAAGCTCTGGTTCTGCGGCCGAAAGACCCAGCGGATTCAAGTCGCCGATCGCACGTACTTCACGGGCAAGGTCGAGGGCGTCTTCAACGCTCACCAAAACGTCTTTCGCAGCGCGTTGGTGAACGTCTCCGGGCGACCCGTCGTGTGCTTGGAGCTCGAAGCCGGGTGCGTCATGCCGCCGACCTCCGAGCTGAGGGCGCTGGCGAACCAACACGAAGCCACGGCGGGCATCGAGCGCTTTCTTCAACACCCGAGCTTCCCTGTCGACATTCGACACAACGCCAAGATCAGGCGCGAGGAGCTGGGCGCCTGGGCGACCGAACGATGAGAGTCTTGCTGACAGGAGGAGGAGGGTTCCTCGGCGGCTCGGTTGCGGAGCGGCTCGTCGAGCGTGGTCACTCCGTGCGCAGCTTCAGCCGCGGCCGATATGAGTCGCTCGCCGCGCTCGGCATCTCCCACATTCAGGGAGACCTCGGTGATCGAGCCGCGGTCATCGCCGCCGCCAGGGGCTGCGATGCCGTCGTGCACACGGCCGCCAAGGCCGGGGTGTGGGGCGCCTACGAGGACTACCGCCGCGCGAACCTCGACGGCACTCGAAACGTGCTCGCGGCCTGTCGAGCGCACCACGTGCCCAAGCTCGTCTACACGAGCACGCCGAGCGTGGTTCACGCGGGCGGGCCCATCGAAGGGGGCGATGAATCGCTGCCCTACACCGAGCACCCGACCACGGCATACCAAGACACCAAGACGCAGGCGGAGCGCGTGGTGCTCGAGGCGAACTCCGAGCAGCTCTCGGTCGTCGCGCTGAGGCCGCACCTCATCTGGGGCCCCGGCGACCCGCACCTGGTTCCGCGCATTCTGGCGCGCGGCCGACGCGGCCGCATCGTGCTGCCCGGCGGGGGACACGAGCTCTTCGACACCGTGTACGTGGACAACGCCGCCGACGCACACGTCGCAGCACTCGACCGGCTCGGCCCCAACGCGGCCTGTGCAGGGCGGGCCTACTTCATCACCAACGAGGAGCCTCGACCGATTCGAGAGATCGCGCTCTCCATTCTCAGAGCCGGCGGGATCGCCAACCCGAAGGTCGTGTCGATCCCCACGCGGGTGGCTCGGGTGGCCGGAGCTCTGCTCGAGAAGGGCTTCACCCTGGCGCGCGCCGACAAGGAGCCGCCGCTGACCCGCTTCGTCGTTCAGCAGCTCACGACGGCGCACTGGTTCAACATCAACGCCGCCAAACGCGACCTTGGCTGGTCGCCGAAGATCTCGATGGACGAGGGCTTCGAGCTGCTCCGCGCCTCGCTCAGCTGATCCGGACCCGCGCCCCTGGACACCGCGGCGCGTTCTCGCGCACTCTAGGGCCGCAATGGACGCAAAAGACCGGGTCCTGTACGTGCAGATTCTCGCCCAGATGTTGATCGCCGACGGCATCCTCGCCGACGACGAGCGGGCGCACCTCGACCGCATCGCGAGCTCACTCGGCATGCCCGAGGAAGAGAAACAGGACGCGCTTCGCAGCGTGAGCCTCGACAGCCCCGTGGAGCAGCGCGTCGCCGGTCTCTCGGATGGCGCAAAGTCGAATCTGCTCGAGGAGGTCGAGAAGGCCCTGCTCGTCGACGGCGACATGAGCAATTCCGAGAAGTACTTCCTGGAACGGGTGCGGAAGCTCGTCGGCTGAAACGCGGGCTCCCGATCCTGGCGTTTGTCTTCGTCGGCGCGCTCCTGCTCTTCAGTCTGGAGCCGCTTGTCGGGCGCATGCTCTTGCCCCTCTTCGGCGGCGCCTTCCATGTGTGGACGACGTCGCTGATGTTCTTTCAGGGCGTGCTCTTCCTCGCCTACGCGTACGCCCACCTTTTCGCCGAGCGGCTCGGGAAGTGGCACCTGCTGCTCATCGGGCTCCCGCTCTTGCTCCTCCCCCCGGAGGTCGGCGACGGGGCAGCCCAGAGCGCGGCGTCGCTCGCGATCCTCCTCCGCCTCGCGAGATGGGTCGCCCTGCCCTTCGGTGTCCTGGCGACCACAGCGATCGTGGCGCAGCGCTGGGTCGCTGCCAGCGGGCGCGAGCCGTACGGGCTCTACGCCGTGTCCAACGCGGGCAGCCTGGGCGCGCTGCTGCTCTACGCCTTGGTGGTCGAGCCGCTCGTCGGCGTGCAGACGCAGCGCTGGGCGTGGGCCGCGGGCTACGGCCTCTACATCGTGCTCGCGGTGCTCGCCTGGCGTACGAGGGGCCCCGCAAAGACCTCGCCGAGCGCCGCTTCAGAAAGCGAGGTGGAGGCTCGCCCCGGGGCAAAGACGCTTCTCTACTGGGCCGCGCTCAGCGCCGCACCCTCGGCCTTTCTGATGGCGGTGACGAACCTGATGGCCCTCGAGGCGGGCAACGTGCCGCTCGTCTGGGTGGTGCCGCTGGCCCTCTATCTGCTCAGCTTCGTGGTCGCCTTCGCCGACCCGGAAGCCGGGCAGCCGTCGCGGGTGCCCCGGCTGGTGCGGCGGCTCTGGCCTCACGTGGCAGCGGTCGGGGTCTTCTTCTACAGCGGAGGTGACGCCGGAGGGGGTTGGCTGGCCGCCGTCATCCACCTCGGCGTGCTCGGCTTCGTCACCCTCGCCGCCCACGGAGAGCTTTACCGGAACCGCCCCGCGCCGGCGCACCTCACCCGCTACTACCTCACGATCGCCCTCGGCGGCTGGCTCGGCGGCGCCTTCGTCGCGTTGGCTGCGCCGAGCCTCTTCGTCGGGCTCTTCGAGTATCCGATCGCGCTCACCGTGCTCGCGCTGACGATGGTGCTCGGTCGTCGCGCCGAGCTGCGCGCGTGGCTGAAGGAAGCCCCGAAAGGCGCACTGCTCGTCTCGGCCGCACTCGTCGTCGTCATCGTCGTGAAGGTGGGCGCCGCGGCGAGCGAGCAAGACCAGATCGGCACGCTCGACGTTCGCCGAAGCTTCTACGGCCTCTATCAAGTCACGCGCACGCCGCGGGAGACGGGCGCTGTCCGAGACCTCGTCAGCGGCAACACCCGGCATGGCCGGCAGCGCGAGGGCGACCTCACGCCGCTGAGCTACTACCACCCAGAGGGCCCGCTCGGAGACGTGCTCGACGTCGGCCACCCCCCTCGAATCGGCGTCGTTGGGCTCGGTGTGGGGGCTGCGGCGGGCCACCTGGACACGTCCCAACACATGCGGTTCTTCGAAATCGACCCGGTCGTCGTCGAGCTCGCGCAGACCCACTTCAGCTATCTCTCGGGCGCTGAGGGCCAAGTCGAGATCGTGGTGGGTGACGCGCGACTCTCGCTCGAGCGGGAACGCCAGAGCGAGGAGCCACCCTACGATCTGCTGTTCATCGACGCCTTCGCCGGAGACGCGATCCCCGGCCACTTGCTCACAGTCGAGGCGATGTCGCTCTTCATGACTCGGGTCGCGCCCGGCGGCGTCCTGCTCTTGCACGTCTCGAACCGCTACTACGATCTGCGGCCGGTCCTGCGCGCCTGCGCAGAGGCGCTCGAGCTCAGGGGCGTTCACATCGCGCGCGTGGAGGACCTGGCGCTCGACCAAGACCCCTCACAGTACATTGCGATCGCCCGCACCGACGCTCCGATCGAAGAGCTGCGCCTCAGGCGCGGGTGGCGACGACTCTCGGACACCCCCGCGTTCGCCGGATCGAGCGCGTGGACGGACGACCACATCAACACGCTGGGCGCCCTGATCTGGTGAACGCGCTGGCGCCTCAGGCGATGGAGCGGGCAGCCCGGTTGGCCAGGCTCACCTGCTCGTTGAGCGTGAGGTAGTCGTACACGTAGCCCATGCCGAGCAGGCCGCCGGTGCAGAGCCAGAGGAAGCCCGTGGCCCATTTGCCGAGGTACATGCGGTGTAGCCCGAAGACGCCGAGGTACGTCTGGAGGATCCACGCGAAGTCGAAGCTGTAGCGCCCATCGAAGTAGCGGTTGTCGGCCGAGCGACGCAGCATCGGCATCCAGAAGAGGTCGAAGAGCCAGCCGACCCCGAGCAAGCCGAGCGAACACATCCAGATCACGCCGGTGACCCGCTTGCCGTAGTAGAAGCGGTGAGCCCCGAGGAACCCCAGGAGCCAGAGGGCGTAGCCCATCCAGAGGGAGTGGGAGTCGCTGCGGTCGTCGGTTTCTGCCATGGTTCGGGTCGTCCTCCACCTCAGTATACGCGCCAGGTACCGCCTGGATTTCGCTAACCTTCGAGCATGCGTATTGATCTTGCCTTGGGTATCAGCGCGCTGCTCGTGCTCAGCGCCTGCGATTCGGACCCCGGGGGCGCGGACGGAGCGGTCGGGGCGGACGCCACGACCGGCTCGGACGCAGGTCCCGACTTCGACGGCGGGCCGGGCTTCGACGGCGGGGAATCCGACGCCGGCCCCACCCTGACCGACGGCGGCGGCCCTCCCCCGAGCGGCTGGGCACCTCAGCCGTGGGAAGCGTGCGAAGGCGGTGGCCGCGAGCTCTCCGCTGGGCCCTCGGACTACCGAGACGTGCTCACGACGCTGGCTCCCGGCGACACCCTGCGCCTGCAACCCGGCGACTACACACGCGGACTGCCCGTTCGCGTCTCCGGCGAGGAGGGCCGCTGCGTGGTCATCGAGGCGCTCGAGCCCGCCGACCGACCACGCTTCGTCGGCAGCGATGCCTTCAACATCATCGCAATTCACGGCGCGAGCTGGGTGAAGGTGCGCAACTTCGACATCGACGGCATGGGGCTTGGGGGGTTCGGGGTGGCAGCGCAGGGCGGCGAAGGCAGCCCCACCCACCACGTGGTGGTCGAAGGAATGAACATGGTCGGGCTCGGCGGCGACCAGCAGATCGTCGGCGTCTCGACCAAAGCGCCGGCGTG
>Ga0114933_10004806_pt1 | contig 12476 bp, 10 predicted proteins | sample 4SBtaG_FD_89691 | JGI IMG/M metagenome (GOLD analysis project Ga0114933, IMG submission 89691) | Deep subsurface microbial communities from Kolumbo volcano to uncover new lineages of life (NeLLi) - 4SBTROV12_W25 metaG | ecosystem: Environmental > Aquatic > Marine > Volcanic | place: Kolumbo...
CTGACCTTCGCGGTGGCCTACGGCCTCAGCTTGATCGGGCTGCGGCTGGGCGCGCGCACCCGGCCCCCGAGCGCGCCAGAGTCCTGATCAGCCCTCGATGCGCATGGCTTCGTCGCCGGCGATCCAGGCGGCCAGCCCCAGCGCGAACCATCCCTCGGCTCCACCGCGGCGCGCGGTGAGCTCCAGCCGGCGGCCCACCATGCCGACCACCACGTGGCCGATCGCGCGTTCCTCGGCGAAGCCGCGGGCGGTGGCCAGCAAGGGGGCCGGCCCCTCATCGAAGCGCTCCCGAAGCCCGTAGGCCACCCGCTCCCGCAGAGCCGCCATCGGCGGACCGGCTTCGCCGCCGGCCTCCGCGAACGCCGCGAACGCGACCAGGTACAGCTCGCACGCCAGCTCGCTCTCCGGCACGCCACAAGCCTGCCGCCAGGCCTCCGAGGCTTCCCAGAGCACCCCCTCTACGATCTCGTAGAGCGCGTCCGCCACCCCCTCCGCATCGCCCGGCCCGACCCATGCCAGCCGCGCCTCGATCGCCCCGCGGGTCTGCGGCCCGATGTCCACCGGCGGCAGAGCGGGCTTGAAGCGCGCGAGCAGGTCCCTCAGCACATGAGCTCCGCGAGATCGGGGCGCTCCAGGAAGCCCGCCCACTCCGCCGCGGTGCAGCCGTGGGCGGTGTCGGTGGCCGCGGGATCGGCGCCGGCCGCGATCAGCCGGCGGATCAGCCCGCCTTGCCCGGCCTGCACGGCGGCGTGCAGCAACGAGATGCCGGCGACCGGGTCCGAGAAGCACGGGTCGGCGCCCGCTTCGAGCAGCGCATCGACCACCGCGGGCTCGTGGCCTCGCACGGCACGCCAGAGCGGCGTCACCTCGCTCGGGAGCTCGCTCACCAGGGCCGGGAGCCGACCGTCGACCGCGCAAAGGATGGGCCCCGGCAGGTGCCCCTCGGCGGCCGCGAAGTGGAGCAGGCGCTCGTCGTGGATCTCCGGGCGCGAACCGCCCGCCAGGGCCACCGACGCATGCTGCACGGCGAGCCTGGAGTCGCTGGTCAGGGCGCCTGGCACCGCGCCGAAGGCGTCCTCGGCGGTGAGCGAGGCCCCTGCCGCCAGCAGGCGCCCGAGGTCCCACCCGTCCACCGCCCCCACATGGAGCGCCGTCCGGCCGCGCCCCACGAACCCGAGACGGCGCTCCAGGTCCCCTTCCAGCTCGTAGCCCCAGCACGCCGACGCGAACACGTCGGCCTCCGCGCCGGCCGCCACGAGCACGTCGGCCACCTGCCGCTTCCCGATCGGGTCGGCCGAGGTGCACCGGCTCACGGCCGTCCAGGTCAGCGGCGTGCCCGCGTACCACGCGTCCACCACCTCCAGCTCGGCGTCGGCACCGAGCAGCAGGGCCGCAACCGTGACCTGCCCGCCCTCCGCGGCCCAGTGCAGCGCCGTGGTCTGGCTCGCCCGCTCCCGCGCCTCCACGTCGGCGCCAGCGGCCAACAGCGCCTCGCAGATGGCACCGAAGCCGCGGTGGGCCGCCAAGATCAACGGCGTGGAGCCCAGGTGGTCGTCGCGTTCGGCGTGGGCCCGGGGATCCGCTGCCAGCGCCGCCTGCACCGACGCGAGGTCGCCTGCGACGCACGCCGCGATCACGAGCCGGCCTCCAGAGCGTCCACCCGGTCGGAGAGCTTGCGCACGGCATCGCGCAGCCGCTCCACCTCCACTCCCTGCGCAGCGGTCTTGCGGAGCGTGGCCGCCGCCCGCTGCAGCCCACCGACGAACTGCACGGGCACGTTCTTCTCCAGCCGCGCGAGGGCGTCCACCGCGCTGGGCCGGGCCAGCGCCACCAGGGCGGCGGCGACGCCCAGCCGCACCTGGATCATCGGGTCCTCCACCAGGTCGGCGAGTCGCTCCACCAGGCGCTCGCGCTCCTGGTCGGGCGCCCAGCGCACGGCGTCGGCCAGGGCCATGGGCAAGACCCGTCGCACCTGCGAGGGAGCGTGGTCCGGCGCCGACCGTTCGAGCAGCGCGGCCAGCCCCCTGGCGCTGCGGGTGGCGCCGAGCGCGGTCCACGCCGCCCGTCGCTCCCACCCCCAGCCGGGCGCCTCCGCCCAGCGCTCCAGCGTGGGCAGGTGGGCTTCCCCCCGCTGACCGCCGAGCGCCACCAGGGCCGCGGCCGCCGCCCAGCGCGGGGGCTCACCGGCCAGGAAGGTCTCCAGGGCCTGGGCCACCTCGGGCGACCGGTACCCGCTCAGCGCGCGCGCCACGTACACGACCACCCGATCGTCGCGCTCGCTCTGCAGGAGCTCGCAGAGCACCCGCGCCGCCGCCAGCCGGCCGGCCGACCCCAGCGCCCGCGCGAAGGCGCGCTTCACCCCCCAACGCGGCTCGCGCGCCCAGGCCTGTGCGATCGCCTCGACGTCGGGGGCCCGCCCCCGGGCCGCCAGGGCGGCCGCCGCCTGGATGCGCCCGGGCACACCGGCCACCTCCAGCGCCCGGATCAGCAGATCGCGTCCGGGGTCCCAGTCGAGCTCGAACACCGCGTCGCCATCGGGATCGATCACGACCGCGCCTGGTGCCGCTCCGTCGACCCTCAACACCTCGCGGGCGTGCTCCAGGACCAGCTCGTGGCGGGTCCACACCCCGTCGCGCTCCACGGCGACCGTGAGCGGCAGCCGGAACAAGCCGATGCGTTCGTCGACCTGCGTCTGCTCGATCACCAGCGTGCCGTGCCCGGCGTGGCTCCACGTGGCCTTCAGCTTCGGGTGGCCCGGGCTCTTGATCCACTGGTCGAACCAGGCGGCCAGGCTCCGACCGGAGTGCTGCTCCAGCACGCGCCGGAAGTCGTCGGTCTCCACGACCTCCCCGGAGAAGCGAGCCAGGTAGTCCTGCACCGCCGGCCACCACACGGCGTCGCCGAGCTCCCGTCGCAGCATGTGCAGCCGCACCGCGCCGCCAGGGTAGAGGTGGTGGTCGAAGAGATCCCAGGAGCTGTCGAAGCGGCGGGTGGCGATGGGCCGGGTGTAGCGGTCGCGGGTCTCGCTCACGTACTGCGCCAGCTCCAGGTCCAGCTGTTCCTGCATCGCCTCGACGCCCTGCACGTCCTCGAGCCAGCAGCTCTCGATGTAGGTCGCCCAGCTCTCCTTGAGCCAGCTGTGCGCGAAGTCGCGGCAGACCACGCTGTCGCCGAACCAGCTGTGGCCCATCTCGTGCACGTTGATCAGGTCGACCAGCCAGCCGAACTCGGCGCGCTCGAGCTCGTCGACCACCCAGGCCTCGTCCCAGGTGACCAGGCTGATGTTCTCCATCGCCCCGCCCACGCCGGGCGCCGCCAGCTGGAAGTACTTCGGGAAGGGGTACGGGCCGAGCTTCTGCACCATCCAGTCGAGCATCGCGCCGGTCTCGCCGAAGCTCCGTCGCAGGTCCGCCTCGGTGGACGGAGCCGGCGCGAACAGCTTCACCGGCACGCCCTGGTGCACCCCCAGATCCGCGCTGGCCCAGGCGCCCCCCGCCACGCAGGTGAGGTAGCTCGGGCAGCGCTGGTCCAGCCGCCAACGCGTGGTCGCCGTGCCGTCGCCGTGCTCCTCGCGGCCTTGCTCGGCGCCGTTGGCCAGCACGGTCCACCTCGCCGCGGTGCGCACGCTGATCGCGAGCGTGGTGCGCACGCTGGGATGGTCCACGCACGGCCACCAGTAGCGGGCGCGCTCGGTCTCGTGGTCCGTGGCGAACCAGTCCGGCCCGAACACCATGCCGGACAGCGGCTCGCGCACCGACCAGCGCACGCTCACGGTGCGGCGCTCTCCGAGCCCCGGCGCTTCTTCCCAGGTGACGACCAGGCGCGTGCCGTCGTAGCGCCAGCTCAGCGCGTGCTCGTCCGCGCTCACCGCGGAGACCTCGTCGAGATCCGCGCCGTCGAGGGTGAGGGACCTCGCGCCGGGCGTGCGCGCGAGCACGGTCACCGCCACCGCCCCCCGGACCGTGCGCGCCGACACGTCCACGGTGAGGTCGAGGGCGCGGTGGACCGGCTCGAGCCCGAGGTCGGGGGCGTACCAGAGGCGCGCACCGGGCTGGGCGAAGCCAGGGGCCGGGGCATCGAGCTGGGCGCGGAGCGTGGTCAAGGCGGCCTCCGAGGGTGGGGTTCGGCGCGCACGCGTGCTAACCGCCCGGACCTCACCCCTTGCGGTATCGTCCGCTCGCGGAGCCTTCATGCGACCCCAGCGACTCGTCCTCGCCGCCCTGTGCATGTCGTGCCCGGCACTCGCCGGCACGCTTCACGTCGACAGCGTGAGCGATCCCGTCGTGATCAGCCTCGACGGCGAGATCATCGGGCAGACCCCGATGGACGTCGCGGTCGACACCGGCCGGCACACCGTCGGCTTCTGGGATCCCGTCACGGCCAAGCTCACCTTCGACCGGGTGGTCGAGGTCGCCGACGGGGGGCTCTTGAACCTCACGGTCGACCTGCCGAGCAAGAGCGCATCGGTGTCCGCCGGCCAGGCCAGGCCCGCCTCGAGCAGCCTCACCAGCGCGCTGGAGGCGGCCTCCGCACCCGAGCCCGAGCCCGAGCCCGAGCCCGAGCCCGAGCCCGAGCCCGAGCCCACACCGCCACCCACCCCCACGCCCATGCCGGTCGTGCAGGCCTGGGGCGACCTCTTCGTGAACAGCGACGTCGCCGGCGCCCTGATCCAGATCGACGGCCTGCCCACCGGCAAGGCCACCCCCGCGATGCTGGAGAAGCTGCCGGTGGGCGACCACGACGTGGTGGTGAGCAAGGGCTGCCAGGGCGTGGTGTCCAGCGTCGAGATCCTCGACTCGCGGATCGAACGGCTGGACCTCGTGCTGGGCGACGGCATGGCCGATCTGGCGGTCACGAGCAGCCCCTCGGGCGCCACCGTGTCGCTCGACGGCCGCTCCCTCGGCGTCACGCCCCTGCAGGCCACCGGCGCCGGGTGCGGCTCCGTCAGCCTGGTGGTCGAGCTTCCGGGCTTCGGACCCGAGCGCCTCGATGTGGAGCTCGGCGCCTTCCAGGAGGTGGAGCTCGACTTCACGCTCACGCCGGCGAGCTTCGGCACCCTCGCGGTGGCGGTGCAGCCCTTCACCGCGGAGATCTGGCTCGACGGCGAGAAGCGCGCGAGCGGCCCGATCACCCTCGACGACGTGACCGTGGGCATGCACGACCTCGCGGTGGTGGCCGACGGCTACGTGTCGCACGCGGCGCGGGTGCTCGTGGCCGAGAACACCGTGACCCGCCTCGACGTGGTGCTGGAGGTTGGCGATCAGCAGGCAGCCGCGGCCCCGGTCGCTGCAGCCCAGCTCGAGCCGTCCGAGGAGCCCGCCGCGACCGAGGCACCCGCCGCCGCCGAGCCCGTGCCGCCCGAGCCGGAGCCCGAGGCGGGGCCCGAACCGCAGCCCACGGCGGAGGCAGCCGAGCCCGAGCCTGCCGACCCGGACGCCTCGAACACCGGCCGCCTGGTGCTCAACGGCTCCGTCAGCGCCCTGGCCGTCGGCCTCGGTGCCGGCGCCCTGTCCAGCTACGCCACCGCCAAGGATGCCCACGCCCGCTACCTCGAGATCGACAGCGAAGCGGCCGCGGTGAGCATCTACAACACCGAGTTCCTGCCGGCGCGCTCGCGCGCCCTCGCCCTGGGAGGCGCGGCCGCGGTGGTCGGTGCCGGCGCAGCGACCTTGTGGGTGACCACCGACCTCAGCGTGGCCCCGACCCCCAACGGCCTGGTCCTCCTTGGACAGTGGTAGCGCCGAGTTCCTCCTGACCGAAGCCCTCGAGGGGCTGGTCGAGATCAGCAGGATCGAAGCCCTCGGTGAGGGCTTCCGCGTGGTCGGGCGCCTGCGCCACGACGACCCCGACCACCGCGCCATGCACACCTTCGCCGAGGAGCTGGCCGAAGACACCGTGCAGGTCCCCGTGCTGCTCGAGGGACCGGCGCTCGACCCGAGTCTGCCCCGCATGGTCTGGAAGCCGGTGCTCGACGCCGCCGACCGCGCCGACGACGTGGTGGCCATCACCAAGACCGAGGGGGGCCTGCGCATCGTGGCACGGCACGCCGCCCTCACCCTGGGTCGCAAGCGCAACCGCCTGCCCCGGCTGCAGCAGGAGCTCGAGCACCTCGAGCTCGAGGTGGTGTCGCTCGGCCCCAACCTCGACGCCGGCGGGCTCTCGAAGCTGGACGAGGTCCTGAGCACCCTCGGTGGTGCGATCCGTGCCGCCGGGCTCGATCCCGAAGCCCTGCACGACCACCGGGCCGACACCCGCCGGCAGCGCCTCCAGCTCTGGATCGACGCGCCCGACGCCGGCCCCGTGGCCCTGGCGCGCGCCGCTCGCGCCCTGCGCGACGCCACCGACCTCGCGGTCGAGGTCGAGCACCGCATCTCCAAGGCCCGCGCCCGGGACGAGGTGGCGAACGCGCTGCAGGCCACCGCCTGGGTGCAACGCCACAAGACCGCGTGGAGCGACCGGATCCGCGGTGTGCACGCCAAGGTCGAGGCCGACCCCGATCACGCCGAGGCCCTCCAGAAGCTCCAGGAAGCGCTGGAGGCCCGCCTCGGCGTGCCCGTCGGCTTGCAGCTGGACGTGGGGCGCAGCCTCCTCGTGGACCGCATCGCGCGCGCCTTCCCGGACCACGGCATCCTCACCCGGGTCAAGCACATCGACGAGCAGCTCTACGAGGTGCACGGCCTGGTGCCGCTCGAAGCGCCCGAGGTCCTCGAGGCCTGGTCCGACAAGCTCGAGGCCGACTGGGGGGTGCAGGTGATGCTGGAGGAGCCGCGCATGTTCGCGCCCGACCTCCGCTTCGCGGACGAGCGCGGCGCCGACGAAGCCACCATCGCGCGCCGCTACAACCGCCCGTCGGCCTTCTCGCCGGCCGCGCTGCAGGAGGCCGTGGCCGCGGCCAACGCCTTCGACCCCAGCGCAGGACGACGCGACATCCGCGAGCTGTGCGTGATGTCGATCGACCCCAAGCGCACCAAGGACCTCGACGACGCGCTCTCCATCGAGCCCGTCGACGGCGGCGGCTGGCGCATCGGCGTGCACATCGCCGACGTGGGCCCCTTCGTGGTCAAGGACGGGCCCCTGGACCAGGAGGCGCTCCTCCGGTCCTTCACCACCTACCTCTCCGAGGGCGAGATCCCGGTCCTGCCGGCCATCCTCTCGAGCGGCCTCTGCAGCCTGCACGGTGGCCAGGACTCCCCGGCGCTCTCGCTGTTCGTGCACGTCGACGACCAGGGCGTGCCCGGCGACTACCACCTCGAGCACACCTTCCTGCACAACCACCACCGCCTGCACTACGCGCAGGCCCAGGGCATCCTCGACGGCGCCGACCACCCCGAGGCCTGGCGGGTGCAGAAGCTGGGCGAGCTCGCGCAGAAGCTCCGTGCGCGTCGCAAGGCGGCGGGCAGCCTGGATCTCTCGCTGGAGCCCGACCCGGAGGCGCCGAGCCACCAGCTCATCGAGGAGTTCATGCTGCTCGCGAACGAGTGCGTGGCCCGCTTCCTCGACGAGCGCCACCCCGACGGCCTCTGCCTCTACCGCACCCACCCCCACGTCCGGGAGGCCGACTGGAAGTCGCCCGACGAGGTGGGCCGCTTCCTCGGCGCCGAGACCCGCATCCGGGATCAGGGCAGCATGCAGGCCGCGCTCGAGGAGGTGGCCGGGACCGACGCCTACGAGGTGCTCCGCTTCCACGTGGGTCGTGTGCTGGAGAAGGCCAGCTACCACACCGAGCAGCTCGGTCACGGCGCCCTCGCCAAGCTCCACTACGCCCACTTCACCTCCCCCATCCGCAGGTACTCGGACCTTGTCGTGCACCGGCTCATCGACGATGCGCTGCGGGGTGAGGGCTCCAGCTACACGCGCGAAGAGCTCGCACCGGTCTGCGAGCACCTGAACCGCATGGAGATCCGCGTCGACGCGGGCAGCTTCGAGAGCCACAAGCTCGCCGACCTGCAGCGCTACGAAGGCGGCGGCCGCACCGAGCCCGGGCGCATCCTGGGGCTGATGCGCGGTCGCATCTGGCTGCGCCTGGAGCGCACGGAGCTCCGGGTGTCGGCGCGCTACCGCGACGCGCGTATGAAGCCTCCCGAGATGCCCACCACGGCCACCGACCAGCAGACCGGCATGAGCTTCCGGCTGGGTTCGTGGGTGACCGTGGCCACCCGCGGTGTGGACTGGAGCCGCAAGGCCGTGACGGCGGCCGTGCTAGGCGACCATCACGCCGACATCAGCTGACGCAGGTCGCCAGAAGGCAGCGCCTTGGTGCCCGACGCCTGGCGCAGGTACTCCCCCGCACCCACCGTGAAGAAGTACGGGTGCAGGGCGGCCGGCATGATGCGGCGCACCTCGCGGTGGTAGGCGGGCAGCAGGTACCAGGGCACGTTGAAGTTGGCGTGGTGTTCCCAGTGGTAGTTGATGTTGAAGGGGCTCATCACCCGCGCCAGCGGGTAGTGGTAGGTCCGCGAGCGGTAGAGCGGATCCGGCTCGCTGCCCAGCCCGCTGCCGTGCTCCTGCGCGATCTTGAGCAGGCTCAGCATGTTCGTGCAGTTGAACATCATCACGATGCCCACCCCTGCCGGCCAGCCGAAGGCCGTGCCCGCCGCCACGCCCACCAGGGTCCAGAAGCCGAGCCCCAGCACCAGGCGGCGGATGCTCACCCCGTACTGCCGCGAGGGGTTGGTGTAGAGCACGAAGCCGGGCACCAACAGCCCCACGAGCCAGGCCAGCAGGCGCTTGCCGTCGCGCGGGTCCGGGTTCTGCGGGTCGACGTCCTCGCAGGGCTTGAGGTGGTGGGTGACGTGCCCCTCCTCCCAGTGCCGCACGTAGTCGGTCATCAGGATCTCCCCGAAGACCCGCCCGATGACCGCGTTGGCGCGCTTCTGCCGCTCGCGATCGGCGAAGAGCAGGAACATGCTGTGGCTGCACTCGTGGATGACGAGCACGAACAGGCCGTAGGTGAGCACGCCGAGCAGCGGGGGCCCGACCAGCAGGTAGCCCCACCACGGGAGCACCGCGGCCAAGGACAGCACCGCTGGGTAGAGGGCCAACCAGACCACCAACACCGCCCCGTTGAGGAGGTTGTGCCGTGTGGGATCCTGCTTGAGCGCGTGGTAGGCGCCGCCTGCAAGAACCGCCTGCTTGAGCCAGTCGGGACGCTTCATGGTGGCGGCGACTAACCGATCCTGCCCGCCGCACGCGCTCAATCGTCGAGAAGACCCGACGCGAGAGCGACCCGGACCAGGTCGACCCGATCCTGGGCGTCGAGCTTGCGCGCCAGCCGGGCGCGGTAGCCCTCCACGGTCTTGATGGAGAGGCGGAGGCGGTCGGCGGTCTGCTGGTTCGTGTAGCCCTGGGCGATGTGCTTGAGCACCTCGCGCTCCCGGCGGCTCAGCTGGCCGAGCATCGAGCTGACCTGGTTGTGTTTGTCGTCGGCGTCGACCACCGAGACGAGCAGAGGAACCTCGCCGGCGTGGGTGGCTCGGATGGCGTCGAGCAGGTCGTCGGCCGCCGCGCCCTTGGCCACGTAGCCATGGGCGCCGGCCGCCATCGCACGGTGCACGTAGCCGGACTCCTCGTGCATGGAGAGCACGAGCACCCGTGCCCGGGTGTGCTTGACGAGCTCGGTGATGACGCTCAGCCCGCCGCCCCCCGGCATGGTGAGGTCGAGAAGCACCACGTCCGCCGCTGCCGCCGCGTCCACCACCCGGTCGGCCCGATCCACCTCGCCGAGCACCCGCATGTCCGGCTGGCTCTCGAGCACTCCGCGGATTCCGGCGCGCAGCACGCCGTGATCGTCGGCGATCAGGACGTCGATGCTCACGGCTCCTCCAGGGGCAGCCTGACCTGCAGGGTGGTTCCGGCTCCCGGGTGGCTCTCCAGCTCCATGGTACCGCTCAGGAGGCGTGCGCGGTCGCGAATGCCTTGCAGGCCCAGCCCATCGCGGCGACCCTCCGGCGTGTCGATTCCTTGACCATCGTCTTCGACGACCACCACCACCTCACCACCGCTCGTGTTCAGGAGCACCGTGGCCACGGTGGCACCGGCGTGGCGCTGCACGTTCGTGAGCGCTTCCTGCACGATGCGGTACACGGCGGTCTCGACCGGCGCCGGCAACGCAGAGTCCAAGCCGCGCAGGTGGGCACGCACCCCGAGACCGGCCTCGCGGGTGAGGGAGAACAGGCCCTGGAGGGCGGCCGTCAGCCCCAGCTCCTCCAGCGCAGGCGGGCGCAGGCGATGCGCCAGCCGCGAGGTCTCCCCCGTGGTCGCGCGGGTCAGGGCCCGAAGCTCGGCGAGCTCGGCGAGGACCGCCGGGTCGGCCACCCGCTCCTCCAGGCTGCGGAGCCGGACGGCGAGGTTGGTGAGCGACTGGCCCAGCGCATCATGCAGCTCCCGCGACACCCGGTGCCGCTCGGCCTCCTGCGCCTCGACCACGCGGGTCACCAGGCGTTGCCGCTCCTCCTCGAGCCGCACCTCGGCGTCGATGTCTCGCACCACGCCGACCGCGACGCGCACGCCGCGCTCGAAGTGCGAGCTCGTCACCACCTCACCCCAGCGCACGGTGCCGTCGCGGTGCAGGTAGCGCTTCCGGATCCGGCCCGTGGGTCCACCGGCCTGGAGGATGTCCAGGATGTGACCGGTCTCGGCCAGGTCTTCGGGGTGGGTGAACGACTGCACGCTCGCCCCCACCACCTCTTCGACCGCGTAGCCCACGAAGCGGCAGAAGGCGGGGTTGGCCAGCACGATGCGACCCTCCGCCTGCAGCACCATGGGCGCCGCCGAGCCCTCGAAGACCGAGCGGAAGCGGTTCTCCTTGGCCTCCAGCTCCGCCGTGCGACGTCCGAGCTCCCCGGCGGCGATGTTCACGGCGGCGTGCACCGCGTCCCACGCGCTGTCGCCCTCGTCCACCGGGAGGCGGGCGGTGAAGCGGCCCTGCACGAGCTCCATCAGGACCTCGAGCACCGCGTCGACGCGGCGGCTGTCGCTCACGGCACCGCGAAGTTCCAGGCCTTGCGCACTTCCACGTGGGGTGCGAGCTCCTGGTCGACGAGCTGGCGGTGGCCGGCGTGTGCCTGGTAGGCCGGGAGCGCAGCGGTGCTCTCGAGCCAGATGCTGAACACCAGGTCCCAGCTCTGCTCGCTCGGCGCGTCGGCCGGGGTTCCGACCTCGGACCGGACCACCCCCGTGGTCACGGCGAGCACCTCGCGTGTGCGGGCAGCGAGTCGATCCCGCTCGCCGAGCGAGGCATCCTTCAGCTTCAAGAGCACGATACGCTGGACCATCCGGCCTCCTGGGAGGAGCCTATCCCTTCGCGGCCTACCCGACGCGCCGTCCTGCTGGGGACGGCCGGCCTCGCCGCGTGCGGCCAGCCGCTCGCACAGGAGGTGGCTCCGGTGTGGTCCTCGCGGCCTGTGCCACGACCGGCGGGCTTCCAGGCCGGCATGAGCCTGGCACACCTCCACAGCCGCGCGGTCGGCTACGGCAGCGTCGCCTGCCAGGCGCAGCTGGCGCGGCTCGCGGTCCTGGGCGTGAGCCACGTGGCCCTCACCCCCTTCGCCTACGTGCGCGGCACCGACAGCACGGAGTTCCGGTACGGCGACGGGCTCGACAGCACGCTCACCGATGCCGACCTGCTCGAGACCTGCCGCCAGGCCCGGGCCCTGGGGCTGCAGATCTGCGTGAAGCCGCACGTGTGGTCCAACGCGTTCTGGCGCGGGGGCGGGTCACGCCAGGAGATGACCGCGCCGGCGGGGGACTGGGACGCCTGGTTCGCGGCCTACACCGGCTTTGCCAAGCACATGGCGGAGCTCGCCGAGCGCGGCGGCGCGGCACTCTTCGTGGTCGGGCTGGAGTACCTGCAGGCCACCCTGGCGGGCGGCGGGCGCTGGGCCTCGGTGGCGGAGGCCTGCCGCACGGTCTACGGCGGCGCGCTGAGCTACGCCGCCAACTGGTGGCGTGAGGCGGAGGCCTTCGAGGACTGGCCGGCCTTCGACTGCGTCGGCGTGAACGCGTACCACGAGCTCGACGTGGGCGCGGACCCCACGGTGGACGAGCTGGTGGCCGCCTGGGCGCGTCCGCTGGACGGGCTCGTGGCGCTCGGCGAGCGGGTGGGCAAGCCGGTGGTGCTGACCGAGGTCGGCCTGCGCGCGGTCGCTGGAGCCGCAGCCCAGCCGTGGAACCAGGGGCTCGCGGGGCCCGACGACCACGATCTGCAGGCGCGTTTCTACGAGGCGGTGTTGCGGGCGGTGGCCGCCCGGCCGCAGATCCGGGGGCTGTACTGGTGGAAGTGGTTCACCGACTGGGAGCGTCGTGAGCGGGATGCCTATGTGCCGGGGGAAGCCGCCCAGGCCGTGGTGCGGGCCTGGTGGGCGGCGGGTCGCTGACACAGGGGGGCTCGAAGGCTCGACGCTCGAAACTCGAAACTCGAAACTCGAAACTCGAAACTCGAAACTCGAAACTCGAAACTCGAAACTCGAAACTCGAAA
>Ga0114933_10004809_pt1 | contig 12469 bp, 12 predicted proteins | sample 4SBtaG_FD_89691 | JGI IMG/M metagenome (GOLD analysis project Ga0114933, IMG submission 89691) | Deep subsurface microbial communities from Kolumbo volcano to uncover new lineages of life (NeLLi) - 4SBTROV12_W25 metaG | ecosystem: Environmental > Aquatic > Marine > Volcanic | place: Kolumbo...
AATTTGAAAAAGATACCTGAAAAATATCAAATTTTTGGATTATTTGTTCTAGTTTCAGGTCTAAGAACATCTGAAGCAATTGATGCCTTTAACAATCATGACAAAATTTGTCGAGATGGGATTTTAGAAATATTTACTGACAGAAATACAAAGAAAACCAATGCAGTGTATTGTCATCCAGAGTTACATAATGAGATCAAATTCAAAATAAGTAATACAGGCGTATACAGGAATCTAAATTCAAAATATCTTGGTTGTGAGATAAGATATCTAAGAAAATTAAACTATACACTCGTAGCTACAAAGATCGACCCATTGTTAGCTGAATTTATGCAAGGAAGGCGAGGTAATGTAAGTCAAAGGCACTATTTTTTACCAATGATGAATGAACATAGGGAAAAATGGGTTAGTATATGGAGTGATATTCTAAGAGGGATTTTTTGATTTTGGAATTGTCCAGAATTTCCCTTTTGTTGTTAAATAAAATCGAAAAGATTTTCCACATTTACAATAATACATCGAACATTTGACAGATGCTCCCCATTTCGTTCCTTTTTTATTTCGTTCTTCAATCATTTTCCCATATGACCAGGTTTTAGTAGGTTGTTGTTTTTGATTTTCATGACATTGAGGACATTTAATTTCCATTATTCAAGATTGTAATATTTAATAAATTTAGTATATGAAAAATGCTAAATGTAAGACAAAGAAATACAAATTCTTGTCTGAAAATAAAACTAATTTTAAAGATCTTAGTGATGTTATTTTAGATGCAGCTAGAATATTACGTAAAAGTCTAAATGCATCAGAAAATTACAAACCAGTTCTCGCATTATTGTTCATTAAAAGACTAAATGATACATTTGAAGAAAAAGTGAAAAAACTGATGGATTCTGGAATGACTGAAGATGAAGCAAGAAAACCACGACGTCATGACTTCTATGTTCCACCAGAAGCTAGATGGAAAGTAGAAGATGCTAATGGGAAAATAATTGATGGTTTAATGGGTGAAACGAAAAACATCGGAACTGCACTAATTAAAGTGTGTAAAGCAATTGAGAAGTCAAAAGAAATTTTAGAAGATACAATGAGTTATTCAGAATTTAATAAAAAGAAAAAATACCCAGATAGTGCACTTAGAGAACTAATTCATAATTTTGATAACATTAACCTTTCAAACGATTCATTAGAAAATCCTGATGTTTTAGGAGATGCATATGAATATCTTTTAGAAACATTTGCAGATGAAACAAAGAAAAAAGGAGGTCAATTTTACACACCTCGAGAAGTGGTTCAGTTACTTGTAGAATTAATGGAGCCAGAAGCAGATCATAAAATTTGTGATCCTACATGTGGTTCAGGAGGCATGTTAATACATTCAAGAATATTTGCTGAAAAAAATCTGAAAAAACTAGGTTTATCCGATGAAGAAATGAACAAAAAGCTTCGCAATATGACATTACATGGTCAAGAGAGTAATCCAGATACTGTTTCTATGTGTAAAATGAATATGGTTTTACATGAAATAGTTGATACAAAAATTGAACATGGAGATACATTAGAAAAACCAAAATTAATTGATGGTTCTGAATTAATCAAATATCATAGAGTTCTTGCAAATTTTCCATTCAGTGAAGATTGGAAACCATCAGGTAAAGACAAAGATGCTTTTGAACGTTTTAGATATGGTTTACCACCAGGAGATAAAAAAGCAGATTTTGCATTTATTCAGCATATGTTAGCATCATTAAATGATGAAGGTAAAGCTGCAATTGTTTCAGGTCAAGGTGTTTTGTTTAGAAGTGCCAAAGAAGAAGAAATTAGGGAAAAGATGGTTCTAGGAGATGAAAAAGAAAATCTTCAAGGAGATGTAATTGAAGGAATTATTGCATTACCAAAAAAATTATTTTTTGGAACACCTATTCCAGGATGTGTGTTCATTTTAAATAGAAATAAACCAAAAGAAAGAAAAGATAAAATAATTTTCATAAATGCAGCTAGAAAAGATCATTTTGCAGACTTGCCAGCAAGAAACAAATTGTTAAAAGAAAATATTAAAGAAATTGTCGAAGCTTTCAAATCATATAAAAATGAAATGGGATTTTGTCATGTTGCTGATTTAAAAGAAATTAAAGAAAATAATTTCAATCTGAATGTTTCAAGATATATTGATATTTCAGATCCAGAAAAACCCATAAGTATTCCAAAAACAATAGATGAAATTAACGAATTAAAAATTTGTGTGAAAGAATCACAAGAAAAAGTCAGACTAGATTTAGAAAAATTAGAATTAGGGAGTCTAGATTGAAAAATCCTAAAAAAGGATACAAATTAGAAAAAACAATTTATCAACAAATAGAAGAAATTCCTGAAAAATGGGATTTCGTAAAACTAGAAGATGTTGGGGAAATTGTAGGTGGGGGTACTCCAGATACAACAAAAGAAGGATTTTGGAAAAATGGAAAAATACCTTGGTTCACGCCTCAAGAACTCACTAATTTAAAAACAAATTTTGTCAGCAATAGTGAACGTAAAATTACTGAAAAAGGAAGAGATGAAAGCTCTGCAAAAGAGATGCCAAAAGGAACTTTACTATTAACCACTCGTGCAACCATAGGGAATTGTGCAATTAGTGAAAATATCGTATGTACAAACCAAGGATTTCAAAATTTAATTTGTAAAGAAGATTATGATACAAAATTTATCATGTATTCTATAAGATATAATCTAAGAAGGTTAATGCAATATGCACAAGGAACAACTTTTCTAGAAATCAGTAAAACGAATTTAGCAAAAATCAAAATACCATGTCCAAAAGATCCAAAAGAAGGCAAAGAGATAGGAATAATTCTTTCAAATGTTGATAAGGTGATTCAAGATCAAAATCAAATTATTGAAAATACTATTGAACTAAAAAGAGGATTATTAAAAAAATTATTTACATATGGAGTTTCAGGAAATGAAAGTGAAAAAATTCAATTAAAACCACGTTTTTTCAAAATGAACATTCCTAAAAATTGGAAGTGTATGGAATTAGGAGAATTATTGTCTATTTTAAAAGATGGAACACATAATCCACCAATGAAAGTCACTGAAGGAATTCCACTATTAACTGCAGAAAATATTCATGATGGCATAGTAGATTATGAAAAGGACTATTGGTGTGTAAGTGAAAAAGACTATCAAGATATGCACAAAACATATGAAATTCAAGAAGACGATATTTTGCTTACAATTGTTGGCTCTTTAGGGAGAGTAAGTAAAGTAAAAAAACAAAAGAAGTTTTCTGTTCAACGTAGTGTAGCAGTATTTAGAACAAATGGGGAAATTTCTTCAAATTATCTATATTATTTTATACAAACAAAATATTTTCAAGATCAATTAATTTCAAGGGCGAAGTCAACTGCGCAAAGTGGAATTTATTTGGGAGAATTATCAAAAATTTCAATTTGGTATCCTGAAGAAAAACTAGATAAAAATTCACAGCAAGAAAAAATTGCTCAAATTTTATCTAATATTGATCAACTAATAGAAAATGAAAAAGAATACAAAAGCAAAATTGAAAAAATTAAAAATGGAATCATGCAGCAACTTCTTACAGGTCAAAAACGGGTTAAAATTTAATCCACTTTCAATTAGAGGATTTTAGATCATATTTTTAAGGACTTAATGGATGAAGATATTAAATTATGAATTTTAAGGTTGATCAAGGCCCAGAAGGAATAGAAGTTGAACTTCCAGCTTTAGAGTTAATCCACAAATTAGGATATGATTACAAAAATCATTTTGAATTAGAAGTAGAAAGAGATGATTTTCACGAAGCCTTACTATACAAAAGACTACGAAAAGCAATTGAAAGACTAAATGATCTTGATGAAGATGAAATAGATGATGCCTTAAACCAAATTCATGAAAGAAATTTTCCTCCTAGACTAGATTCAGTTGAAGCAAATGAAAGAATTCGTATTAAATTAGTAGGAATTTCTCAAGAAAATGCCCTTGAGCAACCAGTACAAGTAAAATCAGTTGATGAAAAGGGGAATCCAATATACAAAGATGTTAGATTTTTTGATTTTGAAAATGTCGGAACTAAAGACGATAAAAATGACTATCTTGTTACAAACCAATTCAAATTAGTTGGACTCAAAGGCTCTATCGAATGTGATGTTGTTGTATTTGTTAATGGAATACCACTTGTTGTAATTGAATGTAAGAAACCAACATCAAGTGATTATTTACAAGATGCTTTTGATCAAAATTATACTAGATATCAACAACCAAAATCAGGATTTGAAAAATTATTTTTTTACAATCACGTATTAGTTGCTACATGTGGAATTGCTGCAAAATATGGAACTATACAATCGGGGCCCTCATTTTTTTCAAAATGGTCTGATCCATACCCTATGAAAATAAAAGAACTTGAAAAAAATTGTAACAGAACACCATCACCACAAGATATTCTTCTAGCAGGAATATTAAACAAAAAAAACCTCCTTAACATGTTTGAAAATTTTGTCATCTATCAAACAATGGATAATAAATTAGTGAAACTTGTTTCAAAACATCAACAACTTAGAGTTGTAACAAAAGCACTCAAAAGAATGGAAGAAGGAGACAAAGTCAAAGACAAAGGAGGTGTAATTTGGCATACTCAAGGTTCTGGAAAATCTTATTCGATGGTATGGTTTGCAACCCAATTAATGTATAAATTCAAAAATCCAGCAATGATGATTATTACAGATAGAAAACAATTAGATAAACAGATCAAAGAAAATTTTGAAAAAACAGGATACCCAAACAAGGTAACTCGTGCAAAAGATGCAAAACATCTAGGTAAATTATTAGAAAATCCGCATGGACAAACAATAATGAGTACATTACAAAAATTTGGTACAAAAAATCAAGTTCATACAGATAAACGAGTAATTGTCTTAGTTGATGAGGCACATAGAACACAATATGGCTATACTGCTGTAGACATGCGTGATGCGATGCCTAATGCAGTATTTTTTGGATTTACAGGCACACCCATCTCTAAAAAAGACAAAGTTACAGTTGATGAATTTGGAGGAATAATTGACAAATATTCATTCATGGATGCAATCAAAGATGGTGTCACATTACCAGTAAAACATCATGGATTACAACCAGAAGTATATGTTGAAGGTCCAGAAACTTTGGATGAAATTTTTGATAGAGTATTTTCAGAATTAGATGAAAATACAAAAGCAAAATTAAAACAAAGATATGGTTCAAAAGCTGCAATTGCAGAAGCCCCTGAAAGAATAAAGAAAATTTGTGATAAAATTTTGAAACATTACAAAACTTCTGTAGAACCTGATGGTTTCAAAGCTATGATTGTTGCAACAACAAGAGAAGCTGCAGTATCATACAAAAGGCAACTTGATAAAATTGGTGCTCCACTATCTAAAATCATTATGACTTCTAATTTAGGAGAAAAAGGAAAAGATGGTCTTAGTTGGGATGAATTTTATCTGAGTGCAGATGATAGAGAAAAAGAATCTGAAAAATTCACAAAACCAAATGATCCTACAAAATTTTTGATTGTTGTAGATATGTTACTAACAGGTTTTGATTGTCCAGTGTTAAAAGTCATGTATTTAGACAAAGTTCTCAAGGAGCATACTTTGTTACAAGCAATTGCAAGAGTAAATCGAGTTTATAATGAACAGAAAAAGTCAGGTGAAATCATTGATTTTATTGGAGTAACAAGAGATCTTGGAAAAGCATTTGAAAATTATGATGATATCGATATGGTAGGAGCACTAGATACACGTGATACAGATGTAAGAATTGCAAGAGAAAGACAATCTGTGATTTTAGATCATATTAAAAATTTGAAAGACAAAGATAATTCAGATATTTTATTAGAATTTGAAACAGCAGAAAAACAAGAAAGTTTTGCATATGATTTTAAACAATTTTCAAAAGCAATTGACGAATTACTTCCAAATAAAGAAGCCAAAGAATTTGAAGAAGATCTTAAATTTTCAGCCAAAATTCAGGCAATGATTCGTACCTATTATCACGGAGATAAGACTAGAATTAAAGAATATGGAGCCAAAGTTCAACAAATAATCGATGATCATATCAAAACTTTGGGAATTTCGGAATTAATTGAACCAAGAGAAATCAATCCATCTAATTTTGGAGAATATGCAGCAAAATATGAAAAAGCAGCAGCAGCACTTGTAAAGAATAAAGCAGAATCAGTAATTCGTACAAATAAAATTAGGAATCCAGGATTTTATGAAAAACTAAGTAAAAAATTGGAAGCATTAATTGCAGAAGAAAAAGCAAGATTGATCAGTAACGCAGAATATGTTAAAAGATGTGAAAGTATTTTACAAGAAGCAGTATCAGGTGCCACAAAAAGAATGCAAGATTTAGGAATCACTACAGAGTATGAATTTGCTGTTTTTGAGAATTTAACATTACAATGTAAAGATGAAAAAATATGTCAAGATTCTGCCAAAATGATTGCTGAAAAGATTCAAGCTGAAGCAAAAACTAAAGACTGGAGAGAGAAATCAAAATCAGAAAATATCATGTATTATGCAACATACGATACATTAGATACAAAAATTTTCTCAGAAGAAATTAGAGATAAACTAGCAAATGAACATATCGAATTAGCAAGAAGATTACTATGACAAATAAAATAAAATTTGGTTCAAAGGTAATTCCATATACTATTTTTAAAACAAAAAGAAGAAAAACATCACAGATTATTGTTGATAAAGATAATGTCATAGTACGAAGCCCTTCATCAAAAACTAATGTTGAAGTTAAAGAAATGATACAACAAAAAGCAAGATGGGTTTTTGAAAAGCAACAAGAATTTAAAAAACAAAAATCAGCAATTGTTAAACCAACATTTTCAAAAGAGACTACAATTCCACATTTTGGTAAAAATTGTATTCTGAAAATTAATCTTGATCAAAATAAAAATTCAATCAAATTTGCAAATTCCCAATTCACTATCAACCTAGCAAGTAAGAGATTACTCAAAAAAGAAGTAAAGAGTATCTATGAAGAATGGCTCACTGCTAAGGCTGAAAAATATCTTGAGGCTAGAACCATCAAATTAGGCACAAAAACAGGCCTAAAACCATCAAAAATCATGATAAAAGGCCTCAAAGGAAAGTGGGGAAGTGCATTAAACGGAAACATCACCTTGAACTCCAATCTCATGAAATGCCCTAAAGATACAATTGATTATATCATTATTCATGAATTATGTCATCTAAAGATTCAAGATCATTCTCATCGATATTGGAATTTAGTTAGAAAACACTATCCAAAGTATGAAGAGAAAGTAAAGGAATTAGAGATTCTTTCAAGACTAGTTCTGTAGTCAAATACATTCATTGAAAATGGAATGACTAGTTCCGTAGTCAAATAGTTAAAGCTAAATACAAGTTTTCTATAAGAAATTCTCCATAAGGAATCCCTATAGGGTTTCTCTATATGAAATTAAGAAATTATTTTCTAAAATACTGTAAGTAATGGAAATTACCACAAAGGTATAAAAATTAGAAATTAATCAGTAGACATATGCAGAAAAAAAGTTTGAAGATTTTTTCTCAAAATCACGAAGGGCAATCATTATGGGATTGCAATGTACAAAATAAAACAAATTAAATTTCTCTTTTCAAAAAGCGAAATACATTTAGATCAAAGATTTCCTATACAAAGGATCATGAAAAGAATTAATTTTAAAAACACTTTGATTTTCAATTTGTATCTTACAATTTACAATATAGAAACTCAAAAGGAGGTGATTTTATGAGTTTAGAAAACGAAACAGAAGAAAATGAAGAATCACCAGGAGTTGTTCAAAGATTAGTTACATTTGCACAGCAGAGGATATCAAAACTAGTTAAATCAAATATTGATCATGATCAAATTCTTGGTTTGATTAGAGTGCATAATCATTTTGAGACTGTAGAAATGGGTAGTAAAAGATCTGAGAGCTGGTTACACTTTGTACATAATCAGAACACTAGTGAAATTCATCAAGATACTAGCTACAAAAGAGCAATGTCTATGATTAGAACCCAAGCTCAGTTTAGAGACACATCTATTGAAACATTGCATAATAGAATTGCCATGATTAACAATTCAATCTATTATGATTTGAAAACAAATGATTGGAAACTAGTGGAAATTTCTCAAAACAAAGTAGAGATAGTAGAGATGAATCTACAAACTCCTTTGTTTGAAAGAAAACAACACCAAAGAGAACAAGTTGAGTATGTCATAATGTCTGAAAAAGACTCACTTGGAGAATTGGTAGAATTACTTAGAATTCAGCCTCAATTCCAGCAGATTTTCAAGATACACGTGATATCGATGTTCTTAGGAGATGTACCAGTGCCCATTATGGTCACAAAAGGGGAACAAGGATCTCTAAAAACTACTATTACAAAGGCTGTAAAGCGAATAGTGGATCCTTCAGGTGAGGAAATTTCATCTATTCCACCAAAAAGAGACGATCTAGTACTTCTTTTGAATAACAGATTTGTACCTAATTTTGACAATGTGTCTTTCATTAGTCCCACAAATTCTGATATTTTGTGTAGAGCAGTTACGGGAGATGGATTATCAAAAAGAAAACTGTATTCTGATTCTACGGAAGTAATCTATTCTTACAAGAGAAAGATTATTCTCAATGGAATTTCATTTGGAATGAACAGATCTGATTTGATGGAGAGATGCATCGTATATGAAACAAAAGCTCCTAGTACTTTAGAAAGAATGACAGAAGAAGAGTTTGACGAAAGATTTTATGCATTGCTTCCTAGTCTGTTAGGACAAATCTTTACAGTACTATCCAAAGTATTGGAAATGCATAAGGATGTAAAGTCTCAAATCAAAGAAAAACCTAGAATGGCAGACTTTGCTGTGTATGGAGAATGTATTTCTCGAGCACTAGGATATGATGACTTTTCATTTATTGAAGACTATGCTAAGAAATTAGAACAATCTTCAATTGGAATGATTGAGGATCATCAGTTAGCTGATGCAATTTCGAAGATTATGGAATCAAATGAAAAATACGAAGATACTGTACAAAATTTCTTTGAGAGAGCAAGACAGATTGTAATGGAGAGTGGGAAAGAACTTGGAAAAGATTTCCCAGCAGCATCCAACAAAGTACAATCGAAAGTCGATAGAATCAAACCAAACCTAAGAATTTTAGGATTTGAAATATCTTTTAATCAATATACAAAAAATGATGAGGTATTCCCTAAAAATCGAACTATCATCAAGATCGAAAAGAATTCTTCTGTGATCTCTACTATAGCTACTGAACATACAGAATCCAAATAGAGTAAACTGAATTACCAAAAGTAATTCTTTTTTTCTTCTTTTTTTCTTAAAATTTCTAAGCCACTTTATTAGTTGGAAAAAAGATCATTGGATTATGGCATATAGTATTGAAGACATTGAACTAATGATTACGGACATGCCTCGAAACGGCCAAATTCCAAGCCTATATGCTCGTTTTGAGCCTCAAAGAAGACACATTGCAGCAAAAAATACACGTATTCCTTTTCAAACAATTCCTCAAAAAATTATCACTTCTCTAATTGATTGTTTTCAAGAAAATCCTATTGATTTAGAAAAAGATTGGACAGATTCTGAAATTCCCTATTTTTTATGGGATGTAAAACTACAACATCCATCAGATAATGATGTTCAAAGATTATTTGAGATTACAAATATTGAATTACTCAGATCGGGACAGATGAACTAAAAAACTCAAAATTACCAAATTTGATTTACACTTTTAATTCACCAAGTGGATTGTGCCTACATCATGCCTGGCGTTATTAGAGGTAATCAATATTCATTGTAATAATTTTCATCAAAGTATTTGGAAACATGTTCAAAGTTTTCATCATCCATCTTTTTTGCCTCTTCCTTTATTTCTCGTAACTGTTTCTTCAAACCAGACCAATTTTCAGTACTTGGCTCTCTATTTTTCATATGTGATAACATACTATCAAAGAATTCTACTTGTGAGCATGGTTTCCAATAATCCGGACCATATTCGTTAGTAATTTTTCTCTGACATGCATTACAATAGAATTTGTCCCCCATATTGATACGTCCAATGAATTTAGTGGCCCCACACATACAACAAGAGTCTTCATCAGTCATAGTACCAATATCAAGTGATTATGAGGGTTAAAGATTACGATTCAATTCTAGTTTACTTGAGATCATCAAAAATTCGAAGATATACTTTGCACATAAATAAAATGAAATTATGAAAAAATTATGCAGGGATTTATTGTAAAACAACCATATTCTGAACAAATAATCAATGGTACAAAAAAATTTGAATTTAGAAATTTCAAAACTAACAAACTTGATGAACCGTGTTATCTTCTTAGTGAAGGATACGTATTAGGGAAAATCATGTTTACAGAAATTAAGGAAGGTAACAAAGATTGGAAATATGCTTGGAGAATCAAAGTAATTAAAAAATTTGTGAAACCTTGGAAGTACAATCACCCTATGGGGGCTCAAAGATGGGTAAAATTAGTTACCAAAAAATCTAAGTGAAATAATCTTTTCCATCAAATTGATCTATAAATTGTTCAATTTTATCACATACTTGATTTCCAACATTTTTGATGTCAAGAGATTCATCAGTCAAAATATGCATAGTTTCTATTTGATCATCAATTGAGATATAATCATCGAATTGTGGTAATGAGTCAGTTGGATGCATGTTATGAAGTTCAAACCAAAATTTTCCTTCTAATGCTCTATGATCCCATTGCTCATTTCCAGTAACTCCTGAAAATGTACCAAATTTTGAGCCGGACCATTGAACATGGGTTGATTCCTGTCGTTTATTATAAAAATAATTTACCAAAGGATCTTTCAAAAGATTATCTTTTTTGTTTTTGTATTCACTTCTGAATTTTTTCAATGCTGCTTTTTCAGGATGCTTATCAATAATGTCATCTTTATCTCTGCGACTTCTAGAGAATTTTTTCCAATCTATTGATACAAAATTTCCAAGATTGTTTTTTTCTTTAACTTTATGATAAACAAAATCAGCATGTACATAGTCAATAGTAGATGCCAATGAATTACAAAATCCATGAAGATGTCTATCGAAATCTTCGGAATCGTTAAAGATTTCAGATTTCATCATTTCGTCAAGCCATTTTCTTGTTTGTGTAAGTTGATATGTTGCAGTAGTGCATTCTAAATTTGGACTTGTTCCTGTATAAGGCAATACATAGATGAAGGTTGTATGAACTTAAATTTTAATTGAAAATAAGTAAACTCTTAATTTCATATTGTTCATCCTATGAATAATGACATTTCACGAAATTTGGTCCATCATCATTCCTTCAGTAGTAGGAATTATGGGAATTTTGGGAGGTATATGGGTAGGACAGCATCTTTCAGATCGAAAAGAGAGTCAAAAAACAGCTGAAGAGTTAAGAAAATTACGTTATCTTCTGAATGCAGATTTTACTTTAGTCAACAGAATGAATCTTCAAGCAATTAAAAATATTCCAAAATTAAGAAAAACTGTGAATGATATTACAAACATCATACCAGATATCTCAGATAATAAAAAATTCGTAGACTATTTTGCAGGATTCAGATTTTCAGTTCATGAATTTACCTATTGGGATTCAATAATATCACAAGGAATACTTTTCAAATTATCAGAACATGATTTAAGATTCATCACCACATCTCATAAAGCAATCTCCAAAACTATTAAAATCCAAACAGATGGATTTGCACAATTTGGAAATGGATTATTTGCATTGACATTTGGAAATAATGATGCGGATTTGATTAAAACAATGAAAATTAAAACAGTGTTAATAGCACATTTAGATTCAATGACACGAGCTCATAATTCAATCCAAGAAACAATTACAGATGTAAAAAATAATATTTCATGGATAGATTTAACGGTTGAGCCCATTCAAGATTATAAAACAAGCGAACCAAAAATGAAGATCGACAAGAAAGGGAGTTATACGTTTGAATGATCAAGATCTAAATAGTTCAATATATAATCATCAACATGTTATCCAAAACAGAAAAAAAATATCTTTGTGGAGAATACTCTCCAACTGAATCACATAAACGATTTCTTAATCATAAAATTAAAAAGAAAATTAAAGAATTCTATCAACATGAATTACCATTAATTCAAAATTCATGCGTTAGTGATTTTTCTAACACCGTTAGCGAATTTACTAACAACAAAATAATTTGCGAAGCAACGCGCAGCCCTATCTATGAAGGAAATGAAAGCCTTGAGCGTGACTCGATCACGCGACCTAACGCTTACGAGGCGTTCGCTCTACCAGGCTGAGCTACCAAGGCATGTTTGGACAATTCCATCAGAGTTAATAAAAAGTCTCTCCGAGTGGATTAATTGAAAAAGACG
>Ga0114933_10004810_pt1 | contig 12468 bp, 9 predicted proteins | sample 4SBtaG_FD_89691 | JGI IMG/M metagenome (GOLD analysis project Ga0114933, IMG submission 89691) | Deep subsurface microbial communities from Kolumbo volcano to uncover new lineages of life (NeLLi) - 4SBTROV12_W25 metaG | ecosystem: Environmental > Aquatic > Marine > Volcanic | place: Kolumbo...
CAAATGGAATTCGTTAAAAGGAAAGCTCCACCGCCAGTTAAAAAGGAAACGATTCGGAAAGAGCAGGTTCGAAAGGAAATTAAAGTAGCAAGTCTTACACCCCAAGTCATGCCGGTTTTGCAGCCGAAGGTATCTGTTCGACAAACCAGAAAAGTCAGGGCCATGGTCAAGACACCGGTTTTAACTCCAAAGCAGGTTAAAAAATCTGTTACCACTCGACAAACTAGTCGACAAACCAGAAAAGCCAGAGCCATGGTCAAGACACCGGTTTCAACTCCAAAGCAGGTTAAAAGGTCTGTTACCACGAAATCAGTCATGATGCGTAGTTCCAAGCCTTCGACAACAAAGCCAACCCAGGTGGCTCGATCCTTTGTTCATTCTAGAAAGATTTTTTCATCAAGACCCGCCCGAGTTTCCATGGTTCAGGGGACACGGCAATTTAATTTAAGCACATTGCCGCAGAGGACTACCAAGTCAAGCAGTTCGGTATCGTCATCGAAGGGATCCACTCGAGTGGCCATGTTTCAGGGGACGCCAGAATTTAAATTAAGTAAATTGCCAATTCAAGTTGTCAGGTCAGAAAATTTATCGTCTGCCGGGACCAAAAAGGGTCGTGTGACCCCGGTACAAACCAGAGTTAAGCTGGCGTCTTTAACCTCTTTTCCATCTGCCCGGGGTGTTCCAAATATTGAAGACACGGGTGCTTTAAAAAATTATATTGGCCAGATTCGGCGTAGTGTCCTGGGTGCCAAGCGATATCCCGAGGCCTCCCGTAGGGCAGGGCGGCAAGGCACTCTAAAAGTCCAATTTACTATATTGAAAGATGGGCAGGTGGGTAATGTCAGGCTGCTCACTGAAACTCCCTACCCAAACTTAAATAGGGAGGCCATGGCGGCAGTTAAAAGGGCGGCTCCTTTTGCGGGTATTCCTGACAGTATAATACAGCAATCGTTAAATGTTGTTTTGCCTTTTAGGTTTGAGTTGAATTGAAAACTGGTTCGCACAAAAAAATCATTTGTTTATAGCCAACAAGTGGGAGTGCGAAAATTTAATTAAGTATGGAGATATGTTTCTCATGAGAATTAGGTGTTTATTAGCAGGACCCGTGTTTACGATTCTTGTCATGGTTTTACCGTGTATGGCTGAAGTAAATGAAGTGGATTCCAATTTTGACGGTAAAATAGACCAGTGGCAATATGTCAATGCTCAAGGGAAAATTGAGAAAATCGAATATGATGGAGACTTTGACGGTAAGGTGGACCAGATAGAGCATTTCAAAGGTGAAAAAATCCTTGAGCATGTTGAATTCGACCGTAATAAAGATGGAAATATGGATCACATGCAATATTACGCAAACGGCGGAAAACTCTCCCGAGTGGAAAAATCAAGCAAGTTTGATGGCAACTTTGACTGGAAGGAATTTTTCAATTCTAACGGGAAGTTAACACATATCAATATTGATGAGAACAGGGACGGGAAAGCTGACACCACCCAGTTTTATAATTCGTCAGGTGAACTGATACGTTTGGAGGTCGATTCAAGCAAAAATGGCAAAACCGACCGATGGAGTTATTTTCGAGATGAGTCTGTTTTGGATCGCACGGCTTTTGACACCAATGGCAATGGAGAACCCGACCAGTGGCAGTTTTATTATGACGATCAGACTTTGAAAAAAGCCGACTACGATACCAACGGCGATGGAAAAGCAGACAGATGGGAGCATTTTGATTCAGCGGGTAAACTTAGCAAAATCCAAATGGACCGAAATTTCGACGGTAAAGTCGATATGACTCAGAAAAAATAGGGGTAAATTAAAAAAATTAGTTGACAGGATTTTTTTTAATACGCTATTCTTTTTGAGAACGGGTGTCATTATTGAAACAGGATGGGTGGAGAAACCTATTTAGAGCAAGTTAAACAATTGGTTAACTTATTTTAGTTTTAGTTAGCTGATTTTTTTTGAGTCTAATTAAGTTGAGAACGATTTTCATTTTTGTTTTTTTTATAGAAAAGGGAGGAGCAGATGTATTTAAGATTATTTAGGAAGGGGCTGGGGATTTTGTTTCTAGTGTTATTGTCTTCCCCAGCTTTTGCAGCTGATAAAGATAAAGACGCGGAGCAGGTGATGAACGACATTTTAATGCGTGAAGTATCGATCATTGGCTCCAAGTATAAAATCAAGGATATCGCTGGTTCCGCAGCTTTTCTGGACGTGCAGGAAATTCGCGAGCATACGGTGGATGATGTGAATCGTATTTTAAGGCGAGTTCCAGGTGTAAACCTACGCGAGGAAGACGGTATGGGTTTGTTCCCTAATATTTCTCTTCGTGGTGTAGATTCTGCGCGTAGTGCAAAGGTGACTGTCATGGAAGACGGGGTATTAATGGCACCTGCCCCTTACTCTGCACCCTCTGCTTACTATTCACCCTCAACCGGTAGGATGTCGGGAATTGAAGTTCTCAAAGGGTCGAGTCAGATCAAGTATGGGCCTCACACAACTGGTGGTGCTATAAACTTTCTTTCCACAGCAGTTCCGACAACTGAAACAATTTATTCAAAAGCTACTTTCGGAACTTATAATGAGATCCGTAACCATTCCTATTTTGGTAATACAACACAAATGGAGGATGGAGGTAAATTAGGTTACCTGATTGAATATTACACCCGCAGTAACACCGGTTTTAAAGACTTGGATATTAACCCAGCGTCTATGCGGGGTTCGGCCGATACCGGATTTGCCAAACAGGAACCTATGGTGAAGATGATTTATGAGCCAAAAACTGCTTTGTACCAAAGGTTTGAGGCCAAATTCGGTTGGACCAATCTCGATGCGAACGAAACTTATTTGGGAATTACGACTGCTGATTTTCGAGCAGACCCATATCGCAGATACGCAGGGTCACGGTTCGATGAAATCGAGTCCACCCAATTTCGTTCCCATATTCGCCATTTCTTAGAGTTAAATGCCGATACGAATATAGTTACCACGCTTTATGGAAATACGTTCCATCGAAACTGGCAGAAACTAAATAAAGTAAGTGGTAATAATTTAAGCTCGGCTTTGGCTAACTCATCCCAGAGAGCAATTATTCAGGGAACCGCCGCGGGGACATTAGAGCTAAAAAATAATAACCGTGGTTACTATATGTATGGGGTTCAGTCCACCGTGAATCATAAACTCAAAAAAGACGGTGTCGAACACAATATTGAAGTGGGTCTGCGTTTGCATTATGACCAGATTCGACGGAAACAATGGGAAGAAGATTATACTCAGGATGCTAACGGAAATATTACCGCAGTTAGCGTGACCCCGAGAGGTGCTGCGGGTGACAAGCTGCAAAAAACCTTCGCTACTACCGTTCATGCTTCGGATGCGATGAAAAAAGGGAAGTGGACTTTCACTCCAGGTGTTCGCGTCGAAACTATCAACCAAGAGTACTGCGATGACACGACTAATTGTGCGGGTCCAACAATGGAGGGGGAAACCACTTATTCTGTTGTCGTAGGTGGCGCAGGCTTAAAGTATGACGTTTATGATTCCGGCGGAGAAGACTTAGACTTTTTCGGTGGAATCCACAAAGGTTTCTCGCCTGTAGACCCAATAAACAAGATCAAAAATGCTTTGAAACATGAATCAAGCATTGGTGTTGAGTTGGGTACCCGGTACAAAAATGCCCCCAAGGCGTTTGCTACTGAGGCTGTGTTATTCATGACCAGGATCAAGGATCTGGTAGTCAACGATTCAGTTGGGGGTACCGGCACTGGGAGCGCAGCAAACCTTGGGTTGGCGCAAATGTTGGGTCTTGAACTCCAAGCAAACTATGATCATGGTTTGGCCAAAGGGTGGGCAGTACAAACACCTGCCTATGTGGCGGCAACCTATACAGATGCTAGGTTTCTGAGTTCTGTAGGATCCGATGATGCGGAATCAATTTTTGCCGGCGCAAAGCACGATAACAAGCTTCCTTATATTCCAGAAATTCAAGTTAGCTTTGGCTTTGGTGCGATTTATAAAAAGATCTCGGCCAATATTGATGCCAACTTTGTTTCAGACGCATTTGCAGATGGCTCGAACTCGGCTACTATTGCCGATGGTTCTGGCACTGCAAATGAGCGGTTCGGAAAAATCGATTCGAGGATAGTGATTGATGGCAGCATGGGCTATCAGTACAGCAAAAAGCTTCGATTGTTTGCGAACATAAGAAACATTGGCAATACGGCATACATAGTCTCCAGGCAACCCCATGGGCCACGCCCTGGAGCGCCTCTCACGGTGATGGGAGGTTTAGAGTTTAATCTCTAATTCCAGGTGTTGCTATCGGGGGTTTCCTCCAAGAGGGATCCAGTCTTGAGTTCTCCGCTCAGGACTTGGATCCCGGTTTTTTTTCATCCTCGTTGCGTGAAGTTTTACCCGCCTCTAAGTTTATCTTGTCCCTTGAGCCATCCATAGTAAAATGAGATCGTTAAAAAGTTTTCTTAAAGGTGTGGCGAGCCACAGTAAATTAAACCCAGATGCTATTCTGACAATTTTACTTCTCAAAAGACTCTCATGACGGTTCGACATCCTTTGGTAGAAAAATTTTTTTTCCTTTCCTTGATCTTTTTCATTGGAGGTTGTGCATTACTTAAAGAAGAAAGAAGCTTTTCCAAGAGCGGACTGACGGTTAATTTCCGTAGCCTCAACGCTTTAGACGATGTTCAGAATGTAAGATTTCGGTACCCTATTATTCTTTCCGAAGCAAATATACGTAACCATCTAGGTTCTCTCTATTACCAAGATATTATTTCACCCAGACAGCCCAGGCCTGTGTTTTCCCTACGAGTAGCCTCCAAATTAGCGCCCCTTTTTAAAAGTGCCCTGAGAAAGGTTAAGCCGGGAAAATACCTTCATTTTACGTACAGAGGTCTCACGGAGGGAGAGGTTTTTGCTACGGCTAAAAATATCCACTGGCGTATTTTTAAAATCAACGGAGTAGTTCATTCCAACGACCCTTTAAGAATTCAAGAACCCACGTGGCAATTGGTTCGAATGTATGGGCAATCCTATCAAAAATTGCGAACCGGAGGTTTTGAAAAAAACATAAAAAACCGGATCATCGCCAATATCAACCTCCCATCCCCAAAACATAAATCTCGGTCTCGATCAACGACAAAGTCGTTTCCACGAAAATAAACCTTTCTGATTTGTCATATAAGGGTGGATGAGTTTATATGGAATATTGCATTGCCATTTTCAGAACCATCTTAGTAATTAATTGGTTTGCTTTGTTTTAATTTTTACTAGCGAAGGGTAAATTCATATTTCCCCGGAAGGTATTAGGGGGTAAGAGGATGTAATCCGATAGCTTTGTTATTGTATCTGTTCGGGAGTGTTATTCTTTTTTAGGTTTGTAGTCGAACTGGCAAAGAGTTCCTAGGTTAGCAAAAAGGTTGCTCAACTTTAAATCCACATACTCTTTTCTGCTTTCCCATGGAATTTTATCGAACTCACAAGCTGTTTGGATATAGTCAACACGCCCAAAACGAATGAAAAACTCCGCAAACCAGCACTTTTTCATTTTATAGACCCATTGTTTTTCATCTGCTTTTTTGTGTTCGAGAAGGAAGTGTCTCCAGGTATAGGAATCGTCTACTTGTGGTTGGTGGTTTTCCACAAACGTTTTAAAAGGATTCTCAGATGCCTTCTCTTCCTCAATCAACTTGGCCCTGCTGGGTTCAGTCCATTTACTTAATGCAGAGGTAATGGAAGCCCTTGCTTTATCAATTCTGATATTGGCTTCATCCATAACATTATGAGCATTGTATATAAAGCATGCTATCAAGGCCATGTGTTGTTCTTCTTCGGATAGGTTTTCGCCATTTTCATATTCCCAAATATCAATAAACTTTTCTCTAATGACATTTTTATCAACCTCAGTGTTTTCAACATCGAGATATTTAAGGATAGGATCCACTCTTTTCCCGGCTTTTTCTCGGGCTTCAATTATAGCTATATCTTTTTCGTTTTTTTTACTCATAAGGTTGTTTTTAGGACAAAATACCCATCTTTCTAGTTAAAGGATTTGGCTTTTTAATTGGCGGCTTCTAAAATATCATAATCCGGTTTATGGTAGCAAGAGCCATGATTTACATATGTAACATTTATGAGTATGAATAAAAAAGGTTTCGACATAGTAGTGATAGGTTCTGGAGTTATAGGTCATAGTATTGCCTATCGTTTGAAGCGGGGAGACCCACAACTTCGGATCGCAATTCTTGGCGACCCTGTCAATTCCCTGCAGGCTTCTCGGGCTGCCGCAGGAATGCTGGCTCCTTATTGCGAATGCAAGGTTGCTGATCCCTTTTTCGAGTTTTGTCGCGAATCATTAAACAAGTTCCCTAAATTTATTGAGGAACTGATATCGGTCAGCGAGGTTCCGGTTTACTTTTCTAAAGCAGGATCACTTATGCCATCCTCTTCATTTCTAGATAGCTGGAAAGAACGTAAAGAATTTTTTGAAATGGAATCCATTCCTCATGAAATATGGGATGAGAATAAAATACGCGAAAAAGCTCCTTTTCTATCTAGGGATTGTGGGGAGATCATGTGGGTTGGAGAAGGGCAGGTTAATAACCGACAATTTCATGATTCGCTGATGGCGGCCTCGAGAAAACTTGGTGTTCAAATTTTAGAAGCTAATGTAACCGGATTTATTCGAAAAGGTTCTAATGTATCCAAAGCAGTTACAGAAGAGGGAGAAGTGGAGGGAGATCATTTTGTTTTGGCTTCCGGCAGTTGGTCTGCGCAGTTGGCAAAGGTACTCGATGTAAAGCTCCCATTAAAACCTATTAAGGGGCAAATGTGTCGTTTGAAATTAGATGATCACTTTTTTGATTATACGATACACGGTATGATGACATATATTGCACCTTGGAAGGAAGGAAACGGTTTTGTAGTTGGTTCTACTATGGAGGATAAAGGATTTGACTCTTCGATTGAAGGCAAGGTGATTGATACTCTTATTGAACGGGCTGCTGAAATTCTCCCCTGCATCAAAGATGCTTCGTTGATTGAATCGTGGACGGGTTTGCGTCCTGCTGCAAATGATTTGATGCCTATTATGGGGAGAAGCGAGAGGTATAAAAATCTTTTTTATTCTTCTGGACATTACCGTAATGGAATTTTGCAGACCCCAAACCAGGCAGACTACATGGTATCAATTATCAAGGGTCTACGGAAAAATGAAATTCCTGAATTTTCTCCATCACGTTATAACCTCTAAGACAAAATGAACAATGCAGGATAGACAAACAGAATCAGATTTAGCCCAAGATTTCCAAAACATCTGGCACCCTTGCACCCAGCACAAAGATTTCGAAACCATAAAACCTTTAATGGTGGAGAGGGCGGATGGTGTTTACTTGTTTGATCGCCAGGGAAAACGTTATTTAGATGCAATCTCTTCGTGGTGGGTGAACTTGTTGGGCCACAATCATCCTCGACTCAATGCGGCATTGAATGGCCAGTTGGAAAAAATGGCGCATGTGATGTTTGCGGGTATAACGCATCAGCCGGCAATTGATCTGGCTTCTTCCCTGATAAAAGCCTCTGCTGAGAATTTGAGCAAGGTATTCTTTTCCGATAACGGTTCGACATCGATCGAAGTTGCCTTAAAAATGAGCTTGCAATATTGGCAGCAGACTGGAAAGGAAAGCAAGACACGCTTTATTTATTTGAAAGGAGGTTACCACGGTGAAACACTTGGTGCACTTTCAGTATGTGGATTGAATATTTTCAGAAATAAGTTTGAAAAAGTTTTGTTGGACAATTTAGAAGTCGAAGGGCCAGACTGTTTTCGTTGTCCTTATGGCTTGAATCGTGATAGTTGCAGTGCCGAATGCTTTGAGCCTATGGAAAAGGCATTAGAAAAAAAGAATATTGCGGGTGTGATTGTAGAACCTTTGGTCCAAGGGGCAGCGGGTATGAAAATTTATCCCCCGGTTTATTTGAAGAAATTACAATCTGCTTGCGATTTGCATTCGGTACATTTGATTTTTGACGAAATTGCCGTGGCATTTGGTCGAACCGGTTCTCTTTTTGTGAGCAGTCAGCATGATATTCGTCCAACATTTCTGTGTCTTTCAAAAGGAATTACATCAGGATACCTTCCTTTAGCTGTTACCTTGACTACGGAAGAAATTTATTCTGCTTTTTATGATGATTATAAAAATTGGAAAATGTTCATTCATAGCCATAGTTATTCAGCCAATCCTTTAGCCTGTTCGGTAGCTAATGAAACCCTGGCAATAGTTTGCCAAAACGATTTTATGGCAATGTTGACACCGAAAATAAAGCTAATGAAAGAAATAGGACAGCAAATAGCAGAAGATTCAAGGTGGTGTGGGGAGTTTCGTCAACAAGGTATGATCGCTGCGTTGGAATTGGTAGAAAACAACGATAACAAGCAGCCGTTTCCAATTGAAAATCGCGTGGGCTATAAAGTTTATTTGGAAGCTTTAAAGCGTGGTGTTTTTTTGAGACCGCTAGGAGATGTGATTTATTTTATTCCTCCTTTAGTAATAAATGAAGAAGAGATAACAACGATGATGAACACAGCTAGGGAATGTATGGCAGTGGTTCTTGACTAATTTTTAGATATTGAGGTCACTATGTATGATGTAACTGTTAAAACCGGATTTTCCGCTGCCCATCAGCTACGGTTATATGATGGTAAATATGAAAACCTGCACGGACATAATTGGACCGCACAAGTGACTGTTGAGGCAGATGAACTCAACCCGATAGGCGTTGGTATAGATTTTGTTGAACTTAAAGAAATGGTTGAGAGAATTTTGAGTCGATTGGATTACCATAATATTAATGAAATTCCTCCCTTTGATAAAGAGAATCCTTCCGCGGAAAATATCGCTCGTTGGTTGTTTCTAGAGTTAAAAACACAAATAGATACGGAATCAACACGAATCAAAAGAGTAGAGATTTATGAAATGGAGGGTTGTGGTGCTAGTTATTTTGAGTGATCTGTGGCTCTTCTCGCTTGAAACTCTTTTTTTCGTTTCTCCCTGTATAATACTCTTCAGTAATTTGTGTTAACCCTTACTCACATACTTTACAAATTATTATGGTTCACTTGATTGAAGATCTCGCTGTTTTACTCATAGTTTCTCTTCCTATAAATCTTTTATTTCACAAGCTCAAATTACCATCTGTAATGGGTTATCTAATTGCAGGCGTTGTGATTGGACCTTACGGCGGACAATTGATTGATGATATTGCATCTGTCAAGCACCTTGCTGAAATCGGAGTGATTCTGCTTTTATTTGTTATCGGTTTAGAATTTTCACTCACCCGGCTTTTAAAAGACTTGGTTTCTGTTTGTGGGATAGGGGGACTTCAATTAGCTTTAACAGCAGGTACCGCTGGGTGGATTGTTCATTTATACGGGTTTGCACAAAACCAGAGCATCGCTTTAGGCTTGCTCGTTGCTTTAAGTAGCACTGCCATTGTATTAAAAATGATTACCGACAGCGCCGAAATAGATACCCTCCACGGCAAACTTTGTATTGGCACTCTTTTGTTTCAAGATCTATGTGTGGTCCCAATAATGCTTCTTGTGCCTCTTTTAGCCCAAGCTGGAGCTATTTCTCACATGGATTTTTTCTTCGCCATGTTTCAATCTATTGCCGCAGTTGTTGCAATATTTTTTCTATCAAAATTAATTGTTCCAAGTATGTTGGGATGGATTGCACATACAGGTAATAAAGAACACCTGACCCTTTCTGTTATTTTTATTATTCTAATAACAGGTTGGGTTTCACATAAGATGGGATTGACCCTGGCAATGGGTGCTTTGATTGCCGGGATGATTATTTCGGATTCTGAATACAACCACCAGATCATTATTGACATTCTTCCGCTTCGTGATTATTTCAGCAGTATATTTTTTATCTCTGTAGGAATGCTTTTGCAAGTTGGGGTATTTTTTGACTCTGTTTTGTTTTGCATGGCACTTGTGGCTAGCGTTATTTTATTCAAGATGTTTCTGACATTTCTTTCCTGCATTCTTTTTCGAACCCCTATTAGGATCTCTTTAATTGTTGGAATGAGATTGGCGCAGATAGGAGAGTTTTCCCTTATTCTTGCTGCAATCAGTCTCGAACAAGGCCTTTTAAATAACTACCAATACCAAGTATTATTGATTGTCTCTATTCTATCTATGCTAGTTACTCCTTTAATGATACAGATTTCTTCAAAGCTATCTATCTGGGTTTTTTCAAACATGAAGACAGAAGAAAGCAAAGATAAAAAAGACGGGGCCTTAAATGAGCATGTAATAATATCTGGTTATGGCCTCGGCGGAAGAACTTTAGCTAAGGTTCTCCAAGAGGCACAAATCCCATTTATGGTTTTAGAATTAAGTGGTGAAAAGGTTAAACGAGCATTGACGGAAGGATTGATGACACATTACGGGGATTGCACTCAAGAAGAGACCCTTATAAGGGCAGGGGTGAAACGAGCCCGCATGATTGTCTATGCTATTAATGATCAAGTGAGTACTGAAAGAGCTGTTCGATTAACGCGTAAGTTAAATCCAGATATAAAAATTATGGTCAGGACTCGATTGACTTCCCAAGTCGAAGAGTTGAAAGCTGCTGGTGCTGATGAAGTTATTCCTGAAGAATTCGAAACTTCCATCGAAATTTTTTGTAGAGTTTTAAGAGATTATCGAATTCCAAATAATATCATTGAGCAGCAAGTAGAATTAATTCGTATGGAAGGTTACAGTATGTTTCGGGGATTATCTCTGAATACGGAAAGTTTGAAAAAGTTTTCAACCTATCTTACAGCGACTTTGACAGAGTCTTACTTTATCTTGGAAGGTTCATGGATTTGCGGAAAAACTTTGGGTGAGATTAATATTAGCTCTGGATCAACCATTATTGCTGTGGTTAGAAAAAATCAACCGCATCCTAATCCAGGATCTAGATTTTTAATTTTATCTGGTGATATTTTAATTTTGTTTGGAAGCCATATGCAATTAAATAAAGCGATTCATTACCTTCAAGAAGGACCCTCAGTAGAAAGTCAATAAGAATTCATCTTATGGGAATTAACATTACACAGGCCGTAATTCTTGCAGCGGGTATGGGTGTGCGCCTTAAAGAATTAAATCGTGGTATTCCAAAAGGTTTTATTTCTCTCGCGGATAACATCCCTATTATAGAGCATTCTATTGAAGCTCTTTTAGCCTGTGGCATCAGGCATATTATTATTGTTACTGGGTTCATGGATGAGCATTATGAGAATCTTCGCTCTAAATATCCGCAAATAAAAACAGTCCGAAACGAAAAGTTTTCGGAAACAGGGACCATGTATTCTTTATGGTGTGCTCGAAAACTTATCAATACAGATTTTATTTTATTAGAATCAGATCTAATTTTTGAACCCCGAGCAATTAGAGGGTTGTTAGATTCTCCAGTTAAAAATTCACTTTTAATAACGGGAAAAACGGAAGCTGGAGATGAGGTTTATGTAGAGGCAGATGGAGACTGGGTTAAACAGATTTCCAAGGACAAGAAGGTATTGGGTTCAATTGTAGGCGAGTTTATTGGAGTTTCCCGGTTAAGCTATGATTTTTACTTGAATTTGATTCGTATAGCTGAAAAGAGCTTCGAATCGGATTTAAATGTCAGTTACGATATGGATTGTTTTGTTACCGTGGCAGAAAAAACTCCTTTAGGTTTTTTGAAGATTGAAGATCTCTTATGGGCCGAAATTGATGACGCACTACAATTAAAAAGAGCTCAAAAAATATGGAAGGAAATTAAAAGTCAAAGTCTCTGACTCCTGAATGTTTATGAGAGAATTTATTCAAATTCATATTCGGTTTCTGATATCCAGATAATTGGAATAGAGTCTGGGAGTAGAGTTTTTTTGTTGATAAAAGCCGTTTCGACCTGATCGCGATTCAAGTTTATTGCCGATTTAAGATTTGCTCCGCAAAGGTCTGCATGGTTTAAGTAGGTATTATCCAAGTTAGCCTTCGTAAAGTCGCATCCTGCAAGGTCGGCGGCAATGAGTTCAGAATTAGTGAGATTGGCCCCAGACAAATTTGAATTTGCCAGAAATACCCCGGTTAAGTTTACTTCTGTTAAATTGGCATTTGTAAAACTTGTGTAGGTTAAATTGGCTCCTTCAATATTGGATTCCTTAAGGTTTGCATTGTTAAAGTTTGCCGAGGTGCAATTTGCCTCGACTAGGTTTGCTTGGGTTAAAATAGTATTGGAAAAGTTGGTTTTTTTAGCTCTACAGCGGTAAAGAACCGTACGGTGCAGCCGCGCATTTAGAAAGCTTGCGCCACTTAAATCTGCTCCGCAAAGGTCTGCCTCAGATAAATCAGAATTCTCAAGGCAAGCGTCAATTAAAACCCCATTACTGAGATCGGCCTCCTGAAGTTCAGCGTTTCTTAG
>Ga0114933_10004811_pt1 | contig 12466 bp, 8 predicted proteins | sample 4SBtaG_FD_89691 | JGI IMG/M metagenome (GOLD analysis project Ga0114933, IMG submission 89691) | Deep subsurface microbial communities from Kolumbo volcano to uncover new lineages of life (NeLLi) - 4SBTROV12_W25 metaG | ecosystem: Environmental > Aquatic > Marine > Volcanic | place: Kolumbo...
CGATCCATGGCGATGCCGAGCTTCTCCGCCAACATCTGGGCGTAGACCGTCTCGTGGCTCTGTCCATTCGACATGGTACCGATGCGCACCAAGATCGTGCCGTTTGCGGTACATTCCAAGTCGGCGCGATCGGCAATACCAGCACCGCATGCCTCCAGCAGATTACAGTAACCGATCCCGCGCAGTAGGCCGCGTGCTTCGCTCTCAGTTCGGCGGGTCGGGAAGCCGGCAACGTCCGCCAATGCCTCTGCCTTGTCCATCGCCGCTGCAAAATCGCCGCTATCATAGGTCGATACGGCCGGGGTGCGGTAGGGCATGGCTTCGGCCGGTACCAGGTTGTGGCGACGAATCTCGGCTGAGCTCAGGCCCAACTCCCTTGCAGTAGTGTCGAGTAGGCGTTCGATCACAAAAACCGCCTCTGGTGCGCCGGCGCCGCGGTAGGGGCAGGTCGGCATGCGGTTGGTGTGCACGCCTGCGATGTCGAAGTCGATGGTGGGAATGTGATAGACGCTGGTCCCCATGATGCGCCACATGCCGCCGGCGGTGGAGCCGCGAGGGCCGAGATAGCCGCCGAGATCGGCGCGCGCGCGGACCCGGAGGGCAAGGATAGTGCCGTCTTTGTCGAAAGCTGCTTCTGCGTCGGTGGCCTGGCCGCGGCCCTGATAATCGCTTAGGAAACCTTCCCCACGCATCGAGACCCAGCGTACAGGGCGCCCAAGCTGCTGCGCAGTCCACAGCACCAGTGCTTGTTCCGGGTAGAGCGGGTTCTTTGCGCCGAATCCGCCGCCTACATCCGGCGTGATGACGCGGACACGGTCTTCGGCCAGATGGAAAATATCACGCGCGAGTGCACGGCCAACGGTCTGCGGCTTGCCCGCCGTTGCGTGCATCGTGTAACGCGCGTCGTCTGGATCGTAGAGCCCGACATAGGCGCGCGTTTCGAGCGGGTTTTGCACCAGCCGTTCGATATTGACAGACACTTTTGTGACGTGGGCGGCCTTCATGAAGGCCGCATCGGTTGCGACGCGGTCCCCGGCATCGGTGCGGAAACAGACATTGTCTGGGGATTGCTTCCAAAGCGGCGGTTCACCTTCGACAGTGCGTGGGTCGAGGAGGGCATTGCGTTCCACGTAATCAACCACTACCGCTTCGGCAGCGTCCATGGCCTGCGCCAGACTTTCTGCCACCACAGCCGCAACTGGCTGTCCAAGATAAAGTACGCGGTCATCTGCTAGAATTGGGTGTGGTTGGCCGATCTTTGGGTCGCCCTGCATGACCGGCTCTTCGGGCGGCGACAACTGCGGCGCTGGAGGTTGCCGCTCCCACGGAATGCCCCCGAGCCCAGCCGCTTTGGCATCCTGCCCGGTCCAGGCTCCAAGCACGCCCGGCATCGTCCGAGCATATGACGTGTCAATTGAGATAATACCCGCATGGGGGTAGATGGAACGCACGACGACGAGATGGGTAAGCCCCTCGAAGGTTAGATCAGCGAGATACCGCCCCTGGCCAGTGAGGAAACGCTGGTCCTCGAAGCGGTAGACGGACTTTCCAATGTAGCGGTGTTGCATGGCGGTAAGTCTATTGCTGACGGCGGCAGGGCCAAAGCCGATTTATCCCGTTGGATTGTCGATGGCTTCAAAAATTTCGGATGGGCCCAGCGGTGCCTTGGTTAGTTTCGCGCCAAACGGCGATAGCGCGTCCTCGATGGCGGAAACAATGGCGGCTGGACCTGGAAAGACGCCACATTCTCCTACTCCCTTGACGCCGATAGGGTTCAGTTTTGTCGGCGATTCGTGATGGATTAGCTGTATTTTGGGAACTTCTGGTGCTGTGATAAGCAGATAATCGGCCAGATTGGTCGTCTGCGGCTGGCCGTGATCATCAAAGTCCATCCATTCGTAAAGTGCGTTGCCGATGCCGTGCGCGGCGGCTCCGACAATCTGACCATCGACGACCTGCGGATGGATCACTGTGCCGCAATCATGTGCTAGGACGTAGTTCAAAATTGTGACATAGCCGGTTTCTGTGTCCACTTCTACTTCGACTGCAGCCGCGCCATTGGCGTAAGTTAGGTCATCAATCACCACATGTTCGGTCGCTTCTAAACCCGGCGTTACTCCGCCGGGTAGGTTGTAGCCGGGCACACCGGCGACGGAGCGTGCGACCTCTCCTATACTGACTTTCATGTCGGCGACCCCTGCAACGCGAATTTCTCGGCCGACGATCTCCAAATCGGCCTCTGATGCCTCCAGCAGATGCGCGGCGATGGCTAGTGCTTTCTCGCGAACGGTGATTGCTGCCACATGGGCGGACGATCCAGCGGTCACGGCTTGGCGGCTGTTGAAACCGCCGATGCCTAAAACCGCTGCCGCGCTGTCCCCGGCTATGACTTTTACATTGGAAATGTCACCGCCGAGCTGTGCCGCAACAATCTGTGCCATCATGGTCTCGGTGCTCTGCCCCATCGCCGTGGCGCCTGTTGCGACCTGAATGGCGCCGGAAGGGGTGAGCCGAACGGTTGCCGACTCGAAGGGGCCGCGGCCAGTGCCCTTGACGAAATTTGCCATGCCGATGCCTATATAACGGCCCTCTAATCGCGCCGCTTTTTGCCGAGCCGGAAACCCGTCCCAGTCGGCACGAGCCAAAGCATCGGCCTGACATTTCGGATAATTCCCACTATCGAGCACGACCTGGCCGCCGCCTCGATTCTGCAACGGTTTGGTTTTTGGCATGTCGGCGCCTGAAACCAGGTTGCGGCGGCGAATTTCTGCACGGTCGAGGCCGAGCGCCTGAGCAGCCCGGTCAAGTAGCCGCTCCATGACGAATACGCCCTGTGGCTGGCCGGCGCCGCGCACCGGTGTCACCGGTACCTTGTTAGTCAGGGCCAACTTGACGTTCATCGCGTAGGCTGGAATTTCATAGGGTAGAGTGACGGTGATCGCCGATTCATAGGGAAGGTTCACGCCGCGCGCCGTATAGGCACCATGGTCATGGATCAAATGTCCGCGCAGGCCGAGAATTTTGCCCTCATCATCGACCGCGATCTCTGCTTCCCAAAACTGGTCGCGCTCTTGAGTTGTTCCGATAAAATGCTCGCGGCGGTCCTCGATCCACTTCACAGGGCGGCCCATGATCAGTGCGGCGGCCGCGACAGTGATGTCTTCGGGGTAGAAGATTAGTTTTGGCCCGAAACCACCGCCGAGATCGGGTGCTACGACGCGGACCCCCGCCTCGTCCCGCCCCAGCATGTCGCAGAGTAGCTGTCGTGCCGTATGCGGCGTTTGGGTGGAACTCCACAGAGTGAGCAGATCGTCCATCGGGTCATAATTTGCGACGTTGCCCCGGCATTCGATGGAATGGCCACCGCCGCGGTGCTGATGGAATGAATCATTATAGGTATGCGGTGCGGCGGCGAACGCCGCATCGACTTTGCCGAAAGCCATGTCAAATTCGGCCAGAAGATTGTGTTCGGCGCCGTCATGCACAGGCGGCGCATCACTGGCGAGCGCTGCTCGGGCATCAGCGACCGCGGGCAGCGGAGTGTAATCGATATCGACGAGGGCGGCGGCATCCTCCGCGATATAGCGATTTTCGGCAATGACGAAGGCTATTGGCTCGCCGACATGGACGGTTTCCCTAAAGGCCAGTGCTATGCGATTGCGGTCTTGCCGATAACTTGAGCTTGGCAAGCCCACGACCAGTTGGTCGGTCTGCAATAGCGGCTTTAGGTCATCAAGTGTCAGGACGGCATGGACGTCGGGTATCGCTAAAGCCGCACTTTTGTCGATACAGTTGATTGTGGCGTGCGCATAGGCGCTTCGGACGAATGCCCCTTCCAGCATGCCTGGTAAGGTGATGTCGTCTACGAAACGGGCCTCGCCACGGAGCAGCCGTTCATCCTCAAGCCTTGGGACGCTGACGCCAAATACCGGCTCGCTCACATCACCCCCTGAGAGTTTTCGATATAAGAGGCTAATACCTTAATGGCCGGTCATATCAAGAGTCGACGGTGCAAATAGCTCCTTCGGCGAAAGTTTGCGATCGGTCAAACCCTGCTCGAAGGCGTATCGGGTCATGGCCTCAATCTCTTTCCCGTTATTGTTCACACCGTAGCGCCAGTAATCGTCGCCCATTAGCTCGCGCGCGCGGTCGAACTCGTCTACCGGCCAGGGAAGCATGGTGTAAAGATGCCCAACCTCGCCCAGTCGCTGATAGCAAATTGAACGTGCCTCCAGGTAGGCGCGATAAACATGCACAGGCAGCCAGGGGTGCTGTTCGACCAGGCTGCGCCGGATAGCAATCAGATGCATGATTGGAAACATGCCAGTCTTGGCGAAATAGGCTTCCTCATCAGCCCGGTAGTTAGGGAATAGCCTCACCACATTGTCGTTTGTCTCCAAGCAAGATGGCGCTCGGGCCGACATTATCGCGTCTAGGTTGCCGCTATCGAGCATGCCATTGAGCGTCGAATCCCCGGATATCCTTTCCACGGAGATTGATGGTGGTAATTCGATCGAGATACGAGGCTTGCTTATAGGTACTTCCTGTCCGCCGACCCGCCATTGCAAGTCGCTGGCGGCGACCCCGTACTCGTCCTGTAGGATACCACGGATCCAAAGGGCCGCTGTCATCGGATATTCCGGTACTCCCATAACCTTGCCCTTAAGATCCTCCGGCCGCGCGATGCCCTTGTCTGAACGGATATAAATTCCGGAATGGCGGAACATTCGTGAAACGAAGGCGGGAACGCCGATGTAGGGGTTTTCGCCACGCGCGGTTAATGTCATGTAATTCGACATTGACAGTTCGGTGATGTCGAATTCCTGATGGCTGAGCGCTCGAGTGAATGCTTCCTCCGGCGTCATTGGGTGCGCGATGACTTCGCAGCCGTCTATTCGCACGCTGCCATCGAAAATTGCCCTTGTTCGGTCGTATGAAACGCCCGCCAAGCTAACAGTAAGTTTCGCCATATTAGGCGGCTTTGCTGCGGTCGATCGCCGCCTTGATCAGTTCCAGCCGGTCGTTGCCAAAGTACATGTCGGAGCCATTGACGAAAAAGGTCGGCGACCCAAAGCCGCCACGCTCGATAATCTCGTCCGTGGTCTCGAACAGTTTGCGCTTGATCGCATCGTCGCTGATTTGGGCGAAGAAATTGTCCGCATCCATACCGGCCTTGCTGACGATATCGCGCAGGACGTCTTCTTGCGAAATATCCCTATCGTCGCACCAATAGGCTTCAAACATTGCCCGCGAATAGGGTGAGATTGTCCCTTGCTCTATGGCCACGAAGGCGCCGCGCAGCGCCTTTACGCTGTTCACCGGAAAGACGCTGGGCTTGATCATACTGATGCCCTGATATGCGCTCCAGTCTGCCATGTCCTTCTTGTAGTAGTTATCCTTCGGTGGAACTGGGTTTTCGCGGCGCTGATAGACGCTGGGGTTGACCTTGTTGAAGACGCCGCCGACGAGGAAGGGTTTCCAGATCAAATCCGCGCCGTTGTCGGTGCAGAAGGATTCGATACGGTCATAGGCGAGAAAGGTCCAGGGGCTTGAATAGTCGAAGAAGAACTCGATGGTGGCCATGTCTCTGTTTCCCTGTGAATGTGCGTTGAAGCGATTATAACCGCTGAGCCCACGCGTCCAACTGTGGTAGCACCAAATCTGATTGTTCAGACTCCATGCTGATCACGATGCGATCGATCCCCGCATCTTCGTAAGCAGCCCATTTGTCCGGATCATGCGATACACCGAAAACGGAAATAGGTACGCTGCGACCGGCTTCATTTTCCATCTTACGGAACTCTGGCAAGCGATCGAGCAAGTCGTAAGTCGGTCGATGCGCATGTGGCAGCCACCCGTCACCGTAATCGAGCGCGCGCCGCGCAGCCCAGGGAATGGCTCCGCCAATTATCACGGGCGGGTGGGGGTTCTGTATAGGTTTCGGCCAGGTCATCATCGGGTTAAAATCCACGAATTTTCCGTGATATTCAGGCTTGGTCTCGGTCCAGATTTTGCGCATGGCGACGATCTGTTCACGCATCTTTTGGTTGCGGGTCTCGAATACGGTGCCGTGATTTTCCATCTCGTCAGCGTTCCATCCAGAGCCGATGCCGAACAGAAAGCGGCCACTCGAGATCTGGTCGATCGAAGCGACTGACTTGGCCGTTTGGATTGTGTCGCGCTGCGGTACAAGGCAGATGCCACTAGCAACCTTGAGTTTGGAAGTGACCGCTGCTGCGGCACCCATAACGACGAACGGGTCCATTACATCGTAATACTTTTTCGGCAGTTCACCGCCCTTTGGAAAGTCGGAGTCACGCGACAGGGGGATATGGCTGTGCTCCGGAAACCAGTAGGATTCAAATTCTCTTTCCTCCAGTGCGACCGCTAGTTTGGCCGGATGCATAGAGTAATCGGTGGCGAACATGGCGACGCCGACATGCATGATGTGTTTCTCCCCGTTCAATGGTTAGTGATACTCAAGCGTGTTGTCCGCCGTTGCGTCAATCGATAACGTGCCGGCGCAGCGAACAAAATCTGCGAAGGAGGCACTGCTGTGATCGTCGACGTTCATGCGCATTTCGTTCCCCAGAAGATGCTCGACACTTTGGCGAGCGGTCGCGTGTCCTTCCCAAATGTTGAATTGCTGCACGAGGGCGATACCTTCAAGCTTGGTTTCTCAGGTGGACCGCTGACCCGGCCAGTTAATCCAAAGCTGCGCGAGGCTGAGGGGCGTCACGCATGGATGACTAAGGTTGGCATCGACTGCCAGGTGACAGGCGGGTGGCTCGATGCGTTCGGTTATGAATTGCCGTCAGAAGAGGGGGCGGCCTGGAGCCAATTCCTGAACGAGCATCTCAAGGAGGCAACCGATGCAAATCCGTTCCTTGCTCCGCTCGGGAGCGTCCCTTTGCAGGATGGTAAGCTCGCCGCCGACGTCCTTTGTGAGCTTATCGGGGACGGCCACAAAGGGGCGATGATCGGTACTCAGCCGTTTGGCAGTTCCGGCAATCTTGACGATCCAATGCTGGACCCCTTTTGGGAAGCAGCGTCAGAGCTGGAGGCGGTAATCTACATCCACCCGATGTTCGGTTGTGGTGATCCAAGGTTGGCGGATTTCGGCATGATTAATGCTGTTGGACGTGGTCTCGATACGACAACAGCGGTGGCGCGACTGCTGTTTTCTGGTCATTTTATAAAATATTCGGGGATGAAGGTCGTGCTGTCGCATGGCGGCGGCGCTTTGGCCTTCATGCTGGGTCGTTTGAAACACAACGCTGAAATTCATCCGGGGGAATTTGCGGACCCGTCGGAAGGCTTCGCGCGCCTGTATCACGATACGGTGCTGCTTGATCCGGATGCTTTGACCTTCGTCTGCGGAAAGACCGGTGCTGGGCAGCTCATGATGGGCTCCGACTATCCGTTCCCGATCGGTGACATGAAGCCTTGCGACATTGTGAATAAGGCCGGTTTCAGCGAGATAGACACCACAGCTATTCTGGGCGACACGGCGGCGAAGCTATTTCAGCTTGACGATGGATGTGATGGTACTCATGGGTGAACAGGTGATGGACCCCTTCGGCGACCTCCGACAAGCGGCCGTCCCCTTTGAGCCGGTAGTCGATCCGGCAGGCTGGACAGCAGCGGAAATGGCGGCTCGAGAGGATTGGCTTTACTCGTTCAACGATGATGAAATTGCCGAACTGCGTGCTGCAATTGCGCCTTTCGACCACGACGATATCGACCTGATGACCGTGGAAGCCTCCGACTTGCCGCTACCAAGCCTGGCTACGTCGCTGCGGGATATTCGCCAGGAATTGCTCTATGGTAGGGGTTTCGTGATGTTTCGCGGTCTCCCGGTAGAGGAGATGGGAAAGCGCGCTTCTGCGGTCGCTTTCTGGGCAGTCAGTAGACATCTGAGCGATAATGTTTTCTCGCAGAACAAGCGTGGTCACGTTCTGGGCCATGTCACGGATTTGGGAGAGAGCCGTGCCAATCCGAGCCAACGTGGGCCTTATTCGCGCGAAGAGATCCCTTTCCATGTCGATTGCTGCGACATTGTCGGGTTACTCTGCATGGAAACCCCGCTTTCGGGTGGGGAAAGCAGCATCGTCAGTTCGGTAACCTTGCATAACGAGATACTGAAACGCCGCCCAGATCTGGCGCGGATTGCAGCAGAGCCGTACTACCGGGATCGCCGGGACGAGGTACCGCCCGGCATGCAGCCCTATTACAAACTCCCGATATTCAACTTCTATCAGGGTTATTTCAGCGCCAACGTGGAACCGACGTACATCGGTTCGGCAAATCGTTTTAAAGAGTGTGGTGAGATGAGCCCGGCGCAGAAAGAAGCGCTGGAACTCTCCCAGTCATTGGCGCGGGATATGCGGTTCGACCAGGGCTTCAGCCGCGGTGACATGCAGTTCGTCAATAACCATGTCATTTTCCATTCCCGGCGTAGCTATGTGGACCATGCTGATCCAGACCGCAAGCGGCACTTACTACGGGTCTGGCTCAAAGCATTGGATGGGCGTCCGCTACCGGATGCATTCTACGAACGGCACGGCACCCGCGAAACGATCGACCGCCCTGGTGGCATCGTTGGTCTGGATACGGTGTTGAACGCACCTATCTACCGTGAGTGAACCAAATTCCCGAGCGGTTTTAATACCGGCGTGATTGAGAGGCGACAGTGCCTAAATAGATGGTGAATGAAATAGACTTAGAAACCTCTCGACGAGGATAAGACTGAAGAGGATAAGACCCGGAAACAGAAGATTTGTTGCGATCTTGGACGTCATGCAAGGGAACTTACGCGCGTTTTTATCTTGGGGGTATGTGTGCGGTTGCGTCATTTCCACTTCTTATATCGCCAGGCAATTTAAAAGAGAGTGGGAGTACAATTCATGAAAATCACAGGCTGCGAGACGCTACACTGCGGTGCTGGTTGGCGTAATTTTTCTTTCCTCAAACTACAGACGGACGAAGGGCTTACGGGCATTGCGGAATACAATGAAAGCTATGGCAGTAAGGGGCTGACCGGCGTGATCGAGGCTTTGGTGTCAGCGGTCGTCGGCCTTGACCCGCGGGCGCATGAGCCAATTAGCCAGCAGCTGTACCAGATGACCCGACAGGCGCCTGGCGGCATCAATCAGCAAGCGATCGCGGCCATCGAGAACGCCATGATGGATATTGCCGGTAAGGCCCTGAACGTGCCGGTTCATCAGCTGTTGGGCGGTGCGGTGAGGGACCGGATGAAGCTCTACTGGTCGCATTGTGGGACCTATCTGATGAATGATAGTGCGTCGGAGGCGATTGGTCTCGACCGAATGCAAACGCTTGACGATGTCGTGGCATTGGGGCGTCGGGTGAAGAAAAGTGGTTACAAAGCGCTTAAGACAAATATTTTTCTTTGGGACCGCAATCCAGGCCTCTACATGCCGGGCTTCGCGCGCGGCGGCGGCGGGCCGGAACTCAATGTCGAGAAAAGCATCATCGATGGACTGAGAGAACAGCTCGAGGCATTTCGCGATGGCGCGGGTCCAGATATGGGAATTCATCTCGACCTAAACTTCAACTGCAAGACCGAGGGTTATCTTCAGATCACGCGGGCGCTGGATGATCTGGGTCTGACTTGGTTCGAAATTGACATGTACGACCCGGCGGGTCTGCGACACATCCGCAATTCCATCGGTACGCCAGTTGCTTCCTGCGAGTCGCTTTACGGGTTACGCGAGTTCAGGCCTTTCTTCGAACATCACTCCATGGATGTGGCAATTATTGACCTGCCCTGGAACGGTGCCTGGCAAAGTATGAAGATTGCTGCGATGGCAGAAGCCTACGAAATCAACTGCGCACCGCATAATTTTTACGGCCATCTTTCAACGATCATGAGCGCCCATCTCTGCGCTGCCTTGCCGAACTTCCGGATCATGGAGATCGATGTCGACGACGTGCCCTGGAAGGACGATATAGTGACCTATGTTCCGGAAATTGAGGACGGCTATCTCAAGCTGCCGCAAGGACCGGGTTGGGGGGTCGAGCTTAACGAGGATGCAATACGCGAACATCCACCGATCGGCACGCAGAACTCCGCGGCCGGCAATAGCTAGCTCGGTGTGGGAGGTCGCCTGCCGGGTAGGCATGCAGTTGATCGCCAAGTCCTGAAACATCGCGGTGACTGCGAAGAAGGCGTTCGGTGACGGGCCAAACAAAATCAACGTTCGCTCAAGCGGTTTCTATTCGGGAGGTATCCAATTATTGTCCGTACGTTTTGTCTGCCCGCAGACTGGTTGACATAATGGACGGCCACCACTGTGCTGGTGGCTCCTTTCATGAAGTGGCGTAGTGATTTTTTTTATGGCCTTCACTCTTCGTTTGCGTCGAGATGTGACGGCGCCATAGCCTGCCGTAACGTAAGCGAGTGTCTAGCAGCCAATCATGGACCTATATGAAAACGCCTTCGACGCGGAAGAAATAGTTGCCGGGATCGCTGAATGGGCGGCGATTGAGAGCCCGAGTTTCGACGCCGCCGCGGTCAATCAGATGATGAATTTGGCGCAATCGGCCATGGTGCGGCTCGGCGCCACTGTGGAACGCATGCCCGGTGCGAAAGGATTTGGTGATGTTGTTTGCGCCCGCTTTCGTTGGGGCGAAGGGCCCGGGATCCTCGTTCTCGGCCACCTCGACACGGTGCATCTTGTCGGCACTTTAGCGAGAATGTTGGCGGTGCGAAGAGATGGCGACCGGCTGTATGGGCCCGGCGTACTCGATATGAAGGGTGGCATGTATCTTGCCGTGCACGCGATCGAAAAGGTTATCGAAAGGCGCGAGCGCCTAAACTTGCCGGTGACGTTTATGTTCATCCCGGATGAGGAAATCGGCAGCCCCTCAACCCGTGCTCTGATCGAGGCAGAGGCGCATGCGCACCGATATGTGCTGGTACCTGAGCCGGGCAAGCCGGACAAGTTTGTCACCGGAAGGCACGCCTTCCTTCGATACAAACTGCATACATATGGCAAGCCGGCGCATGCTGGCGTCGCCAAAGGCATTGGTCGTAGCGCGATTAGCGTAATGGCGCAGCTGATTGCCCAAGTCGAGGGCTTCAGCGATGTCGAGCGTGAAGTGACCTATCGCGTAGGCAACGTGAATGGCGGCGATTTCGTGAACGTTGTTCCGACCGAATGCCACGCTGAGGTTTTGTGCGTTGCGCCGACACCGGCCGCATTCGAAGAGGTAAAGTCGCGGATGGGGTCGCTTGTGTCACTCGACCCGGAGGTGCGGCTAGAGGTCGAGCCAGGTCCTATACGACCGCTCTTCACGATGCACGAGGCAAGCCGCGATCTGTTTGAGGTTGCGCAACGGGTCGCACGTGAAGTCGGTCTCGATCTCGATCACGGGCAGTTCGGTGGCGGGAGCGACGGCAATTTCACCGGTGCTCTTGGTATCCCTACACTGGACGGGCTCGGCGTCTGCGGTGACGGGGTGCACACAAAACAGGAGCACCTGCTTGTGTCCTCCTTGGTCCCTCGCGCTCGACTAATGGCCGGCCTCTTTGAGGCGTTGTCTGAGCGGAATCGCTAGCCGAGCACCGCCTTAGTCGAATCGGCGATGATGTCGATGATCTGGTCGATGGTAGTGTCTTTGGTCACGATTGGTGGGGCGAGGCAATAGACGTCACCTCGCACCCGACTGAACAATCCGCGCTGCATGCCCTCGGCATGAATGCGCGGACCGATATTCTCTGACGCGTCGAAGACTTCCTTGGAGGACCGATCCTTGACGAATTCGATTCCGGCCATCAGGCCTAACCCGCGGATGTCGCCAACATTCGGGTGGTCGCCTAGCATGTCGTTCAGCCCATTCAGGAGGCGTTCGCCTTTTTCCGCCGCCTGGCCGGGAAAGTCGTCCTTGTCGATCACGTCGAGCATCGCGTTTGCGATGGCGCAGCCGACCGGATGGGCACTGTAGGTGTAAGCGTGCATGAAGGGCTTGCCGCTCTCATCCATAGTGCGGGCGATCTCATCGCTTACGCCAATGCCGCCAAGAGGGAAATAGCCGGAAGTAATTGCCTTGGCGAACTGTATCAAGTCGGGTTTGACACCCCAGTGCTCCAAACCAAACATTTTGCCTGTACGACCGAAACCGGTGATCACCTCGTCGGAAACCAACAGCACCTCGTACTTATCGCAGATTTCGCGGATACGAGGAAAATAGTTGTCCTGCGGTACTATCACGCCACCAGCGCCTTGGATCGGTTCGGCAATGAACATGGCGACTGTCTCGGGGCCAGCCTCTTGGATTGCTTTTTCCAGTTCGTTCGCCGCGTCGACACCGCGGTCCTCGCCGTAAAAATAGGGATAGGGGCCAGGAATGTGAATGAAGCCTGGCACGCGTGGTTCGAACATTGGCCAGTAGGCGTCGATGCCGGTGGCGCTCATCGCTGCCAAGGTGACGCCATGATAGC
>Ga0114933_10004812_pt1 | contig 12463 bp, 7 predicted proteins | sample 4SBtaG_FD_89691 | JGI IMG/M metagenome (GOLD analysis project Ga0114933, IMG submission 89691) | Deep subsurface microbial communities from Kolumbo volcano to uncover new lineages of life (NeLLi) - 4SBTROV12_W25 metaG | ecosystem: Environmental > Aquatic > Marine > Volcanic | place: Kolumbo...
GGCTGATTCAATACCCATTGCAACGACAATTGCACCAATGACAACCCCGTGTCCGTTGATTGGCGATCTAACTCATCAAGAACTGAATAGCCGTGCTCAGTAAAGTAAATCGGCTGGTGACCAGGAATGACATCAAATCGAGTTCCCTCGGGCACCTCTCCACCTCTTCGATATTTGCCGGTCAGAAATCCTGCTCCGAGCGGGCTATAGCTGATAACCCCAAGTTGCTGGTCTATGCATAACGGCAAAATGTCAGCCTCGATCTCTCGCTGCACAAGATTATATGGGGGCTGGATGGATTCCATTCGGTGCCAACCATTTTCATATGCAATGGCCAGCGCACGAGCAAGTTGTTCGGCATTGTAGTTACTACAACCGACATACCGCACTTTCCCTTGCTGTTGTAAATCCGACAGTGCACGTAACGACTCTTCCAGTGATGTTATTTCATCCCAAACATGTAACTGAAAAAGGTCAATATGGTTTACACCAAGGCGTCTTAGACTCTCATTAGCTGAGCTCACGATTCGATCGTAAGACAAGGTACCGGAAACCTTCGATGCCAGAACAAGCTTGTCTCGATTACCTCGCAGTGCCATCCACTTACCGAGAATCTCTTCGCTAGCACCGCCGCCATACGCCTCCGCAGTGTCAAAAAGCGTAATCCCACGATCAAAAGCGTGATCGAGAATTTCCAGAGATGTCCGTTCGTCGATCTCCCGGCCAAAAGTCACACACCCCATGCCGACTTGACTAACCGTAAGATCGCTTTGCCCAAGCTGTTGGTATTGCATCGTCTGTTTCTCGTACCAGATTGTAATGGCGGTCGTCACCTATCCGACCACTCAAAGATAATAACGGCCTAACTAGGATTTATTGACCTTCATTGCATAAACGTGCGCATTCTTCATGGTTAGTTTCAGCTTAATTACTGAGCCATTCAGTCTTACGAGCGATTGCGGCCACTTTAAAACCGCACGCACATCGTCAACCTTAATAAGCGATGATGCGTTCTCGCCGCTAAACCCCGGAATCGTCTTACCGCGTGCGTCGAGAATCTCTGCAGTCACTTCACCTGATAGCGCTTTAACATTGATTTGAATTTCATCGCCACCCAAGACAAACGCCCGTGTTGTCATGGTTCCTTTCCGTTCCTTTGCCTGTAGTGAATAGAATCCTTCCAAACGCATCGTAGCCAATCCAATCGCCGCATCTCTTTCGCGAGGCTCATCTGCATTTCCATGCCGTTCATTCCAACCGCTGTAATAGATCCAGTGCTTGTTATCATGTGTCACGATGCTAGACGCCGCGATAGCAATTCCATTATCAAACGCACCTTCGCCACCTCGCTCGATCAGTGGTTTTTCGGCATAGACGGAACTTAGGTCCCAACTCGCACCGTCGCGACTTCTCCCGAGGTAAATATTCATCACGTCTTTATCGTGCCGCTTGTTTTTGTCTTGCGGGCCTTCGCTGAAGTCATCGATATGTTCGTAGACACTCATCAGGGAAAAATGTTGTCCGTGATAAATCCAGTCGGTCAGTGCGTAGATCTGTCGACGTTGCTTTTCAGACTCTCCATGAATGTGAAAGATCCACTCTTTGACAAGTTCCCAGTTCGTTGGATCTTCGTGAATATTGGGATTCGTCATAACACGATGACCACGCACTTCGCCGGCACCGCCACCGGCACCAAAGTCCGTACGAGTGAATAGTTTGTAATGACCCGCAGCTTTGTCCCAAAGAACCTGGTTATAAGTATCGGCGGCTCGATGTGTGACCGGCTTACCATCGTTGAGAGGAGTCCAGTTGATCCCGTCGGTAGACTTCGCGATGCCAGCGGCCATTCCGGGTGCATCATACCCAGCGATGAACTTCGCACTCTCATCCGGTGCGTTCTCATCAATCTCTACCGCCAGTGTATAATCCCCAGCAAAATTGATTCCAGACAGTTCTGCTTTCGTCTCAAAACTCACACCATCGGCGGATTCAGCATAAGAATATCCAGATTGACTCTGATGCCTCCACCACATCTTGAATTTACCGTCGTCATACAAGACAGTGCCGTACAATCTCCCACTCGTAAAAATGGGTTCTCCGTCATTTGCCTTGACCGCTTGATGAACAACTCTGCGAAGATGGCGCGACGACTCGATTAGAAAGTCGTCAGCAAATAACTGCGGAGATGTGCCTATTTCTAGGGGTTCGTCAGCGGCTACCGAGGTACTTATTATCCATGCGACGCACAGGCTGACGACAAGCGACCGTATTGGCAAACAACTTCCACATCTCATGTGTATTCTCATGACTCTTTCCACATGCTGGCATCATTACGCTTACACCTATCATCGTACCAAAGCTGTCCTTCGTTAACGACTTAGACTTGCTCAGGCGAAATCCACCTTGGGATCAGGTAGGATGTCGTAAACGACATCAAAGAAACTCTAATTATTACACTCACTGTGTTTACACCTCACAACTTGCTAGCCACCGGACTTCACGCAATCGATCTCGCTGTCGTGTTTGTTTATATGGCTGCAATTCTTGTTGCTGGCTGGTTGTTTTCACGTGGTCAAAGCAAGTCACAGGATTACTTCGTTGCAAGTCGTTCCATGCCATGGATGGCTGTAGGCCTTAGCATCATCGCTACGATGTTATCAACGCTTTCTTATCTGGCGTCGCCCGGAGAGATGATCCAGCATGGACCAGCATTAGCACTTTCATTTCTAGCCCTTCCTATCACGTTTTTCATTACCAACCGGCTCTGGATACCAATGTTCATGAATTTGAATGTCACCAGTATCTATGAATACCTTGAGCCACGATTTGGCCTAACAACCCGGTGGGTAGCGGCTAGCCTGTTCATATTCATCTTGCGATTACTATGGATGGCCATCATCGTTTTGACTGCGTCTGAAGCGGTTGCCCAAATAACACATGAAATCGCCGAGTCCTCACTTCCATGGCATCCAAACCTTCATGAATGGACCACTCAGGTACTTTGGTCCGTAGGTATCCTTGCCACCATTTACACGATGCTCGGTGGAATAAAGGCCGTTATTTGGACTGATGTCGCACAATTCATCGCATTATTTCTTGGTGTGGTTTTGACGATATTTTTCGTTGCATATCACACAGGTACCGGTCCAACAGACTGGTGGAATACTCTCACAACCGAAAGCGACACCCAGGGAGGTTTTCCTGAATGGTTTTCATTCGATATAACGAATCGAAATGTAATCTTCTTTACCATTTGTCACGGGATTGCCTGGCAAACCTGTACCTTTGTTGCCGATCAAGTTGCCGTCCAAAGGTATCTAACAACCAAGGATGTAAAGGCGGCACAACGGGGTAATATTGTTAACTATGTTGGCGATGTAGCATTACTGATTCTGCTTTCGCTTTGTGGTATGGCACTATTGAGTTACTACCTTGATCCACAGTTCGCAACCGAGATCATTGATGGCGTCTCCAACCCGAGAGATCCAGCAGTATCAGATAAAGTATTTCCACACTTTATAGAACACGGATTGCCGATTGGCGTTTCAGGCCTCGTGATTGCAGCTTTATTTGCAGTGGCGATGTCCAGCCTGGATAGCGGTTTGAATTCCATCTCTGCCGTCGTCACTGTGGACTTCGCAAAACGGCTTAAACCTGATTTAACGGAAAGGTCTGCATTAACTCTCGCAAAGGGAGTGACGCTGTTGATTGGTATGACCTGTACGATTTTTGCATACGAGATGTTTCTGGCTCCAAATCGTGACAATATTTTGGGTTATACCGCGAGGACATTTAATCTTGCTCTCGGCCCGCTTGGAACGATGTACATAGCGGGACTATTTCTTCCACGAGTAGGGCAAAAAGCAATCCTCATTGGTACTGCCATGTCTCTTATGACATCCACATACACCGCATGGAGTGTCGAGATTAATTGGATGCTGGGTCTATCTGAACAGCCTACGTACGAATTGGCTTTAGAATTGGACAAAGGGCCAAGCATTTTCCTGATCACGCCGTTTGCTGTGGTCGGCGGTGTTTTCTCTGCCTTTGTGGCTTCCTTTATATTCCCCAACCGTAAGAAAGAAGAGACACGAGAGTATTTATGGAAGGCGATCTGCAATCGAAAAACGGAGCACGCCGGATGAGTTTAGAAGCGACAACACAAATCGTGGCCATTGACGTACACGCTCACTACGGCACATATCACAGAGATGGAAACTCTGACTTAACGAATGGCTTTGTGAGTGGCTCGGCTGCAGAGGTTGTTCGTCGTGCAAAGGCCGTAAACGTGGGGACGACGATCGCGTCACCATTACTTGCACTACTCCCGCGTGGAAAAGCTGACACATGCCAAGGTAATCGAGACGCCGCCAAGGTCGTGTCCGAAACACACGGGCTATTGCAGTGGGTAGTCATTAACCCTCTACAGCCTGACAGTTATCAACAGGCAGCGGAGATGCTGCAGTCTCCCAAATGCGTGGGCATCAAGTTGCACCCGGAAGAGCACGTTTACCCCATTACTGAACATGGTAATGCGTTGTTTGATTTCGCTGCGCAACACGATGCAGTGGTTCTCGTTCACAGCGGAGATCCGTATAGTTGGCCGGCTGATTTCATACCGTTCGCCAATCGTCACTCGAATATCACCTTATTGCTTGCACACTTGGGGAATGGGGGCGGAGCAACCGGGGATCCTGAATTACAAGTACGCGCCATACAGCAATCGAAACACGAAAATGTCATTGTTGATACGTCGAGTGCGCGATCGCTGGCCCCCGGATTACTCGAATGGGCAGTGCGCGAAGTCGGTGCAGACCGTATTCTCTTTGGCACTGACACCCCGCTTTATCATACTGCCATGCAACATGCACGCATCGTCCATGCAGACATCGACGACGAAGCCAAACGACTGATTCTTCGAGGTAATGCGGAGCGTGTTTGGTCCCCAGAACTATTTGAAGGAAATAGCACATGTTAGACCGCACCACCATGCGAGGCCCCTGGGCTGGGTTACCAGTGTCGTGGACTCAACGAAATGAGTTCGACAAGTCCACTTATCAATCAGATGTGGTTAAGTGCTGCCGCGCTGGTATCCCGGGCGTCTACACTGGTGGCACGACAGGTGAATTCTACGCGATGGAATTCGCGGAATATAAAGAGATAGCCTCCGCTACTGTTAATGCTGCGGCAGACTATCCAACTCCAATCATGATCGGCGTTACATCCACTTATACCCTGGGAGCCCAAAGACGGGCTGCTTTTGCAGCTGAGATTGGAGCAGACGCCATTCAAGTTGCACTTCCTTACTGGATGCCTGTCGATGAAAAACAGATTATCTCATTTTTCAGGGATGTATCGGAAGCTTGCTATCATCTACCGCTTAGCATTTATGAAACTACGCGTTCCAAAGTGACGCTGACGGTCGAACAACACAACAACATTCACTCCGAACTTCCAAATTATCTGATGGTGAAAGCCAACGCCGGAACAGTTGGATACACCACAGAAGGTTGTAGCCAATTATCCAACATCGTAAACGTCTTCGTTGGAGAAGGTTCCTGGAAGTCACTTGTTCCACATGGTGCCGCTGGAGGTTGCAGTAGCGTAGTTTACTGGAATCCTCGCGTTTGCCTGCATTACTGGGACTTAATCAGCAATGTCCCGGAAAGTGAAGATTGCAAGGAATTGAGTCGTAAGTTTGAAAAACTGTTTCAGTTTCTTGGCGATGAGTTTGAGCCACGAGGGTTTACCGATAGTGCTTATGATCGCCTAGGGGCCATCGCTTCGGGATTTCTAAATACAACACAGAACAACCGCGCACCATATATTTCGCCGTCGGAAGAAGACTACTGCATCTGGAGAGATTGGTATGCAGAGCATTTCCCGGAAATGTTGGAGCTCTAAATCAGTAATAGTGTGACGAAGACCTTGATCCGCCTTTTCACCGTCTCAGCTGTACTCTGGTAATTAGCCACAGATTCCGCCGCACAGGATAACAACCTACGCTTACACGGATATGTCGGAGGACCGTACAAGGTACTTGCCGATGACTTTACGGGAAACGGTTCTGCTGACATCGTGCTTGGTTACCACGCTCTCGAAGTAATAACCACAGCAATCAACCTATCAAGCCACAAGTTCGCGCCACCGATATTGAGATCATTTTCCGGTCCGCGCGATAAATAAGTGTTCTCAAGAAGCTACTTTAACGAATCATCCATAGAGATAACAATTCGGCACCCTTCACAAGTACACCGTCCTCCGTCAACGTCGGTGGTGCCCAGGACGCCGTATTAGAAGTCTCATACTCGGCAATCAACTTATATTGATCGGCCGACGGATCGAGTATTTGGAGAACGCCATTATCACGAAGCGCTAGCACAGCTCCCTGCACAGATAAAAATGTGACATTCGCTCCAACTCTTGGCGGGCCGCTCCATACGATTTTGCCGCTAGTAGCATCAACACACACCAGCTGGCCGCTCTTGTAGTGTGACATTCCAAACAGGCGATCACCGTTCATCACGGCCGAACTCATGTCAAATGCAACTTGCTCCTGAAACCAATTCTCTCTCACTACCCACTTGCCGTTTACCCGATGTGGCTTAAGGCTGTATAACCCTCGATTCTCACCGCCAATTAACACGTTCCCCTCATGTACACACGGCGTTGGCATGTTTTGGTTATGTCCAACATGTGGAAATGGGTGAGACCACAACCGTTGACCGGTACTCAGTTCCACGCCCAATAACGCGTTGTGGGTCCACTGTATTACCTGCTTTACTCCTTCCAATTCGATCACTAATGGAGATGAGTATGAGGCTCCGTCTCGACTGGTCGACCAAACAGGCTCACCGGACTTTACATCCAGGGCTACCAATGCACCCTCATCATCTGTCCCAAAGTGCAGAATCACCTTATCCTCGGCAACGATAGGTGAGCTGGATGCTCCCCAGTATGGATGGCTCTTACCGAATTGATCATCAAAGTTGCGAGTCCAGAGCAATTTACCCGACGCCGCATCCCAACCGCTCATCGTGCCGGAAATGCTGACCGTAAACAGTCGTCCGTCGGCGTACACCGGACATGCCTTTGGCCCTTTTCCATGATATTGGCCACCTCCACCGATCTTAAATGGCGCGGAGTATCTTTGCTGCCATTTCATCTTGCCGTTCTCAAGATTGAGACACCATACAACTTCGCTATCACCTTCTCGCGCGTGTTGAAAAACCAATCCGTTTGCTATTAGGGGGGTACCGTAGCCTTCGCCAACTTTTACTTGCCACTTTCGCTTAAGAGACTGCGGCCACATTTTTGGCGGCTTAAAATAGGACACCCACCCATTTCGCTCTGGTCCGAGAAACCCATTCCACTGGATTTCTTCTGCACGGCTCTGGCTACTGGCGATTAACAACAGTGGGAGTGCAACCACTATTGGCAGCTTGTATGGGAATTGCATTTAGTCGCTCCAAACCTGAATCTTAGATCCTGAATTACAGGCTATTCTACCAATTAGGGGCAATTTCGGAATCCAACGTATGACCATTCATATATAGGGCATACAACCTCGGTTACAATAGTTGTTAATGCAACCGTTATCGCAAAAACTCGTATCGTCCCTTGCCCTGTTGATTCTGATCCAACCGGCAGTCTTGATTGCTCAGAGTGTCGACGATGAAGTATTCTTCGAGTCGAAAATACGCCCAATCCTTGTAAGACGCTGCTACAGTTGCCATGGACCAGCGAAGCAGGAATCGGGTTTACGACTAGATTCTCAATCTGCTCTCCTCGCTGGCGGAGATTCTGGAGTAGTAATCATCCAAGGCAAGCCAGAAGAAAGCCTGTTGATCAAGGCAATTTCACATCTGGATGATTCCTTGAAGATGCCCCCCAAACAACCCTTATCAAAAGAACAAATACAGTTGCTAACCCAATGGGTTAGCAAGGGAGTTCCGTGGCCCAAACCACACGTAGCCAAATCAGCGGATCTTTCACATTGGGCGTTCCAACCTATCTCAAAACCTCAGTTACCAGAACGCACTGGCAATAGCACCCATCCAATAGACCTATTTATCGACGCAAAGCTCCAGCAATTCAGCATCGCCTCGTTACCACCAACTTCACCAGTTGATCTCATACGCCGTGCAACGGTAGACCTCACCGGGCTGCCACCAAAATGGAGTGACATCGAAACTTTTACCAGAGACCCTAGTGAAGAAACGTACTCGGCTCTAATTGACCGTCTGCTTGAGTCTCCAAGGTACGGCGAACGCTGGGGCCGTCATTGGCTGGATCTTGCCAGATACAGTGACACTCAAGGGGGCAGCGTCGATTGCCCAATTCCATCCGCATATCTATATCGAGATTACGTCATCGATGCGTTTAACAAGGACAAGCCATACAACCAATTCATCGTGGAGCAAATTGCCGGCGACCTCCTTGCGGCAACTCATCCATCTGAGAATTCAAACGAACAAATTATTGCAACCGGATTCATTGCATTGTCGCTTAGAAATGGAATCTTCAAACACTACCACCCGGAACTCATTATCGAAGACACTATTGATACGATAGGACGTGCAATCCTGGGTGTTACGATTCGTTGCGCACGATGTCATGACCACAAGACGGACCCCTTCCCTACAGAGGACTACTATGGGCTGTATGGAATCTTCGAAAGCAGTCACTATCCATTTTCGGGTTCTGAATTACCTCAATATTCAGCTGGCGAGACGGTACCACTCTCAACCAAAGCCCAATGGGAAGCGATTCCTGTAGAATCTCGAGATCGAATTACAGCATTGCGAAATCAGATGGATGCTGACCGGGCTTCCAGCGGCCTGCAGCAGGAGCTCGCAGACAAACTCAAGAGAATAGATGGCGACTCAGCAAGGTACTTAGAGTTGCGCAGTCGCGGTGGCTTCGATTCAGCATTGCGGACGAGCCTTGATGATCAGGATATTCGCATTCGAGAAGTCTATTCCAATCTGGACATGGGCGTCAGAAACACATGGAATGAACTGCGAAAACTTGAAGTGTCCGCAGGTATTCAACGCGCTTATGCCATGCGCGAAGGCACGGCATCTGATGCACTTATCCAGATCTCCGGTGATCCCTTCGACACTAGCAAGCGTGTCAAACGCGGTGCACCATCAGTACTCAGCCCAGAACATGAGTTAAAGATTCCCGATGGCCAAAGCGGTCGCCTCCAACTCGCTGAGTGGATTACATCAGACACAAACCCTCTTACCGCACGAGTTGCTGTGAATTACATCTGGAAGTATCACTTCGGAAAAGGTCTTGTCGCGACAGCTGATAACTTTGGTGTCAGCGGCAGTTCTCCTACTCATCCCGCACTGCTCGACTGGCTGGCACAGGAATTCATCAGTAACGGATGGTCGGTAAAACACATGCACCGCCTGATCATGTCGTCTGCCGCCTATCAACGGTCCTCAGTTTTGAATAAAACCCAGCAACAACAAGATCCCGAAAACATCTGGCTGGGCTGTTTCACCCGGTATCAACTGGATGCAGAAGCGATTCGAGACGGGATGCTATCAATTTCCGGCGAACTGGACTTAGCACGCCCAGGGGAACATCCCTTTCCTGCGGAGTCGTCTTGGCAGTTTAGCCAGCACGGACCGTTTCGTGCAGTGTACGATTCACCACACCGAACCGTGTTCCTGATGACTCAACGGATTCAGCAGCATCCATTTCTGGCGCTCTTTGACGGTGCCGATACAAGTCGAACCACTGCGAATCGTCCTCAATCCACCCACGCACTCCAGGCGTTATATCTGAGGAACAGTGATTTCGTACATCAACAGGCACAAGCGTTTGCAGAAACTCTCTTAGAGATCGATTGTACGGACACCGAACGACTGCGGCTCGCTTTACGGACGGCGTGGTCCAGAGAGCCTGCTCAGGAAGAACTAGACGCTGCCGCTACTTATATCGAGCAGTACACAGCGAATTGGAAAGACGAACAGCAGTCGATTATTGGCTTGCCTGTATCACTTGAATTGGAATACCGGTTCGATGGTTCTGCGGAAGACACCTCCGGAAAAGGACTACATGGAAAGTTATTTGGGGATCCTACGTTTGTAGACGGCAAGAACGGTAAGTGTATTGAACTTGATGGTGACGGTGACTTCGTCGAATGCCCGGATACACTAAACCATCTCGGCGACACCTTTGTTGTGGAGTGCTGGGTGCGGCCAGGCAAAACGCAACGTCTCTACGCTGATATCTTTGGCAACCACCTTGGTGGTGGCCGTGGATTTGTTGTTCAACAATCCGGGAATGAAACAAATATGTTCACAGGGTCGATTGGAATCGGAAATGAGAACTGGGTTTTGACGGATAAAGTTGAATTGCCGGCCAACAACTGGCATCGCATCGCACTGGTACGTACACCCACCCACATCCAATTGTTTCTCAATGGCGAGCTAAAGGCATCAGCACCTAGTAACGACAAAGTACTTGAAACCGAATTGAATTTCCGTGTCGGCTTGGGCATTACAATTATCGAACGATGTTTTAACGGGGCGATCGACGACTTGCGTGTATATAAAGGCATCCCGCAAGAGTACCGAGGCGCTTCAAGTGAAACGGATTCGCGTTTAGCTGCATGGTCCAGTTACGCTAAAATACTGTTAACCGCAAATGAATTCCTTTACGTCGATTGAACGGTATGTCACACAATAGCCCCAAGCGGAGAGATTTCCTGAAATACGGCGCTGGTGCTGTAACAGGCTTAATGTCCGGGAGCATACTTCGACCACAATTGATCATGGCGGCAAAACAGGAGAACGGTCATCCGCTTGCTCCAAAACGGGCACAATTCAAGCCGCGTGCGCAAAACCTCATCGTGGTAAATCTATCAGGCGGACTCTCACACATCGATTCGTTCGATTTCAAACCCAAGCTCCAAGCAGATCATGGAAAAACGATCGATTGGCGAGGACGCCCGTTTTTCCTAAACGCATCGCCGTTTTCATTTTCGCCGCGTGGTGAAAGCGGGATCATGGTAAGTGATCTGTTCCCACACCTTGGCAACCTCGTCGATGACATGGTGGTTATCCGCTCGATGGTAAATGACCATATCAGCCACGGTCAGGCAACGTTATCAATGCACTGTGGCCTGACCACCATTCCAATGCCAAGCCTAGGTTCATGGATTAGCTATGGCCTAGGGACAGAAAACCCTGACCTGCCGTCATTCATCGTACTAGCTGCCAAGTCACCATATGCTGGCAGCCAGGTTTGGGATTCAAGTTTCCTGCCAAGGCAACACGCCGGTACGCGCATTCGCCCCGGTGCAGATCCAGTACCCAACCTCGAGAGTCCGATAGAGTCGTTGACGTTAAACGAACTCGAGAGCAAGATGCTCAAACGTGTCAATCTAAAACACATGAAAAGCCGCGCACTCGATACCGGACTACAGGCTCGCACTGCAACATATGATACTGCGGATGGCATGATGCGAATTGCCCCTGAATTGCTCGATGCATCGACGGAATCAGAAGCGACACTGGAGTCGTACGGAATTACATCTGGCGACAACATCTCAACAGCGTGGCAGCTATTAACAGCCCGGCGATTAGTTGAACGAGGTGTGCGTGTTGTGGAGGTCATTCACACCGGTTCAGGTGCAAACTGGGATTCTCACGGCAACATGGGCGATCACCGTGTGCGAGCCGGCGACATCGACAAACCGCTAGCAGCTCTGATCAGCGACTTAAAACAACGCGGCATGTTGGATGAGACACTCGTAGTCATTTGTACGGAATTCGGGCGGTCACCTGCAGGTACGGAAAATGAAAAGGGACGTAACCATCACAACTCTGCCTTCACGTGCATGCTTGCTGGAGGTGGCACAAAACCCGGCACCATCTATGGAAAAAGCGACGAATACGGAAATGTCGTAGCGCAAGACACCGTGCATGTTCATGACTTTCACGCGACAATTCTAAACATCATGGGATTTGACCATGAGCAGCTGACTTATCATTTTGGCGGTCGTGACTTCCGCCTTACAGATGTGCACGGCCGGGTGATTAATGAAATTCTGGCATAATCACGTACATCAGCGGTCGGTCGCATTGCTGACAGTCATCGTAGGCGGTTTCTTTTCGTGTGAGGCCAACGGCCAACATGACTCCTCAAAGTATCTTTCCCGACGGTACGATGAGAACACGTATCTCACAACACACAATTCAATGTCCAATGCAGCTGACCGTTGGTTATTTCCAAACCAAACCCACACGATCACAAGACAATTGACCGATGGCGCAAGAGCATTAATGCTCGACCTTCATATTGTTGACGGCGAGGTCCATTTAGTTCACAGCAAGCCGTTTCTCGGGAAACGACCCCATTCCGGTAGATTTTCCAGAGGCTAAGGACGGAGATTCAACAACTGGTCGACGACGGGTCTTCGCAAGCTGGATCACGGATAAAC